>Ga0209233_1000067_pt1 | contig 380554 bp, 300 predicted proteins | sample AraplaCL_Cvi_mCL_FD_184269 | JGI IMG/M metagenome (GOLD analysis project Ga0209233, IMG submission 184269) | Arabidopsis root microbial communities from the University of North Carolina, USA - plate scrape CL_Cvi_mCL (SPAdes) (version 2) | ecosystem: Host-associated > Plants > Roots >... | reverse complement strand
AATGGTAAACACAATAGTAAAAGCTATGGGATAATTTTCTGTATTTCGTCACAAATACTAAGATAGCGGTTTCTGGCATAGCCTTCACACCTAACCTACCGCCTTAGGCGGTGGTTTTGCTATTATAATAAAAAATCCCGCCAGACAGCGGGATTAATATTATTTGATGTTTAAAAATCGTAATTAGATTTCCCGGTCGGTTTCCCAGTTTTCCAGGTAATCAGCAACTCGGCGAACAAATGAACCACCCAATGCGCCATCAACCACACGGTGATCATATGATAACGAGAGGAACATCATGTGACGGATACCAATCATGTCTCCTTGCAATGTCTCTATAACAGCCGGCTTTTTCCTGATAGCACCAACTGCAAGGATTGCAACCTGCGGCTGGTTAATGATAGGCGTGCCCATCACATTGCCAAAAGAACCTACGTTAGTGATCGTGAACGTACCCCCTTGAACATCATCGGGTTTCAGTTTATTGGCACGTGCACGACCTGCAAGATCATTTACGGCCTTAGTTAAACCGATCAGGTTCAACTCGTCGGCGCGTTTAATTACAGGAACAATGAGATTCCCGCTTGGCAGTGCAGTTGCCATGCTGATATTGATATCTTTCTTTTTGATGATCTGGTTGCCATTCACCTGTATATTGATCATCGGCAGATCTTTAATAGCTCTTACTACGGCTTCGATAAATATCGGGGTAAAGGTTATCTTCTCCCCTTCGCGTTTTTCGAAACTGGCCTTGATGCCTTCGCGCCACAACACAAGGTTAGTTACGTCGGCTTCAACAAAAGACGTTACATGCGGCGAGGTTTGCTTGCTCGTTACCATGTGGTCGGCAATTAAACGGCGCATACGGTCCATCTCGATTATCTCGTCACCACCCGACATTGAAACGGCTTTTGGCGCACTACTTTCTGCAGGCTTTTCCTGAGCAACAGGTGCCGGTTCAGGTGCAGTGGCTTGCGGTGCAACAATAGGTTCTGGTTTCGGCACTTCTACGGGCGGCGCCATAACAGCCGGTTCAGAGGTCTTTGCTGGTTCCGGGCTCATGGCCTGTGGTGCAGGTGTCGATGCCGATTGCTGATGCTTTTGCTGAACATAATTCAACAGATCATCTTTGGTTAAGCGGCCTTCGGCGCCGGTACCCGGAATTGCGTCCAGTTCGGCATTGTTTATATTCTCCTGTGCAGCTATATTCTTAACCAGCGGCGAGTAAAAACGTAAGCCATTCTTCGCTTCCTCTACTTTATCTTCGGGCTTTTCGCGAAGCTGTTCGGTATGCGGCACGTTCTCGAAATAATCCCTTGCCGGAGTTTCGAAGATCTGCTGTTTAAGCTCTGGTGCCGGTGTTGGCGCCGGAGCGGGTGTATTATAAACAGGAGGCGGCGTTTGCTGTTGCGGAGCTTTATATTCCGGCACAGGAGTTGGCGGCGTAAATTGAACCGCAGGCTGCTGTGCTGTAGGAGCTTCCTTTACTTCTTCAGGTCCATCAGTTTCAATTATTGCGATAACCGCACCAACCTTAACTACATCATTATCTTTGAAGAGACGTTCAGCCAATTTTCCTGCCACCGGCGATGGGACATCAGAGTCAACTTTATCGGTCGCAATTTCCATCACTGTTTCGTCGATAGCTATATAATCGCCCGGGTTTTTAGTCCATTTGATTATGGTTGCTTCTTCAACACTTTCGCCCATTTTCGGCAGCAACAGTTTATATTTAGCCATAGACAGTAATATAATTTATCAGCCAAAAGTAGCGGAAATTCCCGTTATTTCCTCGATTCGTGGAGTAAAGTATTCAACATTGTTAAGGCTGAAATTGCGGTCCTTTCGATGTTTTGACGGCGTTTATCCCCAAATGTTAATTTCTTTACCATAGTGTTATCAACATTTGCAACGGCTATCCAAACGGTGCCCACAGGCTTCTCTGGAGTGCCGCCGTCGGGCCCTGCAATGCCGGTAACTGCTATGGCATAATCAGACTTAAAATTACGCAGCGCACCCTCCGCCATTTCGGTGGCAGTTTCGCCGCTTACAGCTCCAAATTGATCTAAGGTTTGCTTCTTTACGCCTAAAATACTTTGCTTAAGATCGTTAGAATAGGTAACCCCGCCTCCCAAAAACACCAGCGATGAGCCCGGATGCTGGGTAATAAGGTGTGAGATATAGCCACCTGTACAGCTCTCGGCAACCGAGAGGGTAAGGCTATTGGCAGTCATATAATTCAATATCGCTTTTTCTAAAGCCACATCTTCCTCCGCAACTACTACATTGCTAACGCGGTCAACTATTTTCCCCGCAAAGCTGTCAACTTCCGCTCTAAGAGCGACTTCATTATCGCCGTAGCCGCTTAAGCGCAAACGCACTTGCCCAAGCTTAGGCAGATAGGCCAGTTTGATATGTGATGGCAATGAATCTTCAATATCAGCAATCCGTTCGGCAAGGAACGATTCCCCTTCTCCGGCAGTCAATATAGTTTTATGAATGATGAAAGGCAGTTTAAACGTTGACTTTAATTTCGGCAATACCGAATCTTCCATCATGTACATCATTTCATGCGGCACGCCCGGCATCGAAACATAAACCTTTCCATTTTCATTGAACCACATGCCAGGGGCGGTGCCGTTTTTGTTCAATAACACCTCACAGTTTTCCGGAACCTGGGCTTGTAGCCTGTTTACATCGAGCAGGGGGCGGTTGTATTTGGCAAAGATGCGCCGCACATTATCCAGGGCTTCCTCGTTCTCAACCATGCCTGCTTTGAAGTACTCGGCCAGGGTTTTTTTGGTGATATCGTCTTTGGTGGGGCCTAACCCGCCGGTTATTAAGATCACATCGGCGCGGGTTGCCGCCTCGGCAAGCGCCGTCAAGATGTGCTGACGGTCATCGGAAACTGACGAGATTTGTTTTACGCGGACGCCGATATTATTCAGTTGAGCCGCCATCCAGGCCGAATTAGTGTCGACAATCTGTCCTATCAGGATCTCGTCGCCTATGGTAATTATTTCTGCAAGCATTATTAGTTGCCGTTAAAATATGAGCCACTGGTGTAATCGCTCCGCTTGCTTAATTTCAGGTCCTGCAAAACGGCTGCTTTTACTTTCAGCGTTACGTTGTATGATTTATAAATGCCGAACGGCACCCATTGTACGTTCAAGTCCCAGCAGTGCAGGTCGCGGTAGATGCCAAAAGAACTTACGGCAAGTTTTCCCTGGTGAAGGTCGATATTGGTGTTGTATTGAACTTTCCACCCTTTTGTCACCGTAACGTCACCACTCAGCATCACTGTATTTGTTGAACTGGTATTAATAACGTTGTTATTAAAGCTGAAGTTATAGTTGAACGACAAGTTCCATGGCACATTAAAATCTACGTACGCACTTGGGTCGCTGTTAATGAAGGCAAGTTTCTGTGCCTGTTCGGGGCTAATGGTATTCAAGGTATTGCCCACCTGCGTAATAGGTGGCTTAGGTTTAAAGGTAGATGAATTTAGTGCACCACTCATCGAAAAGCTGATGGTGGTTAACCGTGGAAGCCTGCCGTCCTGAAGCGTGTACCGGTTGATCCTTCTGGTAAATTTCGTTATGGCGCCATTGGAAATGGTATCGATAACCTGGGTAACGTAAGGATCGAACGAACCATAAAAGCTCAGGTTAACTTTTTGATTCAATATTCCGGTGTGTGCCGAGAATGATATAGGCGAAAGTTTCAATGAATCCTGCGCAAAATTGTAAAATGTAGAGAATGAAAAGCCATCCAGTATCGGCACCTTACGGGCTTTACCGGAAGTATCGGTTGCTTTTGGCTTCAACTTCATTTCGATGGTGTTGTCGAGGTTAAAGCTTATGCCCGCCGATTTACCCCGCGCCGGGAAGCCATCGGGAAATATGGAATAAGTGGTAGTTTTTGCGGGCAGCGGTACAGTGGCATTGCTTACTATGGTCTGATAGTAGCCAAAACGCGGATCAGAAAAATCAGGATTATAATTGAAGCTGATGTTCGGCGTCATTACGTGCCTGATAGCAAGAATATTTCCACGTTTGAAGTTAATAGTGCTATATAACTTGGTCGAAATGCCGGTACTTAAACCGTACGATCCGGCCCGCCTGAAACCAGATACCGTATCGGGTACCGGTGTTGTGGCATCTACAAAGGTTCCGTCAGCATTGACACCGCCGCGCACATAGCTTTGCCGTATAGTTTGCAGGTACCAGTGTTCAGTATAGTTAACTGAACTGCTGAACTGAAAATATTTCAACACGTTTAAACTCAGGCCTACCGGTATTTGGTGTACCGCGCGGCTTTGCAGTCTTTTAGAAAGAGTGCTGCCTTTGAAAAGCTGAGACTCAGGAATATTATCAACTTCGTTGGTAGCGGCAAGACTATAGCTGACACTAATCTTCTGATACCATTTCTGTTCACCAACACGATCCTTTGAATCGAAAGGATTGATTGATGCCATGGTGAAGCTTACCGTAGGTAATTGCAAGGTCACCGTTTTTTGGGTAAGATCCTGGCTATGGGATAAGCCCAGGCTCAGGTTGAACGGTGTACCTTCGAACGTTTTACTATAGTTAATTGACGATCGTAAGTTGTTTTGTGTAAGCGAGTTAAGGTTGTAATTGTTTTGCGCAGGGTCATTACGGTAATAAGTTGATGTACCGGCGTTTACCGATGCGCTGAACGTACTGCCCGGGTGAGCGTTCGGGTCCTGGCTATGCGACCACGTAATGTTGAAATCCTTCTGTGCAGGGTCGCCTTCCAAACCGTAGTTGTGTGAACCATAACTTAACGATACCGTACCGCCGTATTTATAGCGTTTAAGATAATGAGCCGTGGTGTTGAGCTCGTATGAACCTTTTGAATAAACTGTTCCGGTATTGGTTAGATCGAGGTAATCACTTATACCTATATAATAGCCAAAATTACGCAGATAGAAACCCAGCTTTTGGTCTTCACCAAACGTTGGGATGATCACACCCGAAGCACGCTGATCGGGCTTAGGGAAAAAGCCGAAGGGAATTGCCAGTGGCAGCGGAATTCCTTCTATTTCAAGGTAAGCGGGCCCCGAAATAATGCGATTCTTCTCACCTATACCTTTCGTAATAACTATACCAAAATGCGTATCGGGTTGCGGCAGGTCGCAGGTACTAAAAGTAGTATTGCGATAAGCTACTTCTGTTTCGTTTAGTTTTTTTAGTTCTCCCCCTGATAAAAAGTTACCATCCTGGTCGGATATCGGGTTAAAAACCCGTCCCTTTTTTGTTTTATAATTGAACAACAGGGAATCAGACTCAACGGGCTTGTCATTCTTTTGCTTGGAAATAGGCCGGCCCACGTATCGTTTGGTAACAGGATCGATACTACCTTTTGCAAAGAGGAGATTGTTTTTTTTATCGAGCCTGATATAATCGGCGTCAAGTTCAAAATCCTCGTAAGTAACCCGTGCCTGCCCGTACAGGTACACTATATTATGAACGTTATCGGTTATTGTTGAATCTTCAGCGTGCGATTTTACTTCCGATTTAAGGCCACCCTGGGTGCCGTTTTTGCCGGTATCGGCTTTACTTACGGTTGGCTTCCCGGTTGCTTTCGCTTTGCTTTTCTTATCTTTAGCAGATTTATTGTTGCGGGTGGTATCAGATTTTTTAGTTGTATCCGTTTGTATTATATATTTATAAGTACTGGTAAGGCGTGTGGAAGCCTCAACATGTGCTATTAAAAGTATTGCAACGAGAAAAAAAAGACTTACGAATTTCAAAATTGATTATGAATAGTATTTTTGCAGATATTGTTAACAGCGTTCAAAAATAATGAAAAATAAGGCATTGAAAAGATTGATTTACGGTTTATCGGTTTTGTTTACATATCTACCTTTTTTTTCGTTCGCGGCATTTCGTTCTTCGCCGGCAGATACGGTTACAGCCGGTTATAAGTTTAAAACAGTTGTGATAGATGCCGGCCATGGCACCCGTCCTAACGGCACTCATTCCGGCGCATCAGGGTCTTATTCAACTGAAAGTAATGTAACGCTGGCAATAGCCCTTAAATTACAGAAGGCGATAGAAAAAGATATACCCGATCTCAAAACGGTTATGACCCGTACCAGCGAGGCTGATGTTGGCTTAAAAACACGCTCAGAAATAGCAAACTCAAACAAAGGCGACCTTTTTATCTCCATACACTGCAACTCACTCTCCGACAGACGGGTGCGCGAAGCCGTGGGTCATAAGCATGGAAAAACGATTTACAGAACAGTATCTGTACCCGACCGCTCCGGTAAAGGCGTTTTATTTTTGGTTTACCGTTTTGGCCGTTCGGAAGAAGAGCACGAAGCGCTGCGCGAAAACTTATTTGAGGTAGAAGATGCCGGCACGCAAAAGGTAGATATTGCTGATGATCCTGCTACCCAGATCGCCATTAATGCCTTTAAAGCTAAATACCGTAAACAAAGCATTCATTTTGCCAACTTGCTGAACGGTGAATTTACCGAAGGTGATGGCAGGCACAGCGACGGCGTTAAGGAACAGGGCGTGCTGGTACTGTGCCATAGCGCTATGCCGGCAGTATTGATAGAAACCGGCTTTATTAACAACCACGAAGAAGAAGATTACCTCAACTCAGAAGCCGGGCAGAATGAGATCGTAGCGTCGATTGTAAGGGCTTTGACAAATTACAAGAATGAAGTAGAACAAGTATCACAATAATTTAAGCCGGAAGTCAGTAAAGACGGAAAGTCCGAAAAATGAATGAATCGTTCTTAGTAGAACAAGTATCACAATAATTGGTTATAGGGATAGGCCGGGAAGTCAGTAAAGTCGGAAAGACGAACAAATTAATTAACTTTACAGGCTTGCAACGTTATCTCATCACATCGCTATGAAAATATCAAACGAAACTAAAATTGGCGCGCTTACTGCTATCGCCATTACTATTCTTATACTTGGCTATAGCTTTTTGAAAGGCAACGATATTTTTTCGGGGTCAAATAAATTTTATGCCGTTTACCGCAGTGTAGACGGACTTTCGGTATCTAAGCCGGTATTAGTTAACGGTTTTCAGATAGGCCGCATCTCGAAAATGACATTGCGTCCTGATGGCCATACCATTGTTGAATTTAAGGTTGACCGGAAATACAACGTGCCTTCTAACACTCTTGCCAAACTGGTAAGTACCGACCTGTTAGGCAGCAAAGCCATTGTTTTTGAATACGGTAACAGCAATACTTACGCCGATGATAACGATACCCTGCGCGCCGATATCCAGGGCAGCCTTGCCGAAAGTTTGCAGCCTATCCAGCTTAAAGCTGAAAAGCTGATCTCCAAACTTGACTCGTCCTTAGCGGCCGTAAATAAAATATTAAATCCTAACTTTCAAAAGAATGTGGACAGGAGTTTTGCCAGCATTGCCAATTCACTGCAGACTTTGGAAGGCACTACTAAAAAGGTTGACGCGTTGGTTGGGGGCCAAACTGAACACATTAACGGAATTATGGCTAATGCCGAAGTGGTATCGGCTAACCTGAAAACTACTACATCTCACTTAACCAACATCAGCACCAATTTCGAAAAAGTGAGCAGTGATATTGCCGGGGCGAACCTTAAACAAACGCTCGATAACGCCAATAAATCAATGGCCGACCTCCAGGCTACCATTGCTCAGCTGAACACCAGCAACGGAACCCTTGGTTTGCTGCTGCATGATGATAAGATGTATAACAATCTTAAAGACGCCACCGCTAATCTTAACGCACTGTTTATAGACCTGAAGGCACACCCTAAACGGTATGTGAGCTTCTCGGTATTTGGCGGGAAGAAGGATTGATATTAGTTAGTTAGAGATTAGTTGATCAGAAATTAGGAAAACGAATATCAGATGATTTTCCTAATCTCTAATCTCCAATTAACTAATCTCTAATTCACTCCCCTATCACAAACGTTCTCCCCTCAATTGCAAGCTCGGTATTTGAAAACACAGAACGCGCCTCATCCAGTAATTCATTAAGGGTTTTGTATCGGGCGGAGAAGTGGCCTATCAGCAGTTTTTGCGCATTTGTTATTTTAGCAACTTCACCTGCCTGTAATGCTGTAGTATGGTGTGTTTCCAACGCCCTGTCGAGCATGTTGTGGAGGAAGGTAGCTTCGTGGTAAAGCAGCGTTGCGCCATTGATCTGCTGCAGGTACTTTTCATCATACATGGTATCGGAGCAGTAGGCATAGGTTTTGGGTTCGGCGGAATCGATGGTTAGGGTATCATTTTTATAAACAGTACCGTCTGGTGCAATATAGTCTGCCCCTTTTTTCAGGGCTGAATAGAAGGAAATCGGAATATCAAGGTTAGCTATGTTTTCTTTAATCAATTTACGAAGCCGTTTTTTTTCTTTGAAAAGAAAACCGGTACAGTCGATCCTGTGATTTAAAGGGATAGTTTCTACAATAATATCCTGGTTTTCCAACAGAACTTCAGCTTTTGTTGGATCCGTAAATTTATATTCGATAGGATATTGCAGTGTTGTTTCCGAAAATTCCAGTTGTATTTCTATAATTGCTTTTAAGGGTTCAGGGCAATAAATATAAAGCGGTTTAATGCGACCGTTTAAATGCATAGATGAGATCAAACCAACTATACCAAGATAATGATCGCCATGAATGTGGCTGATGAAAATATGATCGATGCGACTGGCCTTAACGTCGAAACGTAGCATTTGCTGCTGCGTGCCTTCGCCGCAATCAATCAAATATAAGCGCTCATTAATATTGAGTGCCTGTGATGTGGGATTTCTGTTAAATATCGGGGTTGCAGAACTGCTGCCAAGTATTGTTACTTCGAATTTCATACCTGGTAGAACAACCGGATGGATTATTTTGCTTCTCTCTTTAATTCCTTTTCAATCTCCTCCATAAAAACAAGGTCAATGGCTTCTTCGCAAGTTGGAACTATTGATAAAACGCTATCGAGTTGCGAGATGGTGATAAGGCGGGCTACGGGTTCGTTAAGACCGGTAAGTATAAATGCACCGGAAGCATTTTTGCACAGGCGATGGCCTACTAAAAGGCTGCTCAGGCCCGATGAATCGGCAAATTTAACCTGTGAAAGATCGAAAATGATATTTCGCTGACCCTCTGTGTTGATCAATATCAATTCAGATTTAAGCTGAGGTGTTATCAATGAATTCAATTTGGATTCATTCAGCTTTAACAGAATATATTTTTCGTGTTTGTCAACCGTAAATTTCATTTTTTGTATTAATTAAAAAGCTAAGATATATTTTTTTGCGTACAAATAAAAAATTACAACGCAGTAAGTGCATTATTTATCGCATTCTCAACGCGCGCCAATACATTGCCGGTATCAGGTTTTACGAACTGCTCGCCCGTGATCTGCTCGTATAACTCAATGTAGCGTTCGGAGATAGATTCGACTTTCTCAGGCGTCATTTCCGGAACCACTTGTCCATCCTTACCCTGAAAACCATTTTCAATCAACCAGCGGCGTACAAATTCTTTCGACAGCTGCTTTTGCGCCTCGCCTTTTTCCTGACGTTCGGCATAGCCTTCGCTGTAAAAATAACGCGATGAATCGGGGGTATGGATCTCGTCTATCAGGTAAATTGTTCCATCGGCTTTGCCAAATTCATATTTGGTGTCTACCAGTATCAAACCTTGTTTGGCCGCTATTTCTGTGCCTCGCTGAAATAATGCACGGGTGTACTTCTCCAGTTGTTCGTAATCTTCCGGCGACACGATGCCGCGCGCAAGAATATCTTCTTTAGAAATATCTTCGTCATGCCCTACCGCTGCTTTGGTAGTTGGGGTAATGATCGGCTCGGGCAGTTTATCGTTTTCCTTTAATCCTTCAGGAAGACTGACGCCGCAAACTTCTCTTTTGCCCGCCGCATATTCACGCGCTGCGTGACCGGCCAAATAGCCGCGAATTACCATTTCCACCTTGAACGGTTCGCAAATGCGCCCTATGGTAACACTTGGATCAGGTACGCTCACCACCCAGTTTGGAACGATATCAGCAGTCGCTTTTAAAAACTTGGCGGCTATCTGGTTCAGTACCTGTCCCTTATACGGGATTGGCTCCGGTAGCACAACGTCGAACGCAGAAATGCGGTCGCTTACTACCATTACCAGGTATTTATTATCAATAGTGTAAACGTCCCGAACTTTACCTTTATAAAAATTGGTTTGTCCGGGGAAATTAAAATGAGTCTCTTTAATCGCGTTCATGTTATTAAAGGTTGGAGATCAGCGACCGGAGAGTTGGAAAATTCCCGATCGCTATATCAACGTCTTTATCAAATACTTATTTATTTTCTAATTTGAAACTTTATCCGGCGTTCAACTAATCTCTAATCACCAGTCTCTATTCACCAAAGCCTACTGTATATCGCCGTAGGCCGCTAATATTTTGCGTACAAGTTTATGGCGTACCACGTCTTCACCGCTCAGGTAAACAATGTCTATCCCCGATATGTCGGTCAATATCCTTAATGCAGTATGTAAGCCCGATTGTTGTTTTTTGGGCAAGTCAATCTGTGTTACGTCGCCCGTTACAATGAACTTAGCTGATGGTCCCATTCGGGTTAAAAACATTTTAAGCTGCATATCGGTGGCGTTTTGTGCCTCGTCAAGGATCACGAAACAATTATCCAGAGTACGGCCGCGCATAAAAGCCAATGGCGCAATTTCAATGGTGCGGTTTTCCAGATAAAGTTTCAGCTTTTCAGCTGGGATCATATCATCGAGCGCATCATATAACGGGCGCAGGTATGGATCTATCTTTTCCTTTAAGTCGCCTGGTAAAAAACCGAGGTTCTCTCCTGCTTCTACTGCCGGGCGGGTTAAGATTATTCGCTTGATGTCTTTATTTTTTAACGCCCTTACCGCCAGCGCCACCGCTGTGTATGTTTTACCGGTACCGGCAGGGCCTATGGCAAAAAGAATATCGCTTTTGTTGATACTGTCCACCATGCGACGCTGATTTACCGTGCGCGCCTTCACCATTACGCCATTCGGACCGAAAACAATCACCTCGCCGCTGGCAAACTTATCGGCTGCCGGATCGGACGAGGATGCATCTGACTTTGAGCCGAGTATTCGCTCCAGATCAGTAATGTTGAGGTTCCCGTACTTATCAACATGCTGCAGCAGGTGCTGAAATTTATCCTGGAATATATGCAGTTCGTTATCGTCGCCAAGCACTTTTACCTCGTTTCCCCTGGCAACAATCTTCAACTTGGGATATTGCTTTTTAATGATCTCGAAATGATCATTATTAGGTCCCCATAACACCGCCGGGTTAATTTCCTCTATCGATAATTTTAGTTCGTTCAATACAAATTGATTTTTAGTTGCCGATTTTTATGAATTAAAATTGAATATTTGTAGGCTCTAATCCTTGCACAAGATTAGCGATAAATATTTAAATAATTAATGGCAATAATAACTTTAACTACTGACCTGGGCGATAGAGATATTTATCAGGCTGCCCTAAAAGGTAGTATCTATAAGTTGTTACCCACCGTTAATATTGTTGACATTACCAACAGTGTTGCCGCGTACAATATACAGCAGGCCGCCTTCATTTTAAAGAATAGTTTTCATTATTTCCCCGACGAAACGGTGCACCTCATCGGCATCGATACCGTGTTCAATACCGGCACGCGCTACCTGGCCATCAAATACCGTAATCATTATTTTGTTGGGGCCGACAACGGCATCTTTTCGCTGATGTTTGATGCGGAGCCGGATGAGGTGGTTGAGATCAATATTATGCAGGACCTTAAGTTTCTGCATTTCCCACTGGCCGATATTTTTGTGAAAGCTGCCTGTCATCTGGCGCAGGGTGGTAAGCTGACTAAGATAGGCATACCTGTGGCTGATATCGAAAAGAAAATGAACCTGCAGCCGGTGGTGGAGAAAAACCTGATCAAAGGCGTAGTGATCTATATCGATTCATTCCAGAACGTGATCACCAATATCACTAAGGAGTTTTTTAACCGCGTGCAGCAGGGTCGCAACTTCATGCTGTCGTTCAAGCGCAATGAAACCATCAATCATTTAAGCTGGCATTATAACGAGGTTCCGGAGGGAGAAAAGCTATGCCTGTTCGGGATAAGTGATCACTTGGAAATTGCCATAAATAAAGGGAACGCAAGCGGCTTGCTGGGGTTAGGATTAGGTGATAGTGTGATCATTGATTTTTTGGAATAATGAAAAAAGTTCTTCTGCTTATATTCTTTAATTTTTTATCGACTTTACTTTTCGCCCAGCGTAATAGCGATTCTCTCGCTTACCAACTCCAGCGCAAAAAGATCAATTCCATGCTGGCGGCACGAACGGCCAAATTTAGTCAGTATGATGAAAGCCTTACCAAACACACCGGTATTTTTGGGTTTCAAACCAAAAAAGATATTCGCCGATCCAATGATATTCTGATGGATATTGTTAAAACAGATAATGATATTTACCGCGAGCTGAAAATATTACTGGAGTACCGCACTTTTCAGCAAAAGCAAGTTCAGACGCAATCCAAAGAAACCGAATCGACTACACTTGGTTACATGAGCACCATTAACAGGCAGCGGGCGCAATTGGATGCATTAAGGGCGGAATTGGATAAACAAGAGCAGCAAGCTGAAAAGACCAAAAACACGTTGATGCTGGTAATCATAGCATTGTCGTTGGTGGCGTTGATTGCACTTTTCGGGAGACGGAGAAGTGCGAATGTGAAGCGTGGGGGTGGGAAAAGGCGGTAATAGTATGTTTGATACCGGTTACGCACCTGCGGAGCGGAAACATCTTTCGTTTATTTTCCAGGCATTACCGTTAATGTTGTTGGGCGGACACTCACCCAAGCTTTGCTTCGATGGAGATCCTCTCTATGCTGTGCAAAAAAAGGAACATTTCTTTGTAGACACAATACTTCGTGTCTTTGTATTAAGGTGTATTAACGATGATGTCTCTCCGGGAAATCCTACCCTACCCCAAGCCGTGAAGTGCATCTGTTTTTTAATTCCCCATCCAAATGACCAATGATTTTTTGCTTTTCTTAAAATGTTTCGCCACTTCAATCGTCTTATCTGATGAAAAGATTTATTGAATGGCAAGAAGACGACTAAATAGCAGCAACGCGCCAGAAGCGGAACTGCCCAAAGCAAAACTCAACAGGGAAACTTTCAAAAAGATATCACGATTATTAACCTATCTGCGGCCCTATCGCGGTAGGTTTGCCGGGGCTTTAATATTTCTATTTCTTTCGAGTTTGGTGGGGCTGGCATTTCCATCATTTATTGGCGGATTGATTGATACGGCAGAGGGAAAGGTGCGCAATAACGGTATATTACCATCGACCATCAGCGGTATTTTGCTGGTGGCATTTTGCGTGCTGTTTGTGCAGGCATTTGTTTCTTTTTTCAGGATTCTGTGGTTTGTGAATGTGGCCGAGCGCTCATTGGCCGACATCAGGCGCGATACTTACTTTAAGCTCATCACCCTGCCGATGAACTTTTTCTCTAACCGTCGTGTGGGGGAACTGAACAGCCGGATCTCTGCCGATCTTTCCCAAATTCAGGATACTTTAACCACCACCATAGCCGAATTAATACGGCAAACGGTGTTATTAATTGGCGGCATAGCCTTTATGGCCATTATATCTGTTAAACTGGCTATTGCCATGTTATTGCTTATACCGCCGTTGGCTGTATTCGGGGTGTTTTTTGGGAGGTTTATCCGTAAAATCTCACGTGAGGCACAAGATAAACTGGCTGAATCCAACACCGTTATTGAAGAAACTTTACAAGGTATTGCCAATGTGAAGGCATTTGTGAATGAAGCTTACGAGGCTGCCCGCTATGGGAAGAACATCCGTGATGTGGCTAACATTGCCATTAAAGGCGCAAAATACCGGGGGGGTTTCGTTTCGTTCATTGTGTTCTGTTTGTTCGGCGCTATTGTGGCTATTGTGGGTTATGGCTGTGTACTGGTAAGTCATCACGAGATCAAGGCAGGCGAACTGGTGAAGTTTGCGTTATACGCTATGTTTGTGGGTAGTGCGATGGGCAGCTTCCCGGAGTTATATGCCAATGTACAAAGAGCAGTTGGTGCCAGTGAGCGGGTATTGGAAATATTGGACGAGCAGGGAGAAACCGTTTCCATCGATGAAAAGGATAATGCCGTTCAGCAATACATTCAAGGTAACCTTGCCTTTAATAACGTAACCTTCTCCTACCCTTCCCGGTCGGAATTAACGGTATTGAACGATGTTTCATTTGAAGCCGGTGCAGGACAAAAAGTGGCTATCGTGGGGCCAAGCGGGTCGGGTAAATCGACTATGGCGGCGCTGATTTTGCAATTCTACCATCCGCAAAAAGGCTTTATTTCATTTGATGGTCTGCCTGCCAGTGCTTATACTTTAACAGATATCCGCAACCAGGTGGCCATTGTTCCGCAGGATGTAATGCTATTCGGCGGTACTATCCGCGAGAATATCTCCTATGGCAAACTTTCCGCTACTGATGACGAAATTATGCGGGCTGCTCAACGTGCTAATGCACATCAGTTTATTATTTCATTTCCAGAGGGTTATGACACCGTTGTTGGTGAACGCGGCGTTAAGCTTTCGGGCGGGCAGCGGCAACGGATTGCCATTGCAAGGGCTTTGCTGAAAAACCCGTCGATACTGATATTGGATGAGGCCACCTCTTCGTTAGATTCTGAATCAGAGCGTTTGGTACAGGAAGCATTAGAAGAATTAATGAAAGGCCGCACTTCTATTATTATCGCACATCGCCTGTCTACCATTCGCGAGGCGGATAAGATCATTGTGCTGGAAAAAGGTAAGATCATTGAATCGGGCAGTCACCAGGAATTGATGCTTAATGAACAGGGACTTTACCGTTACCTGAGCACGCTGCAGTTTGAAACGACTTAAAACAAATTTTCAAAACCCGGGTTCAACTGAATGCGTATAAGCGGTGCCCCTGCCATTTGCCGCGTTGCATAAAAACAGTAGCAATGCGTTAAAATATGACGTATGAAGTTGAATCCTTATTGCAAAACAATCCTCGTAGTTACTATCATTATTTCACTGACCGGCAGCCGGTGCCAGTCCGACGCCAAATCGAACGAAAGTGTTGAATACCTGAACCAGGCAGCCAACGGGCCTGATACCAACAAGGTAAATTCATCAAGTTTGCCCATCCTTAATGTCGATCACAGTGCAAACCCCATTCCGCTGAAAAACATGTTCGGTATCAACGCGTATGAATGGAATTTTTTGGAGAATCCGGGCAGTCCTAATGACAGGAAACATATTTACGAGGATAATATGACGCTCATCAAAAGCTTTTCAGCAATGCGCCATTACCTTAACTGGAACCGGGTTGAAACTACCAAAGGCAATTACACCTTTAACCCCACCAATAATGGTGGCTGGAATGAGGATATCATCTACCAGCGCTGCAAACAGGACGGCATCGTGGTATTGGCCGACTTGAAAAGTATCCCCGAATGGCTGGCAAACACTTATCCGGCCAGCTCGCGCGATGATGACAACGCACCTGTGCCCTACGGTCAAAGTTTAAATGATCCGGCATCGTACGCCGACCAGGCGCGTATGGCTTTTCAATTGGCTGCCCGTTACGGTTATAACAAGAATATCGATAAATCGCTGGTTAAGGTTGATATGCGTAAACGCTGGAATAATGATATCCCGAATGTGCCATTAGTTGGGTTGGGGCTGTTAAAATACATAGAATGCGGTAACGAGCGCGATAAATGGTGGGGCAATGACGAATCGCACCAAACTGCCGAGCAGTATGCGGCGAATCTGTCTGCCTTTTATGATGGCAATATGGGTAAGCTTGGACCGGGCGTTGGTGTAAAAGCGGCAGACCCAACCATGCAAGTGGTAATGGGCGGGCTTGCAACTGCCGATGTGAAATTCGTACAACGTATCATCGACTGGTGCAGGACTAACCGGGGCGTAAGGAGCGATGGCAGCGTGAACCTTTGTTTCGATGTCATCAACTACCACCTCTATTCTAATACAGGTGATGTCCGCGTACAAAAGAAACCCACCACAGGCATCGCCCCTGAACTTTCGATAGCAGGCGAGGTGGCTAAGCAGTTTATGACCCTGTCCAACAGTCTGCCGCAAAAACCTGAAGTGTGGGTTACCGAAACCGGTTACGATATTAACCAGGAAAGCTACCAGCGCGCCGAATCCATTGGCTCAAAAACCGTTTTGGCTAACCAGGCGGATTGGATCTTACGCACCTCGCTCCTGTATATCCGTTATGGCATTAAGCGCGTTTTCTTTTACCAATTATTTGATGACCACGCCGGCGGCACCTCGCAATACGCTACGTCCGGCCTTGCCGAGGGGATTAAACGCCGCCCCGCTGCAGATTATATTTTGCAGGCTACCCGGCTGATGGGCAATTATAATTACATTAAAACCATTAACGCTGATCCTTTGGTGGATGTTTATAAGCTGGATGGTAAAACCATGTACATTCTTACTATTCCGGATGAGACCGGGCGCAAGGCTAATTATACGCTTGATTTAGGGAAGGCTTCGAAAGCCGTGATTCATACATTGAGAATGGGCGCTGATATGATGGAGAGCAAAACTGTATCTACTATTAACGGGAAATTGACACTGGAAGTTACGGAAACGCCGGTGTTTGTGGAGGCGGGGAATTGAAGTTACTGTACGTAAATTTCTTCTGGCCTGGCTATCGGCGGCAAATTAATATCAAAGAAAAATTTGCATGACCTACAAGGATCGCTGAACGTACGTATGGTGCCATCTTCGGCGTGATCTATTTCTACCTGTAAATTCTTTTGCTGATCATAATTGCTGTAATCCTGAACTTTTCCGTTCGAATAATAAAGGTGGCCTTCCATAATTTGTTTATCCCAATCTAAATGGTTGTCGGATCGTATTCGCCCCATATAATCGTAAGAAATCATATCTGAATTGCGTCCGCCATTTGAATAAGTTTCTTTTAAAGATATTTGCTTGTCCCAGTCTTTAAGATGCCTTAAGGAATCAAGGGCTTTCACAAAGAATGCGCTGTCATGGTTCCTTTCACCGAAGAGTGGATCTTTACTATGATGTATCTGGTAATTCAGGTACCATGCGTTTTCAGTGGTGTCCTGGTAATGTATTTCTTCCAGTTTTAAACCAGTATCATCGTAACGAATTAATATGAGTAATTGGCCCGACTTGCCATAAAACTTTCGCGTACCTACCCTGTTGCCATTTTTAAAATCTTCTGTCAGATAAATTTTCCCGTCCGGATAGTAAATTTTACGGGTTCCGGATAAGAGGCCATTTGTGAAACTCTGTTCTATTTCTGTTTTTCCGTTTGGATATAAAGTCTGCTTAACATGAGACACGGGAACAGGATGGGCATAAATTTGCATGAGTGTGTTAAATTGCTCAATCCCAGCAAAACCCAACCAGTCGCGTTGTCCGGAAGTGTCTCTATACATAACAGAGTATCCGCATTTCGAAACTGTGAGCGTGTCATTAAACATTCTGCCAAAGATTAGCCACTCTTCACCTTTGTTAAACTGCATGGCGCAGTCAGAACGATAGCTTCGATCAGTTATTAATTTGACAGGTTTCCCTTTAAACAATTGCTTGATCTCTATATTTATTTCACCATTGATATGGATGCCCCAGCCCGGAAGCTTTTCATTGAGCGGTGAAAGCCCTGTTATTTTTACAAATGCAATGAAATCGTATCCGGCAAGATCGGCCTTGGTTCTGAACTTGGGCAACGGGCTGCATGAACATGCCAGCGACAATTTTACTAGAAGCATCAATACAGCGAGGTAGATAAATTTCATATTATGATAAGATTTTGAAAACACAAATTAACAAAAGTTAGCTTAACTGACAAGGTTCGGCACTAGTTAGATGCAGAACACCTGCTGTAATTTTACTGTTAATTTTCTCGCTCAAAAAAGCTACTTTTGCGGTTCAATGGAACACATTCGTAATTTTTGTATCATCGCACATATCGACCACGGCAAAAGTACACTTGCCGACAGGTTGTTAGAATATACCAATACCATCACGCAGCGGGAGTCGCAAGCACAATTGCTTGATGATATGGACCTTGAGCGCGAGCGCGGCATTACCATAAAAAGTCATGCCATACAGATGGATTATGAGCTTGATGGTCAGAAATATATCCTGAACCTGATCGATACGCCAGGACACGTGGATTTCTCGTACGAAGTGTCGCGTTCAATTGCTGCTTGCGAAGGTGCATTGCTTATTGTTGATGCTGCCCAAGGCATCCAGGCGCAAACCATTTCGAACCTTTATCTTGCTTTAGAGAATGACCTGGAAATTATCCCGGTGTTAAATAAAATGGACCTACCCGGCGCTATGCCAGAGGAAGTTAAAGACCAGATTGTTGACCTGATTGGCTGCAAGCGCGAGGATATCCTTGCGGCATCGGGTAAAACGGGTATGGGGGTGCATGATATCCTGCGGGCTATCGTGGAACGCGTCCCTGCCCCGGTCGGCGATCCGGCTGCTCCGCTACAGGCGTTGATCTTCGACTCTGTTTTTAACTCGTTCCGTGGTATCATTGCTTATTTTAAAGTAGTAAATGGCGAGATCAGGAAAGGCGAAAAAGTAAAATTCGTAGCAACCGAAAAGCAATACCTTGCTGATGAGGTTGGTACGCTAAAGCTACGCCAGCTGCCCAAAGATGTGATCAAAACCGGCGACGTAGGGTATATTATTTCGGGTATTAAAGAGGCTCGCGAGGTAAAGGTGGGTGATACTATTACGTCGGTCGATCGTCCGTGCGCTGAAGGGATCCAGGGATTTGAAGAGGTGAAGCCAATGGTATTTGCCGGTATTTACCCGGTTGATACAGAGGATTACGAAGAGCTGCGCGAATCGATGGCGAAGTTGCAGCTGAACGATGCATCGCTGGTATTTGAGCCGGAATCATCGGCGGCGCTTGGTTTTGGTTTCCGTTGCGGCTTCCTGGGGATGCTGCACATGGAGATCATCCAGGAACGTTTGGAGCGTGAGTTCAATATGACGGTAATTACCACCGTTCCCAACGTATCGTACAAGGCCTATACAACTAAGGGCGACGAGATAGAGATCAACAACCCTTCAGATCTTCCTGATCCATCAAAAATAGATTTCGTTGAGGAACCTTTCATCAAAGCAACCATCATTACCAAAGCCGACTTTGTGGGTCCGGTAATGTCGCTTTGTATCCAGAAACGTGGCATGATCGTTAACCAGTCGTACCTTACTTCAGACCGTGTGGAGCTGGTATTCGAAATGCCGATGGGCGAGATCGTATTCGACTTTTATGATAAACTAAAGACCATTTCGAAAGGCTACGCTTCTTTTGATTATCACCAGATAGGTTACCGCCAGTCAGACCTGGTGAAACTGGATATCAGGTTAAATGCGGAGCCTGTGGATGCGCTTTCGTCGCTGATTCACCGCAGTAACTCTTACGATTTTGGTAAAAAAATCTGCGAAAAACTGAAGGAGCTATTGCCTCGTCAGCAGTTCGAAATTATCATACAGGCATCTATCGGCGCTAAGATCATCGCCCGCGAAACAGTTAAAGCAATGCGTAAAGACGTTACAGCCAAGTGTTATGGCGGTGATATTTCGCGCAAGCGTAAGCTATTGGAAAAACAAAAGGCGGGTAAAAAACGCATGCGCCAGGTAGGTAATGTGGAAATACCGCAAAGCGCGTTTATGGCGGTGCTTAAACTGGACTAATTTAGAATCAAGATTCAAGAGGGCAAGAATCAAGAGAAAACTGATTCGAGACGTCTTGATTCTTGACTCTCAACTTCTTGACTCTATTTTATGGAATTACTCGACGGAAAATACGTATCTACGAAACTTAAGGGAGAAATTGCTGAAGCCGCAGCTAAAATTTTGGCTGAAACCGGGCGCAAGCCGCATTTGGTGGCAGTATTGGTTGGTCATGATGGCGGCAGTGAGACCTATGTGGCCAGCAAGATCAAGAATTGTGAGGCTGTAGGTTTTAAATCGACTTTGGTACGCTATGAGGCTGATGTAACTGAAGCTGAATTATTAGCGAAAGTTGAAGAACTGAATGCCGATGCAGATATTGATGGCATCATTGTACAATTGCCGCTTCCAAAACATATCGACCCGGAAAAAGTTACCGAGCGCATCGATCACCGCAAGGATGTGGATGGTTTTCACCCCGTAAATCTCGGAAGAATGCAACGTAATTTGCCGTCGTTTATTCCTGCGACTCCTTACGGCATCACCCTGATGCTGAAAGAATACGGCATTGAAACAGCCGGAAAACATTGTGTGGTAGTTGGCCGAAGTAATATTGTGGGTTCGCCTATGAGCATTCTGATGGCGCGCAATACTACTCCGGGTAACTGCACTGTGACCATTTGCCATAGCCGCACTCCTGATATTAAGAAATTTACCTTAGATGCTGATATCCTGATCGTCGCCATCGGCAAAAAGAATTTTATTACTGCCGATATGGTGAAAGATGGTGTGGTGGTAATTGATGTTGGTATGAACCGCGAAACCAGCACGATAACCAAATCGGGCTTTAAACTTTACGGCGATGTTGACTTTGAAGGGGTTTCGCAAAAAGCTTCGTGGATCACACCTGTACCGGGCGGTGTTGGATTGATGACCATTATCGGGTTATTGAAGAATACATTGGCCTCAGCAAATAAAGAGGTTTATCAATAGAGTCAAGAAATCAAGAACCAAGAGTCAAGACAGAAAACAAATTGTTTCATCTTATGTCTTGGTTCTTGATCTCTTGATTCTGTCTTTCTTATCCTAAATACTCTTCCGGGATCTGATGATTTTCGTTTTCATCTGCCCAAACCATCGAGGTGATCTTCCAGGTATCGTCAATCAAAATCAATTGGATGTAGTTTATGCCACGGGGATGTTTGCCGGTTATTTGGTCAACAAAGGAATATTCGTAAACGCTTACCCGGCGGGCTACCTTTGCAAAAGCTTCGGTTTGTGAGTAGAGCTCGCGCTGCATAAATTGTTTCAGGGTGCCATCGGCTATCTGTGTTTCGATGTTTTGGGTGTAGCTTTCAACGGTGAATGACATTGGTCGGGCGAAGCTGTTGTTAATCAGCAGGCCGTCATCATGAAACAGGCTCTTAACGGTTTCAAGATCGGGCAGTTCGCCGTCCTGGAAACTGAGGGATTCGTAGAAGTCTTCGGTTATATAGTCGATTGCTCGTATGTTCATCTAAATAATTTCTTTAGGTCGTCCAGCATAGAGGGTGTTGCGATGTAAACGGTATCACCCTCAATTTTTACCGGAAAGGTTTTGATATAATCCTGCGAACCTTTTCCTGTCTGCAAATCAAAAGAATAACCATGCATCGGGCAAATAAGTTTTCCGTTTTCGCAATGGCCGCCGTTGCTCATGTCAAAGCCCTGGTGCGGACAAATAGCCGATACCGCATACAACTTTCCCTCATAACCGACAAGGCAAATACTTTTGTCGCCTATCTTTACTTTTTTGAGGAACGGTTTACTGAGGTCGGGCGCGTCCGGTACGGGGTACCACTTCATAGCTAAAAATCGATCTTTAGATTCATCAGCGCAGGGTTCTTCATTACATCGTCCATATTGGTGATGAGGGTTACACGCTTCCTGTCGGCAGACACTATGGCTTTCGGATTGTTCACTTTCTTTACGGGCCTGGCAAAGTTAAGGATTACTTTGTAAGGCATATCGATGAGCATTGCTTTTGCCATGGAGAATGCGGAGCCTGTTTTTTTCATAAAGGCATTGAACTTTTCCTTGTCAATAATGCGGTAAAATTTATGCGGGGTGATCTCATAAGTGTAATAGTCCTCCCCTGCTGCCAGTTGCCTTGCATCGAAACCCATAGGCGGCTTTTGATCCTTAGCAACAGCTTTAAGCTGACTGTTCATGGATATCTTGGAGATATGTTTAAGATAGTATTCAAGGTCTGCAGCGTTTTTTGCCGTGTGATTGATGCTGATCTTCATGATATTATTAGGCAGGTTCATTTTTACGGAGAGGTTGCTGGCTTGTGCCATCGTTACTTCCTCCCTACTCATCTTCGCTTGTGTGGTATCGGGCAATGCGGAGTAGAAATTAAGCGTGGTGTCTTTCACCAGCTTGAATTGAGGCGTCGCCTTTATAGAATCAGACATGAGATTCATTAGTACCGAAACGGCGCTGCCCATATCAAAACCATAGATCACGTTGCATGATCCATCCTGCTTAAAGTTGTATTGCTCCTCCACGTCGACGCAGGAAGATAATCCAAGCAGGATGAAAAATAGTACCGCGAAGTAAAGTTTTTTCATAAGTGCCAATTTAGGGAGAAAAGGTGAAAGCTAAAAGGCCAAAGAAAAAAGCTTTTTTATTGGCAGAATGTCAATTTTATAACGTTAACCCTTGCTTTGTGCTTTACACTTTCTGCTTTCCGCCCAAACTTGTACCTTTGCGGCTTTAATTATGGCACACCAGATTCCGGAAGACGGTACATTGCTTCCATTAATGGAAGAGTTTTATACGATACAGGGGGAGGGATACAACACCGGTAAGGCTGCCTATTTTATCCGCCTGGGTGGATGTGATGTGGGTTGCCATTGGTGCGACGTAAAAGAAAGCTGGGATGCCGAATTGCATGCACTCACTTCGGCTGATCAGATCATTGAAAATGTGTCGAAATTTCCTTCTAAAGCGGTGGTGGTTACCGGTGGCGAACCGCTGATCTATAATTTAGATTACCTGACTGCCGGCCTTCAAAAACGCGGCATCAAAACTTTTATCGAAACTTCGGGCGCTTATCCGCTTTCGGGTAATTGGGACTGGATTTGCTTATCTCCCAAAAAATTCAAAGCGCCAATGCATTTGGTGGCAGCTAACGCTGATGAACTGAAGGTGATTATCTTCAACAAATCCGACTTTGCCTTTGCCGAGGAAAACGCTAAACTGGTTTCGCCGAACTGCAAGCTATTCCTACAGCCGGAATGGTCGAAATCAAAGGAAATGACCCCGCTGATCGTAGATTATGTGATGAACAATCCGCAATGGGAAATATCGCTGCAAACGCATAAGTTTTTGAATATACCTTAGGAAGAGAGCCAAGAACAGAAGAATCAGGAGTCAAGAGAAACGCAAGGAAGACTTTTGGTATTCTTTCTATCTAGACTCTTATCATCCTATTTCTCTTCTTTCTGTCTTGATTCTTGAATTCTTGCCTCTTGTATCTCAAAAAACGTAACTTCGGGTACGAAAAAACGTATCAAAACCAATGAGAGTTATTTTCTTCTCGGTTCTGTTATTTTTAATATCCAGTTTTGCATTTGCCCAACAGAGGCAATACTCTACCACCGATAGAGACGCTATCAAATACTTTGCGCAGGCTAATCAAAGCCTCGACGATCATATGTATGATGAAGCTGTTCAGTTGCTGCAAAAGGCCATTGAATCTGATAGTAAATTTGTTGAAGCGCATGCTGTTCTGGGTGATATTTTGCGACAAATGCGCAACTATAAAAGCGCATTGGAGCAATACCTGAAAGTAATAGCACTCAATCCCGAGTTTAACCGGGCGGTATACTTGAAAACCGGAGAGCTGGAAATCTCTGCCAGCCAATATGAGCCGGCACAGCGCCATCTTGAGAAATACCTCACTTACCCTAATATTACCGCACAAAATAACGCCTACGCACAAAAACTGATTGCCGATTGTAAGTTCAGCATACAGGCCATTGCGCATCCGGTGCCGTTTAAACCCGTAAACCTGGGTGCGGAGATCAATACCAGTGCCGACGAGTACTTGCCTGTAGCCACTGCCGATGAGGCCACCCTGATCTTTACCCGAAAGATCAATAACAACGAAGATTTTTATAAAAGCAATAAAGACAATGGCAAATGGCAGCCCGCAGTTTACTTGAGCAATAACATCAATACACCGCAATACAACGAGGGCGCCGAATCGATATCACAGGATGGCAAATACCTGTTCTTTACCGGCTGTAACCGTCCTGACGGATTGGGCCGGTGCGACATTTATATCTCGCAGAAAAAGGGCGATGATTGGAGTAAGCCATTTGACTTGAGCCCGCCGGTGAATACGCCAGGATGGGAGTCGCAACCGTCAATTAGCGCCGACGGGAAGACCTTATACTTTGTAAGTAATCGCAAAGGTGGCTATGGAGGCTACGATATCTGGAAATCGCGACTTACAGACAAAGGTTGGGGTGAGCCTGAAAACCTCGGCCCGAACGTCAACACCATGTATGATGAGCAGTCGCCGTTTATCCATCCTGATGACAGTACCTTTTATTTTTGTTCTAATGGCTGGCCGGGAATGGGTGGAAAGGATTTGTTTGTAAGCAGGTTAGGTAAGGATGGCAAATGGCAAAAACCCGAGAACTTGGGTTATCCCATAAACTCAAGCGGTGACGAGAACGGGCTTACATTGACAGCCAACGGCAGCTATGCCTTCTTTTCCTCCAATAACCTGAATGGCTTTGGCGGATATGATATTTACACGTTTGAACTGCCTGCCAATTTGCGACCTAAATTAGTTACGTATGTAAAAGGTACGGTGAAAGATGCCAAAACGAAGGCTCCGTTGGCGGCGGCTGTCGAGATTATCGATTTGGAGAAAAATGAAGCCGTATTTCAGGATTATAGTGATGAAGCGCAGGATGGCAGTTTCCTGGCTACCTTGACGGCCGGCAAAAACTACGGTTTGAACATTTCTAAAAGCGGATATCTCTTCCATTCCGAAAATTTCTCGCTGGTGGGCCATGAGCCTAAAAATCCATTTAACCTGACTGTACTGCTTGACCCGATTGAGGTAGGTAATAAGGTGATCTTAAATAATATTTTCTTCGATACCAATAAATTTGACCTGAAGCAGGAGTCGGTTGCTGAATTGCAACAACTGGTTTCGTTTATGACCCTCAACCCTACATTACACATCGAAATTTCCGGGCACACGGATAACGTGGGAAACGATCAACTAAACCAAACCCTATCTGAAAACAGGGCTAAGTCGGTTTACCAATATCTGGTGAGTTCCGGCATTCCTGCTGCACGGCTGGTTTATAAGGGTTACGGGAAGATGCAGCCTATTGCACCGAATGATAGTGATGAGAACCGGGCTAAGAATAGGAGGACTGAATTTAAAATTGTTGCGAAGTAATTGATTAGAAAATAGGCTTGCTGCTTTGTAAGCGTTGCGACGAGTTACGTTATGCTAAACTCGCGGCAGCGCAAAAAAAGAGACGCAAAGTGTTGCGTCTCTACATTAATAAACTCTTTATTATTCGCACATCAAAAATTCGCGAATCCGTACATCATCTTAATTCCCCATTTCCGACAAGAACTTAATGCGCATCAGTTGAATCTCTTCCGTGGTGTATTCGTCGCTACCGAGTTCGGCTAAGGCGGTATCGATCGAATCAACTTCAGCGGTGCGGAAGTAATCGAATATTTCTTCCTGCTTGTCTTCGTCAATTACTTCGTCGATATAATAATTAAGATTAAGCTTAGTGCCCGAGTTAACTATCGTTTCTACCTCTTTCAGTATTTCTTCGTACGACAGGCCTTTTGAGGCTGCTATATCGTCGAGATTCAGGTGACGGTCGATATTCTGGATGATGAAAACCTTTAATGCCGATTTATTGGCCGCGGTTTTAATCACCATGTCTATCGGCCGGTCGATGTCGTTATCTTCAACATATTTTTGAATGAGATCGGTAAATGGTTTGCCGAATTTAAGGGCCTTGCCTGCGCCCACACCCGAGATCTGTTTCAGTTCATCAGTGGTAATGGGGTAATGCGTACACATTTCCTCTAATGATGGATCCTGGAAAAGAACGAATGGCGGCAGGCCTTTTTGCTTGGCCAGCTTCTTACGCAGGTCCTTCAGCATTTGCAGCAGCTCCGTATCCAGTGCGCCGCCGTTTTGTTTAGGGCCGTCAGCATCGTCGTCATCATCTGTTGCGCCCATTGGCTTGTTCAGGATAAAACGGATACTGTACGGATTTTCGATGAACGAATTGCCCAACTTGGTTAACCGTAGCAGTCCATACTGATCAATATCTTTTGAAAGGAAATTGTTCAGCAAGGCCTGGCGCAGTAACGAATTCCACAAGTTGCGGCCATCTTCCTTGCCCGAGCCATAGTAGTCGAGCAGGTCGTGTTCGTAATTTTTTACCTGGGCATTATCATCGCCCATCAGGACGCTGATGATATGATGATCGTCGAATTTCTCGCCGATTTGTTTGATAAGGCTCAACGCACGGTGCAGGTGAACTTCGCCATCGAAATGTTCTTTAGGACCGCAGCAATTATCACACATGTTATTACAGCCAACTTCGTTAAAGTTCTCACCGAAGTAATGCAACAGCTGTTTACGTCGACAAACTGAAGACTCCGCATAATCGATCACTTCTTTTAAGATCTGGGTGCCAATTTCGCGTTCAGAAACCGGCTTGTCTTTCATGAATTTCTGCAGCTTATCAATATCTTTTTCTGAATAAAAAGCCACACAAACACCTTCGCCCCCGTCACGGCCTGCACGCCCTGTTTCTTGGTAATACCCTTCCATGCTTTTCGGCACGTCGTGATGAATTACGTAACGCACATCGGGTTTATCAATACCCATACCGAATGCTATGGTTGCCACGATAACATCCACATCCTCCATGAGGAATTTATCCTGTGTATCCGCCCGAACCTTCGGGTCGAGGCCTGCGTGGTAGGGCAGCGCTTTGATGCCGTTAAGGTTCAACGCCTCGGCAACTTCCTCTACCTTTTTGCGGCTGAGGCAGTAAACGATACCCGATTTGCCGGTATTCTGCTTAACAAACTTAACAATCTCTTTTATCACATTACGTTTAGCACGAACCTCATAAAACAGGTTAGCGCGATTAAACGACGATTTATAAACGGTAGCATTGTTCATTTGCAGGTTCTTCTGAATATCCTGCTGAACTTTTGGCGTTGCGGTTGCAGTAAGAGCAATGATTGGGATGTTCTCGCCAATGTTGCTGATCACCTGCCGGATCTTGCGGTATTCGGGCCGAAAATCATGTCCCCACTCCGAAATACAATGCGCTTCGTCAACGGCCACGAACGATACATGGTTAAGGCGCAGGAAATCGATGTTTTCTTGTTTTGTTAACGATTCCGGTGCCACATAGAGCAGCTTGGTTTTTCCGGCCAGCACGTCGTCTTTTACCCGGGCTATATCTGATTTTGTAAGTGATGAGTTTAAGAAGTGAGCAATACTGTCCGATCCGCCGAAAGCCCTTAGTTGATCTACCTGGTTTTTCATTAATGCAATTAACGGTGAAATAACAATCGCTGTTCCTTCACTCATCAACGCGGGCAATTGGTAACACATGGACTTGCCGCCACCTGTAGGCATAATCACAAAAGTATCATTGCCGGCAAGTATGTTGGTTATAATCGCTTCCTGTTCTCCCTTGAAATTATCGAACCCGAAAAAATTCTGAAGATTATCAAAAAGCGACTTTTTTGTTTCTATCATTATAAATGCAATATGGGGTGTAGCTGTATTTTGAAAGTTTAAAGTAACAAATTTTTATCAATAAACGATGGATTTTATTAAAAATTTTATACAAAAATGATTATTCAATTAAAAACAATTTGTTTATTTGGCCCGTTTAACTCCCGGTATTGAAACTGTAGATTTATTTAGTTTCATTTAATTCATAATTTACAAATTATTGTTCAATTTTACTTCACATTTACCAAATTAAACTCCGTTAACAGCGGCTTTACGAAATCGGCAATTAAATGGGCTGACGGATTTTTTGTGACAAATGAAAAACAAACATTTTAATGCCAATTGTTTAAACACACATGAATAAAAACTACTATGCCATTATTATGGCGGGCGGTATCGGAAGCCGCTTCTGGCCTATCAGTCGTACCTCACACCCTAAACAATTTATCGATATCCTCGGCACCGGGAAAACGCTTATACAGAACACGTACGATCGATTTCTGAAAATTTGTCCGAAGGAAAATATTTATGTGGTAACGAACGAGATGTACACCGACCTGGTGAAGCAGCAACTGCCCGAAATGACCGACGGCCAGATTCTTACCGAGCCTGTAATGCGCAATACCGCCCCGTGTGTAGCTTACGGGTCGTTCAAAATAGAAAGCCTTAACCCGGATGCGTGTATTGTTGTGGCGCCGTCAGATCATTTGATACTGGACGAGCCTGCATTTATCAGCGCAATTGAAAAATCGTTAAAAACGGCATCAGAAAACGAGTGCCTGGTTACGCTTGGCATCAAGCCATCGCGCCCGGATACAGGTTATGGCTATATCCAATATACTGAGCAAAGCCTTAACGACGAGTTTTTCAAGGTAAAAACATTCACAGAGAAACCGACGCTGGAAATTGCCAAAACATTTATCCAAAGCGGCGACTTTTTGTGGAATGCAGGAATCTTCGTATGGTCGGCTAAAGCTATCGTAAATGCATTTGGCAATCATTTGCCTGATATGCACGAGATATTTGCTGAAGCACGCTCAGTTTATAATACAGATAACGAAAAGACGCATATACATAAATCGTATCAGCAGTGCATTAATATTTCTATCGACTACGGAATTATGGAGAAGGCGGAGAACGTGTACGTATTGCCTTCAGAATTTGGCTGGAGCGACCTCGGTACCTGGGCCTCGATCTATGAGCTTGCTGAGAAAGACTACGTTGGGAATGCCGTTATACCGGCCGATAAGGTGATCATGTACGATTCGTCAAACTGCATGGTGAACGTGCCCGGCGAAAAACTGGTAATATTACAGGGCCTGCACGATTATATTGTGGTGGAAGCTAACAATACTTTGTTGATCTGTCCGCGCGATCAGGAGCAAAATGTGAAGAAGGTTGTTGCCGATGTGAAGCAGCAGTTTGGAGCGAAATATATATAGATTTAGCGAGTAGCTGATTAAGCTGATTGAGTAAATATTTTTAACCGATCAGCTTAATCTGACTCAATTAACCAATTCAACTCAATCTCTGCCTGATCGCCTCATACAAAATCACTCCTGTCGACACCGACACGTTCAACGATTCTATTTCTCCATACATAGGGATTTTTGCCAGGTGGTCTGATATGCGGATAATCTCGTTGCGGATTCCATCCTCTTCAGAGCCCATAACGATAGCGGTTGGAACGGTATAATCAGGTTTGTAAATAAACTCCTGGGTTTTTTCGGTGCAGCAAACCAGTTGCAGGCCCGATTGCTGAATGAACTTTACCGTATCCATAAAGTCATTGTGCCGGCAAACGGGGATCTTATACAAGGCGCCCGCTGATGTTTTGATGGCATCAGGATTGATCTGTGCCGAGCCTTTTGCAGGCACCACAATGGCATGCACGCCACAGCATTCGGCGGTACGGGCTATGGCGCCCATATTACGAACATCGGTGATGGAATCAAGGACGAGGATCAGCGGCACTTCTCCCCTTTCATAAACCTCAGGAATAATGTCCTCAATACGCTGGTAAATAATGGGCGAAATAAATGCCACAACACCTTGATGATTCTTCATGGTGAGGCGGTTTAATTTCTCCACGGGCACCATTTGAGCAGTAATATGGTATTCGGATAACAGGGATTTTAATTCATTCAGCAATTCGCCGCCGATGCCGCGCTGGATGTATAATGATTCGATTTCCTTACCCGACCGGATAGCCTCGATGACCGCCCGTGTACCGAAGATCATCTGATTGCTTTCGCGGGGTTCCCTGTTGTTGTATCCCATTTAAAATTCTGTTTAAGAGTGCAAAAATAGCCATATTATCAGAATTTACAGCAACGCTCATGTGCTCTTCTTTTAAAGGCAATGTTAAAATGGAAATTCATGCCACCCGTGTAAAATGTGGATTTTTTAAGTAAGAAACTATTTATCCACAAGGATTTGTTGATAATAAACAGCCCTGTTGCTACTTAGAAAAAAAGATATTCTTTATCGCCGAAACAGTAAATTTTTAGTATACTTTTGTTGTCCGATGATTTTTGAGAACGAGAACCCAGGCAACAAGCCGTACACAGGAGAACGCAGAAACAGAGTGACCAACCCCACCCCGTATGGTAGTGGAATGGGAAAGCTTCAGCCCCAGGCAATTGACCTGGAAGAGGCTGTACTTGGCGCCCTGATGCTGGAGAAAGACGCCTTGTCGTCTGTTATTGATATTTTGAAGGCGGATGTTTTTTATAAAGATGCTCATCAGAAGATCTTTGCCGCTATCAGGTTATTATTTGAAAAATCTTCGCCGGTTGATATTCTGACCGTTACCGCGCAGCTTCGTCAAAACGGCGAGCTGGAAATGATAGGTGGCGCCTACTACATCACCGAATTGACCAATCGCGTTGCTTCGGCGGCGAACATTGAATATCATTCGCGCATCATCATCCAGAAATTCATTCAGCGCGAGCTGATTCGTATCTCGACAGAGGTGATTAACAGCGCGTATGAGGACACTTCGGACGTGTTGGACCTTTTGGATAAGGCTGAAAAGAACTTGTTCGATATCGCCCAAAATAACCTCCGCCGCGATTCGCGTAAAATGGACGACCTGATGCATGAAGCGTTGAAAGAGATTGAGGCGCTGAAAGACAAGAAGGATGGTTTAACAGGTATCGCTTCCGGCTTTACCGACCTTGACCGCATGACCTCGGGTTGGCAAAAATCAGATTTGGTAATCATCGCGGCTCGTCCGGCGATGGGTAAAACAGCCTTCGTACTGAGTTGTGCCCGTAATGCAGCGGTTGATTTTAATAAGCCGGTGGTCGTATTCTCGCTCGAAATGTCGTCGGTGCAGTTGGTGAATCGTTTGATTTCCGGCGAGGCTGAAATCGAGCAGGAAAAGATCAGGAAAGGAACGATGGAGGAGTGGGAATGGCAGCAGATCCACTCGAAGATAGGCCGTTTGGAGCAGGCGCCATTAATTATTGATGATACCCCTGCGTTGAATATATTCGAATTTCGCGCTAAATGCCGCCGTTTAAAATCGCAACACGATATTCAATTAATCATTATTGACTATTTGCAGCTGATGCATGGTAAAGGTGCTGACGGAAAGGGAGGCGGTAACCGTGAGCAGGAGATCGGTAGTATCTCACGTGCGTTAAAATCGGTTGCGAAGGAGTTAAATGTGCCGGTGATCGCGCTATCGCAGTTGAGCCGCGCGGTAGAAAGCAGGCCGGGCGCAAGTAAGCGGCCAATGCTGTCGGATTTACGTGAGTCGGGGTCTATCGAGCAGGATGCAGACATGGTACTTTTCCTTTACCGTCCGGAATATTATGGTTTAGAAGTAGATGAGGACAATATGCCTACACAGGGCGTGGGCGAGGTAATTATTGCCAAGCACCGTAATGGTGAAACAGGCAGGGTAAGGCTGAAATTCGTAGGTAAATATGTAAAGTTTACAGACCTTGATCATACCGGTATGGGCATGGACGGCGGATTCGGTGCAGCTCCGAACGCTTTTACGGGATTGACGCCATCGGCAGATTTCGATAAGCCAAGCAATTTTATCATCCGCCCATCAAAAATGGATCAAATGGATGATGATGATAGTCCGCCGCCGTTTTAATCTTCGATAAGGAAAGGTAACAATACAAAAAAGGCCTGCTTGAAGCAGGCCTCAATCCATAAATTCTTATTTAAATCTTAACTATCGGTACGGCGAGCGTTAAATTGAACAGGTTGATCTTTGTTTCTGAACTGCCATAGGTTTGTTTGCTCAGGCCGGCTTCGTAACGAAGATCGAGAGAGATATTCCTGATATCTATACCTGCGCCTAATGTCCATGCATAGTTTTGATTTTTAAAATGGAGTGAGGTTGCGTTGCCAACTGCATTACTGAAGCTTTGGCTGTCGTTAATCTTGAACGACACGAGCGGACCGGTGTAAAATCTTGCGCCAAAACCAAAAGCGCCAACCTTGCCTCCAAACAGTAGCGGCACATCAATACTGGTGAACTTTGCGCGTACTTCGGTTCCGTTATCGGTTATTTCAACGTTTTTGCCGGTAACATAAAGCTCAGGCTGGAAGTTGAAGCCTAATGCGCCTACCCTCGCCCACAAGCCGCCGAGGTATCCTGCACGGTTATCGCTGTTAAAAGTTGATGAGCCGGAAAGCTTCGAAAAGTTCACGCCGCCCTTAAGGCCTAACTGGAATGATGGTATCACTTGCGCCGACGCAAAAGTCCACGTGGCTGCAACAATGGTTAACGTAAGTAGAAGTTTTCTCATGATGATTTAACGGAAGTTGTAAAGGTAAATTGTAATAAAAAATGTTTGGGCGACGCCTTAAACTGGCAATATCCGGTTTGCAATAAAAATCTTATTGCAAACCGGATATGTGACAAAATCTGGGTTAAAAGTAGGACTAATTTTATTATTCCAAAAAAGAATTATTTTAAATTAAAAACTCAGTTTTCCCTGGTAATAGTCTAATATTTTAGTGCGGATCAGGTAATCATATCGCGCATTGATCAGGTTTACATTTGAAGCATCAAGATTATTTTTTGCAATAATGAACAGATCGGAAGTGATCACACCTGCATCGAACTTAACCTTTTGTGCATCATATGCCGACTGGTAAGTAACCGTTTGCTGCGACAGCTCCTGTAAACGGTCGAATGCATTTTTCATGTTGGCATGAGCCTGGTCTATTTGCTGCCTTAGCTGGATCTGGGTAAAGCTGTTATTATCCTGTGCATCCTTCAGATCAAGCTTTGCAAGCTTTACATTGTTATGATTCTGGAAGTAATTCAATATCGGAACCGATAGATTCAAGCTTGGGCCGTAGTATTTGTTTTCCCTGAACTGAGTGGCAAAGCTTCCGGGCGAATTATTTTGGTAGCTGGTTTGGTAATTACCGCTCAATGATAACGTTGGATAAAATTTCCCTTTTGCAACCGCTACTTCTTTTTCTGCTGCCTTTACCCTCAGGTCGGCTGCTTTTACCAGGGCAAGGCTGGTTAAAGCGGTAGCGTAAATATCGTCGGGCGATTGCGTATACGCTGCCGGCGAATTGCTGGCTTGCAATCTTTCAAGCTTTATATCTTTCTTGTAGGCCACATTCATGGCTTCCAGCAAATTGATCTTGGCTGTGAGTACGGCATTTTCCGCATTGTACACATTGATCTGGTCGGTACTGTGCGACCCTTTGATGTTATAATAATCTGCGGGGGCAACGTTGCCTGCGTTATTCAAAATGGTCTCGCGATCAAGGTTTACTTTTGAACCTTCGAATTGCAATTTTGCCTGGCTTAACTGGTCTTCAGTGTTCAAAGCGGCAAAATACAGCGCTATGATATTCAGCGTGGTCACATCCTTAACCTGCTGGAAATCCATCTTGCCTGCCTGGTATAATAATGAGTTTTGTTTGATGGTATTAATTGCGCTCAAACCGTTAGACAACAGCAGGTTACTACTCAGTGAAAAGTTTGCTGAATTTGTTTGCGCCGCGTTAACAATTACCCCGGTATTATTGGTGCCACGACCAAAGCTGATGCCGTAACCTGCGCTTCCATTTAAGGTTGGCAGCAGGTTTTCGCGGGCCTGGTTCCAGTAAACGCGGTCACGCTCAGCCTGGGTAGCGCTCTTTTTCACATCAAGGTTATTCTTAATGGCAATGTCGACACATTGCTGCAAAGTTAAAACACTATCTATCTGAGTTTGCACCTGCGCCTTCGCGAGAATGGTTATGGTTAGAAATAAAAAGAATAAGGATATTTTTCTGAAAAACATGATCTGTAAAAATTTATTGCGGGCTTAGAGGTTTTTTGACGATTCTATCCTGCCGTCTAAAAGGTTAATAATTCTGGAGCCATACTCTGCATTTTTCTCAGAGTGTGTTACCTGTATAATAGTTACGCCGTCTTCTTTATTGAGTTTGCGGAATAGTTCCATAATTTCTTCGCCCTGTTTCGAATTCAGGTTACCGGTAGGCTCGTCGGCCAATATAAGTTTTGGTTTAGCTATTAATGCGCGGGCTATGCCAACCAACTGTTGCTGCCCGCCTGATAATTGCGCCGGGAACAAGTCTTTTTTCCCTACTATCTGGAAGCGGTCCAGCATATCGGCTACCATTGCTTTACGCTCGGCGCCTTTGTAATCCTGGTAAATAAGCGGGGTCTCTATGTTTTCATAAACAGTAAGCTCGTCGATCAGGTGATAAGCCTGAAAAACGAAGCCAACAAATTTTTTGTAAAGCGCAGAGCGTTGTTTGTCTTTAAGCTGATGCACGGCATTGTCTGCAAAATAGTGATAACCTTCTGACGGTTCATCAAGCATGCCGATAACATTCAATAAAGTTGATTTACCGGAGCCTGACGGGCCCATGATGGAGATAAATTCACCTTCGTCAACCTCGAGGTTAATATCGTTCAAAACAATGTTTTTGTTGCCCCCTGCCTGGTAGTACTTTGAAATATGCTGAAGTGATAACATGTAAATTAATTAGCGTTAGTTATTTATTGAATAGGTTAATTAGCTGCTAATTTATTAAATAAGTATTTGAATTAGCTACAGCTTTCCCATATTCTGGCACATAGGTATCAATAACATACCAAACTTTTAATTAACTACATATCAGTAGGTTATAAATTAAAGTTTGAACAAAAACTGTTCGCTTATGTAACATGGGGCGTACGGTAATGATACAGTGGATGTCAGCGTCAAGAACCAAGAGCCAGGAATCAAGACAGGAGTTTGGCAGACGGTATAGTGGTTTAAAATCGAAAGCCAGGAGCCAGGATAGCAATTGTCGTCTTTCCTATCTTGATTCCTGGCTCTTGACTCTTGGTTCTCACAGTTTACTCACTCCGCAAACTCTTCACCGGGTTGGCTATTGCAGCTTTAATAGATTGGAAGCTTACTGTAAAGAATGCTATCAATATGGAGGTGACGCCTGCTACAGCGAAGATCCACCAGGGGATACTGATACGGTAGGCAAAATCTTCCAGCCATTTGTGCATTACAATCCAGGCCACAGGCCAGGCTATAATATTGGCAATGAGTACCAATGTAAGGAAGTTTCGCGAAAGCAGCATAGTAATATTTTGTACCGTTGCACCCAATACTTTCCGTACGCCTATTTCTTTAACGCGTTTTTCTGCAGAATATGAGGCCAGACCAAACAAACCCAGGCACGAAATAATAATGATCAGTCCAGCCAGGATCCCAACAATCTTGCTTACCTGATCGTCAACCTGGTAAACCTCGTTAAAATGGTCATCAAGGAATTGGTATTCAAATGGTACATCCGGTTCGATATTTCTCCATACGGATTTAATGAACGCCAGCGACTGCTCCACCCTCGCGCCGTCGATCTTAACAGACATAGTGCTGAAACCATCGCCTTTGTAAGCCAGCATAAACAGCGTTTCGATCTTATAATGCAGGGAATTGAAGTTGAAATTTTTGGCGATGCCTTTAATTGTGCCTAACGAATCGTAGCCAAACCGGGCACCTATTAATGACGACATTTGCCTTTTAGGATGATCTTTCAGCAACTCTTTGGCTAATTCTTCGTTGATGATGTATTCTTTACCTTCCTGCGTTTTTTCGCCCGAGAAGTTTTTGCCCTGCAGCATTTTGATCTTATAAAGCTTAAGGTAGTCGGCGTCGACAATCAGCCTTGTAGAAGTAAGCTGCCGTTTTGGAGCATCGTCAAGCTTAAATTCAACTCCCGATTGGTCGAGGTGACTGCCGAGATTGTCCTGCGCAGCAGTAACACCCTTTACCAGATTACTTGCAAGCAGTTGCTGTTTCATCAAGTCGTATTTAGCTGGTGTCACCAAATTTACTGGCACGGTAACTACCTGCTCCCTACTGAAACCGGGATCACGTCGCTGCATAAAGTTCAGCTGTTTTACCACCAGTACAGTGGCTATCATGAGGAATATGGCGCTGGTAAACTGCCCCACAACAAGGATATTTCTCAGCATCCCTTTGTTTTTGCCGGTCTGAATGGATCCCTTCAACACCTTTACCGGCTGAAAACCCGACAGGTAGGCGGCTGGGTAAATTCCGGAAAGCAGCCCGACTATTATCGTACAAATAATAATTATAAGCACTACACCCAGGTTACTGAATATGGGCAAGCTCAATTCGCGCCTGCTCAGGCTGTTGATGAATGGTAATGCAATCTCTACCAAAACCACTGCAAAAACGAGCGCTATTAATGCCAGCAGCACTGTTTCGCCGAGGAATTGCAATGAAAGCTGAAACCTTTGTGCACCAATGGATTTGCGAATACCTACCTCCCTGGCGCGTTCGGCCGAGCGAGCCGTAGAAAGGTTGATAAAATTAATGCAGGCTATTACTAAAACAATAACAGCGATAAAGAGAAATAAATTAGTGAGGCTTTTATCAAACTTTTGATAATTCAGGTAATCCAACCCAATGTCTGCCGAGTTTGCATGTACGTCGCGAAGCGGCAGGTAAAAGAGCTCATAATGCTTATAGTCATCGCCCTTTATATGTTTCTTTAAAAACTCAGGCATCTTCTTCTCAAAAGCACGAATGTCGGCGCCAGGCGCCAGTACAAGGAAGGTATCCAGCCAGTTGCCGCCCCAGTTATTGAACATCCATTTCTGGAAAGTAGTATTGAACGAGAACAGCGCATCGAACTGCAACTGTGAGTTTTTAGGAGGATTGGCAGCAATGCCGGTAACTGTGTAGCTTGTTGTATCCCCTCCGTAGTGGGTAATGGTTTTGCCCATCGCTTCTGCATCGCCAAACATCTTTTTGGCAGTTTCTTCGGTCAGTACAACGCTATGCCGTTTCAGAAGCGCCGTATTGCGGTCGCCTTTAAGCAACTTGAAATTAAAGATGTTCAGGAAGGTGGTATCGACAAAGAATGCTTCAGGAATAAAAAGCTTTTGCTCGCCATAGGTAAGCTGAAACTTTTCCCGCCAACGGATCCGGGTAAAGCTTTTAACTTCGGGAAAGTCGGCCTGCAATGCCGGTCCCATCGGGAACATGGATAAGCCCACTTTTTGCGATGCCACCATGCCCGGGAATTTCTGCACCTCATCCAGCTTATAGATGTTCTGCGTATGAAAGTTATCAAAGCTTTTCTCGTACGACACAAAAAGCATAATAACTATGCATGCCGTCATACCAATGGACAGTCCGATAATATTAATGGCCGAAAAAACCTTGTTTTTCCAGATATTTCGCCAGGCGACCTTGAGGTAGTTCTTTATCATTTTATTTGGTTATGAGTCATTGATTATTTTGCTGCGCTGTCATTGGTCATTGGTCATTTTTGCGTTTGGGGCTTTATTAATGACTAATAACCAGTGATTAACGTCTACTCCGAACGCAGGCTCTTAACGGGGTTTACCAGTGCTGCCTTGACGGCTTTGTAGCCCACCGTCGTCCAGGCAATGATTATGGATACGATAATGGCGACAATAAATATTTCGGGCCCTATGGATATTTTATAAACAAACCCCTGCAGCCATCTATGTGTCAAATACCAACCTATTGGCGATGATATTGCGAAAGCTATCAGGATCAGCACCGTAAATTCTTTCGAGAACAGGTAAACGATATGACTCACCGATGCGCCCAGCGTTTTGCGGATTCCCACCTCTTTGGTGCGCTGTACGGCCATGAATGAAACCAATCCGTACAAGCCCAGGCATGATATAAAGATAGCAATGCCCGCAAATATTTTATAAAGTGTAGATAGCTGTTTTTCAGTCTTGTAGAAGATGGCGATCTTATCATCCAAAAACTGGTATTCGTAAACGCCACTGGGGAAAGTTACATTCCAAAGCCGCTCTATCGAGGCTAACGTTTGAGTAACATTTCGGGGATTGATCTTAATGTTGAGTCGACCATAAACATCTCTCCATGATCCCATCAGCACAGGCGGGATCTCGTTTTTTAACGAACTTACATTGAAATCCTTTACCACACCCACTATTTGTTTATTCTTGTGGTTATCGTCCCACAGTTTGATGTATTTACCTATAGCATCTTTAGGATCACGGATGCCCAGTTTATTCAGCAGTGTTTGGTTAACCACCCAACCATTCAGGCTATCACTCTTTTCGTAAGCGTGGCCGGCCAGAAACTGAATATTATAGAGCTTGAAATATTCCGCGTCGGCCCATTTTAGGTTAGCCCCGAAATCGGTGGGTTTGGGCGCTCCGTTAAATTTAAAATCTGACCCCCAGCTGTTAAGGTCAGATGGGCTGGAGAAACTATAACTTACATCTTTAATGCCGGGCTGTTGTAAAAGCTGGTCGCGCAGGGAACCCAATTTTGTTTTGCTGACGCTATCTGACGGAAACGGCGTGGTTACCACAGCTTCCTTATCAAAGCCGAGAGACTTGTTGCCGAAATAGTTCATCTGGTAAATGATCACCAGCGTACCAATCACTAATACCTGGGCAATACAGAATTGTAAAACTACCAGCGCCCGGCGTAATGATGCACCGCTTTTACGGCTGGTTGCAACCTTATTTTTCAGCGCCGTTATGGGGTTAAAGCCAGATAGTACCAGTGAAGGATAGGCACCCGATAACAGGGTAACAATAACCACAACGCCCACAAGGAACAACTGCAATACCGGATCCATTAAGAACCCTCCCGATATCTTGATTTCCAATAAATCGTTCAGCAGCGGCAGTACAATCCAGGCAATGCCAATAGCTAATGTAACGGCAAATACAGTAATAATGAAAGTTTCGCTGATAAATTGAAATATCAATTGGTTACGCTTGCTGCCAAGCACTTTGCGGATGCCGACTTCTTTAGACCGGTTCACGGCTTGCGCGGTGGCCAGGTTAATAAAATTAACACAGGCGATGATCAACAAGAACATACCGATCAGGCTAATGGCCTTGATCAGCGATTTACCGAATGATTTGCCGCTATACACATTCACTTCGGTGTTGTAATGCATTTCACTTAGCGGCTGTAGTATAAAAGCGTCTTTTGCATATTGTGCAGGCTTATGCTTTTTAACAAATGCAAGCAAATTTCTGTTATATTGCTCAGAGTTTTTTCCATCAGGGAGGATCACGAAGCAATTGTGATCGCCAAAAGTGCTCACCCAATCTTTCATATTGTTGTAGAAATCGCTGTTCTTTTCTTTAAGAGTTGCGAAGGAAACTACCAGGCGCATCGGGAAATCAGTATTGGCGACAGAGTTTTGCAGAATGCCGGTAACTTTATAATCTACCTTGTTCTCATATCTCACAATTTTGCCCATCGCGCTGTGCCAGTCGCCGAAGAACTTTTCGGCTTCACTCTGCGATAAAACGATTGAATTAGGTTCGGTTAAAGCGGTTTTTTTATCGCCGGCAAGCCAGCCAAAATCGAAGATCTGGAAAAACTGCGGCTCGGCATAGTAAGCCTGATCCTCCTTAAATTTCTTAACGATATTATCTGTGCCAATAACACTGTAATGACTCCCGTCGTTTTGCAATATTGAGGCTACGCTTTTAAATTCAGGGAAATCTACTCTCAGGCCCTCTGCTACAGGTAATGGCATTCCCGAAGCCTGATGCTTCCCATCAGGGCCGTTAAACTCGGTCAACACGCGGTAAATATGATCCTTCTTGCTATGAAAGTTATCAAAGCTGGTTTCAAAGTGGATCACGAGGAATATCAGCAAACAAGCCGCAATACCAATTGCGAGGCCGATAATGTTAATGGTGGCATAGCTTTTATTTCTAAGTAAACTGCGCCAGGCGGTTATAATGTAATTCTTTATCATTTTATCAGGTCATTAGTCATTTAGCTTCATTGTCATTGCTATTAGTATTTTACCTAATCTCCAGTCTCTAATTGCTATTCGGAACGTAAGCTTTTTACCGGATTAATCATTGCAGCCTTTATCGCCTGCGATCCTATGGTAACGATGCCTATTGTTATAGCTATCAGCGCGGTATAAGCAAAAATCGTCCAGTCGATAGGCTGCCTGTACGCAAATCCCTGCAACCACTTATTCATTGCCCACCATGCCACCGGCGATGCGATGATGACAGACAGCACGATCAATTTCAAAAAATCGACAGATAACAATGAAACGATGGTTCTCACACTGGCGCCTAAAACTTTGCGCACACCAATCTCTTTGGTACGCTGCTCTGCACTAAACGCAGCCAGGCCGAACAAGCCCAGGCATGAGATCAGTATGGCTATCACCGTGAAATAGCCTACAATGCCAGCCAGTCTGTTATCAGCCTCATAGTTTTTCTGAAACTCTTCATCAAGAAAATTATATACAAATGGCTCACTGGCATCAAGCTTGTGCCACGCAGTTTCGATAGTCTTCAAAACGGTGGCCATATTACCCGGCTTCGTATGAACAATCAGGTAGTTGAAGTTATTCTTATCATTCACCAGTTGAAATGCATAAGGTGTAACGGGTGAGTGCAGGTCCTCATAATGAAAGTCTCTCAGCACGCCTACTATCTGGAAGCTGTATTGTTTTCCCTGTAGATTATAATGTATATTTTGACCAACAGCATTTTGTGCCGATGGGAATCCCATCTCTTTAATGGCATTTTCATTCACAATCAACTTATTCCCGGTGTCTGACTTAAATTGAGGCGAATACATTCTTCCTGCCGCAAGTTTAAAGTCGAGGGTTTGCATAAAATCCTCGTCCACATAGTTGATTCGGGTATGTTTGGCATCGGGCATGGTTTGGCCATCGCGGTAGAACATCGCATCACTTGGGTTAGAAATACCGGGATAATAAGCCGAAGCACCCACCGATGTAATTTGCGGACTGTTCTTTATTTCGTTCTTCAACGTTGCATAAACTGATTTTGCCGCATCGCTACGTAAGGGAATCACAATTTGCTGATCTTTTGCAAAGCCGAGGTCGGCAGTGCGCATATAATTCATCTGGCGTGCTATCACTACTGATGCGATGATGAGCACTACCGAAATAATAAACTGGAAAACTACTAACCCCTTGCGGATAGCTACCACAGCCAGCGAATTGGTGAGCTTACCCTTCAAAACCTTAACCGGGTTGAACGACGACAGGTAAAATGCCGGATAACTGCCCGCTATAATTCCGGTAACCAAGGCCATCAGCAAGAAAACAAGCAGCATATACTTATCCGCATCGAAAGACAGGATAATGTGTTTGGCTGATAATTGGTTAAACAATGGCAATAGTAAAACTGTAAACCCAGTGGCGATGAGAAATGCAATAAATGTCATCAATACAGATTCGCCTAAAAACTGGCGGATGAGCGTGCTTTTTTCTGCACCTAATACTTTGCGTACGCCTACCTCTGATGATCGTTTCGACGATCTTGCGGTAGACAGGTTCATGAAATTGATGCAAGCTATCAGCAAAGTAAACACGGCTATCGACGCCAATACAAATAAGTAAGTACGGCTTGCTGGCGGCGTCACGTTGTTCTTAATATCTTCGGTTAAATGGATGTCTTTTACCGGCGTAAGGAATTGTTTCTTGTCACGCCCCAATTTTCTCAAATCATTAGCCTCGTATTTTTCTACAAATTGAGGCAATTTGGCTTCAAGCCGGGCAGCACTGGTGCCCGGTTTCAGTAGCACATAGGTAAAGAACATGTTATTGCGGGCAAAATCGCTGCCTTGTTTTTGTATATATTTATCCATGCCTCCGCCCAGAAACGAAAGAAAGAAATTGGCATCGATGTGGCTTGGATTATCGGCTGGACGAAAAACGCCGGTAACGGTATAATCATTATCACCATTCATATTGCTGCTCACATGCAACAGCTTACCAACCGCCCGCTCGCTGCCGAAGATCTTTTTGGCCATACTTTCAGATATCACCATCGTGTTTGGATTGGCGAGTGCATTTTGCCCTGCCCCCTCAATAAAGTTATAACTGAACATCCGGAAAAATGAAGAATCGGCCAGGAAGCCATGCCCTTCTAAAAACGACTTTTTATCGCCGTTGGCAGGTTGATATTTGATCAGGTTTACATCATCGGCAAACAAATTGAGCAGCCTGGTGCTTTCAACAATTTCCGGGTATTCCTGCTTTAATGCCGCCGCAACAGGGGGCGAGGTATAGGGCGCTTTATCTGCTTTTTCGCCTTTCAACAACATCACTGTGCCTACCTGGTACAGGTTGTCGATATTTTTCTGATGGTTGTCATAACCGGTTTCATAATGCAGATACAACGAAATTAGCATACAGCAGGTTAACCCTACCGACAAGCCGAAAATATTCACGATGGAGAAAAATTTATTCTTCATCATGCTTCGCCACGCGATCTTAAAATAGTTTTTTATCATGTCGTTTAGTCATTAGTCATTCGCTGCGCTGTCATTGGTCACTAGTCATTCAATGTTTTCGATTTTCCTAATGACAAATCACTAATTCATTCGCTTCTTAAACTCTTCACCGGGTTCATTAATGCGGCTTTTATTGCCTGGAAGCTAACAGTGATCAAAGCAATCGCTACGGCCATAAAACCTGCTGTTATGAATACCCACCAGTGCACGTCAATTCTGTACTGGTAACCTTGCAGCCATTTTGATGCGCCCCACCATGCAAAAGGAAAAGCGATAAGGCAGGAGATTATTACCAGTTTCAAAAAATCTTTCGATAACATAGCTGCGAGTCCGGCGGCCGATGCGCCGAGCACCTTCCGGATGCCGATCTCTTTGATCCTGCGCTCGGCCGTGTATGCAGCCAAGCCAAAAAGGCCAAGGCACGATATAAATACCGCCAGCGCCGCAAAAACACCTGCAAGGCTGCCGGTTAAAGTTTCGGTTTTAAACAACAGGTTAAAATCATTATCTACGAACTGGTAATCGAACGGATAACCCGGACTATCAGCTTTTACAATATTTCCGGCTTTGTTAATAGCATCCTGTGTATTAACACCATCTTTAAAGCGAATGGTTAGCACCCTCGTATCGGCAGGATGATTGAAAAGCAGCAATGGCCCCGCAGCGGCGTACATATCATTGTATAAATAGTCTTTGATAATGCCCACAATTTGAAAAGGCTTCTTGTCTCCATCTCTGATGATACTGCCTACCCTGCCTTCTTTGCCCATTTGTTTGGCAAAGGCTTCGTTGATGATTACATTATTACTGTCGAGCGCCGCCTGCGGACTAAAATCACGACCGGCAGCCAGTTTAATACCCATGGTAGAGATAAACTGCGAACTCACATATTGCCACGAGATAAGCGGGTTTTTTGAAGCGTCCTTACCATTCCAGCTATAATTGTCAGTATTGCTGCCTACTTCTGTTGCACGGTCGTTGCTTAACGACGCATTTTCTACTACACCCGACCGTTTGAGATCATTATAAATCGCATTGAACTGATCGCCTTGTTTTCCTTGCAGATCTACGTAAAGCAGGTTATTTCGGTTAAAGCCGAGTTCGCGGCTTTTAACATGTTGTATTTGCTGATAGATTATAATCGTACCGATAATCAGCACGATGGAAACTGTGAACTGTATTACCACTAAACTTTGACGGATAAAGCCCGAACCAGCGCTTGTTTTTATTTTGATATTTTTAAGAACGGTAATGGGGTTAAACGAAGAAAGATAAAATGCTGGGTAACTCCCTGCCAGCAGGCCGGTTATTAGCCATGCGCTAATAAGATAGATCAGGTGCAAAGGTTCAAAAATATTCATCAACAATTCCTTCTGAACCAGGTTGTTGAAAGCCGGCAACGCAACAAAGATCAGGCCTACAGCAACCAGCACCGCCATGAACGACATCACCAGCGCTTCGCCAATAAACTGGCTGATCAGCTTACTTTTTCCGGCGCCCATTACCTTACGTACACCTACTTCTTTAGCTCTCTGCTCCGAGCGGGCGGTTGCAAGATTCATAAAGTTAATACAGGCGATCAACAGGATTATCCATGCAATAAACGAGAACAGCCTCACATACTGAATGCGGCCGCCGTCCATTTTACCATCCACAAAGTTATCATGCAAATTCCAGTCGTTCATGCCGAACAGAAAACATACGGTGGTATTCTTTCCGCTGGTCTTGCCGGCTATGAAATTGCTTAACTTCCTGTTTATAGCCGCTATATTAGCATTGGGCTGCAACTCAACATAGGTACGCGCCCAATTGGCGCCCCACATATCCATCCAGGGTTGTTTGTGGTCGATATTTGCCATTGGCGCAAGCCAGCGGAATTGCAAGGTTGAATTTTTAGGCAGATCTTTAAAAACACCGGTAACAATATAATCTTGCTCATTATTAACTTTAAGTGATTTTCCCACCGGGTTTCCGTCACCAAAAAATTGCTTCGCCATCGTTTCATCTATAACTACCGAATGCAGTTCCTTAAAAACATTCGATGCGCTGCCGTATACAAAAGGCAGCTGAAACATGGAGAATAGTTCATTATCGGCATAAGTCCCCCGCTCATTAAGGATCTTATCACCCAAAGCAAAAAGTTGGTCGCCTAAACCGCTTATCCGGGCGGCGCTTTTTATGCCGGGTATTTCAGCTTTTAAAACTTTAGCCATGGGACCCGGCGTAGCATGAAACGTACTTATTTTACCATTATAGGTTTGGTTCTCATAAATGGTGTACAGCTGATCCTTCTTCACATAATTGTGATTAAAGGTCAACTCATCCTGTACCCATAAGAATATCAGCGAAGCGCAGGCTATCCCGATAGCCAACCCAGTGATATTCAAGAAACTGTAGCCCTTGTTTTTCAAAAGGGCGCGTAAGGTGGTTTTAAAATAGTTCTTTATCATGTTGTTTAGTCATTTGGTCATTTCGCTGCGCTGCCGTTGGTCATTGGTAACCCCACAAGTGCCCAACGACTAACTTATTCGCTTCTCATACTCTTCACCGGGTTCAGCGTGGCAGCTTTAATAGCTTTATAGCCAACTGTTAACCAGGCTATTAGTACCGAAGCAACAATCGCCAGTATAAATACATCGGCGGTTATAGTAATACGGTAAACGAAACTTTGCAGCCAGCCAGACATCAGGTACCACGACAGCGGCATGGCGATAATGAACGAGATCCCGATCAGGATCATAAACTCTTTGGAGAGCAGCAATACGATGCTCTGTACCGATGCGCCCAGCACTTTACGTACGCCGACTTCTTTAGTGCGCTGTACTACCATGAAGGACACCAGCCCGTATAAGCCCAGGCACGATATGAACAGGGCAATGCCTGCAAATATCTTGTACACTAACGCCAGCTGGTTTTCCTGTTTGTAGAATTGCGCTATATTATCATCAAGGAAAAAACCGGTGTAGGCGTATTCGGGATAAGTTTTTTCCCAGAATTTTTGAATTGCTGAAACCGTTTTTGTGAGATTTTTTGTCTGCATCTTAACCGCTATCTCACCCTCCTCCGTCTTTCTCGATGATATAACTATAGGTTTAACCGATTCTCTTAGCGTGTTGGTCTTAAAGTCTTTAACCACCCCCACAATTGGCAGCCACGGGCTGTTACCTCCGCCCAGCCTTACGGTTTTGCCTATGGCTTGTTCTGGTTTTACATTAAGCTTTTTCAGGAAGGTTTCGTTAACAACGGCCTGGTTTGCGGTATCACTCCTATCATAACCATGCCCCGCCACAAATTGCAGTTGGAAAGTGTTAAAGTAATCGTTATCCCCATATTTCAAAAAAGTGGTGATGCCGTTTTCTTTGGTAGAATGATCAAAATAGAAATTAGTTCCCCAATTGTTCTCTGATGAAGGCACATCCGATGCGAAGCTTACATTTTTGACATCGGGATTCTGAAGCAACTGTTCTTTAAACGCCTGCATTTTATGAAGACTGACACTATCTGTGGAGCCCGGTATAACCAGTATGGCTTCTTTATTGAAGCCGAGATCGGCTTCGTTAACATACTTCATTTGCTTAACGGCTATAATGGTGCCGATGATGAGCAATTGCGAAATGGCAAACTGCAATACTACTAAGCCCCGCCGCAGGGGAATGCCGCCTATTGACGCTGCCGTGATTTTATTTTTTAGCGCCAGCACCGGTTTAAAACCCGATACTACTAATGCGGGGTAAATCCCCGAAAGAACAATAACTACAATTGTCACTAAAAATAGAAATAGAATGCTGCCGATGCTGAGTAAGCCAATATCATCAGGTACACTGGCAATATTTTTCAATTGCGGTAATGCTATTTTGGCCACCACAATTGCCAGCAATACCGATACAAAAACGATGATGGTGGTTTCGCCCATCACCTGCCCTATCAATTGGCCCCGGCTGCTGCCCAGCACCTTCCGGATCCCAACTTCTCTCGACCGCCCAACCGATTGCGCGGTGGACAGATTGATAAAATTGATAGAAGCCATGATAATAATTAATACAGCGATGAACGACAGTGTCTGAATGGTAGACATGGTGGTGAAGTGATCGCCGAGGGTATTGCCAAAACGTTTATCAAAATGCAGTAGACTCAAAGGCTGTAAAAAAATGGTCATACCAACTTTTCCTTTTTCGCCGGCGTGCCGATGTGCAAAGGTTTTCAACTGGTTGTTAATTCTATCAGCCGACTCTCCCTCTGGCAGTTGAATAAATACCTGATGGTTGCTGCTTAGCGAATGCCAGTCGTTATTGTAATTATACTCGTTAGGGTGTTGTTTCCAGGTAATGAATGATACAATAACGCGGAATGGCAGGTCTGTATTTGATGGCGCATCCTCAATAATACCGGCAACTTTTAAGTTGAGCAGATTGTCCATTTTAAGCGATTTGCCCATGGCGTTTTTCCAGTCGCCAAAATATTTTTCGGCGCGGCTTTTATCAATCACAACCATATTCGGCTCCTTCAATGCATCCTTGCTGCCAGCCAGCCAGTTTGCGTTGAAGATATCGAAGTATTGAGGCTCTACAAACACGACACCAATCTTTTCGGCAAATTTCTTATCGCCAATGCCATCCACCGAGTTACCTTCCGGAACCGTGATCTGGCTGTCATAACTGGAATTCAATGATGCGACCTTTATCTGTGGAAAATCAAGACGCAGCGCCTCCGTAGCAGGTACAGGCACACCGGGGTTGTAGGCCATGTCGCCTTCCCGTTTCTGCTCGGTTACTACGTGATATATATTTTTAAAATTAGGCTGAAATGTGTTGAAACTCAGTTCGAACTGAACTACAACAAAGATGAGCAGACAGGCGGCAATACCTACCGTTAAGCCCGAGATATTTATAGCAGCGTATCCTTTGTGATGTACAATATTCCGCCAGGCAATTTTGAAATAATTTTTAAGCATAGTGATATGTTGTTATGAATAATCGGGTTAAAAGCTGTACCAAATAATTATCGTATTGATTATTAATTATTTATATGGCTATCGCTCGTACGAATGTGTTCGTAATCGCAACACCAAGTGTACGGTTCTGATACAGTTGATGTTAGCGTCCAATTAACCAGAGATTAGTTAATTAGAGACTAGCGGGAAGATAAACTGATTATCAATCCCTAACCTCTAATTAACCAATCTCTGATCTCTCTTCTATTCCGACCGCAAACTTCTTACCGGATTGGCAACCGCTGCTTTGATAGATTGAAAGCTAACGGTTATTAACGCGATAGTAAATGCTATCCCTGCCGATGCTGCAAATTGCCACCACGATAAATTGATGCGGTAAGCAAATTCCTGCAACCATTTACTCATCGCCCACCAGGCTATAGGAAAAGCTATCAAGCTTGCTATGGCTACCATCCTCAAAAAATCAACAGACAGCAGCGTAATGATGTGCTGTATACCGGCGCCCAATACTTTCCGTATGCCAATTTCTTTAACCTTTTGCTCGGCGGCAAATGCAGCCAGTCCCAACAAACCAAGTGCAGAAACCAATATGGCTATCCCGGCAAACACAGTAATCAGCACTGATGACTGCTGGTCGGCCCGGTATAATTTATTATAAGCTTCATCCAGAAATTTAAATGCAAAGGGCTCGCCGGGCGCAAATTTTTCCCATACCTGTTGTGCTGCGGCGATAGCGGCTGCAGTGTTCTGTGGCTGGGTTTTAATATAAAAGCTGCCCATGTCCCTTGCGTTTTGGGTTACAACCACGGGCCCAATTTTGTCGTGAGCACTTTGATAGTTAAAGTTCTTTAAAATACCAATCACTACGCCGGTATCATCCTGTGCAATAAACCGCTGACCAATAACCGGCCCCTTTAATTTAAACATGGCAACAGCGGTCTCGTTTAGGAGCACGTTATGACGGTCTGACCTATCATTGGTAAACCAACGGCCCTCTTTTACTTTAAGCTGCATCATCTTCCCGAAATTAACGTCGACGCTTATTGGTACTATTGTTGGGTTAAAATCCTTGGGCTTGCCCGTCCAGCTATAGCCGCCCGATACCTTACCGGTTATATTTACAATTTCGTCGCCCGTCATTGCCACATCTGCAATGGCGCCTTTTTGTTTCAATTCATTTTCGATGGTCTGAAAAAGCACATCGCGATGCTCATACGGCCCCATTGCCTTCGAGGGTAACGTGAACATGAACACCTGCGACCGGTTATATCCCGGATCCATCTTTTGGATAAAATTCAATTGTGTATAAATAACCAGTGTACTGATGATGAGCACTACCGAAATGGTGAACTGTACCACAACCAGCATTTTTCGTAAACCGGCATCCTTAAAGTTGAGCATCGCTTTCCCTCTGAAAACATTAAGCGGATGGAATGACGACAACATAGCGGCCGGGTAGATACCGTTCAGCAAAAATGAGATAAGCAATGTGCAGCCAATAATCGTCCACGCTACGGGCGATGTAAGCGGGTCAGCAAATTGTTTATCGGTAAATGCCCTGAACCATGGAAGCGCGGCCTGCACCAGCACAATTGATAATACTAAAGCAATTACACTCACTAAAATTGATTCAGACATAAACTGGCCGAATAGGTGTAAACGGTTAGCCCCTACTACCTTACGAACACTAACCTCTTTTGAACGAATGCTTGAGCGCGCGGTGGTCAGGTTCACGTAGTTGATACAAGCGGTTAGCAACATCAGCGCGGCCAACACTATAAACACGTTAACCATAGAACTATTGCCGTGTATAAGCATTGTATTCAGCAAATCGCTCTCAAAGTGCATATCTTTCAACTGCAGCAGCGAAAATGTCGTTTTGGTGTAATTGTCTTTACGGTTTTCTGTTAATATCTGTGTGAGCTTTGCGGCTACCCGTTTGGAGTCGGAACCTGGCTTAAGTTTTAAGAAAGTGAGGTAACTAAAGTTTCCCCAGCCAAGTGCGTCTGCTTTATCCTTTGGGTTAGCGAGCCTTGCCGCCAACGGGATAAGCACATCAAACTGAAAGCTGGAATTAGCAGGGTTATCCTTTACCACCGCCTGTACCTGGTAATCAAGCGTATCAAGGTGTAAAACTTTGCCTACAGCCTTTTCCTTGCCGAAATATCTTTTGGCTGCCGATTGAGTCAGGATGAGGCTGTAAGGATTCTTATTAAAAGCATCACCCGAGCCGCTCACAAAATCATAATGGAACATGCTGAGCCACTGATCGTCCACATAAACGGAATTTTTCTCAGCTATCAGCTTGCCTTTATAATAAAAATTACGCTGATCATTGTTTCCACTCAGGCGTGCTATCTGTTTAACTTCCGGTATTTCGCTTAAAGCATGCTGACCTAAAACATACTGAGCTGATTCCCATAGCCAGGTCTCGTTGTTTGATACCGAAAGCTTAGTCTTTATCCGATAGATGTTTTCGGAATCGGGTTGCGCTTTGTCGAAGCTTAGCTCATTCTGCACCCACATGGCAATAAGCACGGTTGCCGCCATGCCAACACCAAGCCCGGCAACATTAATAATAGTCATTCGTTTATGGCGCCAAAGGTTGCGCCACGCTATTTTGAAATAGTTCTTTATCACGGGTTAGTTAATTAGTTCAATAGTTTATTAGTTCATTGGTATTTGGATGAATCGTCTAAGCGTTTTTAACCCGCCAACTGCTACTGTCCACTGCCTACTCACTCCTCAGGCTTTTCACCGGGTTAGTGATAGCTGCTTTAATAGTTTGAAAGCTTGATGTAAACAGTGCCGCCAGCAACATAGCCCCACCACTTAATACAAATATCCACCAGCTAACGGAAGTACGGTCTGCGAACCCCTCCATCCATTTGTTCATGGCATACCATCCTACCGGCGTAACCACCACAAAGGCCAGCAATATAAGCCACATCAGTTCTGACGATAACAAGGTTACGATCTGTGCAACAGAAGCACCAAGTACTTTGCGTACGCCAATCTCTTTTCTGCGTAGGTTGGTGGTGTAAATAGCCAGGCCTAATAAGCCGAGACAACTGATGAAGATCGACAGGCCGGTCGCCCAATTCAGCAGTGTAGAAATGTGCTGCTCGCTTTCATAGAACTTAGCGATTGATGCATCGTAAAAACTATATTCAAAATCTTCTTCCGGATACATTTCTTTCCATGACTTTTCCATTGAGGCGATAGCACTTTTCCAATCGCCGGTGCCAGCCTCGCCCTTGAGCGCTATATGGAAAGTGTTGTTCTTGAAGACATCCTTTCCGGTTTCCAGCACAAGCGGCTTTATAGCAGTGCGCAGCGAAGTTTGATGAAAATCGTTCATCACACCCACAATTTCCCAATTCTTGTCGTTACTTTTTATGATCTTGCCAATGGCATCAGCAGGCGTCTTGAAGCCGAGTATTTTAGCGTAAGTTTGATTCACTACGAATGCATGATTGGTATCGCTGCGCTGAATATTGCGGCCGGCAAGCAATTTGATCTGGTATAGTTTCAGATAGTTTTCATCGCCAAATTTAATCTGAACGTCGTTCTTATATTCTTTTTTACCATCCTTATACAGCATTGTGGTAGACATGGTGCTGGTTGATGACGGCGCCGCCGAACCTATGCTCACCATTTTTACTTGTGGAATAGCCCTCAGCTGATCGAGGTACACCAGATTTTTGCTGATCTGCTTATTTTTGTATGGCGCATGGAAAGTTATGATGGCATCTTTTTTAAAGCCAAGGTCTTTGTGTAGTGCGTAATAGATCTGCTTGCTTACCAGCACGGTAGCCATAATAAAAAACTGCGCAATAATAAATTGCGTTACCGTGAGCGACTTACGCAGCCAGGCGTTGCGCGTTTTGCTTGAATTTGATTGCGCCTGATTTTTCAGCACCAGTACCGGTTTGTACGATGATAATAAAATAGCCGGATAAAAGCCCGACATCATGCTGACTACAACAGTAAGGCCCGCCAAAAATAACAGCACATCAGTATGAGTGAGCAAGTCTGCCTTGATGTTTGGCGAAATAAAAGCCGAGAATGTTTTCAATATTACCGGTGCCAGGCATACTGAAATAAGTACGGCAATAAGTGTTAAAAAGAAGGTTTCACTTAAAAACTGGCTAATCAATTGCTTCCGGCTGCTCCCCATGGTTTTACGGATACCTATTTCTTTGGCGCGTTGAGTAGCTTGTGCCGTAGTTAGATTAATAAAGTTGATACAACCCAATATGAGCAGGAATCCACCGATAAACAGGAGTCCGTAAAGGGTGTTTTTGTTGGCGACGGTACTTTGATCAAAAATGCCATAGTTGGTATTAAAGTGTAAATCGTTTAATGGCTGCAGGTGATAATCTTGCGTGCTGCCCTTATCAGGCTTGGCGTTTTTATAAATCAGCGCATCCATTTGTTTTTCGATACGCGGGATAGACGCAGTTGGAGATAGCTTTAAAAAAGCCTGCGATGCCGAATTGGTACTCCCCCATTGATCTAATTGCATCTGATCTTTCAGGTCTTTATTTACCTTACCTGTACTGTACGATATAAAATCATGAAAGGTAAGATCGGTATTTTGTTTGATGGTCTCCACAATGCCGCTAACTGTCACTCTTATGGTATCATAACTAATAACCTTACCCATCATCTGGTTGTACGGAGTACCCGAAAAATATTTTTGCGCCTGATCTGAAGTCAGCACCACTTGGTTGGGTTCGTTCAGGGCAGTTGTAGGTGACCCTGCCAGCCATTTATAATTGAACAATTTAAAGTAACGACCGTCAGCAAGCACAAGGTTCTCCTGATTCTTAAATTTCGCCGGCGCATTTCCGTCCTTTTTATCTACAAATACGTTTATCTGCCCCAGCGTAAAAAAAGGCGCTACCAACTCAACCCCGGGCGCCGAGCTTTGCACTGCGCCGGCCATGGGGCCACAAACACCACTATTATAACCAGCTTCGCCCTGGAAAGAGTAGTTGGTTACAATACGATAGATCCTGTCGCCATCGTGATGAAACTTGTCAAAAGTGAGATCGTAATGCACGATGAGGTAAATAACCAGCGAGGCACTAATCCCTATCGACAGCCCAATCACATTGATGAATGTGAATAACTTATGCTTCAAAAATCCCCTGAAGGCAATTTTAAAATAGTTTTTTATCATGATTTAGTTTGTTAGTCATTAGTTGTTTACTATTGGTCATTAATCATTAGTACTTCTCCATTCAAACCACTAATACCTAATGACCAATTGCCAATTTATTCACTCCTCAAGCTCTTCACCGGGTTTGCCAATGCAGCCTTTATCGATTGGAAGCTTATTGTAATAAATGCAATGATCAATGCCGCTATTCCAGCTATGGCCAGCACCCACCAGCTAATGCTGATCCGGAAGGCAAAGTCACCTAAAAAATAATGGTTCATTGTGTAATAAGAAACCGGCAAACCTATAAAAGCTGCAATCAGTACTAATTTCAAAAAGTCTCGCGATAATTCGGTTACGATCTGCGGCACACTGGCGCCCAACACCTTACGCACGCCAATTTCTTTAACCCTTTGTGTAATGGTAAAGGCCGATAATCCGAACAGACCAAGACATGCTATAAAAATGGCTACGCATGAAAATATGGTGAACAAGCTGCCCTGCTGTTGCTCGCTGTGATACAGCTGGTCAAATTTATCATCGAGGAAGGTGTACTCGAACGGTTGTTGCGGCAGATATTTTTGCCATAAAGCCTGCAAGGCATTTACGCCTGTGCGCGGATCTTCACCATTTATCTTTACCGATATTTTACGATAGTTGCCGTTTTGAGGTGCGGGCAACGTCATCAGCAACGGGATAATCTTTTGGTGAAGCGATTCGAAGTGAAAATCCTTTACCACGCCAACCACCTTACCGCGGGTATTGCCGTACATAATATCTTTACCCAATGTATTATCACCGGTTTTCCAGCCGAATTCTTTGACTGCTTCCTCGTTGATGACAAAGTTGTTGGTATCGGTAGCATATTCCTTCGAAAAATTTCTTCCGGCAGCCATCTGCATACCATAGGTAGGAATAAAACCGTAATCGACACTGATATATTTCAGGTCAATCTTAACGGGCTGTAACGAACCGCCATCAAGGATCTTGGCATTCTGGTCATCAAGCAGTCTTCCGGATGGAATACGCGATGATCTTCCTATATCTTTTACAAGGCCGGTTTTCAGCAATTCATCTTTAAACGAATCATATTGCTTGGTTAAAAAGCCAGAATAATCCATAGTTAGAATATGATCTTTATTAAACCCAAGTGATTTGGTTTGGATATACTGCAGTTGCTGGAAAACTACTGTTGTAGCAACAATCAAAATAATAGAGATAGAAAACTGCAGCACTACCAATAGCTTCCGGAAAGAAATGCCGCCCTGGCCGGTTTTAATAACGCCTTTGAGCACCTTAACGGGCAAAAACGACGACATAAATATGGCCGGGTAAATACCACTGATAATACCGATAATAAACGGCAGTAGCAGGATTGGCAACAGGATATTCCAGTGCAATAAGCTGCTCACCGACAGGAACTGTCCTGAGAGCTTGTTAACGAACGGTATAAACACGGCCGTCAGCACGGCGGCTAAAATGAGGGCCATCCAGGTTACCAGTACTGATTCACTTAAAAATTGCGCAATAATCTCTTTACGCTGCGCGCCGATCACCTTTCTGATACCGATCTCCTTAGCCCTTAAAGCTGAACGCGCGGTGGACAGGTTCATGTAATTGATGCAGGCAATCAGCAAAATAAATAACGCAATGGCCGAGAAAATATAAACACGTTTAATATCGCCGTTCTGTTCGATCTCATCATCCAGATGTGAGGTAAGGTGAATGTCGGTAAGTTTTTGTAAAGTGAGTGAAGTAACCTGGTGGGTTTTCAAATTACCTGCCATCCCCTGTAAATGCACGTATTTATCCAGGAAATCATTAAGTTGTGACCGTACACTAGTGATGTTATAATCCTTTGGAAACATCATGAAAGTGAAAAACGAATTATTGCCATAATTGGTCTCCAGTTGCTGCTCGCCGTAAATGGCAGGATCTTTTAAGGTATTAAACGACAGCAGAATATCAGGATGCATAAATGAATTGGCCGGAAATTTCTTAAATACACCGGTAACCTTAAAATCATGCGTCTGATCCAGATGAATCATTTTATTTATCGGGTCTTCATCGCCGAAATATTTTTTTGCGACATCTTCGTTCACCAGTATACAGAAAGGATCGGCCAGCGCTTTTTTAGGATCGCCTTTAACAAGCGGAATAGTGAAAAAATCAAAGAAGTTTTCATCGGCAAAAAAAGCATTCTTCTCGTTGAACAGCTTCTCATTGTATTTTAATACCACATTTCCGTTCGGCAGCACGCGGGTAACCTCTTTCGCGTCGCCAAACGCGGCTTTTAGCAACGGCCCGAATGGCGGTGCAACCGAACTCAAATGCAAATTCGCGACGCCCGGCGACGTATAAAATATGCGCGTTACTCGGTAAATATCGTTTGCATTCTTATTATACTTGTCATAACTGCGCTCGTTGATAATATAAGCCAGGATGAGCAGGCAGCAGGTTAAGCCAACGGTTAGGCCGAATATGTTGATAAAGGAGATAAATGGATGCCGTTTGATATTCCGAAAGGCGCTCCTCAAATAGTTTTTTATCATGGTATTAATTCATTTTATTGTTGGTAGTTAATGGTTCACAGGTCATAGTAAAAGCATTTCAACTAATCGCTAATCTCCGTTCTGTGTTACTCACTTCTGAGGCTCTTTACCGGATTTGTCAATGCCGCTTTTATCGACTGAAAGCTAATTGTAGCTATAGCAATTCCAAAAGCAATTAACCCGGCCAGCGCAAAAATCAGCCAGTTAATGTCTATTCTATACACAAAACCCTGCAGCCATTTATTCATCATCCACCACGCTATTGGCGAACCGATAATGATAGCCAGCATTACCAGTTTCAAAAAGTCTCTTGATACCAATGTAACGATGCTGCTCACACTTGCCCCCAGTACTTTGCGAATACCGATCTCTTTGGTCATGATTTGCGCAGTGTAAGTGGCAAGTCCTAATAGTCCGAGGCAGGAAATCAATATAGCAATGGCCGAGAAAATGTTAAATAAGGTACCCGTGCGCTGATCAGACTTGTAGAGGTTATTGTATTGCTCGTCCATAAACGAGTACTCGAAGGGGAAGCCCGGATTATATTGTTTCCATAATCGTTCAGATGCCGCTATCGCTTTTGCAGCATTCCGTCCGGTGGTTTTCACGTAAATATTCCATCCTTTTGGTTCGTAATAAATAACCGTAGGTTCTATTCTTTCTTTTAACGATGCGGTGTTAAAATCCCTCACCACGCCAATTATAGTACCTTCTGTTTCCTGGTATTTAAAACGCTTGCCAATAGGATTTTTAATCCCGGTCATTTTAAGGGCTGTCTCGTTCAATATAAAATGTGTCGAATCCGTTTTTACGCCAGTGAAATTGTTGCCGGCAAGCATACTGATTTTCATCAGCGGAATAAATTTTTCATCGATACCAAGATGGTGTACGATCACCTGTGCATTAGCATCTTTTCCATCCCAGTCCACTCCGGCGGTAGTGTGTTTGTTATTTACCAATTCGTTATCGGCTGTTGTAACCGCGTCTATACCTGTTTGATTCAGCAATTCGGCCTTTACCGAATTCAGGTCCTTTTGCATATTGCCGGTGCTAAAAGAAAATGTCTGCGACCGGTCATACCCCGGATTTTTTTCCCGCACATATTTCAACTGCTTTCCAATTACCAATGTAACGATGATCAATGTAACCGAAAAAACAAACTGAACAGTTACCAGTATCTTTCTGAATGCCACATTGCTTACACCCAAAGTTATTTTTCCCTTCAACGCCTTCAATGGCTCAAAGGATGACAACAGCAAAGCTGGATAAACCGATGCAGCTATCAGCGTGCCCGATACTGTTATCAAAACTACTTTCCATAAAGACGGGTCCATCAGGTTAAATTGCAGGTGTTTACCCGCTATATTATTATAAAATGGCAATAATCCCTTTATCGATATAAATGCTAAAAGCAACGCTATCAGGAAGAATAAGACGGTTTCGATGACAAACTGTACAAATAATTGTTTTTTCTGAGCACCCACAATTTTCCTGATGCTTACCTCCTTTGCACGCAGCATAGAACGGGCGGTAGAGAGATTTACATAATTAATGCAGGCTATCAGCAGTATCAAAACCGCTACGATCAGGAATATACGCACAGTTTGAATACCGGTGTTTGAACCATCGGGACCGTACAGGTGGATATCTGAGATAGGCTGCAATTGGTAAGCGTTTTCCTTAACGGTCGCCTTTATTTGCGGCGCCGCTTTCATTTGCATACTGATAAGTTTTTCGCCAATCGGTTTCAACGCAATGCCGGGTTGAACTTCCACGTAAGTATCACCCATAAAATTTCCCCAGTCGGTATCAAGTGATTTCCAGAAGCCTTTGCCGTTATACCAGTTGACAACCACACTCATGGGGAACAGCATATCGTAATTGATGCTTGAATTGTCAGGAAAGTCGGTAATAACACCGCTCACCGTGTAATTATCCCTACGATTTTCCTGCAATATTTTTCCTATTGGATTCTCGTCGCCGAAGTATTTTTTGGCCGTGCTTTGCGTGATAATAACCGACTGGCCGGTAGGAAAAGGCTTTTTAATATCGCCGCTGATCAGTTTGAAGTCAAACATCGTAAAAAAAGACGCATCGACGTAAGCCGCATTTTTTTCATTTAAAACTTTGTCCGAATAACTATATGTGCCTTCATGAGGAAACACCCGTACCGCATTTCTTACGCCAGGTAGCTGCAGGGCATTAGGCGCTACCGGCCCTTGTGTAGTGCTCCACACCCGTTTGGTACTGCCGGTGCCCAAAAAAGCATTTACCCGGTATATGGTTTTTGATTTGGAATGAAAGGCATCGAAGCTTAGCTCGTCCTGCACCCAAAGCAACATCAATACCCCTACTGCCATCCCAACGGTGAGACCTGCAATGTTAATGGCAGAATAGAACTTATTCTTTACCAGATTCCGCCAGGCTATTTTTATATAGTTTTTTATCATTTTATTTGGTCATTGGTCATTTCGCTTCGCTGTCAATTGGGGTGTGTAGTTAATCGATGGGCAAAATTCACTAATCACTAATACCCAACTACTAATTTTACTCGCTTCTAAGGCTTTTCACCGGATTTGCCAGTGCTGCTTTTATCGATTGGAAGCTTATGGTAATTGCTGCTACTGTTAATGCAATACAGCCGGCCAGTATAAATACCCACCATTCAATATTGATGCGATAGGCAAAATCCTGCAACCACTTATACATCGCGAACCAGGTTACCGGGAAGGCAATGAGTGACGCAATAACGATCAGTTTTAAAAATTCCCTCGACAGCATCACCGTAATACTGCCTGAGCTTGCACCCAGTACCTTACGGATACCAATCTCTTTAACCCGCTGCCTGATCATAAATGCTGCAAGACCAAAAAGACCGAGGCAGGCTATAATAACCGCGATAATTGCGAATGAGGTAAAAATCTGCCCGGTGCGCTGCTCGGTTTTATATAACGACGCAAACTGATCATCCAGAAACGAATAGCTGAACGGTGCTGATGCTCCATAAGTACTCCATTGATTTTTAAGATCGGCCAGCAGGTTTTTAGCATCGGCTGTTTTAATTCTCACTATGATATTACCGTTGCTATTGGCAGATGGGAGCATCATTAAAGGGGCAATTTTTTGTTTGGCTGATGTATAGTGAAAATCTTTCACCACGCCTACAATAGTATAATGCCGCTGTCCGGAACGAATAATGGTTTTTCCGATTGGATCAGCGTTGCCAATACCCAAATCGCGTACGGCTGCTTCGTTGACAATAACCGCGTCAGAATCGGCGGGTGCGGCAGGGTAAAAATTACGTCCTTTAGCAAGTTGCATCCCAAGCGTAGGGATGTACGAATTTTCTACCCAATAAATGTTGGTGGGTATCTCCGAACGGGCGCCTTTGTCGGCAATCTCTTTTGCGTATATTATGGTGCCCCCCATTTGAGGAGAGCCTGGTACATTATCAGAGATGGTAGCGTTTACTATTCTTTTATCATTTAATAATTGTTGCCTGAAAGGACGAAGATTATTACCTAATGTGCTAGCGTCATTTAAAACAATCACCTGGTCTTTGTTATAGCCCAGTTTTTTATTCTGCATAAAATCCAGCTGTTGATAAACCACAAACGTTGAAATGATCAGTGCCGTGGATATCGCGAATTGAAACACAATCAGGCTGCTTCTCAGTTTGCCTTTTTCTGCCGGCTGTGCGCCGCTGTTGCCTTTTAGAATAGAAATAATATTAAATGACGACAGGAAGAAAGCAGGATAAATGCCCGCAATAATGCCTACAAACAGAGTCAGCCCAAATTCGAGTAATAGCGCTTTTCCCGACAGGAATAACCCGAAATGAATCTGTTTGCCGGCAAGGTCATTAAAATAAGGCAGCAACAAATACACAAAACCAATGGCAAATAACATGGCCATGCAGGTCAGCATCACGGATTCTACGAGAAATTGCGAAATCAGCCTGTTTTTTTCGGAACCAAGCACTTTGCGGATCCCTATTTCTTTTGAGCGTTTGGTAGCGCTGGCGGTTGAAAGATTGGTGAAATTGATACAAGCCAGCAACAGGATAAAAATAGCCAGTGCGCCGAAAATATAGATATAATGAAAATCGCCGCCGGCTTCCATCTCTAATTTAGCCGCCGGATGCAAATGGATATCAGTTAAAGGCTGTAGGAAAAACACGAAAGTATTGACAGATTTACGCGCCTCGGCAAGGCTCACGCCCATGTCGTGCTGTATTTCGGGAACTACATACTTCGACACCAGTTGTGGAAACCCGGCTTCAAGTTTTTTGGGATCGGCTTTTTTGTCGAGCAATATGTAAGTAAAGTAGCCAATGTTACTCCACGTTTGTTTTGTTTGTGCAGTAACAAATGTCGACATGCTGATAAATGCATCGGCATGAAAATGGGAGTTTTCAGGGATTTTATCTATCACTCCTGTTATCTTCATCAGATCGTCACCTACTGTGATCGCCTTGCCCAGCGCCGGGGTATCACCAAAATATTTTTTGCTGAAAGCATTTGTGATAACGATACTCTTCGGCTGTGTAAGTGCGGTTTTACTATCGCCGGCTATCAGCGGTATCGAGAATAGCTTAAAGAAATTAGAATCGATGATAACAACCTTATCCTCTTTAAATTTCCTGTTATCATAATTCACGAACACCGGTCCGCGCCTTGTTAACCGCGTTGTTGCCAATACCTGCGGATAAGCGTTTTTGATACCTTGCCCTACAGCCACGTCAATATTCGGAAAGTCTGTTGCTGCACTGCTGCCGTTTGAATGCAGGCCTACCCTATAAATCTGGTTGGCTTTCGCGGGGTAAGTATCATAGGTTAGTTCCTGGTATAAATAAGCAGCAATAAACATGCAACAGGTAAGTCCTACCGCTAAGCCAAAAACGTTTATAAAAGAGAATACTTTATTCCTCGTCAGGTTGCGCCATGCGGTTACTATAAAATTTCTGACCATTATGAACAGTATTTTTCATATTGGGTTAAAATACATACCAATTATACAATTAATTATTAATCAATTAGTTGTATATTAATTCCTGCACATTAACTGTATCATAACCGTACACACGCTGTTACGCCTGCGAACACAGCGATTACCCCGGAGTTCATCCTGTATGCGACCATATAAAAGCAAACGGCCCCGGCAATGCTATAAGCACACCGGAGCCGTTCAATTAAAACTATTTAATCTGTTAATTAAAACTCAATGTGAGACTGTCGCTTGCATCAACTTTTACTGGCACTCCGCCGCCGTTAAGGATGCCTTTAACATGGTCTTTTTCCCACTCGCCGCTGAACTTACTGATGCTTGTGGAGTTTATTTTACTTGCCGACAGGTCAAGGTTCATACCCTGACCGGCAGGTAATCTCAAATCAACGTGTCCGCCGCTAACATCAAGCTTAACATATTTGCCTAAATGTACCATGTCCACGTGCATGCTGCCGCCACTGGTAGAGGCATCAAGGCTGCACTCCATACGCGCAAGGTTCACGCTACCGCCTGAGGTGCCTGTGATCAGTTCGCCTTTTATGTCGGTTCCCTGTATGCTTCCGCCACTGGTATTGGCGTTAATGTTTCCGCTCAGGTTCTCTAAACGTAATGAACCACCCGAGGTTTCCAGCTTGATTTTACCGTGGCAGTTGCTGGCCTGAATGCTACCGCCGCTAGTTTCAAGATCGATATCATCTTTTGAATTGCTAACTTTGATGCTACCGCCTGATGTTTCTCCTTTAATTCTACCGGCAAGATTGTCCATGTGCAAGCTGCCGCCGCTGGTGCTGAAATTCTGTGAACCAACAAGGTTGTCCAGATGAATGCTGCCACCGCTGGTGTTAAGGTGAGTCTCAACATTTGTGGGCGTAAATACTTTGAAAGATATATTCAATTGTCTTCTCCAATCCCAGTTGCCTTCATGTTTTCTTTTGGCTTTGGCGCGTAGATCATGTCCGTCGAAAGACACTTCAACATCGTAGTCTTCCCGCAAGCGTTTGTCAATTTCTTCCTTCGAAAGTTCACGGTTGTTATTGCCGCGTACATACACTTCCACACGTGGCGATTCGCCGCCGCCGCTAACAGAAATGCTGCCACCCGATGTTTCAACATAAACATTTTTCAGGCTGGCACCTAAAGGCTTGGTTAGGTATGGATTTTTATCCCAGTCGCTTTGCGCTAAAGCAGCAGTACCTACGCAGGCCATTATCAATAGTAAAAAGTACTTTTTCATCATATTTAAAGTTTGTCTGATCAATAGACAATGCTTTATTGATATACGTTGCATGCCTATCAAAAAAATCTGCGCAGAAATAAAAACGGGTGACAACAAGCAGCAATTTTACCTGTTATCACCCATAATACTTTTGCGCTAATTATTCGCTTTTAAGACTTTTTACCGGATTTGTTAACGCTGCTTTTATAGCCTGAACGCTTACCGTAGCCGCAGCTACAGCTAAAGAGGCCGCACCGGCCGCAATAAAGATCCACCAGTGAATATTGATGCGGTAAGCAAAATCCTCCAGCCAGGCATGCGCAGCGTACCAGGCTATTGGCGAGGCAATTATCGTTGCAATGATGATCAGCGTCAAAAAATCCTTCGATATCAACATTACAATGCCCGATACGGAGGCGCCTAACACCTTTCGGATGCCTATTTCTTTGGTACGTTGCACCACCGCATAAGCCGTAACGGCAAACAAACCCAGGCATGCCAGTAATATAGCCAGGCCAGAAAAAGTGCTGAATACCCCGGCAGTGCGTTGCTCTGCGCGATACATGGCATCATAATCATCATCGAGAAACTTATAAGAGAACGGCCTTTCGGGTACCCGCTCTTTCCAGATCCTTTGCATGGCGGATATAGCTTGCGTGGTGTTATTTCCATTTATCCGTACGAAAATATCCTGTGTTTGATCCTTGTCGAGGAAGATAAGCAATGGGCCTATCGGGTCGTGGAACGATTTGAAGTTGAAGTCCTTCACTACAGCTTTGATCTTGCCGGTAACGCCTTTTGTAATCTCTTTGCCGATAGCCTCCTTCGGTGTCCAGCCAAGCTGCCGCGCTGCCGATTCATTCAGCATAAATGTATAATGATAGTTTTTAGCCTGATTAGAGGTGTCCATCAGCGCAAAGTCACCGCGGGTAAAATTCTCGCCTTCAATTATTTGCAACTGCATGGTTTTAATGAAATCCTCATCCATTGGCAATGCATTTACCGAAATGCTCTTGCCATCAGCTGTGGTGATGCCGTCGCCCCAGCCCACGTTAATAGGTTCATTGTTCGCCGCAGCCACACCCTGTACGCCGGGAATATTTTTCAGCTCGTTTTTTAAGCCTTCAACTTTTTGAAGCATACGCCAGTTGACTGGCAGCACAACCACATTGCTTTTGTTATACCCGATATCTTTATTTCGGATAAAAGATAACTGCTGTAATATAACAACTGTGGTGATAATGAGAAATATAGAAATAACGAATTGGAAAACAATTAACGATTTACGTACACCCTGACCTGACGTAAATGAAAAACCGGCCTTTAGTATTTTTACCAGTTTTACGCCTGATAACAGCAGCGCCGGATACGCTCCTGCCGCAAATCCAATACCGATTCCCAATAAAACAATAGCAGCTAACATTGCAGGATCAAGCAATGCGCTGAAATCAAAGTTTTTCCCCGAAAGATGATTGAAGGATGGCAGCAGCAAAAATGCGAGCCCGAATGCAAGTAAAACGCCTATTGCTGTAACAAATACCGATTCACCAATAAACTGCCTGAAAAGTTGTGATTTACCCGCACCCATCACCTTACGAATACCAATTTCAGCACTTCGACCGGCTGATTGAGCGATAGAAAGGTTTATATAATTAACGCAGGCAATAATTAATATCAACACAGCAACAACGATCATGATATAAATGTAAGTCATGCTGCCGCCCGGCTCGGGGCTATCCGGCAAGTTAGAGCGTAAATGAACATCAGTTAACCGCTCCAGGTTAAATGTCATGTATTGTTGCCCGGCCATCTTCTGTTCATCATGATTCACCTTTTTCATATAAGCGGTAATGTCATGCTGCAAGGGAGTAAATTTAGATGGATCTTTCAGCAAAAGATAAGTGATATAATTCGCTTCCGACCATTTCTCTGTTTTAGCTGCATTCAGATTTCCAAATGAGACAATGAAATCAAACTTCAATTGAGAGTTTGATGGCGCATCAGCGGCCACGGCCGAAACGATGAAATTTTTATCGCCAACCTTAAGCGTTTTACCAACCGGATTATCATTATCGAAATATTTTTTTGCAGATGTTTCGGTAACGATGATCTTTTCGGTAGTGTTTAACGCTGTGGTATCCCCATTAATCAGTTTATATGAAAATATGTGTAAAAAAGACGGATCGGCATAGAGCACGCTCGGTTCATCAAACAGGCGGTTATTGTAAGATATAATAGCCGAACGCTTTTCAACCCGTACAAAATCTGAAATGGCAGGAAAGGTGCGCTTAAATTGAGGCCCAACCTTTGTTCCGGTAAGCGCAATTTTTTGCGGAACGCCATTAACGCCATAATCCTCCGTAACGCGCACTATTCTGTCAGCATTATCATTGAACTTGTCGAAACTTAACTCATCTTTGATATAAACACCTATCAGCAAGCAGCTTACGATACCAATAGTCAATCCGGTAATATTCACAAAGGCGTAAAGCCTGTTTTTCTTCAGGTTTCTCCAGGCTATTTTGAAATAATTTTTAAACATATTTTTTTGTCATTAGTTATTTCGCTGCGCTGTCATCGGTCATTAGCGAACTGGTCGAATTCCCTAACGGACCAATGCACTGTCTTACTCGCTTCTCAGGCTCTTCACCGGGTTCATCAATGCGGCTTTTACCGATTGGAAACTGACGGTTATCAACGCTATCATAATAGAAATTACTGCCGATAGCGCAAATACCCACCAGTGTACGGGCGTATGGTAACTGTATCCCTGCAGCCATGCGTTCATTGCCAGCCAGGCCACCGGCGAAGCTATACAAAGGGCTATTACTACCAAAAATAAAAACTCCTTGGATAATAAGGTGAATAATGAGCCTATGCTGGCGCCCAATACCTTGCGGATGCCAATCTCCTTAACGCGCTGCTGAGCGGTGAACATAGCCAGCCCGAGCAAACCAAGGCAGGAAATAAATATAGCAAGAAATGCAAACGCATTTGACAGGCTGCCTACTACCTGCTCGTTCTGATATAATTTTTGATACTCTGCATCAGCAAAATAATAAGTGAATTGGAAATTCGGATTAAGGTCGCGGCAAAGCTGTTCGGCAGAAGCAAGCGCTTGTTTGGTTTGCCCCGGCTTGGTACGGATCAGTACGTTGCCATAAGTCTCTGCCTCACCGAACCGGATTATCAACGGAAGAATTGGCTCATGCAACGAGCTGAAATGGAAATCCTTTACCACGCCGATGATCTTTCCAGGTTTACCCCACATGGTAAATGGTTTCCCCATCGGGTCGGTATAGCCAATTCGTTTAAGCGAGCTTTCATTGATGATATAATTCGAAGAATCAGTCGCAAAATCGCGCGAAAAATCGCGACCTGCAACCATATGAAGTTTCATGGTTTTGATATAATCGTAACCAGCACTCACCTGCGTAAACATTACGTTTAAGTTCGGGTCTTTGCCTGTCCATTTTACACCGCTGGTTGTGCTGCCAAAGCCCACCGGTGAATCACTTAGTTTAGTAATTTGCTGAACACCCGGCATCCGCAGCAACTCATCTTTAAATACTTTATATTTAGGACCGAGGTCACCTTCCAAAGGAATATAGATCAGGTTCTCACGATCATATCCAAGGTTTTTAGTTTGCACATAATTGATCTGCATCGATATAACTATCGTACCGATGATCAATACTATCGACATGATAAACTGCATAACAACAAGTCCTCTGCGAAACCAGGCCGCCCCGCTGCTTAATTTTATAGTTCCTTTTAGCACTTTAACAGGATTGAATGACGACAAAAACAAAGCCGGATAACTACCAGACAATAAGCCGGTTATTGCCGTCAATCCAATTATCCCCAACCAGAACCTGATATCTGCGAATGGAAAATCAATGTGTTTTTGCGTTACCGAATTAAATACCGGCAATAGCAGCAGAACTATCACTATCGCTATCACAGCTGCGATAAACGTCAGGAATATCGCTTCGCCGATAAACTGCTGCATCAATACCCCGCGTACCGCTCCTACTACTTTCCTTACCCCTATTTCGCGGGCTCTTTTTACCGAGCGCGCAGTAGTAAGGTTCATGAAGTTAATGCAGGCAATTACCAGGATAAATACCGCAATAATGCTAAACAGATGTACATATTCTATGCGTCCGTCGGTAGGCACACCATCCTTAAAGGTGGCATGCAGGTAAACGTCACTGAACTTTTGTATACCTAACTGCTCCCTAAATGCGGGGCTCTGGTCTTTATCATAGGTATCAATCCAGTGCGCAATACGTTTGTTAAAGGCTTCGGCATCAGTACCAGCTTTTAATGTAATAAAGGCGACAGGGCCATTATTACCCCAATCTTTTGCCCATTTATTATCTTCCAGGAAGGCTTCCCAGTTAATCAGGAAGTCGAAATGAGTAGATGCATTATGCGGCAGATCTTCAAAAACGGCGGTCACTTTAAAGTCTTTTCTGTTTTCGTACCTCAGGGTTTTACCCATGGCGTCCTGCGGACTACCGAAAAACTCGCCCGCCATCTTCCGTGATATCGCAATATTTACGGGTGCGTTCAATGCTGTTTCGGCATTGCCCTGCAACAACGGGTAACTGAAGATCTTAAACATATCAGCTCCGGCGGCATTGCCTTCCAATTTAATGATCTTTGCACCCACACGGAAGGTGTTCTGACTGTTCCAGGCCATCTGGGTTGCATATTCAATCTGGGGCAAATCTTTTTTCATTTGCTCGGCCAGTACCCCGGGCACTGAATATTGCCCCATAACTTTATGGTCATAATATTGCCGCTCGATAACCTGGTACAAACGATCGCTATTTTTATGGAACGCATCCATCCCAACCTCGTTTTGTACCCATAAAATAATGAGCACACTACACGCAATACCCAGCGCCAGCCCCATAATATTTATTACAGAGAAAAACTTGTTCCTCCATAAATTCCGCCACGCTATCTTTAAATAATTCTTAATCATAATTTTGGCTTATTTGTTCACTGGTTCATTCGCTTATTGGTCTTGGCGCTTTTTAATAAGCGATATTAATTAGACCGACAGATACCAATGAACTAATGAACCAGTGAACTAATAGACATCATTCCCCTCTCAAACTCTTAACCGGATTCGTCAATGCTGCTTTTATAGCCTGAAAACTTACTGTTGCCAATGCTATCAGAACTGTAATAAATGCTGCGCCCACAAATACCCAAATACTGATGGAAATACGATAGGAATACCCCTGTAGCCACTTATACATAGAATACCAGGCTATGGGCGTAGCTATAGCAAAGGCTATCATCACCAGCGCTAAAAAATCCTTTGACAATAAGGTCGTAACTCCGGCAACCGATGCTCCCAATACTTTGCGAATACCAATCTCCCTTATCCTGTTTTGCGCCATGTAGGCTGCTAACCCGAATAAGCCAAGACACGAGATAACGATGGTCAGTCCGGCAAATAAACTGGCCAGCGTACCTGTCCTTTGCTCGTCGCCGAATTTTCTGGCGTACTCCTGGTCTATGAAATTATATTCAAAAGGATAATCTGGATTGTATTTTTTAAATACCTGTTCGGCGCGTTTCAGGTTATCAGCAGTGGTATGGGCATTGTTTAACCTAAAATGCACAACGTTAAACCAGGACTTTTGCCCGCGGATCAGCATGTGCTTAACCGGCTCATAAGGCGATTGCAGAATAAAGTCCTTCACCACGCCAACCACCTGCATTTTTTGCGCGTCTTTGCCTTCGCCGTTGGTAACTATCTGGCCAATTGGCTGCTTAAAGCCCATAACCTTAACAGCTGCTTCATTAAGCACCAATGCTGCCGTATCAGATGGATAGACTTTAAGATCGATATCCCGACCTGCTATGATTTTCAGGCCCATGGTCTTAACCAGGTCACCGTCTTCATTAAAAACATTAAAATCAACCTTGTTTTTTGGAATAGCGCCCTGCCACATAAAACCCCAGCTATCGCTCCAACCCTGCGTAATTGGTGCGCTTGTTTCTGCGACCGACTCTGCCGCACCGCTGTTAATAAGTTCGTATTTAATTGACTGGTAATTTTTGCCGATATTTCCGGTCATCATTACGTACACCAGGTTATCTTTTTTGTAGCCTGAATCTCTATCCTGCGCGTACTGCAACTGCTCCCTGATGATAATGGTACAGATGATCAGTACCACTGCAAAGGTAAATTGTATAACCACCAGCAACTTACGGGGGGTGATCAGTGCATTTGCCGCCTTAAAAGTGCCTTTTAAAACGCTTACCGGTTTAAACGACGACAGGTATAAAGCGGGATAACTGCCAGACACAACCCCGGTAAATATAACGAACGACAGCGACGTAAGCCAGAAGTAAATGCTGCCGTAAGGGATGGATAACTGCTTATCGGTAAGCTGATTAAAGCCGGAGAGACTGATCTGCACTATTATCAAGGCAATTACACCGGCAATAAAGGCGATCAACAGCGACTCACCTAAAAACTGGAATATCAGCGAGTTTCTTAATGCGCCAACCACCTTGCGGATCCCTACCTCACGTGCACGTTTTTCGCTGCGCGCGGTACTTAAATTCATAAAATTGATACACGCTATCAGCAAAATAAAGGAAGCGATAATAGAGAAGATCCGCACCGTTTCGATTCGTCCGCCCGATACATGGCCCTGTTCATCAAATTTAGAATACAACCTCCATTTATTTATCGGGTGCAAAAACTGGTCGATATCTTTAGTATCGGAGTGTGATTTTGTAGTATGGACTATAGCGGCATCAGCCTGAGCCTCGGTGACACCTTTCTTGAGCAGAACATAAGTTTGGATGGAGTTATTACCCCAATATTCGTCGTCCCACTTAATCGTCTTCATGTATGCCCATGGCATCAAAAATTGAAAATTAAATTGGGTGTTATTCGGCAGATCTTTCATTACGCCCGTTACTGTAAAGTAGGCGTTACTGTCAACCTTTACGGTTTTACCCATTGCATTTTCATTACCGAAAAGCTTTTTCGACATTTTTTCGGTGATGACGATGTTCTTGATATCATTCAGTGCTGTCTGCGGATTACCGCTCACCAACGGGAAACTAAACATTTTCAAAAAACCGGGATCGGTAAAATAACCAGGGATATTCAGGCGTTTTTCACCAACCGTAAAAAGGAATGTACCACTATTCACCCGCGCTACGTCCTCTATCTGCGAATATTCGTTCTTCAACGTTTTACCCATTATTTTAGGCGTAGTGCCCCAACACCAGAGCTTGCCATCAAATTTGGAGCGGTTGTATACTTCATACAGCCTGTCGCCTTTTTCGTGAAACTGATCATAGCTCACTTCGTTCTGAATCCATAAAAGGATCAGCGCCGAACTGGCCATACCAATGGCCAGGCCAAGAATATTAATAAAGGAAAATGCTTTGTGCCTAAGCAAATTTCTCCAGGTGATTTTTAGGTAATTCTTTAACATGTTAAAGGTTGGTTATGTTTAGTTTTGTATATAGACGACGGCAAACGCAAACAAGTTGCACGAAAACGCATTTTTAACAAAATTCCTGACAGCCTGAGCTTTTAAACAATGTTACTCGCTTCTTAATTTTCAGCAGGATTAGCCGAAGCTGCTTTAGCCGATTAATGACCAATGACCACCATTCTACTCGCTTTTAAGGCTCTTAACCGGGTTGGTAAGCGCCGCTTTTACCGATTGAAAACTTATAGTCACAAAAGCAATCAATACGGCGCCTGCTGCCGCGAGCACTAAAACCCACCATTGTATATTTTGGCGATAGGCAAACCCCTGTAGCCAGCCATGCATTACCCACCAGGCCAGTGGCGTGGCAATCACAATCGACACCAGCACCAGTATTATAAAATCTTTAGAAAGCATTTGTACGATAGTTGAGATGCTGGCACCCAGCACTTTGCGAATGCCAATTTCTTTGATCCGCTGTTCGGCGGCATAGGCAGCCAATCCAAAGAGGCCTAAACAGGCAATAACAATAGCAAGTGAGGTAAAGGCCACGGAAATAGTACCTATCCGCTGCTCCGACCGGTAAATGGCATCAAAATCTTCATCCATAAAAGAGTAGTTAAACTCCTGCGTTGGCGAGAATGAATTATATTTATTCCTGATCTGCTGAATGATGGCCGGAATATTTGCCGATTTGATACGTACAGTTACTGCGCCACGGTCCTCATCTTTATAAAATATCAGCGGGGCAATATTGTCTTTTAACGATCTGAAATTGAAATTCTTGACCACACCAATAATGTGATTTTTTTTCATAGTAGCTCCGGCATTATCGGCCGGTGAATAAAGGAATTCTCCTATCGGGTCTTTATAGGCCAGCATTTTTGCTGCGGCTTCATTAATGATCAACGCGGCAGAGTCTGACGGCATTTCTTTTGAAAAATTGCGGCCCTTAATTATTTGAATACCAAGAGTAGCGATGTAATTTTCGTCCGCTGGCCAAATTTGGCTAAGAATTGCCCGTTTCTGGTCTATAACAGCGTCTTTAAAAAGGCTGCTGCTGTTGCTGTAGTTGGATGTTGGCAATGCGCCGCTTAACGATGCGCTTTTTACATCAGCAAGGCCCTTTACCTCATCCCTGAACAATTTAGCGTTTTTGCCTAATGACCATACATTGCGTACTACCATTACATGATCGCGGGTGTAGCCTAAGTCTTTGCTTTGTATGTATTTCAATTGGTTGTAAATAACCAATGTGCCAATAATCAAAAAAATGGAAATGGCAAACTGAAAAACCACCAGAATATTTCTGAATATGCCACCTTTAAAGCCTGCTGCAATTTTACCCTTCAGGACTTCGATGGGCTTAAAGGCAGACAAATACAAAGCCGGGTATGAGCCTGCCAGGCAGCCTATTACAATAACTATAACCAACAGTGTGGGTAACAGCCACGATATAATCTGACCGGTTATCTCCAATTCTTTACCTGCCATTTTATTAAATACAGGCAATAACAACCATGCCCCTAACAGCGCAATCAATGTTGCAAACAAGGTAACCAGGATAGATTCTGTTAAAAATTGAGCGATAAGAGATTTGCGTGCCGATCCTAAAACCTTTCTTACTCCTACTTCCCTGGCCCGGTTTGATGAGCGCGCGGTAGAGAGGTTCATAAAGTTTACGCAGGCTATCAACAAAATAAATACTGCAACAGCCGAAAAAATATACACGTAGGCAATGTCGCCGTTGATTCCCATTTCGCCAAGTGCCGCGGAGTAGAGATGAATTCTTTTTAAAGGCACAAAGGTAAGGTCGTAACGATTGCCCGCTTTTTCAAAGTCCTTAAAGGTTAAGTGCACCAAACTCAGCATTTGAGGCCCGGCATGTTTAACCATAAATTCGGGCATCTTTTTGGCAAGCTTGCTGATGTCAGCGTCCTTTTTCAACATTATGTAAGTATTGAAATTATTGCTTAGCCAATTATTGTCCTTGCTTTCCTGATCGCCGGGCATGGCGATAAAAAAGTCAAAATTGAAATGCGATTGTTTGGGGACGTCTTTTATAACAGCAGTTATCTTGTACAGCGATGTATCATTAAAGGTTAAAGTTTGGCCAACTACATTCGTTTGGTCAAAATACTTCTTTGCCACTTTTTCGGTGATGACAACGGTGTGCGGTGCAGTTAAAGCATTCGATTTACTTCCGCTGATGAAAGGCAGGGTAAAAACATCGAAAATGGAATTATCGGCGTAAACCATTCTATCTTCCACAATATTCAATCTGCCTTTTTTTACCTGGTTGCCACCACGCATGTGGAACCGGGCCACCTCCTGAATTTCAGGAAAATCTGCCTTGAGCGCTAGTGCCGTTGGTGCCGGCGACTGCGCATAGGAATTGTCTGCACCACCAAATTTGATATTATTATTTATACGGTAAATACGGTCGACATTAACGTTGAATTTATCATAACTCAACTCATCGAATACGTAAAATACAATAAGCAGGCAGGTAGTTAAACCAAGGGCAAGCCCGAATACGTTAATAAAGGTGAAACCCTTGTTTTTCATCAGGCCACGAAATGCGGTTTTGATATAATTCTTGATCATTTTGGATGTTGTTTTATGTGAGCGGATCGGTTTAATTGAGACGAGACTTTATTTTTAAAGGTTACACTCGTCACGTTATAAATACAACCAATCCGCTACTTACCCCTACTCCGTCCTCAAACTTTTTACCGGGTTTGCCAACGCCGCTTTAATGGCCTGGAAACTAACCGTCGTTAACGCTATCATTACCGATAGTATCCCCGCAACGGCAAACACCCACCAACCTATACTTATCCGGTAAGCAAAATCTTTAAGCCAGCTGTGCATCCCAAACCAAGCCAGCGGGAATGCAATTAACGCGGCTATAGCCACCAGTATAATAAACTCCTTCGACAGCATTTGCACAATGCCCGGTACCGATGCACCGAGTACTTTTCTTATGCCTATTTCGCGGGTGCGCTGCAGGGTGCTATATGATGCCAGCCCAAGTAAACCGAGACAGGATATCATGATGGCAAGCACGGCAAAATACATAAAGAGCTTGCCGAAGCGGTCTTCCGTTTCGTACTGTTTGTTAAAGTTATCATCGAGAAAAAAATAGGAGAATGGCCGTTGCGGTATCAGGGTCTTCCATTTGCTTTCAACCGCTGCAAGTGTAGAAGGGATGTTTCCGCCTTTAATTTTCAGCGTCAGCACGTTGATGTTATGCGGATTAAGCCTGAAGTTAAGTGGTTTTACATTTTGCTGCAGCGAAACAAAGTGAAAATCTTTCACAACGCCTATGATTTTGCCCTTACGGCCCCATTGTGAAAAGTTTTTTCCCACGGCATCATTGTCTGATGCGTAACCCAGTTGTTGTACTGTGGCCTGGTTCACCACAATTGCCTGCGTAGTATCGGTAGCAAACTCACGACTAAACGCACGTCCGGCAACCATTTTCATTCCATATTGAGTGATGAAGTCAAAATCCACATCATACAGGTTAAGATTCATTGGCAGCATACTGCCCGATTTGCTCTCCAGTTCACTATAAGCTACGCCGTTACCATTTCCGGGCGTATTACCCGAAGCCGATACCGATAGTACACCCGGCGTTTGCCTGAATTCCTGTTTAATGGCTTCAAAATTTGCCTGCACCAGCGAATCGCCATTCAGGTTCAGAATCAGCATCTGGTCTTTCTGAAACCCAAGTGATTGATTGCGCATATAGTTTAATTGGTTGTACACCACCATGGTTCCCACAATCAGCACTATTGAAATTGTAAACTGAACTACCACCAATCCCTTCCGCAAAATTATTCCCTTTACAGAGGTGCTGAACTTACCTTTTAAAACGGTTATGATGTTAAAGTTAGTCAATACCAAAGCCGGATAAAAACCTGCCAAACAGCCTATTAAAAGCGAGATAATAAATAATATAAATATATAGCCGTGCGTAAAAATACTATCGCTGATGATCTTGCCGGCAAGCGTGTTAAATAGTGGCAAGAGTAAAATACTTAGCCCGAAAGCTACAACAAAAGCAATGAGACAAATGATGATTGACTCGCCAAGAAACTGTGCCGTTAGCTGGTGTTTAATAGCGCCAACCACTTTCCGTATGCCTACTTCCTTTGCGCGTTCCGATGCGCGGGCGGTTGTTAAATTAACAAAGTTGATACAGGCGATCAGTAAAATAAATACAGCGATAATAGAGAAAATATAAACATTCGATTTGCTGCCGTTTACCGGCGCACCTCTGAAGGTATCCATATAAACTTCCCGCAGTGGCTCAACAAACAGGTCGTAATTATATCCTTTGCGTCGTTGGTCTTCGCTGATATGTTTACGCAGAAAGCCAGGCAGCTTTGCTTGAAGTTTCGCCGGATCATAGCCTTTATCTAACAGCAGGTAAGTGAAATTGCTGAAATTCCCCCACTCCTGCATGTTGATCAACTTGAGTTTTTCCAGAGTCGATGAGGAGATTGCCATATCAAAGCTGAAATGTGAATTAAGCGGGATGTCTTTTACAATCCCGGTAATTTTCACAGGTGTTTTACCATCCAGCAAAAGGCCCTTACCCATCGGGTCCTCGTTGCCAAAGTACTTCCTGGCCGATTTCTCGGTGAGCACAATGCTCATCGCGTCTTTCAGCGCGGTTGCCGGATCGCCCTGTACGAAGGGAAAAGTAAATATCTTAAACAGCGACGGCTCCGTAAATATTAAATTATTCTCCTGGAATTTTTGATTCTTATATTCAACCAGGTAGGCTGCGCCGAAAACATGCGCATTGGCCTTAACCTCCGGAAAATCTTGCTGTAATGCCGGTCCCATTGGTGCCGACGCGCTACTCCAATGCAGCACCTCTGTAGGCGATTTGATATCGGTGTTCAGCCGGTAGATCTGATCAATATTGGCGTTGAACTTATCATAGCTCAATTCAAACTGCACATACATAAAGATTAGAAAACAGGCCGTCATCCCAACAGCAAGTCCCACAATGTTGATGAGCGAAAAACTTTTATGCCTTAACAGGTTCCTGAAGGCTATTTTGATATAGTTTTTTAACATGATTTAGTTTATTAGTTCAATGGTTCATTAGTTTATTAGTTTTTTTTTTGCCAGGCTGCGCCACATGGTTTTAATGTAATTCCGTATCGTGTTTTAGGTCATTAGTCAGTTGTAATTAATCATTGGTATTTCTCACGTTAAGTCAATCGACATCGATCAAATTCACCGATGCCCAATGACTAATTCTACTCGGAACGCAGGCTATTCACAGGGTTTGCAATTCCCGCTTTTATAGCGTGATAACTTACCGTTACTACTGCTGTGACAACCGCTGCCAAACCCGCCGCAGCAAACATCCACCAGGAGATATTGATGCGGTAGGCAAATCCCTGCAACCAGTTATGCATTGCCCACCATGCTACCGGCGACGCAATGACAACAGCTAATAACACCAGCATTAAAAAATCGCGGGATAACAAGGCATTGATCGATGCAAGACTGGCACCCAGAACCTTGCGGATACCGATCTCTTTAGTGCGCTGCTCGATAGTGAAGGCTGCCAAACCAAACAATCCAAGGGTAGCCAACATGACGGTTATATAGGTGAACACGCTGAAGATCGAGGCTAACCTGTCTTCTGCTTTGTACTGAGCATTAAAGGCGTCGTCCATAAATGTGTAATCGAAAGGGGTATCCTTGTCGTATTTTTTATAGAGCGCCTGCATTTGCGCCAACAAGGTGGGCAGGTTGGTATGCGGTTTTATTCTAGCAAACAGGCTACAACCATCCCTTGAGAAAAATGGCATATTGTCTGGCGCAATTAAAAGGTTCATACCTGCTATTTCTGACTGTAATGAGCTGAAGTTATAGTTCTTTAACACTCCTATGATCTTCATTTTGTGATCGCCCCACTGTACATAACTACCTATGGGATTAGGCGGTAAACTAAGTTTTGCTATCGCGGCTTCGTTTATTACCAGGTGATCAAGGCCCGCGAGTTTCTGACCGGGAGCAGGGGCGTATTTCCACTTTAAACCAAGTGTCTTAATGTACTGATCATCGGCTGTGACAGATACCAGCATTATGTTCTCGTCTTTTGTCTTTCCGGTGAAGGATGTCATATCATACCCCCCGAACATAGCATAGTGCGATGTGGCGGCACTTTCAACACCGGCTAATGCGGCTATGTCGTGCTTAAATGCGGGATAGTTAGTGCCAAAAGTATTGTGAACAGGGATCATCAACACATTTTCGCGGTTCATGCCGATATCTGCATGTCGGAAATAATAAAGCTGGCGGTCTATCACTATCCCGCAAACGATCAATCCAACCGAAATGGAAAATTGTAAGGTAGTAAACACTTTACGGACGGCAACCCCACCCGTTGCTTTGCTCATTTTTCCTTTCAGCGTAGCCACCGGTTTAAATGCAGATAGCACCAAAGACGGATAACTGCCTGCAATTAAAATGGTGACGACCAACAAAACGCCCAATGAGATTAGTACAACCGGGCTGTATAAAAATGAATTATCGATCTTCAATTGAAGTGTGTTTAAAAACCACGGTTTAAATGCATAACAAAGCAGATATCCCAACACAAACGACAATGTGGCAAACAAAGCCGATTCCACATAAAATTGCGTGGCGATGGTTTTGCGGCTGGCGCCAGCAACTTTACGAACCCCGACTTCCTTGGCACGCAACGTAGCCCTTGCGGTTGATAGGCTCATATAGTTTACCAATGCCAATAGTAAAATTAGTATCGCCACCAGCGGAAAAATTTTCAGGTACTTCGTATTTGACGAATCACCGAAATTGCTTTTCAGGTGCGAATCGGGTAATGAAACAAATGAATAATGGACATTGTCAAATGTCTTTTCCTTTTTTGCCATGGCATCGAGGCTGCGTGACAACGCTGTAGTATCAGCAGCTTTATTCAATAAAATGTAATTATCAAAGTTGCCAAAGCTGATCTCTTTATTGCCGGTGTAAAGCGATGCCTCTTTCATTTTAAGCAGGCTTTCATTTGACGTAACGAAGTTGTATTCGATGGATGAATTTGATGGATTATTCTCGGCCACACCGGTTACCATGTAAGTAAAGGCACTATCGGTTTTCAGTGTAATGAGTCTCCCAATCGGATTTTCATCTCCAAAATACTTTTTAGCCATACCCTCAGAGAGTACGACTGTAAACGGTTTATCAAGCACATTATGAGCATTGCCGGATAAAAGTTTGAATGAGAAAAAGCTAAAGAAATTTTCATCGGCAAATAGCAACCCATTCTCCGAGAACTTTGCTTCGGGTTTATCCGGGTTACTGGCAACCACAGGTTTAAAGTAAGCCATCGTCCGTACAAAATCCTGAACAGCGGGCTGTCGCTGCTTAATAATAGCCGCAGCGGCGTAACTTGTATGAGCGAGATTCATCGTGGTGCCGCCTGCCTTAAAGGCCATCCGCGGACTGAAGATTCTATCAGCATTGGTATGAAAACGGTCATAGCTCGTTTCGTGAGCAACGTACATCATTATCATGATGCAAACGGCGAGCCCTACAGCCAGCCCCGAAATATTAATCAGGCTAAACAACCGCTGTTTTACCAGGTTGCGCCATGCTATCTTAATGTAATTGAATATCATGTTAGTTAGTCATTAGTTACTTGTCATTTGCTTTTAGTTGCCAGTTAGCGTATCATATGTCAATCGGCTTAATTATTACATTGATGCCCGATTATTGTCTATTCAGAACGCAAGCTCTTTACCGGGTTTAATAACGCCGCCTTTATAGCCTGGTACGAAATTGTTAAAGCAGCAATGGTTATTGAAGCAGCTATCGATACCACGAATATTCCGGCACCGATTTTAATGTGGTAAGCATAGTTTTGCAGCCAGTTATGCATAGCATAATAGCCTACCGGCGCCGCGATAAAAAAGGCAATGGTAATCAGTAAGATAAACTCCTTTGAAAACAGCCCGACGATGTTCATCAGCGACGCGCCAAGCACCTTGCGGATGCCAACCTCTTTGGTTCGTTGTGCAGCAGCGAAGGCGATTAATCCGTACAAACCCAGGCAACCAATCAGTATGGCTATCCCCGAAAACATTTTGAATGCTGTATAAACCTTTTGCTCTTGCGTGTAAAAGCTGGCTATATGTTCATCTACAAACTGATATTGAAATAGCCCCTCCGGAAATAGTTTCGACCATTCTTTACCTATCGTAGCTATTGTAGCATTCATTCTTGCAGGATCAAGTTTTATACTTGCCGTGTAGAATTGACTTGCTGCATACATTAACACACAAGACCGTCTCACTTTATGTTTAGACTCACTCTGAAAATCCTGAACAACGCCCATGATAGGCACCATCCTGCCAAAAAAATGAATATTTTTTCCAATGGCTTTAGAGGGATCTGTTATACCCAGCTTATGGATCAGCGTTTCATTTACCACGATATTTAAAGCGGTATCTTTTGCATCCATCTTTGCCACTTTATTTCCGGCGAGCATCTTGAGTTTAAACATGTCGATATAATTTTCATCGATGAATTTAACCTCTGTTACATCGTTTTTTACAACGCCAAAGTCGGGCGCCGAAAAATCGCTGAAATTACTATTGTACGATGGCGCACCCGTTGAAAAACTGATGCCCCTTACGCCGGGATTATTGATCAGCTCGTGCTTTAAAATATTGCCTTTGGAGATGGTATCGATATTTACGGTGATAACCGCATCCTTATCAAACCCCAGGTCCTGATTTTCGAAAAAATTCATTTGGTTAGCTACCACCAACGTACCCACTATCAATATCTGCGAAATGGCAAATTGCGCTACCACAAGTCCCTTACGGAGCGTAAAAGCACTACCAACCTTGCCCGCCGCCTTACCACTCAGGGAGCTTACGGGCTGATAACCCGACAATACAAACGATGGATATAACCCTGATAGTAAGATAACTACAATCGTAGTCACAACAATTACTCCTACAACCAATGGCTCTTTTAATTGATCTGCATCTATCCTGATATTCAGCCAGGTACCAGCTTCGGTCAAAAAAAACGCTGCTGTACCTACGCCCAAAACCACGGCAATCATTACCAATACTGTGGTTTCGCCCATAAACTGTTTGATCAATTGCGATCGCAACGCTCCCAAAACTTTACGAACGCCGACTTCTTTTGACCGTTTGATAGCCTGAGCAGTAGCGAGATTAATGAAATTAATGCACGCTGTAATAATGATGAGCATTGCCACGCCAAATAAGGCGTAATAGGTATTTTTAGATGTTGGCGTAACCGTGTTATTAATGTATCGCTGATCGAAATGGATGTCTCTTAGCGGCTGCATTGGCAGATGTACATCTTTAGCAACATCTTTTGCCCAGTTCTTTTGAAGGAATTGTGGCACCCTGTCCTGAACCTTCTTTATAGGGTAGTTAGGCGGGAGCAAAATAAAAGTGAAGAAGCCATTTCCGATATCCCAAAAGTTGGCCATATTATTTTTCAGCTGGTTCTTTATGGTTTCGAACGATGCCAGCATTTGGATTGGCACACTCCGGTTACCGGGTTGATCTTTGATTATACCCGTAATTTTAGCGTTGATCTGATTTTGGATATTAACTATTTTGCCCATCGGATTTTCTGCGCCGAAATATTTATGGGCAAGGGTTTCGGTTAACACTATTGAATTAGGTTCGCTAAGGGCAGTTTTCGGATCTCCGGCTATCCAGCCAAGATCAAATACCATGGGAAAATGTTCATCAACAAAAACAAAGTCCTTATCTAAAAAACGCTTATCTCCAACTTTTATCAATGCTTGCTTATTGTACATTACCTGGGTGACTTGTTCCAGTTCAGGAAAATCAACCCGCATTTTAGGTGCAACGGCTAGTGAAACATTCGAATTAAAATCGATAGCGTTTAACGTAACCCGGTAAATACGGCCAGCTTTGGCGTAGTTATCATAATTGAGCTCGTTCCTTACGATCAAAAAAATCACCAGGCACGAAGCAATGCCCAACGTAAGACCGAAAATGTTCAAAAAGGCATAACTGACGTTACGCCTTATACTCCTGAATGCTATGGTGATATAACTTTTTATCATAGTTGGTTCATTTGTTTAGCAGTGTTTTACGTTACCACTTCCTACTATCATTGCCTACTCACTTCTAAGGCTCTTTACCGGTGTTACAAGCACGGCTTTAATAGCCTGAAAGCTTACTGTAATTATGGTAATAGCCATTATTGCCAAACATGCTATGATGAAAATATCGGCGCTGATATGAATACGGTAGGCAAAACTTTGCAGCCACTGATGCATCATATACCATGCAAGCGGGAAGGCGATCAGTATGGCAATCACCACCAACTTCAGAAAATCTTTGGTTAGCATTATTGCAACACCGTTAACAGATGCGCCGATCACTTTGCGAATTCCTATCTCTTTTTGTCGTTTTTGCGCTGTGAACGCAACCAAACCGAACAAGCCAAGGCAGGAGATCATGATGGCCAGCACCGAAAAATATTCTGACAGCAATGATACCCGTGTTTCTGTTTCGTATTGTTTTTGATAAGCTTCATCAAGAAAGTTATAGGCAAATGGAAACCCCGGGTTGTAAGATTCATATAGTTGTTTGATCTTTGCAATCGTTTCTTTCTGATCGCCGGGTTTTATCCTGATCATCATCTTATTGTACGGGCTTGTGCCGCCTGCCAGCGTGATAAATGACGGCTTCACTATTTCATGAAGTGACTCGAAATGAAAATCCTTGACGACACCTATAATCTGATAGTCTGAATTTAAGGCCTTGATATTTTTCCCTACCGGATCTTTAAGGTGCATTACTTTTACCGCCGCCTCATTTATAATGATCTTACCGGTCTCGGCGCCGTAGTCCTTCGAAAAAGCACGACCTGCAGCCATTTTCATACCAAGGGTCTCTATAAAATTATATCCGCTGAAAAAGCCTTCGAAATACACATTCTGATCAGCGTTTACGTTGCCGTCCCAACTGAAGCCGCCGGTGGCATAATTGTGGCCCACCATATTGTGCTGGGTAAATGATGCGTTTTGGACACCGGGAATGGTTCTTAAAGCAGCCGCGAAGCTTTCTTCGTCGCCGGCGAGCTTGCCTTCAGAATCGATTCTTATCACATTATCTTTAGTATAACCGAGTGAAGTTGATTGAATAAATTGTATCTGCCTGTAAACGATAATTACAGCGACAATTAATACAGCCGACAGCGTGAATTGAAAAACCACCAAACCTTTGCGCGCGAATATTTCCGATAGCGAAGACTTTAACTTGCCCTTCAATATAGCCAAAGGATTGAATTTTGAGAGGTAAAATGCAGGATAGCTACCCGATACGATACCGGTAAATAAAGCAATGCCAATGAGCTTTAAAATTAAATCGCTATTGAATACCAACTGGATATTTTTACCGGTAAGCTGGTTAAACTGCGGCAATGATAAGCTTGCGATGCCAACAGCAATTGCAGTGGATAATAGGGCCATCAGTACCGATTCCGAAAGAAACTGGATAATTAGCTGGATGCGTTCAGCCCCCACCACCTTTTTTATGCCAACCTCTTTCATCCTGCCCGATGCTTTAGCAGTGGAGAGATTCATAAAATTGATGCAGGCAATGAGCAGGATAAAAATGGCCACAACAGAGAATAGTTTCACATAAGCCTCTTTATCTCCTACCCGTGTACCATGACTAAATGTATTTTTAAGATAGATATCCGAAAATTTCGACAAAAAAACATGGCGCGCTGTGTCGCTGCCGTTCTTTGCAAACATGTTGGCTATCCTTTGATTAATGGCATTCACGTCGGCGCCTTTCGCCAGCAGTACAAAATTATGCGGGCCGCTGTTATTCCACGATTTTACCCAACCCTGAATATCGGCGAGGTATTCGAAAGACATCGCAAAATCAAATTGCTGCGATGAGTGAAGAGGCATTTTCTCGAATACTCCTGAAACGAAAAAATCACGATCGTGCTGAAGTTTTATCGCTTTCCCTACTGCGTCGGTAGTTCCAAACAATTTTTTTGAAAGCTCATCAGAAATAACGATTGAATTTTTAGCGGCAAGCACATCGGCTTTACTGCCTTTAAGCAATTTAAAAGAAAATATATTGAAATAATCTTTGCCTACATATTGCCCCGAGGCCTTGATGTTTTTATCTGCAACAGAAAGTGTAAATTTTTGCCACCAATCCGCAGGCGCAACTGCGGCAGCATATTTAACCTGGGGTTCCTGAAGCAATAGCGTGGGGCTTACAAGACCCGATGATTCGTCAGAAATGGCATCTACCTCTCCGCCCTTAACATGCGCCAGCACCTGATATACCTGGCTACTGTTATCAAAAAACTTATCGTAGCTTAACTCATCATGCACCCACAAATAAATAAGCAGCGTGCAAGCAATCCCCGCCGACAGACCCATTACATTCAAAAACGTAAATTGCTTGTCTTTCTTAAGATTACGGAATGCAATTTTTATATAGTTTCTTAGCATGGCCGGTGGGGTTATTGGTTAATTAGTTCACTACATGATTTTAAATTGTACTTATTTCCAAGGCTGTTACCCGATTAACAGCGCCGCCTTTGTTGTTTTGCTCAAAGCAAAAGTTCAGGCAACACTCAAGCCACCCCTCCTTTTCGGAGAGGTAGCAGAGGCACTTTTATTAACTTATATAAACTTTCTTTGTGACAGGTAGACATCAATCTTAAGCCGAGCGTCTTAATCCTTAGTCAAAAAACTAAAAACTATTTACTCGCGACTTAAGGTTTATATCATAATATTCTCAACCACTGTCTGGCCATCCAGCAAGCGGATAATGCGGTGGCTGTACCGGGCATCATGTTCAGAGTGAGTTACCATGATAATTGTTGTTCCCTGTTCATTAAGGTCGGTAAGCAATTCCATTACATCGTTACCGTTTGAAGAATCGAGGTTACCTGTGGGCTCATCCGCGAGTATCAATTTTGGTTTGTTAACAACCGCACGGGCAATAGCCACACGTTGCTGCTGACCACCAGATAACTGCTGAGGATAGTGATTGCGGCGGTGCATAATCTGCATTTTGTCTAACACTTCTTCTACCCTTTTTACACGCTCAGACGATGGCACGCCGGTGTAGATCAACGGAAGCTCAACGTTTTCGAAAACGGTCAGTTCGTCGATCAGGTTAAAGCTCTGGAATACGAAGCCGATGTTATGCTTGCGCAGGTCGGCTCTTTTACGCTCGGTAAAATGAGCTACCTCAATACCGTTGAAAATGTAGCTGCCTTCATCCGGATCGTCAAGCATGCCTAAAATGTTAAGCAAAGTTGATTTACCGCAACCCGATGGGCCCATAATGGCAACAAACTCGCCGGTTTTAACGTCAATTGACAGCTTGTTCAAAGCAATGGTCTCCACTTCTTCGGTACGATAAAACTTCTCCATGTCGGTGATCTTTATCATTACGCTGCCGCTTAATTCAGTCTTGTTCATATAAGTTTAAATTTGATTTTTATAGTATAAATTAATTAGTGTATATTTTTTTCAATCTTGACTCTTGTGTCTTGATTTCTTGCTTCTCTTTTAAAGCTATTTCTTCAGCACCAGCTCTTGTATATCGCCATAAGTTTCGTAGCTCGAAGTGATAACCTTGTCGCCTGGTTTCAGACCAGAGATCACCTCGAAATAATCAGGACTTTGACGATTGATCTGCATATCAACCTTGTAAGCCTTTTTGCCATCTTCACTTACCTTAAATATCCAGTTACCACCTGTTTGCTGGAAGAAACCGCCTCTTGGTAATAACAGTGCTGTTGTCTCATCACTCAGGTTCAGGTAAATCTGCAGGGTCTGGCCTTTGCGGATACCGGTTGGAACTGCGCCTACAAAGGCCATGTCTACCGTAAACTGCCCGGTCTTTTCAACCGATGAAAATACCTTTTTTACAACCAACTGGTAAGTTTTGCCCGCAAAATCAAAGTGAGCCTTTAAACCGGTAACAACTCTTGACAGGTAATGCTCTTCAACTCCGCAACGTACCTTAAAGCCTGATAAGACGTCGAGTTGTCCGAGATGTTCCCCTTTATTTTTATTTTGTCCTATTTCAGCATCGAAGGAGGTTAACTGGCCATCAACCGGAGCACGAACAGTTAAAAGGTCCACCTTTTTGCGTAACAATTCTAATGTATTTTTCATCTGGGCAAATTGTTCCCTGTTCTGCGCGTCCTGCTGCCTTACAGAAACTGTATCCTGTGCCAGGATCTGGCGGGCAAGTCTCAGGCGGCTTAACTGATAATTGTAATTATTGGTTGCAGTTTGCATTTCCTGCGAACCGATTGCCTTTTTAGCATAAAGATCTTTATCTACCCTGTAAATACGCTCAGCTTCTTTGTAGGCTATATCAACATCGGCCATGCTGTTTAATTTGCCAATGGTACTTTGCTGCGCCTGTGTATGCGAAATCTGCATTTGGGTTTGGTTGGCATAAACAGAGGTTTGTTCGTTTGCCAGGCTAAGTTCCAGATCGGTGTTGGATAGTTTTAGAATAGGGTCACCCGCTTTTAAGTGAGCGCCGTCTTCCACGTATTTTTTCTCAACAGTACCCCCATCGGTCGCATCGATATAAATAGTGGTTAACGGCATTACCACGCCGTTAACAGGAATAAATTCCTGGAAAGGTCCTTTTTTAATTTCACTGATAGTAATACGTTCAGTATCAACATCAAGCTTACTCTTGCCCGATGTAAAATAAATGCTTCCCGCAATTAATAGTACAATGCCTGTTATTCCGGCAATAGTTAGTATCCGTTTGGTATTCCAGGTCTTTTTTTCAATTACTCTGTCCACTGTAAATTATTTTATTTTTATTATTGGTTACAAAAAGATATGCCACAAATTAAACAACTGTTTTTCAGTATTTTAAATCAAAAATAGGATATCAGGGCGTACGCTTCTGTTACAGCAAGTGTACGGTTATGATACAACAGATAGTTGGTTTAATTGATGATTGGTTATTACTTATATAGGTTACTTAAGCGATATAACATTAGTCAATCAGCTAAATATACATTAGTTAAAACAACCAATTGATAAATTATTGCCCGTATTTATTACTTGTTAAGCTTTTAGCATAAAAATTGCGCTTAGCCATATGTTAGGGCTGAAGCGGATAAATGATTAACTTTTGCCAAATAATTAATAAATATAGTATTATTGGAAGCAGATATTTGGTTGTTACGAAAATGACCCGATGACTAATCACCAATGACTAACAACAGAATAAATGATACTAAAAAAAGCTAACGTTTTAATTGTTGATGACGACCCGGATGTACTTACGGCAGTAAAGCTTTTGCTGAAAACCGAAGCACAGGAAATTATCACTGAAAAAAATCCGGAGAACCTGAACTGGCTATTGCAGCGCAATCAAATAGACCTGGTATTGCTGGATATGAACTTCAATAGTGCTATAAATACGGGAAACGAAGGGATTTATTGGCTTCGCAAGATAAAAGAGTGGAAACCGGCGGTTTGTGTAATCATGATCACCGCTTATGGCGATATTGACCTGGCTGTACGTTCCTTAAAAGAAGGTGCGAACGATTTTATTGTTAAGCCGTGGCATAATGAGAAACTGATCGATACCATAAAAGATCTGCTGGATAAAAAGGAAGGCACCAAGACTACCAAAACTTCCGCGAAAAGCACCGCCGGCGACACATCTATATTAGGTGATTCGGAGGTGATGCAGGATATTTTTTATAAAGTAAATAAAATAGCGCCGACAGATGCCAATATCCTGCTTTTAGGTGAAAATGGGACGGGTAAAGACCTGATGGCTAAAGCTATTCACGAGCGTTCTTTACGGGCCGACAAGCCATTTGTAAAGGTGGACGTTGGCGCCCTTACCGATACGCTTTTTGAAAGCGAGTTGTTCGGTCATAAAAAAGGGGCATATACCGACGCCCGGGAAGACCGTACCGGCCGTTTTGAAGAGGCACAGGGCGGCACATTATTTTTGGACGAGATTGGTAATATCTCGCTGCAACAGCAAGCCAAACTGCTAACCGTATTGCAAAACAGGCAGGTTACCAAGCTTGGTACCAATAAGCCGGTGGATATTGACATTCGCCTTATTTGCGCGACCAATGTACCTTTATCGGAGCTCGCTAATGAAAACCGTTTCCGTAAGGATTTGATCTACCGTATCAATACAGTAGAGATCAATATGCCGCCGCTACGCAAGCGTAATGAAGACATCGTTATCCTGGCACGCCATTTTGCTAAACTGTATGCCGGTAAATATCTAAAACCTGCTATGGATTTTGATGTAACGGCTGTACAAAAACTGAAGTCATATAATTATCCCGGCAACGTTCGCGAACTACAATACACCATTGAGCGTGCAGTAATTATGGCCGATGACAACGTACTGAGGGCCGATGACCTGATATTTTCGATACTGGAAACACCCGGCGAAACCATTATCGACGAAGATAACATCCAGTTGAGCACACTCGAAAAGAATGCTATTTTGCGCGTTATCGAAAAACATAACGGCAATATAACCAGGGCTGCTAAAGAACTGGGACTTACACGTACAGCGCTGTACCGCAGATTGAGCAAATATGATATTTAACCGTTACGAATGGCGGCTGGTGCTGCGCGTTATCCTGTTGTTTTTTTCACTTACGGCGTCGTCCTATCTTACCATTAAAGGTGACCCGGGACAAGCATTGTTTTTAGTTATCACTATTCCACTGTGCGTTTATCAGGTTCTGGATCTGATCCGCTTTCAGAAAAAGGCACAGGATGAAGTGAGCCAGTTTGTCGAGTCGATCCATTACCGCGACTTTTCGCGCCATTTTGACGTGCGCAAAGCGCCCAATGAATTGAAGCCCTTGCGTAAAGGTTTCAATGAGATCAATACCACATTTAAGCTTATTAGCCGGGAGCGCGAAACACAATATCAATACCTTCAGAAGATCCTGGAACTGGTGGATACCGGTATTTTTTCATACGAACAGGAAAGCGGCGAAACCGGCTGGATAAACGAGGCATTTAAAAGACTGATCGGTGTACCCTATCTTAAAACCATCCATTCGCTTGAAAAGCGGGAGGAGGTTTTATACCAGGAGATCGTAAAACTTAAACCCGGCGATGCTAAAATATTGACCGTTACCCGTAACCAACAACTGGTAAAGATATTGGTTACGGCAAGCGTAATGCGCAGTGAAGATAAAGTTTATAAACTGATCGCATTCCAGAACGTAAGCGAGGCGCTGGATGAAACCGAGTCGAAAGCGTGGCAAAAACTATTGAATGTAATGACGCACGAGATCATGAACTCTGTTGCGCCTATTTCTTCATTGGCTGATACTTTGAAAAACCGTTTGCAAAGCCCGGAAATTGCCAACAGCCCGATGAGCAGCCAGTTAGAGGATTTGGAGCTCGGCATAGATACGATAAAACGCCGTAGCGAAGGTTTGCTTAAGTTTACGGAGAGCTACCGGAATCTTAATAAAATTACCAAGCTTGATCTTACTAAAATATTGGTAAGGAATTTATTTGAATCGCTTAACCTGTTGATGCGGCCATCGCTCGAAAAGAAACACATCGAACTGGAAATCATCCTGCGCGATCCCGCCCTCTCTATCGAAGCCGACGTTAACCTTATTGAACAGGTATTGATCAACCTGGTAGTAAACGCTATTGAGGCAGTAAAAGAAAGTGAAAACCCGCAGTTAACATTATCAGCCGAGGTACAAGGCAACGGCCGCACATTGGTAAAAGTTACTGACAATGGCATGGGCATGCCGCCGGAACTGCTCGATAAAATATTTATCCCTTTCTTCAGTACGCGTAAAAGCGGCAGCGGTATTGGGTTGAGCCTCTGTAAACAGATCATGTTGTTGCACAAGGGCAATATCCAGGTGCAATCAACGCAGGGCGTGGGCTCCACATTTATATTGCAATTTAGTCCCTCGGGCGGAAATTAAGTTGTAAACTAAGTTTGAATTAATAAACAATTAATTGCATTGATGTTCGATATCATGAAGCTTGAATAGCATAAAAATTACCTAAGGTTAATATAATGACACAATGCCAAACGTTAACAAAACAATTTTCGCCATTTCCGGCAGCCTGCGGTCAGGCTCGTCTAACCATAATATTCTGCTATTTCTGCAAAACCTCACTCCTGCCGGCATCGACTTTATTATTTACGATGAGTTAGCGCAAATACCGCCATTCGATCCGGCTAACGATAATGAAAATGTGGTTGATACGATAATAGATTTCAGAAAGCAAATAGAAACTGCCGACGCCGTTATCATCTGCACGCCTGAATATGCTCACGGCATCCCGGGCCAATTAAAGAACGCGCTGGACTGGACGGTGTCAAGCGGCTCATTTTCTAATAAACCGACATCACTCATCACAGCATCAACAGATGGAATAAATGGCCATGCCGCCTTACTCGAAGTACTTAAAACTATCGATGCCAGCTTAACCGATGATACCACCCTACTCATTTCCTTTGTCCGATCGAAAATTGACAACGTCGGAAATATTGTCGACGCAAACACCGCAGATGAGTTAAAAGCTGTCTTTAATACACTCCTTAGCAGAATAGACTAATATTGTCCTGCCAATTTGACAATGATGTGATGTTTGGAACAACCATTGATGAATCTAAGCATCACTAAAACATTAATTCCAAACCAGAATAGATTATGCAAGAAAAAGGAACGATTTCGATCCACACCGAAAACATTTTCCCGATCATCAAGAAGTTCTTATACTCAGACAACGAGATATTTTTAAGGGAACTGGTGTCAAATGCCGTTGATGCTACGCAAAAGATCAAACGTTTAAGTTCATTAGGCCAATATAACGGCGAACTTGGCGAACTCCGTGTCGAAGTGGCATTCGATGAGAAAGCAAAAACCATCACCATATCTGACAATGGCCTCGGTATGACGGCTGAGGAAATTAAAAAATATATTAATCAGATCGCATTCTCGGGCGCTACCGAGTTTATGGAGAAGTTCAAGGAAGCCAAAGATGCAAACGAGATCATTGGTCGTTTCGGGCTTGGCTTTTACTCTGCATTCATGGTGGCCGACCGCGTTGAGATAGAATCTTTATCGTACCAGGAAGGCGCTGAGCCTGCACATTGGACATGTGATGGCAGCACCGAATTCGAATTGAGCGAAGGCAGCTTACAGGAACGCGGTACCGAAATTACCCTCCATATCAATGCGGAGTCAGAAGAGTTCTTGGATAAAAACCGCCTGCAAACTATTTTAGATAAATACTGTAAGTTTTTACCGGTTCCGATTAAATTCGGTACAAAAACCGAAACTGAGGATGACGGTACTGACGAAGAAGGCAAACCAAAATATAAAACTGTTGAAGTTGACAACATCATCAACGAAACCAACCCGATCTGGACAAAATCGCCAAATGAGCTGAAAGATGAGGATTACCTCGATTTCTACAAACAGCTTTATCCGTTCTCTGAAGACCCATTGTTCTGGATTCACCTGAATGTTGATTACCCGTTCAATTTAACAGGTGTACTGTATTTCCCGAAAATAAAGAATGACTTCGAAGCACAGCGTAATAAGATCAAATTATTCTCGCGCCAGGTATTCATTACCGACGAGGTAAAGGACATTGTTCCTGAGTTCCTGATGCTGTTGCATGGTGTAATCGATTCACCTGATATTCCGCTGAACGTATCACGCAGCTTTTTGCAGGCAGACAGCAATGTTAAAAAGATCAATAGCTACATTACTAAAAAAGTAGCTGAAAAACTGGCAGAGCTTTTCAAAGCTGACCGTGCGGCTTACGAGGAAAAATGGTCAGACATTGGCCTTTTCGTAAAATACGGCGCCATTAGCGAAGAGAAATTCTATGACAAAGCCAAAGATTTCGTTTTACTGACCAACACGGCTAAACAAAACTTTACGCTCGACGAGTACAAAAACAAAATTGCACCTGAACAAACCGATAAAGACGGCCAGTTGGTGTATATCTATACCAACGATCCGGCTAAACAGGATGCGTTTATCCAGTCGGCGGGCAAAAAAGGATATGATGTATTGTTGATGAATTCGGCTATCGACAATCACTTTGTTGCACACCTGGAGCAAAAATTGGAAAAAACGTCATTCAAGCGTGTTGATGCCGACGTAGCCGATAAACTCATTAAAAAGGACGATGCTCCGGCCCATGTACTTACCGAAGAGCAAGCTAAAAAGGTAAAAGAAGTGTTTGATAAGGCTATCAATAAAGTTGCTTATAAGGTTGAGTTGGAAAGCTTAAGTCCGGATGAACTGCCGGTAACCATAACCATGGACGAATTTATGCGCCGCATGAAAGAAATGGCAGCTATGGGTGGCGGCATGAGCTTTTATGGCAGCATGCCCGATAATTACAAGGTAATTGTAAACGGTAACCATAAACTGATTAGCCGCATAGCACAAGAACAAGATGAAGAGGTGCAAAAAGCGCTTTCGAAACAGGCGTTTGATCTTGCACTGCTATCGCAAGGTTTATTAACAGGTGCAGAACTTACCGAGTTTGTTAACCGTAGTATCAACCTGATATAATCAGGATTGATGATAATAAAAAAGGCCGCTTCAAGCGGCCTTTTTTATTAAACCTTTGTTTACTATATTAGTTTAAATTATATTCAACCTGTCCTTATTCATTTATGGAATTTTATGCGCTAATGCATCTATCCGGTAATAGCTTAATTGTATTATTAAAATAATAGGAAATGAAAAAATTATTCAAACTAATGATCGTACCGGTATTGGTACTATTATGCTTTCAAATGGTTTGGGCGCAAAACTCAAAGGCAAGCAAACAAGCGGCAAAGATCGAGAAAATTAAAAAGCTGATGGAGGCTCAGAACTATGTTTTCCGGGCTGACTATGTAGTTCCGCAACGGGGAAATTCAAGACCATTGAGTTACGGTTATTGTCTGACAGTGTCGAAAGATACCTTAGACAGCTATTTGCCCTATTTCGGCCGGGCTACATCGGCACCGCTCGATCCTGCCGACGGTGGTATAAAGCTTAACACCACCCAATTCGATTATAAATCGACCACCACGAAAAAAGGTGGATACGACATAGTGATTACGCCAAAAGAAACGCAAAGCCAGGGTTCGAAAGATATACGGTATTTTAGATTGTCTGTCGGCGCTACCGGGTATTCAACCTTACAGGTTACCAGCAATAACCGCGACCCGATCAGTTTTAATGGTTATGTAGAAGAAAAGAAGACTAAAAAGTAATTTTCAGGAGAGACTTACGAAGTTTAATTCGGTTGTATGTTGTTTCAAAGGCCTCATTGAGGGCTTCGCCGTTTAAACTTCGTAAGTCTTCTTTACACATTTTAATAACTATCCTTCAATAACAGCCTCTACGTTTTCCACCTTACCCGGTCTACCATTTTTGAAAGCTTTCCTTGGTGTTAAACCTAAAAGTTCGAACATGGCCATGTCACTGTCAAATGATGGATTCGGTGTCGTTAAAAGCTTTTCGCCGGCGAAAATGGAATTAGCGCCAGCCATAAAACAAAAAGCCTGCTCAACGGTGCTCATTTCTGTTCTTCCCGCCGATAATCTTACAACAGTTCTTGGCATGATGATCCGTGTGGTAGCGATCATTCTAACCATATCCCAGATTGATACCCGCGGCTGATCAGCCAGTGGTGTACCCTTTATCGGCACCAATGCATTAATAGGTACCGATTCTGGATGTTTAGGCAGGTTAGAAAGCGTTTTCAGCATTGACACCCTGTCTTCAACGGTTTCGCCAAGACCAATGATACCGCCGCTGCATACGGTGATCTTAGCTTTACGTACGTGCTCCAATGTTTGTAAACGGTCGTCATAGCTGCGGGTAGTGATAATACGTTTATAATCATCTTCAGAAGTATCGAGATTATGATTGTAAGCGTAAAGCCCCGCATCTGCTAAACGCTGCGCCTGCGATTCTGTAAGCATGCCCAATGTGCAGCAAACTTCCATATCCAGCTCATTTACAGCTTTCACCATATCTATCACTTTGTCAAAATCGCGATTATCGCGCACCTCGCGCCACGCTGCACCCATACATAATCTTGAAGCTCCGCCCGATTTTGCTCTTTCGGCAGCTGCAATAACTTCATCTTTCGGCATCATAGCGTGTACATCAACGCCGGTGTTGTAACGCGCAGCCTGCGGACAATAAGCGCAATCTTCGGGGCAACCACCTGTTTTTATCGATATCAGCGAACTGATCTGTACTTCGGAATAGTCTTTATTCTCACGATGCACAGTCGCGGCTTCATAAACAAGGTCTAACAAAGGCCGGTGATATATTTCGGCAATCTCCTCTTTTGTCCAGTTATTTCTTACTTCGGTCATTCTGTTTCTGTCAGATTTATTTGTACTTAGTTATGTAGTAAAAGTTTGGTTGCGAACCATAACGGCAATAAAAAGCCGGCGCAATCGGTAAATGTAGTAATGATTATTGATGATGCCACTGCCGGGTCAATTCCGACACGCTTCAACACTAATGGTATCGACGCGCCCGTAATGCCGGCAACCATCAGGTTACCTGTCATCGCCAAAAATAAGGCAAGGCCTAACATTGGATTAGCATCGTACCACCAGGCTATAATGAAGACGATCAATCCGTTGGCGGCGCCATTGAGCAAACCAACCAGGAATTCCTTCAAAACGGTATTGTAAGCTTGCTTATCGCTAAGGTCGGTTAGGGAAATACGGCGTACCGTTACCGCCAAAGCTTGCGTAGCCGAGTTTCCGCCCATACCTGCAATAATGGTCATGTACGCTGCAATAGCAGGCAGCTTCTCTACGGTCGAATCAAAATGACGGATAACCGACGCGGCCAAATAAGCCGTAGCTAAATTGATAACCAGCCAGGGCAGCCGGCTTTTCACAGCCTCTTTCCAGTTACCGCTCAGTTCCTCATCTTCAGATACACCCGAGATCTTCAAGATATCCTCGGTGCTTTCCTCTTCCATTACGTCGATGATGTCGTCGACCGTAACACGGCCAAGCAGTTTCATATTATCATCAACAACCGGGATGGTAGTGAGGTTATATTGGGAGATCAGGCCGGCAACATCCTCCTGGTCGAGGTCAGCCTTAACAAATACGAAGTCGGTATTAACAAGGTCGCGCACACGCGCTTCCGGCCGTGCCTTCAGTATTGATTTAACCGACAAAATACCTTGCAATATGTCTGAGTCATTCACCACGTAAATGGTGTAGAACTCCTCCATTTCTTCAGATTGACGGATAATTTCGTCGAGCGCGTCCTTTTTATCAAGATTGATATTGATCTTGATGATCTCTGAGTTCATGATACCACCGGCGGTATCCTCTTCGTACTTTAAGAGTGCACGGATGCTATCGGCATCTTCCTGGTCAATATCCTCCAATATCTCCTGCTGATCTTCCTCATCCATCTGCGAGATGATGTCAGTCGCGTCATCGTAATCGAGTTCCTCGATGATCTCAGTACGTTTTTCAGGATGGAGACTTACCAACAGTTCAGCGGGCGACTGTTCCTCGTGCATTTCGGAGATAACTTCCGAAGCAATGTCGGTCGGAAGGATATTGATGATCCTCTCCTTTGCCTCCTGAGGCAGCTTTTCAAAAAGCAAAGCAATCTCCGAAGCATGATATTCCTCCAGAACGCGCTGTAATTCAGCATCGTCTCCTTCAAGTGCTGTTTGAAGGCGCAGCAGATCGGATTTATCGATTTCGAAAGATTGCATATGCGACTAAAATACGTATTTATTTAGTTGCTCGATATCATAATTTTAGATAATCAGGCAACAAAAACACAACCTTAAGCTGTATATTCATATTTGACTGTGACCGAGTCGATCTTGTCAAATTTGCCGATAGTCTGGTTAACCTGCGTTTTACGGATGGATAAACTTATGTTGCAATTATTGTCGAAATTTTGGCTAAGAATAGTAATTCCCTCCTCTTTGATAATTCGCATAACATCATTCATTTGCAGGTAATCAAATGTAATGGTGTATACATCATTTATCGTTTTTTGAATAACAATGGCTTGTTTAAGAGCATCTTCCGTCGCCATTTTGTAAGCGTTGATCAGACCGGGCACACCAAGCAGTGTTCCGCCAAAGTAACGCACCACAACCACCGCAATGTTAGTAACGTTATGAGACAGCAGTGTGTTTAAAATAGGCCGCCCCGCGGTGCCCGAAGGCTCGCCGTCGTCATTCAAACGAAATACCGAACGATCAGCTGTTAATCGGATTGCCCAACAGTGATGATTAGCTTTTGGGTGTAATGAACGTAATTGATTCAAGTGTTCTTTAAGGTCCGCTTCGTTAGCAACCGGAAAGGCAAAAGCTAAGAACTTGCTGCCCCGGTCGCGAAACGACCCTTCGGCAGGTTTTTCGATAGTCTGGTAAGTATCGTCAAATAACATTAGTAGTGAAAAAGCCCCCCTATTAATTGCGGATAATAAATAACAACGATTGCCAGTATAGCCAGCAAAAGCCCCACTTTATTAAAAGTAGTAAGTTTCTCTTTAAAAATAAGCACACCTACGAGCGTACCAAATACGATCACTCCAATATTCATCGACGAGAAAACAATCGACGGATTCTTAGCCAGTGATTGGTGCGCTTTAATATAGAACAAGATGTTACCAAAGTTGGCTATTCCCAACACCCATCCTATAAAAATATGCGGCCAGGAAAAGCGCATGGTTTTAGTTATTACCTGATAGAGCAGTCCGACAATTGCTACACTAAACGCCAGTGAGTAAACTATAAACAATGATGTACCGGTCGAGATTTGTTTAACAAGCGCCACCTGTTTGAATAAGATATCGATAACGCCCATCCCCAGGAAAACTATCAGCAGCCAGATCCATGAATTGCCATCGGCTTTTCTCTTAGTTTTTTGTGGTTGACGTGGAATAAGACAAATAATAGCCGCAATGCCTATAGCCAGGCCGGTCAGTCTTACTGCATCGGGCCTTTCACCAAAAATTAAGAAAGCGGCAGCAATAGGTATAAACAGCGACAGGCGCTGGGCCGCGTCGGTACGTACTATGCCGGTTAATTTCACGGAGTTCCCTAAAACGAGAAATAGTAAGGGTAATAATAAGCCCAATAGCCCGTAGGTATAAATTGGCGCGCCGCTAAGGTTGGATAATTGCGGTTTTAAAAATAGCCAGGTAAGCACAATGGCAGCTGAATAGTTCCATGTTACGGCCTGGTAAACGTCAATATGATAACGCTTAGCCAGTTTTAACATAATGGACACCAGTACACTACAGCAAATACTTATAAAAACGTAGAGCATTTTTGGTTTTGATTGATTTATTTAGGCTAACTCAATAACCTTTTAGTTTTCATTAACAAACACCCTTAATCTATCGTTGCCCGGTGAATATTCACCAATTAACCTACCTTTTACTTCGGGTGCTTTAATGCCTTTTTTCAATTCTTTATCACCGGCAAAAATACGCGCTTCATCCCATAAACCGGCTTCAATAAAACTATTTAATGTTCCGGCTCCGCCCTCTATGATCACCGACTGGATATCCTGCAAATAAAGCTGGAATAATATATACTGCGGCACATAACGGTCAAAGTCTTCAAGGCTTATATATTTTACCTTGCCGTTCACGTCAGTTTTTATTTCATTAATTATCAGTGTTTCAACGCTTTGATCAAAGATATTTAAAGCCGGATCTAATTCTAAACGACGATCAATTACGACCCGCTTCGGTGCGCGCCCTTGCGCGTATCGTACATTCAGCTGCGGATTATCAATCGCCGCCGTGTTTTTTCCTATCAACACAGCGTCTTCCTCGGCCCGCCACTGGTGAACCAGCCTGCGTGATTCCTCGCCGGTTATCCAAAGCTGGCTGCCATCATCCGGCGCAAAAAAGCCGTCAGTTGTTTGTGCCCATTTCAATATCACATACGGGCGGTGCTTTTGCACCCGGGTAAAAAAACGACGGTTCAGCCATCGGCATTCCTTTTCAAGCACACCGGTAATTACTTCAATGCCGGCATCTTTCAACTTTTCTATGCCCTTGCCATCAACCTGCGCAAATGGATCGCGGCAGCCTACTACTACTTTTGGAATTTGGTGTTTGATGATCAGATCGGCGCAGGGCGGCGTTTTGCCGTAATGGGCACAAGGCTCAAGAGAAACATATATGGTTGCCTGTTTTAATAATTCAGCTGAATTTGAAAAATTACTGATAACCTGGTTAATGGCGTTGACCTCAGCATGAGCTTCGCCATATTTTTGGTGATAGCCCTCGCCTATTATCTGGTCATCAAACACAACAACTGCCCCCACCATAGGGTTAGGACTAACTGCACCAATACCTAATTGGGCCAATTCAAGGCAGCGCTGCATATATTTTTCATGTTGCACCATGCTGCAAAAGTAGCTTTTATGTTACTTTGTTGCATGAAAACTGTTAAGGATGTTTTTGCGGCATATAAAGAGGGGTTAGTTCTCATTTATGAACCGAATGAGATAGAAGCTACAACCCTGCTGGCTGTCAGTGAGATATCGGGTTTTTCTAAAGCTAAAATAAAGGCATTCCCCGAGACTATGCTTACTGAAACCCAGCAAACCAAGTTTACTGAGGTGCTTGAAGAGCTAAAAACCGGCAAACCCATCCAATACATTTTAGGCAGTACTGAATTTTATGGATTGCCATTTAATGTAAACCCGTCAGTGCTTATTCCCCGCCCGGAAACAGAAGAATTAGTAGCATGGGTTATGGAATCAGTCGGCGCTTTAAAGCTGGCTGCCGGCAGTATTTTGGATATAGGTACAGGTAGCGGTTGCATAGCTATTAGTTTAAAGAAAAATATACCGGGATTTAACGTGTCAGCTTTAGATATTTCTACCGAAGCACTCGAAACCGCCAAATCAAATGCCGTGCTTAATTCAACTGATATTCAATTTATTGCAGCTGATATATTAAATCTTCAAACCGGAAACCAAATCTCTAAATCCGATATCATTGTCAGCAATCCCCCCTACGTAACGTTGTTGGATAAACTGAAAATGCACACAAACGTAACCGATTTCGAGCCGCATACAGCCCTGTTCGTTCCCGAAACAGATCCGTTAATATTTTATCGTGTTATAGCTGATTTTGCAATTGGTAATCTGAATGCCAATGGCCAGTTATTTTTTGAGATCAATGAAAGTTACGGCGAAAGAACAGTTCAATTAATAGCAGACAAAGGATTTAAAAACATTGAGTTAAGAAAAGATATGAGCGGCAGGGATAGGATGATAAGAGCAGTTTATAGCGGCAGTGGTAGTAACAGTTAAAAAACATATTATTTACTTACCACTGCCACTTTTTTCAAGACCTTGGATGATACTGTATAATTGTTCCCTTCAAATATTCCTTGTCAAGGTGCGTATAGATCTCGGTAGTTGTGATACTTTCGTGTCCAAGCATTTCCTGAACGGCGCGCAGGTCTGCCCCCCCTTCTACCAGATGTGTTGCAAACGAGTGCCGGAAGGTGTGCGGGCTGATGGTTTTATTTATGCCGGTAATCTCGGCTAACTGTTTTATCACCATGAATATATAAACTCTTGTGAGCCTTGCCCCGCGCCGGTTTAAAAACACCATATCTTCTTCGCCTTTTTTTACCGGGGTGTGTACCCTGATATTTTCTATCCAAATCTTTAACGCTTTTATGGCAGAGCTACCAATGGGCACTAATCGCTCCTTGCTTCCTTTTCCCGTCACCTTAATAAATTCTATGTCGAGGTACAGGTTTGAGAGTTTTAGCTCCGTAAGTTCCGACACGCGCAAGCCGCAGCCGTAAAGTACCTCTAATATTGCTTTGTTACGGCCACCTTCTGGTTTGGAAAGATCGATTGCATCAATCAGTTTATTGATGTCTTCATAACTCAAAGTATCCGGCAGTTTTCGCTGAATCCTGGGCGATTCCAGCAGTTCTGATGGGTCGCTTTTTATTATATCCTCCATCAACAGGTATTTATAAAATGCTTTAATACCTGATAAGATGCGGGCTTGCGAAGACGGGATCATGCCAAGTTCTGCAGCCCAGACAATGAACTGCCGCAGATCGCTCAATGTAATATTTTCCGGATTCCGCTTAAAATCAGCGCTATCTGCAAACTGGTGCAGCTTCTCTATATCGCGGCTGTATGCCTCTATCGAATTGTCTGAAAGTGATTTTTCCAGCTTCAAATAACTCCGAAAACCTTTTATTGCCGACCGCCAATCCAATTGATTTTTTATTTAAGTTTGAAGTGATGAAGATACAAATTATTAACGGCCCTAATTTAAACCTGCTCGGTGTTCGCGAAAAGTCGATTTATGGAAATACGGATTTCGAGAGCTATCTCACCGAACTGCGCAACAGGTTTGCTTCACTCGAAATTGAGTATTACCAAAGCAATATTGAGGGCGAAATTATAAATAAGATCCATGAAGTAGGCTTCAATTTTGACGGCATCGTACTTAATGCCGGCGCTTATACCCATACTTCTGTCGCCATTGCCGACGCTATTGCGGCAGTGAAAACGCCCGTTGTGGAGGTTCATATATCGAATGTTTATAAACGCGAAGAATTCAGGCATCACTCCATGCTGGCTGCAAGCTGCAAAGGCGTTATCGCCGGATTCGGCATGGACTCCTACCGACTGGCTATTGAAAGTTTAACCACTGCATAAATTGTAACAACCCCTAACATGCGCACGATATCTAAACTTACCCCGCTATTGGTATTTCTGCTGATCGTTTTCACCATTAACGCCGGTTTTTCGCAAGATAGGGACAAAAGAAAAAAACCTGAAGCTTCTAAACGGCAATCGGCCAGAGAAAAGATGCATCGGCGCGATTCGTTGCTGCAATCGTTTAATAAGTCAGACACATCGATCAATAGCCTGTTGCAAAAGATCGAACAATATACTGCCACCTTTAACCAGATCTATAATAACCTGTCTGAAGGAATCGACACTGCAGATGTAAGCAGCGGGATGCCCCCTGTTTTGAAAAGAATAAACCGGATAGACAGCCTTACCAATACACACAAATCCAGCACCCTGCGCTACTTATTTGTACTACGGGACAACCTTGATCATCTGCAGAATGTACTCGAGGACTGGCAGGGTGATCTGGAAGATATAAGCACCAAACTTATTCAAAATCAGAACGAACTGATCAAGTTCCGGAAAGATACCTCTTTAAATATAATACCCGGTGACAGCCTTGTACGTGCAGCTTTTTTTGCGCAGCGCAATAGCATACGACGGTTGTACCGTAAAACTGATTCTATTAACCGCGCCCACCTGCTTCAGATCAATTTATTGCAAGATAAAATTGCCGTTGCTTACACCAAAATACTTGATGAATCTGACCACATCGATTCAAAAATAAGGCACTTTGCAGCAAAGGCGATAACAGGTGAATCTGATTACCTCTGGAAAACCAAACCACAATTTGACGATTTTGTGGTGGCTCTACATGGAACCGTACGGCTAAACGGCATTCTTTACAACTATTTTATAAAAAACGGCACGTACACCCACCTTATAGGGTTCGGATTCTTTCTGGTGACGCTGGGCTGGATAATCTATGTGCGAAGAAGAACCAAAAGGTGTGCAGAAAATCCGGATACCGTATTTGAACAGGCGCCATATATCAACAAACTGCCGATTATGTCGGCCTTGCTTATTGGCACAGCCATTATCCCTTATTTTTATGATCACCCACCGGTAGTATTTCTCGAATCTCTGTTTTTGATTTCGATGATCCTGTCATTAGTGTATATTAAAAGACATTTTTCACCAGTCTGCTTCCGGTTCCTGGTTTTTCTATTTGTAATAACCTTAGTGTTCGGGGCCAGCAACCTTTTTATACAAATAACCCCTATCGATAGATTTGTTATTCTATTATTAAGCGGCTCCTCCGCAATAGCAGGCTGGATGTTCTTAAAAAATGTTAGAAAGGCGCCTGATGGACACCTTTCTTATACCGAGATAACAACGCGCATTTTTATCATTATGCAGGTATTATCTGTGCTGTTGAACATATCCGGACGTTTCAGCCTGGCGAAGATCATTGGTGTTACAGCAGCATTCAATTTGTGGTTTGCCTTGATTTTGTATTTCGTTATCCAGATCATATTACAGGGCTTATTTCTACAATTCGAAGTAAAAAGGAATGTGAACAGTTTGATGAATTACATCGATTTTAAGATCGTACAAAAGAAATTCAGGAAAATGCTGACACTGTTCGCTGCGCTCTTGTGGTTATTCTTCCTTGCACAAAATTTAAATATCGACGATTGGGCAGCCGACTATTTGGGCGATATTTTGAATGAGCCGCGTTCTGTCGGCGGATCATCGTTTACTTTCGGTGGCTTCGTGATCTTCATACTGGTGATATGGCTATCCTCGATTATATCCCGCGTTATCAGCTACTTTTATGATATTTCTGCGCAACGGGTTAATGACCTTTCAGTCGCCAAAAAGAAAAACCGTACCTCGGCGCTATTGATCAGAATCGGAGTATTTTCTATAGGTTTTTTACTGGCTGTGGCTGCATCAGGTTTCCCTTTGGAAAAACTGACCATTATTATCAGCGCCTTTGGTGTAGGTATTGGTTTCGGCTTGCAGAATATCGTAAACAACCTGGTATCGGGCATTATATTAGCCTTCGAAAAACCGATTCAGATTGGCGATACAATAGAGGTTGACAACAAGCAGGGTACTATGAAAGAGATTGGCATCCGGTCAAGCAAAATTTTGATCAGCGACGGTTCGGAGGTCATCATTCCAAATGGCGATCTTATTTCCCAGCACGTGGTTAACTGGACTTTAAGCAACAATTACAGGCGTGCCGAAATAATTGTGAGGATTGCTTATGGTTCTGACATTATCAAAGCCAACGAAATATTAAAAAGGATATTAAGTAGCAATACCGATATTATGCAGGACCCTAGCCCGTCGGTATTTTTGCAAAGTTATAGTGAGTCCTCTCTGGATTTCAGAATCTTATTTTGGGTTAACGGCGATAACAAGTTATCGACATTAAAAAGTGATCTGACGATTCAAATTTACACTGAGTTTGCTAAGGAAGGGGTTGAGATTCCTTCCGACAGAAAAGATATCAACTTACGTTTCCCTGAAGGAGTGCCTCCACTAAGTATCGAGTCTGGCGCAAAAACGGAAAAAATCGATGAAGAAATAAAGGATTCTAGCAAAAACGATCCTGGTCAAGATCAGTAAAATGCATTTTCTTTTTTACAAAAAACGCCCATACAAGGCTACCTTTGTACATTCCTTTTCGATTAGGTTTTATGTTTTTGCTGATCATTTTCCCCTGCGAAGGGTTCTTTTTAAAGAGACCCAAAACGAAATTCTGATGCGCACGGCTTACGGCCCAGGCATCTTTTCGTTTTCCTTCGCTCAGGAAACGGACAAGCGCAAGCAGATCCATCCAGAAGCGCATAAAAATAACAAAGAAAGCACGCCCCGACGGCAGATTATTTTGCAGCAACAATAGATTATTCCGGAAATTGAGATATGTTTTGAAAGGATTCTCAACGTTGAGCGTACCGCCGCCTAAATGGAAAACTTCTGACTGGGCGCAATACATTATTTTATAGCCCATATTTTTCAACCGCCAGCAAAGGTCAATCTCTTCCATGTGCGCAAAAAAACGATCATCAAAACCGCCTGCCTCGTTCCAGCATTTTTTCTTGATGAATAACGCAGCTCCCGTTGCCCAAAAAACCTCCTTTGATTGCTGATACTGTCCTTTGTCTTCTTCTATTTCGTAGAACATCCGGCCCTGGCAAAAAGGATAGCCATAACTATCAATGAAACCGCCGGCAGCTCCGGCATGTTCAAAATGATCTTTTTGATTGTAGGCCCTTATCTTAGGGGCAGCCGCCGCTATCAGCGGATCGCTTTCCATCAGCTCAATTACCGGCATAATCCAGCCGGCAGCTACTTCCACATCGGAGTTTAGGAGAATATAATAATCAGCCTCTACCCTTTGCAATATCTTATTATAGCCGCCGGTAAAGCCATAATTCTGATCATTTTGAAGGATTGTGATTGATGGGTATTCCTGTCTTATAAACTCGATAGAGTTATCGGTTGAAGCATTATCGCCAACAACAATTTCGAGATTTGGATATACAGAACTTAAAACCGAAGGCAAGAACTGGCGCAGATGCTTAACGCCGTTCCAGTTCAATATTACCACGGCAACTTTAGGTGTATAACTCATTCTCTCTTAGTTCATTGGGTTGTTAGCTCATCGGTTCAACGTTCATTAGTTCATTGGCGTTGAGTTTTCGCAGTTATCGCTATTGCATTATCATAAACAAATGAACCATTGCACTAATGAACAACTTCCGGCTTAATCTTCCACCTCCGGTGCGACCATAGCCAGTATTCAGGTTTTTCTTTAATTAATGTTTCCAGGTACCTCACATGAATCTCGGTGATCTCAAATGGTTTGGTTTTCTCTGGTTCTTCTACCAATGGCACAAAGGTATAAGTATAATGCCCTCTTTTCACCAGGTCTATCCGATAAAATACGACTACGCAATCAACAACCTTTGTGAGTTTCTCTATGCCTAAAAAAACCGCTGTGGGTTGGTTTAGAAAAGTAACAAAGTGTTTTGCGTCTTGCAGGGTTGGTGTTTGATCTGATGCGAGGACAGTAAAAGTAAGTTCATTCTTAAACTCAATCATTTTGCGGAGCGTTTGCCGCATTGAGATCATGGTAGCCCCGAAGCGCGATCGCGTACGATTAAAGAAATCCGTAAAAACCTCATTCGATTGCGGTTTATAAACGATCATCCGTTTTTTATCCGTCAGGAAGCCGAAGCTCAAACAAGCCATTTCCCAGTTGCAATAATGACCGGCCGCGGCCAGGATGCTTTTACCCTTTCCAAAATAATGTTCCAGTAATTCAGGATTTGTACAGATCATCCGCTTTTCAACCGACCGCCTCGACATACTAACCGACTTTACGGTTTCGAGCATTAAATCAGCCATGTAGTGATAATATTTCCGCTCAATATCGGCCCGCTCCTGCTGTGTCTTTTCGGGAAAGGAATTGCGTAGGTTTTCCTGTACAACCTTGCGCCGGTAACCGGTTATATAGTAAAGTATTAGGAAAACCACATCGGCTATCAGGTACAAAAACCAAAAAGGCAGCAGCGACAGTAAGTACAAAAAGAATGTGCCTAATCTTGATAGCACTTTTTTAATCATTATTTTCGTCCGGTTTTTTGCTACAAACATAAAATTTATGATCGAAAAAGGCGCTGTTTTACCTATGTTTTATCTGCCACCTGTTGAGTATTTTGTAAAACTGAATACTTATAAGACGGGACTGCTGATAGAACATGAAGAACATTTTCCGAAACAGACCTATCGCAACCGCGCCAATATTTACGCGCCGGATGGTTTATTGGCGCTTACCGTGCCGGTGGTAAAAGGTTCCAAAAACCACACAAAGGTTAAGGACGTTAAAATAAGTTACGACTTCCGCTGGCAGCGGCTGCATTGGCAAAGTCTCCAGGCCTGTTACCGCCGCTCTGCTTATTTTGAATATTATGAGAATGACCTGGCGCCGTTTTACGAAAAGAAATTCGACTTTCTTTTTGATTATAATGAGCAGCTTTTGTACTTTATCCTTAAAGCAGCTAAAATCAAAGTTGAACTGAAATATACAGAGACTTACGAACCTACTTATACAGACATGGCCGATTTCCGGAAATCGATCCATCCGAAAGAGACGGGCACTTTTGAGCAGAAGATCTACCTCCAGGTATTTGAAGACAGGAAAGGCTTTTTAAATAACCTCAGTATGGTCGATCTGCTATTTAACCAGGGTCCGAACAGCATCAACTACCTTTAATTGACAGGCTTTTAATGCAACAATAATGTTACGGTAACATATTGTTTAAAAATGACGAAGATTTTGTTTTTACTTTTGCGGCGCTAACGTGTAACAAATGTACCTGTTCAAATCGGCTATTATATTTTTTCTGTTTGCCGCGGCTATGCTGGTAGCCAAGCCATTTGTCGGGTTTAAGGCTTATACAGATTTAAATCGGTTAAGCCCTGTAAACATCTGCGTTAAAGCGTTCACCAAACGCAAGCAGGAATATGTTGAAGACAGCAGTTTCGATCTGCAGTGCATTGTCAAAAAGCTCGCTGATCCTGTTAATCAACTGCTGCTTACTTTCTCCGTACTTTTAAGCATTGTTCTTCCTGCGCTTCTGGAAGCAAATAATAATATCACTGCCGGTAGGTTGAGAAGGCTCCGATTGGATTTACTTTCTTCTTCCGATTCTTATCTTCGAAACGGCAGCATGCTGATCTGATTTGCTTTAATGGTTTTTCCCTGAATTTTTCGGCTGCAAATTAAACTGCATAGCCGTATTCCGTTCCATTTTTAATTAACTTCTGAAATTCAAATGCTAAGTTTTAAAAGATGCCTGAGCTTTATGGTATTGTTATTTATAGCAATGGCCGGCAAAGCCCAGCAATCCCCCCCTATAACTTTAAAAGAACTCCTGAATCAGGTAAATCAAAAAGCGCCATCGCTGCTTACCGATTCATCAGCTATACTGATACGGCAGGCACAGGCTGCAGAAATACGCAGCAGCTGGCTCCCTAACCTCAAATTAAATTACCAGGCCGATATTGGTACCAGTAATAACACTACAGGCCCTTATTTTGGCTTCGGTATTGTACCATCAAGTTCTGGTGGTGTTCGCGGCACCAGTATAACCACTGCCATCGGTGACAACCTTGGCATCGCCGCGCTCGATTGGGAGATATACAATTTTGGCAAATATGCGGCGCTGAACAGAGTTGCCAATTCAGATATCCAGGTCGAGCAAAATCAATATGCCCAATCCAAATATCAGTTGCAGGCCTATACAATTGGCAGCTATTTAGAACTGCTGCGCCTGCAGGATTACCTCAATATCCAATACCGTAATATCCAGCGAAATGAGCAGATCAGGCGCTCAATCCAATCGCTGGCCAAAAGCGGTGTGAGAGCGGGCGTAGATACCAGTATTGCTGAGGCAGAGCTTTCAAAAGCAAGGTTGAATTATATCGAGCTAAAAAATCAACTGAAACAACTACAGCTGCAAATCTCTTCACTCAGTGGATTGCCTTATCAAAATATTCTGCCCGATACCACCGTCGAAACCAGTTTGCTTAATCAGCCCAATGCGTATATGTTTGTCTCTGATACCGCAAACCATCCGCTTATTAATTTCTACAAATCGGTTTACCAGAACAACCTTGAACGCGAAGACCTGGTCAAAAAGCTCTACAATCCCAAATTATCTCTCGAAGCGGCTGTTTGGGAACGCGGCTCAAGTATTGACGGAAGTGGAAACTATGGAGCTGTTTCTAATGGTTACGGATACGACCGTGGTAATTACCTGGTGGGGCTGAGCCTGTCGTACAACCTGTTCGACCTTCGCCGGCGTCAGCTAAAACTCCGCACGCAAAAAGCGGCTACCAGCTACGCTGTAAATAAGCTGCAGGAAGAGAAACAACTCCTTGCCGCCGGCGCCAGTCAGGCCGATGCTGAGATGCAAACCGCGATAGAGCGCCTTAAGGAGATCCCCCATCAGCTTAAAGCGGCAAACGATGGTTACCGTCAAAAGCTTTCACTATATAAAAGCGGACTAACCGACATCATCGAACTAAACGCGGCTCTCAGCATCCTTTACCGCGCTGAGACCGATTACGCCCAAGCCAGGTATCAATACACCAGTGCGCTTTTCCAAAAGGCCATCACCGGCAACCAGGTAAATACAGTTTTAACCCTATTAAAATAACTAACTATGTCAATGGTCACATCCGCACTCAAAAGGCCTATCACCGTTGTGGTGATCACGTTAAGCCTTTTAATCTTTGCAGTGCTCAGTGCAATAAATATACCAATAGATATTTTTCCTAAGCTCAACCTGCCTACCATATACATTATTGAATCGTATGGCGGTATGTCGCCGCAGCAGATGGAGGGTTTCTTTTCAACCCGTTTGCAGGATCAATTTTTATATGTAAACGGAATCAAAAATATCAGCAGTCAAAACATCCAGGGCTTAACCATTGTCAAACTTTCCTTTTATGAAAGTACTGACATGGCCGAGGCTTCTGCGCAGGTTGCCTTGCAGGTGAATCGGGCGCAAAGTTTCTTCCCTCCCGGCGCGCTGCCGCCGCAGGTGATCCGGTTTGACGCATCATCGCTGCCTGTGGGCGAACTGGTATTGGATAGCAAAACAGAAAGTCTGAAAGATATTTATGATATGGCGGCCACCAAGATCCGCCCAATGTTTGCAACTATTCCTGGTTTATCTGCGCCGCCACCGTTCGGTTCGAATGCAAGATCGATTATTCTGAATGTCGACCCTAATAAATTGCGCAGTTTTAATCTCACGCCTGACGAAGTGGTTGAAGCACTCTCAAAGTTCAACGTAATGTCGCCCTCAGGGAACCTTAGGTTGGGAAACAAGATGTACTTAACCACCCTGAACTCGCTGATAAAAGATGCCGATAATTTTGGCAATATTCCGGTGCTAACTAAAAATGGCGTGCCGGTTTATGTAAAAGATATTGCAAGAGTATCAGACGCTGCGGACGTTACCGTAGACTATGCGCTCATCAACGGCAAACGTTCGGTTTATATCCCGGTGGTTAAAACCGCCGATGCATCCACATGGAGTGTTGTACAGAGTTTGAAGGCCAAGCTTCCTGAAATGCAGAACCTGCTCCCCGATGATGTAAAGATCTCTTACGAGTTCGACCAATCGGTGTTCGTAATTAACTCAGTGAAGAGCTTACTAACCGAAGGCGGCCTTGGTGCATTGCTTACCGGGCTAATGGTGCTGTTTTTTCTGCGCGATTGGCGAAGCAGTTTGATCGTAGTAATCACCATCCCGGTTTCTATACTTATTGGGGTGTTGTTATTAAGCTTATTCGGGCAAACGATAAATATCATGACGCTGAGCGGATTGGCACTGGCTATCGGTATTTTAGTCGACCAGGCAACGGTAACTATTGAAAACATACACCAGCACCTCGAAATGGGCAAATCGAAGCGACTGGCTATTTACGATGCCTGTGAGGAGATCGCGTTCCCATTGTTGCTGATCTTATTGTGTATCCTCGCCGTATTTGCCCCTTCGTTTATGATGAATGGGGTACCAAAGGCGATGTTCCTACCCCTCTCGATGGCTATTGGTTTAACCATGATCGTATCATACATACTTGCGCAAACCCTCGTCCCTATTATGAGCAATTGGATGATCAAGGCTGAACAGTACCAGCATTATCATCACGATCATGTTCATGCCCACGCGGGCGAGGCTTTAGATCGCCGGGAAGAAATTCAGGTGAATGATCATTTAAAGGAAGAACAAAAGCATCCTGAACAAAATGATTTGTTCGAACGGATAAAACTGGGTTTCATTGGCATTATCGAGCGCCTGATGCCCCGGAAAAGGCTTTTGGTTTCCATCTACCTCATAGCCGTGATTGGCTTGGCAGCAATTGGCTTTGTGATTATTGGTAAAGACATGATGCCAAAGCTAAACAACGGCCAGTTCCAGGTAAGGCTTAAAGAACCACAGGGCACCCGTTTGGAGCGTACCGAGGATAAGTTTAAGCAGGTATTGCAGATTATCGATAAAACTGTTGATCATCATGTGAAGATCAGTTCTGGCTATATCGGCTTAGTGCCGAGCAGTTTTGGCAGTAGTAACCTTTACGTTTTCAATACAGGTACCCACGAAGCGGTTTTGCAGGTAAATCTTGATGAGGATTACAAAGTGAACATGGATGAACTGAAAGATGCGCTTCGTAAAAACATTGGCTACGCGATGCCAGAAATGACGGTCAGCTTCGAGCCTATCGATATGACAGAAAAAATCATGAGCCAGGGCGCTTCTACTCCTATACAGGTACAGGTTGCCGGCAAGAGCATGGAGCAGATAGAAGCCTACGGCAATAAGGTATTAGCCAAACTGAAACAAATCCCTTACTTACGTGATGTTGAAATAGACCAGCCGCTTAAATTCCCGGTAATTTCCATCGCTCTCGACCGCTTAAAGGTTGCACAATTCGGGTTGAATATTAAGGATATCTCGCGTTCAGTTACGGCAAGTACCTCGTCCAGTCGTTTTACCGAGAAAAATCTTTGGCTGGATAACAAAAACTCCTATACCTATTCAGTCCAGGTGCAGATCCCGGAATATGTAATGAATACGATGGATGAGCTAAGGGAGATCCCTTTGGTAAAAGGTCAGAGCAGCCCAACCCTTGCCGACGTGGCCACCTTTAAAACTGATTATCTACCCGGCGAATATGACCGCAGCGGCCCACGCCGATTTATTACCGTTAGCGCTAATATTTACAAAAAGGATTTAGGCACTGCTACTGCCGATGTTCAAAAAGCCGTAAAATCAATAGGGACGCCGCCTAAGGGCTTATTGGCCGAGATAGGCGGTATGTCGAGTTTATTAACTGAAACATTGAACAGCTTACAAAGCGGTCTTGGTTTTGCCATTCTAGTGATCTTCCTCTTGCTCGCCGCCAATTACCAATCGTTCAAGGTATCGCTTGCGGTATTATCAACCATTCCGGCGGTGATTTTAGGGTCTATAACAGCCTTGCTGCTAACGGGTTCAACGCTTAACCTGCAATCGTACATGGGCATGATCATGTCCACGGGCGTATCCGTTGCCAACGCCATCCTGATCGTAACCAACGCAGAAAAACTACGATTGGAATACCGTGACTCAGCGCGGGCTGCTGTGACCAGTGCGTCTATCCGCCTTCGTCCTATTTTAATGACCAGTTTGGCTATGATAGCCGGTATGATCCCAATGGCTTCGGGCATGGGCGAGGCCGGTGAACAAACCGCGCCGCTTGGCCGGGCAGTTATAGGCGGTTTATTCGCCTCCACCCTTGCCGCCTTGTTTATCCTGCCCATGGTATTTGCCTGGGTTCAAAATAAAACAGATTACGAATCGCCATCTTTGATGCCCGATGAAACTACAGAAGCTCAACCCTCAATCATATAAAGTCATGAAAGTAAAACCCATTATATTAATTGCCCTAACCGGACTATTTGCAGCTTGCTCGGGCAACCAAAAGCCGGTTGACTTAACACCCGCTACAGTCAAAAACAATAATAAATACCAATTTGGGACGATAGCTGAAAAGGCATTGTCCACATCTGTACGTTTGCCGGGACAGCTTAAAGCGTTCAACGAGGTAAACCTTTTCCCAAAAGTGAACGGTTTTGTAAAACAGCTATTTGTGGATAGAGGCTCGGTGGTAAGAAAAGGCCAACTGCTGTTAACGCTTGAGGCCCCTGAAATGGAATCACAGCTGCAAGCTGCCAATTCCCGATATTTGCAAGCCCAGGAAAATGCGCAAGCGAGCAAAGAAAAATATCAGCGTTTAAAAGAAGCCGCAAGCGAGCCTGGTTCAGTATCGCCACTAGACCTCGATAACGCCACCGCAAAAATGAAGGCCGACGCCGCAATGGCCCAATCAGAAAAATCAAATGTAGCTTCTGTGAAAACTATGCAGGGCTACCTGAACATTTATGCGCCATTTGATGGCATGATCATTCAGCGTAATGTTTCGCCGGGCGCTTTGGTTGCACCGGGCAAATCAACCGATCAGCCTATGCTTATTTTGCAGGACATCAATAAAATGCGGCTGGAAGTTTTTATTCCAGAGGACTACGTAGATAAGGTTGATCTTAACCAACCGGTTACGTTCACCTTTAATGCTATGCCCGGCCAAACACAAACCGCTAAAATAAGCCGTTCAGCAAACGCGCTGAGCACCATGCGGTCGGAGGCTATCGAGATTGATCTCAACAATAAGGGTAAAGACCTGAAACCCGGTATGTACGCCGAAGTGAAGATTCCGATGCGCTCTGGCGCCAAATCACTGTTGGTACCTAACAATGCTATTGTCCGTTCTACCGAGCGTGAATATGTGGTTTCGGTTGAGGACGGCAAAGCTAACCTTGTAGATATTAAAGAAGGCCTTGCCAGTCATGATTCCACCGAAGTATTCGGTAAGTTAAAAGCTGCTGGCAAAATAATACTCCATCCTTCCGACGAAATTAAACAGGGGGATAGTATTCAATAAAATAAGAGGTTGTTTTATTGTTTCATGGCCGGTGATAAACATTTTATCACCGGTTTTTTATTTATAAGTATTTGTAAATAAGACCTTTAAAAATAAACATGATTATTTTGTAATAAAACATTTGGGAGTTAATACATCTGTATATATCTTTACACTACTAAATAGATAGACATTATAGAATTAACTCAACAAATGAAAACCTTCAAGCATTATTTGCTCCTCACCTTTTTTTCAGATTATCGTCGTCCTGTTCTTCATTATAGCATGTGTTGTTGCTGTTGATCTATCCCCTCTCACGCAGCTAACCAGTATTATTTAATCACAATTTTTCAAGTCTAAATTTAAATGAAATTACCTTACGTAATTAGAACGGGACTCCTATTGAGTTTACTTTTCGCAGCAGTAACTACAAAAGCACAGCAAAATGAAAACCTGCTGAACCTATTGATAAAGAAAAATGTATTGAGTCAGCAAGAAGCTGATTCAATACGCGCAGACCAGGCGTTAAAGGAACAAGCAAAAAAAGAAAAGGCCGCTAACCAGCATGGAATCTCTATCGGCAGAGCGCTGCAAATAAGTGGTCTTGTTCAGGCACGTTACCAGGGTTTCGCGCAATCAGGTGTGAATAATGCGTTCGACCTTCGTCGTGTGCGTCTGGATTTGCGCGGGAATGTCAGCGATGATTGGTCGTACGATGTTTACAGTGAATTTGCAGGCAGCGGCGTAAAATTGGTTGACGCTTACGTGCAATATAAGGTTGCCGATTTTTTAAAATTTACCGCGGGTCAGTTTAAAATCCCGTTCTCGATAGAAAGTTTAACCTCTGATTCCCAGTTAGAGTTCTCAGACAGATCACAAGTGGTCGAAGCGCTCGTGTCGCGCACTAAAGATGTGATCGGTAACTCGAACGGTCGCGATATTGGCATCCAGATCAACGGAAGTTTTGTGAAAGTTGATGATCAATACCTGTTTGATTACACATTTGGTGTATTTAATGGTGCGGGCTACGATGTAACTACAGACAATAATAACCGCAAAGATTTCGGCGGCAGATTAAGCGTGCACCCCATCAAAAATTTGGTGGTGTCGGCTGATTTTTATAATGGTTTGGGTAATTACGGCTCACCGGCAACCAACCAAAAAAGAAACCGCACCGGCGTTGATGCCCGTTATGTTTGGGAAGGCCTCTCTGTAACTGCCGAGTACGACAAAGGTACAGACGGCACCATCAAAAGAGAAGGCTGGTATGCGCAGGCAGCCTATTTCGTGATCCCAAAACGTTTACAGCTTGCCGCTAAATATGACACTTACGACCCTACACAAACCAAAAACACAGACCGCTCTAACTGGTATATCGGCGGATTCAACTATTACTTCAACGAGTGGACAAGATTTACCATTGATTATAGCATCCGCCGCGAGCAAACCGTACAAGTAAAGAACAACCTGCTTAATGCACAATTACAAATCGTATTCTAATTCAAATTATATGAAAACAACATTCTTAAAACCAAAATCGTTGATATTACGCGCAACAGTTTTAGCAACGGCGGTGGTAGCGTCATCGTTTATTAAGCATGAGGATGCAAAACCGCCGGTTGACGACCTTTCAGGTACCATTAGCATATCCGGTGCGTTTGCCTTGTATCCAATTACCGTAAAATGGGCCGACGAATTTAAAAAATTGCACCCTAACGTTAAGTTCAATATCTCTGCAGGCGGTGCCGGTAAAGGTATCACCGATGCCTTGTCGGGATTGGTAGATATTGGCCTTGCATCACGCGATATCGATCCCTCTGAAGTTAAAAAAGGTGCTTTTACCGTTTATGTAACTAAAGATGCTGTGCTGCCAACTTTCAATGCAGGGAATCCTAACGCGGCGGCTCTACTGGCCAAAGGTGTAAAACGTGATCAGTTCCTTAACATCTTCGTTACCGGCAGTATCAAAAACTGGAACCAGGTTGCGGGTAGAGTATCGGTTCCTATTCATGTTTACAATCGTTCTGACGCGGCTGGCGCCGGCGAAACATGGGCCAAATACTTTGGCAAAAAACAGGAAGATTTACTGGGCGTAGGTGTTTATGGCGATCCCGGCCTGGCTCAAGCCGTAAAGAAAGATGTTACCGCAATTGGGTATAACAATATTGCCTACCTATACGACCTGAAAACCCGCAAACAGGTACAAGGTGTTCGTGCTTTACCTATAGACGTAAACGGTAACGGCAAGATTGATGCCGACGAAAATTTTTATGACACCATTGACCACCTGACCGATGCCATTGCTGCGGGTAAATATCCGTCGCCACCGGCGCGTAACCTTGGTTTCCTTTTCAAAGGCAAGCCAAAGAAAAAGGAGTTGATTGAATTTGTAAAATTTGTTTTAACAACCGGTCAAAAGGACGTTGATGAAAATGGCTACATCGCGCTGTCAAAAGCTAAAATACAGGAGGAGCTTAAGAAGGTGGACTGAGTTGGATCAAGTTGATTAAGTGAGTGGCTTTTGCTGCGAAACTTAATCAACTCAGTCAAACTGAATAACCCAACCAACCACACATGCGTTTACTGAAAGATAAATTACTCTCAAAACTGATGCTGGTTTTTACGCTGGCATCAGTTTCTTTATTAGTCATCATCGGCGCGGGATTATACTATAAATCTATCCCGATCATCCATAGGCTGTCATGGATAGAACTGGTAACCACAAGCGTTTGGAAACCACTCAAAGGATTGTTTGGGTTCTATCCGTTTATAATGGGCACGTTGTGGGTAACGGCGATTGCCATCGTCATCGCCCTACCCTTATGCCTGCTTACCGCTTTGTACATTGTTGAATATGCGCCTGCGCGGGTAAAACGCATACTTATCCCTTTTGTAAACCTGTTATCGGGTATTCCGCCGGTTATATTTGGCGTTTGGGGAGTATTGTTCATTATTCCGCTTATTCAACTTCATATTGCACCCCATTTTGTGGAGTTTTCTACGGGCTACAGTGTGTTGGCGGGCGGTATTGTGCTGGCGGTCATGATCTTTCCGCTGATTGTCAGCATTATCAGCGAGGTATTGCGAACCATTCCGCAAGAACTAAAAGATGCTTCGCTTTCGCTGGGTGCCACCAAATGGGAAACCATTAAAAAGGTGATCCTTCGGAAGGCACTTCCCGGTATTATAGCGGCAACGGTATTGGCCATATCACGGGCATTCGGTGAAACGATAGCGGTATTAATGGTTTGCGGTAATAATGCCGATGTACCGCATTCGGTTTTTGATCCGGGTTACCCGCTCCCGGCATTAATTGCCAACAACTATGGCGAGATGCTCTCTATTCCGCTATATGACTCGGCTTTAATGTTTGCCGCGCTGTTACTGTTCATTATTATTCTATTATTTAATATTATTTCGAGGGTAATCTTGGCCCGTTTGGAAAGGAAATTGGCTGCATGAAGCGGAGAAAGTTAGAAGAATTATTTTTCAGGATATTGATGTTATTAGCTACCACAATCGTTGGCGGCAGTTTCTTTCTTATTGTTGGAACGGTATTTATCAAGGGGATCCATTACATGAACCTGGATATGATCACCAAAACACCGGGCGGCGGGTTTTACATCGGCAAGGAGGGCGGCGTGTTAAATGCAATTATCGGTTCGTTTTATGTAGCAGGCGGGGCAACTATTCTGGGATTGCTCATCAGTATACCGGTGGCTATTTATATCAATATGTACATGGATGGAAAACGCTTTTTGTCGAACACGGTGCGCATGGCCTTTGATGTACTCTTTGGGATCCCGTCTATTGTTTACGGGGCGTTCGGTTTTCTCATTATGGTGTATTTCGGGTTGAGGGCTTCCTTGCTTGGAGGTATTATCGCAGTAACCTTACTGATAATACCGATTTTGGTCAGAACACTTGATGAGGTTATCCGTACTGTTCCGCTGGAATTAAGGGACGCCGCGCTCTCATTAGGCTCAACGCGCTGGGAAATGTCGAAAGTGATTTTAAGGCAGATCAGGCCCGGAATCTTTACGGCAATATTGCTTTCTTTTGGCCGGGCTATTGGCGATGTTGCCTCTGTGCTGTTCACCGCAGGCTTTAGCGATAATATTCCCACCTCTTTGCGCGAACCTGCGGCCACACTTCCTTTAGCAATCTTTTTCCAATTGGGTAGTCCTGTTGAAGAGGTGCAGGGGCGCGGCTATGCTTCGGCGCTGATATTAACCGTAATTGTATTGATCATCACCATGCTATCCGATTTCCTGATCAAGAGATTCTCTAAACACAAAATCTAAATGACTAAAACTCCACATATAAGCGTACAGCATTTAAATGTGCATATTGGCAACCAGCACATTTTGAAAGACATCAGCATCAATATTCCTGATAAAAAGGTGACCTCTATTATAGGTCCATCTGGCTGCGGTAAAACCACGCTGCTCAAATCTTTCAACCGGCTGCTGGATAATACCGCCGATGTGAAAATTGACGGCAAAGTATTGGTTGACGGTGAAGATATTTACGCGCCGGACGCCGAAGTAACGCACATCCGCAAAAAAATGGGACTGCTTTCTCAACGACCATTCCCGTTGCCGATGTCGATCTATGACAATGTAGCTTATGGACCGCGTATTCATGGTATTCGCAAAAAATCGGAATTGGATGAACTGGTTGAGCAACAGTTGAAAGCTACCGGATTATGGAATGAAGTAAAAGATCGTCTTAGCTCGTCGGCTACCCGCCTATCTATCGGCCAGCAGCAACGCCTGTGCCTTGCCCGCGGACTGGCAGTAGGTCCGGAAATTATTTTGGGTGATGAATCTACATCTGCACTCGACCCGGTGTCCACCGCGATCATCGAAGATCTGTTCATCAGTTTAAAAGAAAAATATTCCATTGTTCTGGTAACGCACATTCTTCGCCAGGCCCGCCGGGTATCAGACCATATCATCTTTGTATATATGGGGAAGATCATAGAATTTGGCCCGACAGAAGAGGTGTTACTTAATCCCCGGGAGGAATTAACGAGAGAGTACGCTAAAGGATTTATTAGTTAAAAACAACAATTTTAATAGTGTTTTTATATAAATTAAATGATTAATTGGTAATTTTAATAAGATTTTGAAGATTTAATAGTAAACAATATCCGATAAATTAGGTAAATCGTATTAAAACTCATTAAATCATATTAAATTGCGTCATTTATTACTAATAAATGAGCTATAGTTACCAAAGAATAATCATAAAGATCGGATCGAACGTCATTACGCAAAAGGACGGTCTTCCCGATTTTGATCGGATCAATCACCTTGTAGAGCAGATAGCTGGGATAAAAAGACAGGGTATCGAGGTTATCCTGGTCTCGTCCGGCGCGGTCGCTTCAGGCCGCAGTTTAATCTCTATTTCAGAGAAATTTGATTCCATAGCTACACGACAATTATTTGCCTCCATCGGTCAGGTAAAACTCATCAACACATATGCCCGGCAATTCGAAAAATATAATATCCTCTGTTCCCAGGTGCTGGTAACCAAGGAAGATTTCCGCGACAGGCTGCACTACCTGAATATGAAAAACTGTCTGAAGATATTGTTGCAGCACCATGTTATCCCGGTAGTTAACGAAAACGACGTAGTTTCCGTTACTGAACTGATGTTTACCGATAACGACGAGCTGGCCGGATTAATCGCCTCCATGCTGAATGCACAGGCGTTGATCGTATTAACCAATGTCGATGGTATCTATGATCGCAGTCCGGATAAAGCAGGTGCAAAGATCATCGAAGAGGTCGGGGTGTCTACTATTGATTTTTCGGCATTTGTGAGTTCAGGACGTTCACAATTTGGGCGGGGCGGCATGATCACCAAATCGACGATGGCTAAAAAGGTGGCTCAGTTGGGTATAGCCGTTCATATTGCCAACGGCACCAAGGACAATATTTTATCAGATGTTCTGGCAGAAAGTGTGAAACACACCCGTTTCGTGCCCAATAAAAGTGCATCTGGTAAAAAGAAATGGATTGCACACTCAGGCAATTATGCAAAAGGGATCGTTCAGGTGAATGCCGGGGCGGTTACTGCGCTTACATCGGCCAAAGCTTCAAGTTTACTGCCTGTGGGTGTGATCAATATAATTTCAGACTTTAAAAAAGGCGAGATCATTAAGTTGGTCGACGAGCAAAGTAAACCCATTGGCTTAGGCATTGCCGAGTATGGGTCGGACAAAGCCGCCGGGATGATCGGTCAAAAGAACCAAAAAGCGCTTATTCACTATGATTATCTTTACCTGGAATGTTAAACAATTACGTCAAATATTTTGAAAATGCCGTAGCCGCCGGCAGGCATCGCATTACACCCGATGCGATAAACCGCGTATTGCATGATCTTGCTCAAACGGCCATTAACCAGGCAGCTTTCCTGTTACAGGAAAATAAAAAGGATCTTGACCGCATGGATCCCAATGACCCTAAATACGACCGGTTGAAGCTAACTGCATCGCGTATCGTCGACATTGCCGCAGAGATCAATAATGTAGCTTCCCTAAACAGCCCTTTAGGCGAAGTTCTTTCTGAACGTATCATGCCTAATGAATTGCACATTTCGAAAGTAAGAGTACCATTGGGCGTGGTCGGTGTTATTTATGAAGCCCGCCCCAATGTCACCTTCGATGTATTTTCACTTTGTTTTAAAACGGGTAATGTTTGCATTTTGAAAGGTGGTAGTGACGCCGATCATTCCAACCGGGCAATTATAACTATCATTCATGAGGTTTTGACGAGGCACAATATTGACGTTAACACTGCTACGCTGCTACCGGCCGAACGCGGGGCCGCCGACGCATTAATGAACGCCATAGGCTATGTAGATGTGCTGATACCGCGCGGAAGCCAAAGCCTTATCAACAATATAAGATTAAACAGCAAAGTGCCGGTAATTGAAACAGGCGCCGGCATTGTCCACACCTATTTTGATGATTCCGCAGATCTGGATAAAGCCGTAGCTATTATTTTCAATGCCAAGACCCGGCGCGTGAGCGTTTGCAATGCGCTGGATTGTTTGATCATTCACTCATCAAGATTGGATGACCTACCCACTATCGCAAATAAGCTGGCAGAAAAACAGGTCGAGCTGTTTGCCGATTCAACATCGTACCAAGTGCTCACTGGCCATTATCCCACAGAACTTTTAAGAAAAGCAGACCCGGTCCATTTTGGAACAGAATTCCTGTCGATGAAAATGGCAATTAAAACGGTGGATACCTTTGAGGAAGCACTGGCGCACATCGCTAAATATAGTTCGAAACACAGTGAAGCCATCATATCCGAAAACCCGAAAAATATAGAAACATTCCTGAATAATGTTGACGCTGCTGCGGTTTATGTAAATGCTTCTACTGCATTTACTGATGGCGCGCAATTTGGCCTCGGCGCAGAAATTGGGATCAGCACCCAAAAGCTGCATGCCCGCGGTCCGATGGGTTTGGAGGAGTTGACAAGCTACAAATGGATAGTAAAAGGGAATGGACAGGTGAGAGTTTAGTCAGATTTGTTGATCAGGTTAAATTAAATCTTGATAAAGCTTTTATTTAATTGAAATATTCAAATATTTGACTAGCAATATAATTAACCTATAATTAATTTTAATTTTCAGCCACACAGAATTATCTTTATCGAAATTACAGGACTTTTTGTCTTGACTCTTTGGCTCTTGACTCTTGGTTCTCTCCTTCACCCCATCGTCAAATTATGTAATCGACAAACTTTCAGGGCGGTAATTCTTATCTTTGCAAAATTATGAGTAAGCATGGCAGGATATTAGTGGCAATGAGCGGCGGGGTCGACAGTTCGGTAGCGGCAGTAATGCTGCACGAACAGGGCTATGAAGTGATTGGTCTGACCATGAAAACCTGGGACTATGCTTCATCCGGCGGTAGCTCAAAGGAAACGGGCTGCTGCAGCCTGGACAGTATTAACGACGCCCGTGCATTGGCTGTTGGATATGGCTTCCCTCATTACATACTGGATATCAGGAATGAATTTGGTGATTTTGTGGTCGACAATTTTGTTGATGAATACCTTGCCGGTCGTACCCCTAACCCGTGTGTACTGTGTAATACCCATATAAAATGGGAGGCCTTGTTAAAGCGTGCTGATAAGCTGGATTGCGAATTTATTGCAACCGGGCATTATGCTAATATTCGTTTGCAAGATAACGGCCGCTATGTAATTTCTAAAGGCAAAGACGAAAACAAAGACCAGTCGTATGTGCTTTGGGGCGTTTCACAAAAGAACCTTGCCCGTACTAAATTCCCTCTAGGTAGTTTTTCAAAGCCCGAGATCAGGCAAATGGCGCTTGATATGGGGCAACAGGAACTGGCCGCAAAAAGTGAAAGCTACGAAATATGTTTTGTGCCGGATAACGATTACAGAGCCTTCTTAAGGCACAAAGTTGAAGACCTTGAAGAAAGAGTTGCCGGCGGCAATTTTGTTTTAACAGACGGCACTGTAGTGGGCAAACACCAGGGCTATCCGTTCTATACTATAGGTCAGCGCAAGGGATTGGGTATTGCTTTAGGTCACCCCATGTTTGTAACTAAGATTCAACCTGATACCAACACAGTAGTATTAGGTACTGCTGACGAATTGGAGCGCAAGCAAGCCTGGGTAAGAAATCTGAACCTGGTTAAATACGAAAATATTAACGAACCGCTGGAGGCGATCACCAAGATAAGATACAAAGATGCCGGTGCCACCAGCACGATTCAACAAATGGGCGAGCACATGAAAGTCGATTTTCATCACGCTGTTTCGGGCATAGCGCCGGGACAATCGGCTGTATTTTATGAGGGGAATGACCTGCTGGGCGGCGGCTTTCTGATGTAGGTTCTTTGTTGGAATGCTAAAAAGTTGAAAGTTGGAATGTTAAAATTCAATAATTAGAATAGCCCCATAACATTAAGACGTTACCACCTCTTTAACAACATTTCAACCGTCCAACATTTCAATTTTACAACATTCTTCCCAAAAACAAATTTGCGTTTCCCCTACTTTATGTTTTCTTTGCAAAAAAAAGCTTAATGGCAAAAAATCTACTCATAGTCGAATCACCGGCAAAAGCTAAGACCATAGAAGGTTATCTTGGTAAAGATTTTACCGTAAAATCCAGCTATGGGCACATTCGCGATCTCGTTAAATCTGATGATGCTATTGATGTCTCCAATAACTTTGTACAGAAGTATGAGGTACCTGCCGATAAGAAACAGGTGGTTAGCGAATTAAAGAAATTAGCTAAGGAAGCCGAGACGGTATGGCTCGCTTCCGACGAGGACCGGGAGGGTGAAGCGATCTCCTGGCACTTATTCGAAACCTTAGGCTTAAAAGATGCGACCACCAAACGCATCGTATTCCACGAGATCACCAAGCCGGCAATCTTAAAAGCAATTGAAACGCCGCGTAAAATAGACTATAACCTGGTTAACGCACAACAAGCCCGTCGAGTACTGGACAGGCTGGTTGGTTTTGAGCTTTCGCCTGTGCTTTGGAAAAAGGTAAAACCGTCGCTTTCGGCCGGTCGGGTACAGTCAGTAGCCGTAAGATTAATTGTAGAGCGCGAGCGCGAGATCAATAAATTCAAATCAGAGGCTGCATTCAGGATTGTAGCCATTTTTGGCAAGGGCCGCGAAGCGTTTAAAGCTGAATTGCCTGAACGTTTTTCCAAACAGGAAGATGCAGAGAAGTTTTTGCAGGATTGTTTGGGTGCTGATTTCGACGTCAAATCGTTAGAAACGCGCCCGACTAAAAGGGCACCGGCAGCACCGTTCACAACATCTACACTGCAACAGGAAGCCAGTCGTAAATTGGGTTATTCGGTTTCGCGCACCATGCAGGTAGCACAAAAGCTGTACGAATCGGGGCATATTACTTACATGCGTACCGACTCTGTAAACCTGTCTGACCTTGCGCTCAATGCTGCCGCCGCAGAAATTGTATCTGCTTATGGCGATAAATATCATCAGCACCGGAAATATAAAACCAAAAGTGCAAGTGCACAGGAAGCGCACGAAGCCATCAGGCCTACCTATTTCAATCAGCATTCGATACAAGGCGATTCGTCTGAAATGCGGCTGTATGACCTGATCTGGAAGCGTGCCATAGCCTCGCAAATGAGCGAAGCGCAGTTTGAGAAGACCACCGCAAAGATCAGCATATCAACCCGTAAAGAGGATTTAGTAGCCAACGGTGAAGTAATGAAGTTCGACGGTTTTTTAAAGGTCTACCTGGAATCGAGCGATGACGAGGACGACAACCTGCAGGATGGTGAAAACGCGATGCTACCGCCTTTAACTGTAGGACAACGACTGGCTTTACAGGAAATGTCGGCCACAGAACGTTTCTCACGTCCGCCGGCACGTTATACCGAGGCAAGCCTTGTAAAGAAACTGGAAGAATTAGGCATCGGCCGTCCATCAACCTACGCTCCTACTATATCAACCGTTCAGAATCGTGGTTACGTGGTTAAAGAGGAACGCGAGGGCAAGCAAAGAGCATTCCGTGTACTGACACTTAAAAGCGACAAGATCACCAAAGAAGAAAAGATAGAAAACACCGGTGCTGAGCGCGGTAAATTATTTCCAACAGATATTGGCGCCGTTGTGAATGATTTTCTGGTACAATATTTCAACGGCATAGTCGACTTTAACTTTACCGCAAACGTAGAAAAGCAATTCGACGAGATTGCGCAGGGTATGAAGGAATGGACAGAAATGCTGCGCAGCTTTTATGAGCCGTTCCACAAAGAAGTTGAGAATACTACGCAAACCGCCAACAAAGCTACCGGCGAGCGTGAATTAGGCGTACATCCTGAAAGCGGTAAAAAGATGTCGGTACGTATAGGCCGCTTCGGTCCATTTGTTCAGGTTGGTGAAACGGCTACCGACGAGAGCGAAGAAAAGCCTTTATATGCCAGTCTGCGAACAGGTCAGAGTATAGAGACCATTACATTGGAAGAAGCGCTTGAATTATTCAAGCTACCGAAAAAAGTTGGCTTGTTCGAGGATAAGGAAATGACAGTGGCCATCGGTAAATTCGGGCCATATATCAGGCATAACAGCGTATTTGTGTCCTTACCAAAGGATATAGATCCCCTTGATGTGACAGAAGAGAAAGCTATAGAACTTATATTAGCCAAACGTCAGAAAGATGCCGAAAGACTAATCAAATCTTTCGACGAAGACCCTGATGTGAAGGTATTGAACGGCCGGTGGGGGCCTTATATCGAATTTGGTAAATTGAATGTTAAGATACCTAAAGATAAAGATCCGCAAAGTTTAACCTATGAAGAGTGTAAGGCCCTAGCCGACGCGACACCGGAAGTTAAAAAAGGACGCTTTGGCAAGGCGACAGCAGCTGCAAAACCCGCTGCAAAGAAAGCTCCTGCAAAAAAGAAGGCACCCGCGAAGAAAAAATAACGTTGGTTGATTAAGGTGATGATTGGTTAGGTAACGCTTTTCAAAATTCGATCAACTTAATCAACCAGAATTTATTGATTGAACGATGATAAAAGACCTCCCGGATAATACGGTAAAAGATATTGCGATAGCGGTGGCGCTTGAAAAGGAAACTGCCGAAAGTAAAATTTGGTATGTATACCTCATCAACCTCAAAAATGAGCCTATTGAAAATGTATTGATCACTTCAAAAGGTTACGGCGAAAAAGACGGCGTGCAGGTAAAAACCTCTGTGCTGCGCCACATGATCCCTGTTCTCGAGGCTAACTCGTTTAAGTTAGTGGAGCCAATAGATGAGGCAACATTCGGCTTAAACAATGAATACTGGCTAAGCTACTACATAGGCAAAAACATCTTCGATAAAAAATTCATTTTCCTCCCCGAAAGTATTGTTGAAATGAATTTTGTGCGCCTGCCCGTGGTGAATAAGGTTGGAGTTATGATAGGTTAATCCCACCCTACCCATTCGCTGAAACCCCGAAAATCTTAAAAATTTCTTTTTAGGTTTTGACTATTTGTTGCCATTTATTTCATAATTTACATGGTAATAAATCGGCCTTTTCATGGATAACATCTACAGCCTTTTCCGCACCCGGAAAGGATTAATCACGCTCGGTATCTTGCTGATACTGGTAGTTTCAATCATTTTTATCATCTTCCGTCACAAGCAGAAACCGGGCATTGACCCGGAATTCAGCAAGTTCATCGAATCGTATACTACAGGAATTATTTCCAAGAACAGCACCATCAAAATAAAGCTGGCCAGCGACGTCCAGGTGAGTCATGAAAAAAATGCGGCTGTAGCGGATAATATCTTCAGTTTCTCTCCTGCCATCAAAGGAAAAGCTTATTGGACTGATGCCAGCACCATTGAATTCAGGCCTGATGGGAAACTCGATCCAGATAAAAACTATTCCGTAAATTTTAAACTTGGTAAACTGATTAGTGTCGACGATAGATTTAACGAGTTCAATTTTAACTTTCAAACTATTAAACCCGATTATAACGTAACGTTTAACGGGTTGCGAACTGCTACCAATACGTCAATTGACAAAATGCGGTTGGAGGGCTATATCCAAACCGCCGATAATGAAGACCCGGCATTGGTTGAAAAGATTATTGCTGCAAATTATACAACTCCGGTAGCCGTTACCTGGCAGCATAATGCGGTTACAAGAACGCACCACTTCACCGTTAACCAATTAACCCGCGCGACGGGCACAGCCAATAAACTTACTGTAACATGGAATGGAAGCAGCTTAAATATTGAAAAAAACGGCAGTCGGGCCTATGACATCCCGGCAATAGGCGATTTTAAGGTACTCGACATTAAAGCAATACAGGAAAACGATCAATATGTATTGGTGCAGTTCTCTGACAACATCATGGTTGGCCAGGAGCTGAGCGGACTGATCGGAATAAACAACATTATAGACGCCGCATACACCATTGACGGCAGCACTGTTAAGGTTTACGCGCCTGAACGCATGCAGGGCAATTATACCGCCTACGTTAACGAAGGCGTTGAGAACATCTCTCACAAAAAGATCAGGCGAACCTATTCTGCCAATGTGTTTTTTGAGAACAGGTTACCGTCTGTTATTATTCCCGGTAAAGGTGTAATTCTGCCAGACTCCGGTAAACTGATGATGCCATTCGAGGCAATTAACCTGAATGCTGTAGATGTAAGTATTATAAAAATTTATGAGAACAACGTGCCGCAGTACTTTCAAACTAATGGCTTTGACGGTGGCGATGAGCTTCGGCATGTGGGCCGTCCTGTGGTTCAGAAAACGATACGGCTGGATGAAGACAAAAGTCTTAACCTGAGCAAGAAAAACCGCTTCATGCTGGATATTGATAAGCTTTTGAGAACTGAGCCGGGAGCAATTTACCGGGTGATCATCGGTTTCAGGAAAGAATATTCGATATATAGTTGTAAGGCGGGCGGTACACCTGTGCTTAAAACCGAAGACGAGGGATATGAATATGGCGAACAAAGTTCATTCGGCGCAAATTCGGGGTCGATAACTGATGAGGACGACGATTTTTGGGCGAGATATGATAACTATTATCCGGAAAATTTCAAGTGGGAAGAACGCGGCGATCCTTGTACAAACTCATATTACACTAAAGACAAATGGGCCGTTCGCAATATCATTGCGTCGAACATAGGCCTGATTGCCAAACGCGGCACCGACAACAGTATGATGGTGGCCGTAACCAACATATTGACTGCCCAACCGATGAAGGGTGTTGATCTGGAATTTTTGGATTACCAAAAACAGGTAATCTTTAAAACTACGTCAGATGGGGATGGTTTGGCCAAATTCGATCTGAAACGCAAGCCCTATTTATTAGTAGCGAAAAATGGCAAAGAACGTGGCTATCTGAAATTGGACGACGGCAGTTCGCTACCCCTTTCCCGCTTCAATGTAGGCGGCGAGCAAATTCAAAGCGGACTGAAAGGCTTTATTTATGGGGAACGCGGCGTTTGGCGCCCGGGCGATTCCATTTATATGTCGTTTATATTAGAAGACAAACTAAAGACCTTACCCGCCGATCTCCCCGTACAGTTTGAATTGTACGATGTTAACGGCAAATTATATCGGAGGATAACGCAAAGCAAATCGCTTGATGGTTTCTATAGTTTCCATACAGCTACCGAATTATCATCACCAACCGGAAATTGGGCGGCGAAGGTAAAAGTGGGCGGCGCTGTATTTGAGAAGAACGTTAAGATCGAGACCATTATGCCGAACAGGCTGAAGATCAATCTTTCGTTCGGCGGCGCCAAAGAACTGACCAAAGGCAGTGGTACGACAGGGAATTTAACGGCACAATGGTTGTTTGGCGGCACTGCACAAAACCTGAAAGCCAAAGTAGATGCATTTTTATCGCCGAAGGCAACCTCGTTTAAAGGCTTTGAAGATTATGTTTTCGACGATCCTACCCTTGCTTTTACTACACAAACCCAAACCATTTTCGATGGCAGATTGGATGAGAACGGAAAAGCCAGTGTCAACACAAATATCGACATCCAAAAACAAGCGCCGGGACAGCTCACCGCTAACTTTTTGGTGAAAGTATTTGAGCCGGGCGGCAATTTCAGCATTCAGTCGTCGAGCATGCCTTATAACCCCTATCCGGGTTACGTGGGCATTAAAACTGAAAAAGGAAGCGACCTGTCTGGAATGCTCGTGACCGATAAAGACCATATCATCGATATTGCTGATGTGGACGTAAACGGCAGGCCGTTTGGAGGCAGTCGTAATGTAGAGGTAGAACTTTATAAGATACAATGGCGTTGGTGGTGGGATGAAACCGGCAATGAAATGAGCAACTTCACGCAAGACAAATACAATAAGCTGCTAAAAACGGCTAACGTGCATTTGGTAAACGGCCATGGTATATGGAACTTACATGTAGCCCAGGCTGACTGGGGTCGCTACTTGATCCGCATTAAGGATGAGGCAACCGGGCATTCAACCGGAAAAATAATTTATATAGACTGGCCAAACTGGTCGGAAAGGTTGCAGCAAACTAATCCGACCGAAGCCGCAATGCTTTCATTCACAGCCGATAAACAAAGCTATAAAGTTGGCGAACAAGCTACGCTGACTATACCAACCATGAGCGATGGCCGCGCGCTCATTAGCTTTGAAACAGGAAGTAAGGTTTTAAAAACAGACTGGATAGACACCAAAAAAGGCCAGACCCGGTATTCATTTAAAATAGATGGCAGCATGGCGCCGAATGTATTTGTGAACGTAACGTTGTTACAAAGGCATTCGCAAACGCTGAACGATCTACCGATCAGGATGTATGGTGCAATTCCGCTTACGGTGGATAACCCGGAAACTATTCTCAAACCGGTAATTACGATGCCTGACAAGATCAGGCCGGAAACCCAATCGGCTATCACAATTTCAGAAGCATCAGGCAAGGAAATGACTTATACCATAGCCATCGTGGACGAAGGTTTGCTGGATATCACTAACTACAAAACGCCTGATCCGCATGAAACCTTCTACGCACGTGAAGCGCTTGGTGTAAAAACATGGGACCTGTTCGATTATGTAATCGGCGCATTTGGCGGTGGTTTGGAGCGTATTTTAAGTATAGGTGGTGACGGCACAACCGGAACTAATAAAAATGTACAGGTAAATCGCTTTAAGCCGGTAGTTAAATTTATGGGGCCTTATCACCTAAGCGCTGGCGACAAGCAAACACACAACTTCACGCTTCCGCAATATATAGGCTCGGTAAAAGCAATGGTCATTGCAGGGCATAACGGCAGTTACGGTCGCGCTGAAAAAGCCGTTGCTGTTAAAAAGCCTTTGATGATTTTGGCGACATTGCCGCGTGTGCTCGGTCCGTCTGAAAAAATCCAATTACCGGTTACTGTATTTGCGATGGAGAATAACATCAAAACGGTAAGTCTGGAAGTACAGTCGAACGCGTTTAGCAATCTTTCCGGCAATAATAAAAAGACCATCACATTTGATAAACCCGGCGATCAGCTGGTAACGTTTGACCTGGACGTAAAGGATTTTGTGGGCGTTGGGAAAGTGAGGATCATCGCGAAAAGCTCGGGCGAAACTGCCGCTTACGATGTTGAGTTGAATATCCGTAATCCAAATCCGCCGGTTAGTAAAGTACAGGAGAAAGAATTGCAGCCGGGCGAAAGCTGGACAGCGCCGTATTCGGCGATAGGCATCAGCGGCACTAACAAAGCCACTCTGGAGGTTGCGTCTATACCACCGTTGAATTTAAGCAAGCGTTTGAATTACCTGATCGAATACCCGTATGGCTGTGTGGAGCAAACTACATCATCGGCATTTCCACAATTATACCTGAATCAATTACTCGACCTTATTCCACGCCAAAAAGCAGAGATAGACCGCAATGTAAAAGCGACCATCAACCGCTTAAATGGCTTCCAGGTAAGTAGCGGTGGCTTGAGCTACTGGCCGGGTGAAGGCGAAGCCGATGCATGGGGCACAAACTACGCCGGGCATTTCATGCTGGCTGCACAGGCGAAAGGCTACACTTTGCCGCTTGGCTTTATAGAGCAATGGAAGCGCTACCAAAAGCAACAAGCGCTGAGCTGGACGTACGATCCGAGACGATATAGCAATGACGACCTGACGCAGGCCTATAGGTTATACCTATTGGCATTGGCCCGCGTTCCCGAAATTGGCGCGATGAACCGCTTGCGTGAATTGAAATACCTGGGCGTTGAGGGGCGCTGGCGGCTGGCAGCTGCGTATAAATTAGCCGGGCAACCAGAGATCGGCATACAAATGATAGCCGGACTGCCTGCAACAGTTAAACCATACAACAGGATGTATGGCACTTACGGTTCTGACCTTCGCGATGAATCGATGATATTGGAAACACTTACCCTGCTTGGCAAACAACAACAGGCATCAGAGTTATTGCGCACCGTAGCATCAAGACTTTCGGAAGATAATTGGTATAGTACGCAAACAACCGCTTATTCATTAATAGCAATAGCACAATATTGTGGTGTGCATAAATCGTCTGCAAAAATGATGTTCAATTACCAGGCCGGTAACCTGAAGGGGCCGGTTAGTTCGCAGTCATATTTATGGTCGCAGCCGATAGCGGTAAATGGTGGTAGTGCTACAATTAAGAACAACGGTTCAAATAAGCTTTACATCAGGCTAATACAACAGGGACAACCATCATCTGGATTTGACGTGGAAACGCGCATTAATCCGGATATTTTGCAAATGCGTATAGGCTATTTCACCCTCGGCGGCAAAGAAATTAATTCGGCAAGCCTGAAACAAGGAACCGATTTCGTAGCGCAGGTCACCATCAAGAATCCCGGCAAACGCGGAAGGTATGATAATCTGGCCTTAACGCAGATTTTCCCATCAGGATGGGAAATATTAAACACCCGGATGATGAATGATGCGGAGGCGTTTACATCATCCCCATCCGATTACAGGGATATTAGGGATGATAGGGTGAATACTTACTTTAGCTTACCCGAAGACAAAGAAGTGACTTATTACGTGATGCTGAATGCTGCTTATGCAGGTAAATATTATCTGCCTGCAATTTATTGTGAGGCGATGTATGACAACTCGGTAACCGCTACGATAAAAGGCCAATGGGTGGAAGTTGTGAAGTAGTGATTAGAGGCTGGAGATTAGAGATTAGGAGCTGATACGAGATTCTAATTCTAATCTCTGGCCTGTAGTTAACTGGCCTTAAACAGGCCGTATTTCAAGATACAATAGATTGCCCTTACGCCGTCCTTCCACCCTATCTTTTTCCCTTCTTCGTAAGTGCGGCCGTAATAAGAAATACCTACTTCATAGATCCGGATCTTTGGGATGCGGGCTATTTTTTGGGTAACTTCAGGCTCAAAACCGAAGCGTTGCTCCGTTAGCTTTATCGATTGGATCATTTTGGTATCGAACAGTTTGTAACAGGTTTCCATATCCGTCAGGTTCAGGTTGCTGAACATGTTAGAAGCGAATGTTAGCCAGCGGTTGCCTATGGTGTGCCAGAAAAACAGGATGCGGTGCGGATTGCTGCCCATAAAACGCGAGCCATACACCACATCGGCAAATCCCTTGCACACGGGTTTGAGCAGGTCGTTGTATTCGGCGGGATCGTATTCAAGGTCGGCATCCTGGATAATGAGATAGTCGCCGGTGGCTTTGGAGATACCTGTGTGTAATGCAGCACCTTTGCCTTTGTTGATTTCGTGTTTATAGTAGGTTATGGGCAGTTCGGGATTTGCCTGCTGATAAGACAGGATGGCCTCTTCGGTATGATCTTTTGAGCAGTCGTTTACAATGATCACTTCCTTTTGGATGCCGTCGAGTAATTCGACCTTTTTAATTTTATTTAAAATCAAATGGATCGTATTACCTTCGTTATATGCGGGGATAATAATTGATAACTTTCCTATCTTCATCAGATAAATGCGACTGGGTTTAAATCGGGTAAAAACTTTCTTAAAGAAACCAAAAGTAATAATAATACTGGCGTTTTTATTTACCGTTTTCCCGTTATTCTGGTTTTGCCTTCCCCGCCCGCTGTTCAAAAGCCCCACATCTTACGTAATTGATGATGCAGAGGGTCAATTGCTTGGCGCTGCCATAGCCAGCGATGGTCAATGGCGCTTTCCTCCAAATAACGACGTTCCCGAAAAGTTCAAACAATGCATCATTACGTTTGAAGACAAGCGCTTTATGCATCACCCCGGTTTTGATGTGCTGGCGTTGGGACGCGCCATCAAACAACATATCAATGCTAAGCATGCTACCAGCGGCGGCAGCACTATTACCATGCAGGTGATCCGTTTAGCAACCAAACACAAACGGACGATCTGGAATAAGCTGTTAGAGGTTTTTATGGCGATGCGCCTGGAATTGAGCTACAGCAAAAACGAGATTTTGTCGTTATACGCCAGCAATGCGCCGTTTGGAAGCAACGTGATTGGGTTGGATGCCGCATCGTGGCGATATTTTGGGCGGAGTCCGGATAGATTATCCTGGGGAGAAATGGCGGCGATGGCTGTGTTGCCTAATTCGCCATCATTGGTTCATCCTGGAAGAAACAGAATGACCCTGCTAAAAAAAAGAAATCTGCTTTTAACCAAGCTATTTCATGCCGGGATCATTGATTCAACCACAGCGGAGCTGGCCAAATTTGAACCGGTACCCGATAGGCCAATGCCGTTGCCTCAGCTTGCTCCCCATTTATTGGAAAGATTTAAAGCCGATCATCAAATAGATAAACACGGCGACACACGTTTACAAACCACGATCAAATCAGCATTACAGCAACAGGTGAACGATATTTTGGAACGTCATCACCAGGTGTTAAGAGGGAATGAGGTTAACAATATCGCAGCGATTGTGCTTGATGTGGAATCCGGTGCTGCGTTGGCCTACGCGGGTAATATAGCCCACCCGGAAGACCCTGAAATGGAAAGCGATGTAGATGTGATTAATGCACCACGCAGTCCCGGCAGTACATTAAAACCGTTGCTGTATGCATCGATGCTGCATGACGGCTTGTTGCTGCCTAATAGTTTAATGCCTGATATTCCTACGCAGATTGCCGGTTATCATCCGGAGAATTTCGATTTGGGTTATGACGGAGCAGTGCCGGCCTCAAAGGCATTATCGCGTTCGCTGAATGTTCCGGCGGTAAAAATGCTGCAACAATACAAATACGAGCGTTTTTACGACGTACTTCAAAAGATCGGCATTACAACTTTAAAGAAGCCTGCCGATCATTACGGATTATCGCTTATTCTTGGCGGCGGCGAAAATACGCTTTGGGAACTGACGGGTGCCTATGCCGATCTGGCCCGCGTGCTGAATCATTACACCAGATATAAGGGCAAATACGATCCGGCGGATTATCACAACCCGGTTTATAGACTCTCTGAAGAAAAAGCGAAACCGGACTTAGAAAAATCGGGGCTACTTGATGCGGGTTCTATTTACTATACACTGCAGGCGATGGAGGAAGTGATGCGGCCCGGCGAGGAAATGTTATGGCAGCAGTTCAGTTCGAGTCAGCGGATAGCGTGGAAAACGGGGACTAGTTTTGGGTTCAGGGATGGCTGGGCAATTGGTATTACGCCTAAGTATGTAGTGGGTGTTTGGGTAGGTAATACGGACGGAGAGGGTCGGCCGAATTTAACAGGCATCAATACGGCCGCCCCTGCCCTGTTCGAGATTTTCAGGTTGCTGCCTGTAACCCGCAACTGGTTCGAAATGCCCGTTGGCGAAATGGTGAAGATAAAAGTTTGTCATCAAAGCGGTTATCGGGCCGGTCAATATTGTGATGATACCGACGACTTGTTGGTGCCCAAAAGCGGGCTCAAAGCCCCGGTTTGCCCCTATCATCAATTGGTACATTTGAGTGCGGATGGTAAATGGCAGGTGACAGGTAATTGTGTACCGCCAAGTGAGATTGTTAATAAAAGCTGGTTTGTGCTGCCGCCGTCAATGGAGTATTACTACAAAACAAAGAATTATCAATATCACGTTTTACCGCCTTTCAGACCGGATTGTGTGCAGGCAGAAAATGCAGCGCCCATGGAACTCATTTATCCAAAAGAAAACGCAAAGATCTATGTACCACTGGAAGCTGACGGCAGCCGCGGGCGGGTAATTTTTAATGCGGCTCATCGTGTTCCCGGCGTGAAAATATTCTGGCATTTGGACGACAGGTACGTTGGCGAAACGAAGGACTTCCACCAGATCGCGCTAAATCCTTCGCCGGGATATCATCAATTGACATTGGTTGACGGTAACGGCAATACCCTTCATCTGAAATTTGAAGTATTGGCGAAGTAATTCGTATAAACATAATTTTAGCAGAAATGTAATTTTTAACACCCGCCTTCTGAAACCAAGCCAAAACCTATTACCGATTTCTTATATTGCCACAAAAATACGCACGCTGATGCTTGAACAATACGACCTTCATAACCTGATGGTAATTGATATTGAAACTGTTCCTCAATACAAAAGCTTTGATGAAGTGCCTGAGCATTTCCAAAAGTTGTGGGATCATAAAACCCTGCATCAGCGTAAAGAGGAGACCGCCGGCGACTTTTACGAGCGTGCCGGCATCTGGGCCGAATTTGGTAAGATCATCTGTATTTCGATAGGCATTTTTACCAAAAGCCGAAACCCTGGATTAAGGGTTAAATCCATAGCATCGCATGATGAAAGAGAATTACTGGAGAAAGTTGCCGCGCTGCTTGCGGGTCAGCCGACAAGTTTAATCCTGTGTGCGCATAACGGTAAGGAATTCGATTTCCCCTACATCTGTCGTCGAATGCTGGTTAATGGGGTAAGGATCCCATCGCAGTTGGAACTTTCGGGTAAAAAGCCGTGGGAGATCAACCACCTTGATACCATGGAATTGTGGAAATTTGGCGATTATAAAAATTTCACATCGTTAAGCTTGCTTACCGCAATCTTCAATATTCCAACCCCTAAGGATGACATAGACGGCAGCATGGTTGGCAGTGTTTACTGGAATGAAAATGACCTGGAGCGCATTTGCACCTATTGCCAGAAAGATGTGGTTGCTACCGCCCAATTGTTAAGACGGTATCGCGGCGAAGAATTAATAGCCGACGAGCACATCACCATAGTGAATCCCTAATGCTGGCAGTAAAAGACCTCAATGTTCAATTTCGCAGTCAAAATGGATTTTTTGAGGCTGTGAAGAATGTGTCTTTTACTTTAAATAAAGGGGAAACTATAGGCATTGTAGGTGAATCGGGTTCCGGTAAGTCGGTAACTTCGCTGGCACTAATGCAGCTGCTGGATAAGCGGCAATCTATTATTAACGGTAAAATTGTATTTAATAGGATCAGCCTTTGCGGCCTGCCCGAAAAAGAAATGCAAGAGATCAGGGGCAACCGGATAGCAATGATCTTCCAGGAACCGATGACCTCCCTAAACCCGGTAATTACCTGTGGAAAGCAGATTACGGAGGCCATACGCCTCCATCTTAAAGTAAGTAAAGCTGAGGCGAAGCAGAAAACGATCTCGCTTTTTAAAGAAGTGCAATTGGCAAGGCCCGAGGATATATTCGATAGTTATCCGCATCAGATTTCGGGCGGGCAAAAACAAAGGGTGATGATTGCGATGGCGTTATGCTGCAACCCGGAAATCTTGATTGCCGATGAACCCACTACCGCCCTCGACGTAACTGTTCAAAAAACAATTATCGAGCTCCTGCTAAAGCTAAAGGCCGAACGAAATATGAGCCTGATATTCATATCGCACGATCTGGGTGTGATCAGTGAGATTGCCGACAGGGTAATTGTGATGTATAAAGGCGAAGTGGTAGAAGAAGCGATTACATCTTCTCTGTTTCATCAACCCAGGCACCCTTACACCAAGGGACTGTTGGCTTGCCGTCCGTCGCCAAACCTGCATTTGAAAAAGCTGCCCGTTATTGCTGACTTCCTGGATACACCGGATGGCAAATCGGAGAGCATTGATAAGATAAGAGCTGTTTACAAATATTTGCCTGGTGAAATTAAAGACCGAAAAAACAAACTGTACCGCCAGGAGCCGGTATTGAAAATATCCGGATTAAATACCTGGTTCCCTCAGAAAAGAGGCTTTCTATCCAAAGAGCACAAATATATAAAGGCTGTTAATGATGTGAGTTTTGATGTGTACCCAGGCGAAACGCTTGGCTTGGTAGGCGAGTCTGGCTGCGGTAAAACAACCCTGGGCCGTAGTATTTTGCGGCTGATAGAACCAACTTCTGGCAGTATTGAATTTGAGGGTGTTGATTTACGAAATCTTAGCAAAAACGACCTGCGTGAAATGCGACGCGATATACAGATCATTTTCCAGGACCCTTATTCATCACTTAATCCGCGAATGTCTGTCGGCGAATCGCTTATGGAGCCTTTGCACGTTCATCAATTTTATACCAACAACAGCAAAAGAAAAAAGAAGGTGATTGAAATGCTTGAACGTGTTAATCTTTTACCGGAACATTTTAATCGCTATCCACATGAGTTTTCGGGCGGCCAAAGGCAGCGAATTGTAATTGCGCGGGCGTTAGCATTGCAACCGAAGTTTATTATTTGTGATGAATCTGTTTCTGCACTCGATGTTTCGGTACAGGCGCAGGTACTGAACCTGATCAGGGAGTTGCAGCAGGAACTCAGCCTAACCTATATTTTTATCTCGCACGACCTTGCCGTTATCAAACACATTTCAGACCGGATGATGGTGATGAACAAAGGCCAAATAGTGGAAATGGGCGATCCTGATAATATTTATAATCATCCGAAGGAAGAATACACGAAGAGACTGATTGCATCGATACCAGGTAAAGTTAGCTGAATGGCTTAAAAGACAGCGTTTAACATTTCTACCCACAAATCTCTGGTCTCTAATCTGTAACACGTATCTTTGTAGCAGTACATTAATACTATCTATGTCTAAAAAGAAAAGCAGCTCATCTATCAGCAAAGTATTCACACAGTTGGTACTTGATATTTTTGAGCAGAATGGAAATACCCCATTAAACTACAAGCAGGTTGCTGCAAAACTGAACGTTCGCGACCCCGACGACCGCGGCGTAATATTCGATATATTAAAAGAAGAAACAAAAAAAGGCACACTTAAAGAGCTTGCCCCCGGCAAGTTCCGGCTTCACGAACTTAAAACATTTATTGAGGGCCGCGTTGACCTCACAAATGACGGCTCGGCATTTATTGTGACCGACGACGAATTTGAGAATGATATCTTCGTCGCACCGCGCAAACTTCGTACAGCCCTTAACGGCGATAGGGTTAAGGTTTATGTTTATGCCAAAAGCAAGGGCAAAAACAAAGAGGGCGAAGTAATAGAGATATTACAGCGCGCTAAAATGGAGTTTACGGGTATTGTTAAACTGTCTGATCGGTTTGCGTTCTTCATACCCGACGACCGGAAAATGATGCATGACATCTTTATACCGATGAACGAGCTTAACGGTGCGAAGAACGGTATAAAAGCTGTCGCTGAGATTACCGACTGGCCGGCCGACGCTAAAAACCCTATAGGTCGTATCAAACATATTTTGGGCGCTCAGGGTGAGAATGATACCGAAATGAACGCCATTCTGGCCGAATACGGCTTCCCTCTCGCGTTCCCTAAGGAAGTGGAGCATGAATCGGAAGAAATTTCGGATGTGATCACCGATGCTGAAATTGCTAAAAGACGCGATTTCCGTAATATTACGACCTTTACAATCGACCCTTTTGATGCGAAAGATTTTGATGATGCACTATCATTCAGGATACTGGACAACGGTAACTACGAAGTTGGTGTTCACATTGCCGACGTGTCGCATTATATTCAGCCTGATTCGGCACTTGACAAAGAGGCGCTTGATCGTGCCACATCTGTTTACCTGGTTGACAGGGTGATCCCGATGCTGCCGGAACGTTTATCTAACGGCCTTTGCTCCTTACGACCAAAAGAAGATAAGCTGTGTTTTGCAGCAGTTTTTGAGTTGGACGAAGAAGCTCATGTAATTAATGAATGGTTCGGTAAAACAGTGATCCATTCAGACAGACGCTTCACTTATGAGGAAGTGCAGGAAGTGATTGAAAAAGGCACAGGCGACTTTGACAAAGAAATACTAAAGCTCAATGCGCTTGCCTATAAGCTTCGCGAGCGTAAATTTAAAGCCGGGGCTATCAGCTTTGAGACTACCGAAGTTAAATTTAAACTGGACGCACAGGGCAAACCCATTGGCGTTTATGTAAAGGAGCGCAAAGATGCCCATAAACTGATAGAAGATTTTATGCTGCTGGCCAACAAGAAAGTTGCGGAATATGTAAGCAAGCTTGGCAAAGGCAAACATAAATACACTTTTGTTTACCGCGTTCACGACTCCCCTAAGCCGGAGTCGCTGGCTAACTTTGCGCAGTTTGCGCTGCGGTTTGGGTATAAAATAAATACCAAATCGGACAAAGAGACGGCGCGATCACTAAATTACCTGATGGAAGACGTGGAGGGCAAAAAAGAGCAAAACGTGCTTACCCAACTGGCAATCCGTTCAATGGCTAAGGCTATTTATACTACAAAAGGTTCAAGCCATTACGGCCTGGCTTTCGATCATTATACCCACTTCACCTCTCCTATCCGCCGTTACCCGGATGTGATGGTGCACCGGTTATTGTTTCATTATTTAAACGGCGGGCAGTCGGCAAATGCTGAACATTATGAGAAGCTTTGCCAACATAGTTCACAAATGGAAAAAAAGGCGGCTGACGCCGAACGTGCCTCTGTTAAATATAAACAGGCTGAGTATCTTCGCGAGCAGGTTGGTAATATTTTCAGTGGAGTGATATCGGGTGTTACCGAATGGGGTATGTATGTAGAGATCATTGAGAACAAGTGCGAAGGCATGATTCGCCTGCGCGATATCTCAGATGACTTTTATACTTTAGACGAAAAAAATTACGCCATCATCGGTCAGCGCAAAAAGAAGGTTTACCAATTGGGTGATGAAGTAAAAATTAAAGTTAAAAATGTGGATCTGACCAAAAAACAGATTGATTTTACATTAATTCAGGATTAAGATTTCTTAAAGAGATCAAAATGATACGGACTGAATGGATTCCCGAAGCATACAAGAAAGGCTTATCCACAGTCTCGACAAATAGACAAATGAAAGAACTATACGAATTACAGGACATTATTGGCAAAGCAGTTAAGAAATTAGATTTTCCTGTATATCCTGCAAAATTATACGAACCCATAACCTATATACTTTCTTTAGGCGGCAAGCGAATGCGCCCGGCATTGCTGTTAATGGCCTGTGATTTGTTTGGTGGCGATGTAGACGCTGCTATTCCACCGGCATTGGCTATCGAGGTATTCCATAACTTCACATTGATGCACGACGATATTATGGATAATGCGCCATTACGTCGCGGCAAGGTAACGGTTCATAACAAATGGGATCAGAACGTGGGAATCCTTTCGGGCGATGTGATGCTGGTAAAGGGTTACCAACTGATGATGCAGGTAGAAGACCGGCTGCTGCGCCCAATTTTAGAGATATTTAATACAACTGCAGTTGGCGTTTGTGAAGGACAACAGCTGGATATGGAGTTTGAAGAATTAAGCGATGTAAAGCTGGCCGACTATATTAATATGATCCGCTTGAAGACGGCAGTAGTGTTGGGCGGGGCGCTGAAAATAGGGGCATTGATAGGTGGCTCCGAGGTGAAAGATGCTGATCTGCTGAGTAGTTTCGGTGAAAATTTGGGTATAGCATTTCAATTGCAGGATGATATTTTGGATGTTTATGGCGACCCGGAGAAATTCGGCAAGCAGGTTGGCGGCGATATCATTTCCAATAAAAAAACATACCTGCTGATAAAAGCTAAGGAATTGGCCAATTCTCAACAAAAAGAAGAGCTGAACAATTGGTTAGACCTTAAACAGTTTGATAACACCAAAAAAGTAGAGGCGGTAACCAGCATTTATGATGCGTTGAACATAAGGCAGTACGCAGAAGAAGCTATGCAAACCTATGCGGATAAAGCATTCGAGGCGTTGGATGCTATCAATCTTGCGGAAGCCCAGAAACAATACCTTCGTAACTTTGCTGATGGATTGCTGGTAAGGGAGAATTAATTATATTAGTGCGTGAATCTTAATCTCATGCATAAACTTATTCTTTTAACCTTTACATTGTTTTGCGGTTCTGCCTTTGGTCAGGCTTTGACTTCTGGCGGCAAACTGAAACCTGAACAAGCCAATGTTGACATTCGCCATTACACAATTGCGTTAAACCTCGATTTTAAGCAAAAAACAATAGATGGATATACCACTATCGACTTAAACGTAGCGAAACCTACGCACGTATTGCTATTTGATCTGCTTGATTCTCTTGTTGTAAAGCAGGTATTGGTCAACAATAAAAAAGAAGCGTTTGAGTATAAAAACAACCTGATCCGCATTAACACTGCTAAGGAGTTGCCTTCCGGAAAAGCCAGTATAAAGGTGATTTACGGCGGCAAACCACACGTGGCCCGCAGACCGCCATGGGATGATGGCTTTATCTGGACACGCGATTCTACCGGCCACCCATGGATGGCGATAACCGCCGAGGGCACCGGCGGCAAGCTTTACTTTCCTTGTAAAGATCACCCATCAGACGAGCCGAACGAAGGTGTGGACATGATGATCACCGTTCCGAAGGATTTGGTGGTTGCCGGACCGGGCTTACTGCAGGGAGTAACTAAACATGGAGAGACAGCTACCTATCACTGGAAAACAAATTATACCATCAACAATTACAGCATCCTGTTTAACGTGGGTGATTTTGCTGTGGTTAGCCGTACCTATACTACCATTGAAGGCCGTAAGACACCGATGCAGTTCTATGTTTTGAAAGAGCATATCTCCAGAGCTCAACATCACCTCGATATATTTGAAAAGACCGTGCATGAGCAGGAGAAATATTTTGGCGAATATCCATGGGCAAAAGAAAAGATCGCTATTTGCGAAACGCCACACCTGGGCATGGAACATCAAACAATGAACGCCTATGGCAACAAATTCCACTACACCAAAGTGGGCGGTACTGACTATGACGGCCTGATGCATCATGAATTTGGCCATGAGTGGTGGGGCAATAAAGTAACCGCCAAAGATTGGGCTGATTACTGGATCCACGAGGGCATTTGCACCTACGGCGATGCTTTATATGTAAAAGAATTTGAAGGCAAGGAGGCTTATATTAAATATTTTCAGCGTTCGGCGGGCAGCTTTGGCAATAAGATCCCGATTGTTATGGGCAAGGATATTGACGAAGAGGCTGCTTATAATGGCGACATTTATGGAAAAGGCGCATTTTTCATGCATACCCTTTGTTATATTATGGGCGACAGTACGTTCTTCCCCGCATTAAAGAAATTCGTTACCTCTCCAAAATACACTTATGATAATTTGGTAACTACTGATGATGTGCAACATTTCTTCAGCCAGGAATCGGGTAAAGACCTTAAGCCTTTGTTCGATCTTTACCTACGCTCGGTAAATAAACTTGAGATACACATCAGGCAACGTCCGCGGGATAAATATCTGATCCAACTGGATAATATTTCCATGCCGCTGCCGGTAGACGTAACTACAGATGCAGGCACCAAACGCATAACCATTGACAGCAAAGGTGTTTTGGTTGACAGTAAAACCATACCCGTAGTGGATGCCGATACCTATTATTTGAAAAAAGTAATCATCGAATAATCCGGACGGAATGGAACACGAGATAATGGGCCACACAAAAAAGGCCATAAAAGCAATGCAGAATCACAATAAAAGCTTTGGAGAAAAGGTCAAAGAAGTATTGACAGAAATTGCTATTATCATTTTCGCGGTATCCTTTGCTGCCTTTATAGAACGTACGCGAGAGCATTATAAAGAGCAGAGCGAAGCTAAAGAGTTCCTGATAGGCTTGAGTCAGGACATTAAACATGAAATAGACCAGGTTAAGCAGTCGAAAAACGCAATGAATCAGGTTGTTAAATCGTACACTACGCTGATCCATTACAACAAACGATCGCTCGACAGTCTCGAAAATACGCACAAGCGGCAGAGTTTCGGTATTCCGGAATTTAACAGCAGGCCGCTAAACGGGCGTTATGAAGGTTTTAAAGCGAGCGGACGAATACAGACCATTGAAAATGATTCGCTTCGAAATAACATTCTTAAACTCTACCAGGAAGATATTCCATTTATAGATTTTTCGGAAAATGCCTTTAACGGCAACCAGTTACGCCTCCAGGAAGTTCTATATAACGGACAAGGCGATGATGCCGCAGACGACAATCCATTACGAACTATTATCACACCGCGCGGTAAATTGGCTTTGACGTTTTCAATTAGCTATTCCACCGGTGTATTGGCAGGATACGACCGCATGATAAAACAAGGCGAGAAAGTGCGGGAGGAGATCAAACAGGAATACGGAGAGTAATCAGAATAACAAATTCGTAACGTGCTGTTGGCTGCTTCCCATTCTGCTTTCACTGCCACCATAATCAGGTATGAAGACACAAAAAAGCCCGGTACCTTTAACAAGACCGGGCTCTTTGTATAAATATCTGTCCTGATTACTCAGCGGCAGGCGCTTCGTCTGTATCAGCAGCTTTCTTTTTCGGAGCAGCTTTCTTTTTTGGAGCTTCTTCAGCAGCAGGAGCTTCAACTTCAACAGCCGGTGCTGCTTCTGCAGCAGGAGCTTCAATAACCTTCTTTTCAGCTTTTGCTTTTGGAGCTGGTGCAGCTACTTCTGCAACGGGAGCAGCTTCGAAAGGAAGTACAGAAACGTATGAACGGTTGTCTGCTTTCTTTTTGAACGCTACAACACCTTCTGCCAGGGCAAATAAGGTGTGATCTTTACCAATGCCTACATTCAGGCCTGGATTATGCTGGGTACCACGCTGACGAACAATGATGTTACCTGCGATTGCCGGCTGACCACCAAAAATTTTGATGCCTAAGCGTTTGCTATGTGATTCGCGGCCGTTTCTGGAACTACCGGCCCCTTTTTTGTGTGCCATTTCTTAATATCTTTTTGGGAACTACAAGCGATCCCGGTTAAACTTTAAATTATAATGTGATACCAGTGATCTCTATCTTGGTAAATTGCTGACGGTGACCGTTTTTCTTTTTGTAACCTTTTCTTCTTTTCTTTTTGAAGATTATTACTTTATCACCTTTTAAATGAGACACTATCTTAGCAGATACTTTAGCGCTTTTTAAATCAGAACCTAATTTAAATTTACCTTCGTTTTCAGCTAACAATACATTGTCAAATTCAATACTAGCGCCCTCGTCACCTTGTAATCTGTGTACAAAGATCTGCTGGTCTTTTGCAACTTTAAATTGCTGTCCGGCTATACTTACTATTGCGTACATTGTTTGTTAATTATTGTTTTAAAATTCGAGGTGCAAATATAGGAATACAATTTGCAATAAACAACACCTCGTTATTTTTTATTTCTGTCCTCAGCCTCGTTTAAAACCTTCATGATTTCTTTGATGAAATTCTCGTTAGCGTCTTTCAGTTTCGAATCACCATTGAAAGATTCATCGAAAACAACCTTCTTACTTTTACGCTGATAATTGAATTCAATATCATAACGCACCGGTTTTGTGCCTCTGAATTTGGTTGTATCGCCGGTTTCATTGCTTGGGAAGTCCCAGAAACCTAATTCGGCGGCTTTGCGGTGCAGGTAAAGCAATTCGCTGTTCTTTAGCAGCATGGTCTTTTTGATAAGCGAATCTTTACGGTCGAGGTATTGGTAGGCCCCTGTTTTTGAGTCGTATTTATTCACCATACTGTCTCTAACGCCATATTGAATTGTAAACGATTTAAATTCTGAGAACTTATACGGTGCAATGCTGATCATGTGACCGTAGTAATACACACAATACAATAAAAAAGGCACGATGATGGCAAACGCGAGAAATATTTTTTTTCCTTTATCAGACATTGAATTAGTTAATTAGAGAATTGTTAATTAGAGATTAGTTTATTGGGGGGACCGATTTCATCCTTCAGTTCATTTTCCCATTTGCTTACAACGCCTGTTGCAATAGCATTTCCAAGCACGTTTGTTGCTGATCTTCCCATATCAAGTAACGGATCGATACCTATAATCAAGGCCAAACCAGCTTCCGGAATATTAAACATGGGAAGGGTTCCGGCTATTACTACCAAAGAAGCGCGCGGAACGCCGGCTACGCCTTTACTGGTGAGCATTAATATCAAAAGCATTACCACTTGTTGCCCTGCCGACAGGTGCATATTGTAGGCTTGGGCAAGAAACAGCGAGGCAAATGTCATATACATCATGGAGCCGTCGAGGTTGAAGGAGTAGCCCAATGGCAATACGAAACTCACAATCTTATTACTGCATCCAAAGCGCTCCAATTCCAGAAGGACCTTAGGATAAGCCGCTTCGCTGGTGGAAGTACTGAACGCTATCAGCATGGCGTCTTTAATCATACTAACCAGCTTAAAGATTCTTTTACGCAGTACAACAAAGCCTGCAAAAATAATCACCAGCCACAACACGGTTAGCGAAAAATAGAACTCGCCTATAAAAACCGCGTAAGTAGACAATACGCCCAATCCCTGCTTAGCAACTATGGCCGCTATACCACCGAAAACAGCCAGCGGAGCCAATTGCATTACGTAACCGGTTATCTTTAATATAACGTGTGAAATAGCATCCATCGCTTTAATAACAATTTCGCCCTTTTCGCCAATGGCAGCGGTGGCTATCCCGAAGAATATTGAAAAGACTACGATCTGCAGTATTTCATTATTGGTCATAGCCTCGAAGAAGCTTCTTGGAAATACGTGATCGATGAAATCCTTAAAGGAAATCCCTGTCTTTTTTATTCCGGTTGCTAAATGACTATCTGGCAATGGTAAATGCATCTCGACGCCTGGCTTAAAGATATTAACCAAGAGCATTCCTAATAGTAACGAAACGAGTGTTGCGCTTAAAAACCACAGCAGCGTTTTGCCACCAATACGGCCTACAGCCTTAATATCGCCAACCTTTGCCACGCCAACCACCAATGTTGAAAACACAAGCGGCCCAACGATCATTTTGATGAGGTTGAGGAAGATTTTGGTAAGAATATTAAACCCTTCCAATTTATCCTCGCGAATACCGTCAGTAGTTTTACGAATGTCTATCTGGGCAACACGCTCTGCCTTTAGCTCCTTATAAGTAAAGGTAGTAGTGTCTGATGCAGCAGCAATTTTTACGTCGATCGTTTTTATCGACGACTCAGCGGCGCTTAATTTGGTATTTATGGCGTTGACAACGTATACATTATAAAGGTATCCTGCTATCACACCCAAAGTAAGGGCACTAAAAATATAGAGCGTAAGTTTGCTTTTTTGCATAGCGCTATTTCAGCCAGCAAAAGTAGTAATTTGAGTTGATTAGTGATTAGCGGTTAGAGATTAGGCGAAAAAATGCTGAAGATACTTTAAGCACTGTTATCCTAATCTCTAATCGTCGTCCTCTAATCTCTAAACTAAATCTTCTCCACTACCACAGCAGTACCGTAAGCCAGCACTTCGGTTACGCCCTGCATTACTTCATTGGCATCATAACGCATATTGATCACCGCATTTGCGCCATGTTGCTGTGCATGCTGTATCATCAGCTGATAGGCTTCTTCACGAGCGGTTTCGCAAAGTTCGGTGTAAACGGTATTCCGGCCACCGGTTATGGTTTGAAGGCCGCCCATAAAACTGCCGCCTATGCCGCGCGAGCGTACGGTTATGCCTCTTATAATGCCCAGGTGCTGAGTTATTTTATATCCTTCCAGATGTGTGCTTGTTGTAACTAACATGTTTTTTAGATGATTATCAGAATGAATTGTTCTTAAATATTGCCCTTTTTTAATTCTTCAATAGCATGATGAGCCGCCCGTGCGGTGATGGCCATAAAAGTAAGCGACGGGTTTTGAACGCCGGTAGATGTCATACATGCGCCATCGGTCACAAACACGTTAGGGCAAGTATGCAACTGGTTCCATTTGTTTAGCAGCGAGGTTTTAGGGTCGTGCCCCATGCGTACACCGCCTACCTCGTGAATATCGAGGCCCGGCGCTTGTTTGCTGTCGTTAGGGCTGATATTTTTGCAGCCGGCTTTATTCAGCATTTCGGCGCCCTGTTGTAAAAAGTCATTCATCGATTTTATATCATTATCGTCATAATCGACAGAAACGGTGAGTAACGGGATACCCCAAACATCTTCCTTTTCTTTACTCAGGTAAACGTGGTTGGTTTCCTTCGGGATAGTCTCGCCCTGCATCATCATGAAAACGCCCCAATCGCCCGCTTCGGAGATTGAATCTTTAAAATCTCCCCCTATCTGCGGTCCGTTGACATCATATTGACGCCCCCTCGTTGCTGTATAAAAGGTCATGTATCCCCGCAGGAAATCGGTTTCCTGTTTATAAACGTTCCTGAAGTTAGGCATCATAACGGCTGTTGGCCGCCTGCCATAGTAATAAGTATCGGCATATCCTTCCATAGTGGCGGTAAGCGAACCACGATAGTTTTGGAAGGCTACATATTTACCAAGCAAACCATTGTCATTTCCTAAGCCATTTGGAAAACGGGATGATGTAGAGTTGAGGAGGATTAAATTGGTATTTAAGCAAGCCGCATTCACAAAAATAATCTTCGCAAAATATTCAGTGGCCTTTTGGGTATGTCCATCTATCACTCTCACACCGGTGGCTTTCTTTTTGCTTTCGTCGTAAATAATCGAGTGCACAACAGAATCGGGCAGGATAGTCAGATTGCCGGTTTTAGCAGCCGTTGGCAATGTGGCGGAGTTTGAACTGAAATAACCGCCAAACGGACATCCGCGCTGGCATAAATTACGCGCCTGGCATTGGCCTCTCCCCTGTTCTAAATGAATTTCTTTAGGTTTGGTTAAATGGGCACAACGGCCGATAATAACGTCACGGTCTTTATAATTTGCCATAATCCGTTCCTTTATTACCTTTTCAACTTTATTCATTTCCCATGGCGGCAGGAACTCACCGTCTGGCAGGGTTTCCAGTCCATCATGATTTCCGCTGATGCCGGCGAAACGCTCCACATAGCTGTACCACGGCGCCAGATCATCATAGCGAATGGGCCAGTCTACCGCGAAGCCGTCACGGGCGGGGCCTTCAAAATCAAACCTGCTCCAACGTTGCGTTTGCCGCGCCCATAATAACGACTTACCGCCAACCTGATATCCCCTGATCCAATCAAAAGGCTTTTGCTGAATATAAGGGTGCTCGCTATCCTTCACAAAGAAATGAGCTGTACTTTCATCAAAGGCATAGCAACGGTTAACAACCGGATTCTCCTCTTTCACTTTCAAAGGCAGATTGCCATGATGAGGAAAGTCCCAGGGATCTTTTGTGGCGGTTGGGTAATCCTTCAAATGCACCACGTTTTTACCCCGCTCCAACACCAGAGTTTTTAAGCCACCCTCACAAAGTTCTTTTGCGGCCCAGCCACCGCTAATGCCGGAGCCGATGACGATGGCATCGTAAGTATGATCTTTATTTGCAGTATAGTTGAATTGAGGAGCAGACATGAATTGCGGGTTTTAAATCAGCGATAATTGGAAATCGAATATAAGATTTTTGGCACACACCGATCATCTACGCATTAAAAATCGCATCAATTTTATAAATTTGCTTTGATAACACCCAATTGATAATGCTCCGGATAAGCGAACTTTACATCTACCCTATCAAATCCCTATCCGGTATTTCGGTTAACCATGCCACGGTGACAGCAATGGGTTTTGAGTACGACAGGCGCTGGCTTTTGGTTGACGAAAATAATTGCTTCATAACACAGCGGCAACATCATCAAATGGCATTGCTTGGCGTTGCAATTGAAAATAAAGGGCTGCGCGTAACGCATAAAATAAATAATGAATCGATACTTATTCCTTTTAATGGGCCGGCTGAACTATACGAGAAAGTAATTGTAACTATTTGGGAAGATACCTGCGAAGCACAATATGTAAGCCGCGAGGCCGACAATTGGTTTTCTAAAATGCTCAACTTAAATTGCAGGCTGGTTTATATGCCTGAAACTACACGCCGTATTGTCGATCAAAAATATGCGCCTGAAAATTCTGTCACTTCCTTTGCCGATGCGTATCCTTTTATGATGATTGGCCAGGCATCACTCGACGAGCTAAACACCCGAATGCCAGAGCCTCTCCCGATGAACCGCTTCAGGCCTAACATTGTTTTTACGGGTGGTGCGCCTTTTGATGAGGATCTTTATGGGCATTTTAAAATCGCAGGAATAGATTTTCGCGGTGTAAAACTGTGCGCCCGCTGCGTATTGACCACTGTAGATCAGGAAACCGCAAAACGGGGTAAAGAGCCATTAAAGACGCTGGCTAAATATCGTTTCAAGAATAATAATATTATGTTCGGCCAAAATCTTATTCACGACGGCGTGGGAGAAATTGCCTTGGGTGATGAATTGGTAGTTTTAGAGAAGAATTTTGCAGACCGGTTTGTTGTTTAATAACCCTGCCGTTCATAAAAGAAAAATCTTATATCAGGCTCTTAGGTGCAAAAGCCTGATATAAGATTTTCCATTCTTAGTTAATCACAACTATATAAGTTGAATAACCTATGAAATTGCCATTATCTGCTACAATCATACCACTTCCGATTTGAGTACTAAGGACGGGATATAACAATACCTGGTGCTTGTCACTTCCAAACTTGTAAGCATAGTTGTAATCAGCGAGATACAGTACATTATTGTAGACCTGAATAAAGCTTGGAGGGAAATTGGGCATTAAGCCTAAAGGAGAAAACGTTGCACCATTGTCTTTGGATACGTAAACATCAATTCGTGGATTCTGAACAGCTTTGTAAAACCATCCGCTACTGTTATCCAGATAAAACGCAAATGCGCCATCAGGTTGCCCCTCTTGTATAGATGGCAAGAGTTTCCAGGTTATGCCTTTGTCTTGAGAACGATATATGTAGCCGACACCCGCCAAAAAGATAAGAAAATCCCCGTTCGACGCCTGCAATGGCGCGCGATAATCGCTTGCTGCCGGCGGCTTAATTTGAATCCAATTATTGCCATTGTCTTCAGAATAGTAAAGCGTCTGTGCCGCTGTCAAAAAAAACATAGTACCGAGGCTTGAATAATTCATATCCCTGAACTCCTGACTTTTAAACGGAGCATTGGGATGTAACTCCCATGTTTGCCCGCCGTCTGCAGAATAATAAATACCTTCGTTATAGGCAAATAACATCATGTGATTTTTGCCATCAGTTTTCATACTGATAAAATTGTGTTTTGTGCCTAAGCTTTTTACCGGGTTCCAGCTTATCCCATTGTCATCAGAATACCGAAGAGCTTGTTGATCGCCAAAAGTTACAAATATTCTGCCTGACAAATTTTTGCAAAACGTAGCAAAACCCACAGCAAAAGGTGTGCAGGCGGCGCGATTTATACCTGGGGCTGTTGCTGTTCCGGTTAAATTAAAGGTAACCGAATCTATTCTTTTGTTAGAGCCGTGTTCCACCAGTGTTGCCTGTAATGTTTGTGAACCAATATTGCCGGCTAACCGATAACTATAGGTACTTATTCCATTCCCTTCAAATGACAAAGTGACCGGCAAATCGGCGTTGCAGCCGGATCCGCGGAATTCAACATAATAATTTTGGCTGCTTAAGGTGTTACCTGTGATCTTTACACTGATAGTATCAGTTGGAGAAGCACCGATTGCAGCGCTTTGGTTGTTACCTGAAACGATCTGCAATTTTGGATTGTTGGCGGCGCCACCGCCATTAGGACCGGGCGTTTTGCTTTTGGAACAACCTGCAATAATTAAAATCAAGAGCAATAATAAGGTTCGGAAGTTTTTATTCATTTGTAAGTTAAAATGGTTTGTTAAAGTAAAGCAAATTACTTTAATAAAATATTACCTTTACTTTAACTGACTCGATTTGCGTTAAAATATAACGCCAATACTTTTATTTATCTTTGCAATCGAGATTGTAAAATATGCTATCGAAAAAAACAAAGTATGCCATTAAGGCCCTGGTAGTACTGGGAAAAAATGCAGATAAACCGCCAATGCAAATTTCGAAAATTGCGGAGGAGGAAAAGATCCCAAAGAAATTCCTTGAACAGATCTTGCTCGACCTGCGAAACGCCGGTTTCCTTTACAGCAAAAAGGGTGCGGGTGGCGGCTATAGCCTTAATAAAGACCCTAAAGACATTTTCCTGGTTCAGATCATGCGCATTACTGATGGGCCGATAGCTATGGTTCCCTGCGCCAGTCTTAACTTTTACCATAAATGCGAAGAATGCCACCAGGAAACTACCTGCGGCATTCGTGACGTGTTTATCCAGGTAAGGGATGCTACCGTTAAAATACTTTCGGAAACCAGCATTGCCGACGTTATCAGCCGTGAAAGTTCGCTGCTGCTGAATATCTGATAATTACGGGGTATTGCCTGCTAAAAAGCCCCCTCTGCACATCTTATCTCAGTTTAAGTTGTGTGAATTAACAAACCGGTAACTTGGTAATAAAAATGTCACGAGCATCTTTTTTTCAAAAAAATACTACAAGTTCGGTATAGTATATATATATTTGTCATTATAAAATGAAGACGATAATTTATAATTTCTGTAAAGCTATGATGTACTGCCGCGTGACTGGCAAATAATTGGGGCTTTATTGATATTATAAAGTAGATATAAGCCTCTTTAGCCGCAAGCCAAAGGGGCTTTTTTATACAAGAATTAACCAGCTATAACTATGCAAAGCTTTCGTACCGAATTGGAGAACCCGGTGGTTGAAAAAGAAATTATAGATCTTGAAAAAAAGATCCGGGCTTTTCGCGAGGGTAAGATACATGATGAAAAATTCAGAAGCCTGCGCCTGGCGCGCGGCATCTACGGTCAGCGACAGCCGGGTGTGCAAATGGTGCGCATCAAATTACCTTTTGGAAAGGTAACCTTTAAACAATTGCTGCGCATTGCCGATATCTCTGACAAATACGCCAGCCATAACCTGCACCTCACCACCCGCCAGGATATCCAGATTCATTATGTTAGTCTTGATCGTACACCCGAGCTTTGGGCTGAACTTGCCCAGGATGACATTACACTCCGCGAAGCTTGCGGAAATACCGTACGTAACGTTACTGCCTCTCCCACTGCCGGTATCGACCCACAGGAGCCATTTGACGTTTCGCCGTATGCACAGGCTACGTTTGAATACTTTTTACGCAACCCTATTTGCCAGGAAATGGGCAGGAAATTTAAGATCAGCTTTTCATCAAGCGATGAAGATACTGCGTTTTCGTATATCCATGATATCGGCGTTATCCCTAAAATAAAAAATGGAGAGCGTGGCTTTAAAGTGTTATTGGGCGGTGGTTTAGGCGCCCAGCCCCTACTGGCGAGTATTGTCGAAGAGTTTTTACCGGAGGACGAGCTGATACCTTATATAGAGGCTGTTATCCGTGTGTTTGACCGTCATGGCGAACGTAACAACCGTAACAAAGCCCGCCTTAAATATTTGATCCAAAAAATTGGCTTGACAGAGGTGTTGCTGCTTGCCGAAAACGAAAGAAAAGCGCTTAAGGTAAAGAAATTTAAAGTTAACAGGGATGCTATTGCAGAGCCGGTAATGCCCGTTACCGGTACGTTTCCGGAAATTACTATCGAGAATCCGTTCCGATACGAGCAGTGGCTGGCAACCAACGTTTTTGAACAAAAGCAAAAAGGCTTTTACGGCGTGTATATTAAAGTACCGGTTGGTGACCTTTCGACAGATACTACCCGCAGGCTTGTGGAGGTGCTCCGTCCTTTGGTAAGTGACGAAATACGTGTTACCCAAAATCAAGGACTGTTGTTAAAATACGTCCGTAAGGAAGCGTTGCCCGCATTATACGTTGGTTTGACCGGTTTAAATTTATCGGCTCCGGGCTTTGATAGTATTGCCGACGTGACTACCTGCCCGGGTACTGATACCTGTAACCTGGGAATCTCCAATAGTATGACGCTTTCGAGGGTTTTGGAAGATGTGATCTATAATGAATACGAAGACCTGATCTACAACCGCGATATTAAAATTAAGATCAGTGGTTGTATGAATTCGTGCGGGCAGCATGGTTTGGCGCACATTGGCTTTCATGGCAGTTCATTAAAAGCCGGTGCAAGGGTGCTCCCATCGGTACAGGTGCTTTTAGGTGGCGGTACCGTTGGCGACGGTGTAGGCCGCGCGGCAGAGAAAGTGATAAAAGTCCCTGCCAAACGCGCTACCGACGTATTGAGAAAAGTATTAAACGATTACCAGGCCAATACTACCGAAGAAACTTTCCATGCTTATTATGACCGCCAGGGTAAAGATTATTTCTACCAGCTGCTGAAACCGCTTGCTGACCTTACTACGCTGACTGAAGATGAATTTGTGGATTGGGGTCACCAGGAAACATTTGCTACTGCAATTGGCGTGGGCGAATGCGCCGGGGTAATTATCGATCTGGTTGCAACCTTGCTTTATGAGTCGGACGAAAAACTTGGATGGGCGAATGAAGCCTTTGCCGATGGCCGATGGGCTGATGCTATATATCATGCTTACAATACATTCATCAGCTCGGCAAAAGCATTATTGCTTGATAAGAATATTAACAGCAGCACCCAAACAGGTGTAATTAAAGAGTTTGATAACAATTACGTAAATACAGCTGAGATAAACGTTGGCGGCACTTTTAACGACCTTGTTTTACAGATCAACAAGCACGAGCCGTCACGGGAGTTTGCCGAAGCATACTTAAAACAGGCCGGCGATTTTTTAAATACAGTAAAAGTAAAGAGAGAGGAATTGGTACAATTATGAGGACTTCATCCACCCCAAAAAATATAAAAGAACCGCGTATTACCCTTGTTGGCGCCGGTCCTGGTGATGCCGACCTGATCACATTGAAGGGTGTAAAAGCGCTGCAAAATGCCGACGTGGTATTATACGATGCATTGGTTAATGATGAACTGCTGGAGCTTGCTCCTGTTACGGCCACTAAGGTTTATGTAGGCAAGCGCTCTGGTGATCACTCTTATTCGCAAGAAGCCGTAAACCAGCTGATGGTAGATTATGCCCTTAATTACGGGCACGTTGTTCGTTTAAAAGGTGGCGATCCGTTCGTGTTCGGTCGTGGATTTGAGGAATTAGACTATGCGGCTTCATACAGCATCCCCGCGCAGGTTATTCCGGGTGTATCGAGCTCAACTGGCGTACCCGGTATGCAGCATATCCCGGTAACGCACCGCGGCTTGAGCGAAAGCTTCTGGGTAGTCACCGGTACTACTGTCAGCGGGAAAGTATCGAACGACGTTTACGAGGCAGCACGCACCAACGCCACGGTGATTGTTTTGATGGGCATTCATAAACTGGCAGAAATTACCGCTATCTTTAAAAAAGAAGGTAAAAACAAACTGCCGGTTGCCGTAATTCAAAGCGGCACCACAAGCGAAGAAAAAGTTGCTATAGGCATTGTTGATACCATTGTTGAGGTTGTGGAAGATAAGAAGATGAGCTCGCCGGCACTGATTGTGTTTGGCGAGGTGGTTTCGCTTCACCCTGATTTTGCGACGATAAAGGAATTTTATGACATTATTGCCCAGGAATAATAAGTTAACCATTCAGGAAGAAAAGACAGAGGGCAATCCGTTGTTCCCGGTTTTTTTGAAACTGAATAATTTGCACACGGTTGTTATTGGTGCCGGCAAGGTTGGACTGGAAAAGCTGACCGCCATTTTGCGCAATAGCCCGGAGGCGAGGGTAACTGTTATTGCCTTGTCGATTTTGGAGGAAGTGCATTTGCTGGCTGCTCAATTTCAGGGGCTAAAAATCGTTCAGAAATCATTTATAGATACCGACCTGGATAGTGCCGACCTGGTTATTGCAGCTACAGACGACAGTGATCTGAATAATTATATCCGGCAATCGGCCCATGAGCGAAAATTGCTGGTTAACGTTGCAGATAAACCGGAGCTATGCGACTTTTACCTGAGCTCCATCGTTCAAAAAGGAGATCTGAAAATCGCTATCTCGACCAACGGAAAATCGCCAACGATAGCCAAACGGTTAAAAGAAGTACTGAACGAAGGCTTACCTGATGAACTCAACAATACCTTGCAACAAATGAGCGAGTTACGCAATTCACTTAACGGCGACTTTGCTGATAAGGTACAGCGCTTGAATGCCGTTACATCAGTACTTGTTGAACCCAAAGGTGTTGCGCGTAAAAATTTTATCTGGCTGATATGGGGCGCAATCATCCTATCTATACTGGTGGCAGTTACCGCACTTTGGTTTAACGAACCTTCATTTAGGGATTATGCGCAAAACATCAATCCACTATTTTATTATTTTTTAGGCGCGGGCTTTGTTTTTGCACTGATTGACGGTGCCATCGGCATGTCGTACGGGGTAACCTCCACTACGTTCTCATTATCAATGGGCATCCCTCCCGCCTCGGCAAGTATGGGCGTGCACCTCTCTGAGATCATGAGTAACGGTATTGCTGGCTGGATGCATTACCGCATGGGCAACATCAACTGGAAATTATTCAAAATGCTGTTGGTACCGGGTATTATTGGTGCGGTAACAGGTGCTTACCTACTCTCATCCTTAGAGCATTATAGTCAATACACCAAACCATTTGTATCGCTTTACACATTAATATTGGGGATAGTTATCCTATCAAAAGCATTTAACACAAGGGTTAAGAAATCGCACGAAAAAATTAAAAAGATCTCGCTGCTTGGTTTGGGTGGCGGTTTTATAGATGCCGTTGGCGGCGGTGGCTGGGGGTCTATCGTTTTATCAACGTTGATAGCAGGCGGCCGTCATCCGCGCTTTTCGCTGGGTACTGTAAAATTGTCGAGGTTTTTTATAGCACTGATGAGTTCTATTACGTTCATCACCATGTTGAACAGCAGGCATTGGGAAGCGGTTGCGGGGTTGGTGATTGGCAGCGCTATTGCATCGCCTATTGCAGCAAAGATCTCGAACCGGATATCTGCAAAGGCTATTATGATAGCGGTTGGGGTTATTGTAGTATTGATAAGTATAAAAAGTATCACCGCCTTTTTAGGAAAGATTTTATAACATGAGTGAGTTAGCACAATTCATAAAAAAGGAAACAGCGGGACTGAACCCGGTTGAGGCATTGACGCTGCTGTCGGATATATTTCATAACAAGATCGTTTTTTCGACAAGTTTTGGGTGGGAAGACCAGGTGATCACGCATATGATCTTCACCAACAACCTGCCGATAAAAGTTTTCACGTTGGAGACTGGCCGGTTGTTCCCGGAAACTTATTATGTATGGAACCGCACCATGGAAATTTACGGCAAGCCTATCCATGCCTACTATCCGCAAACCGAACTGGTGGAGCGCATGGTAAGCACCAAGGGTCCGAGCAGTTTTTATGAATCGGTAGAGAACCGGAAGGAATGCTGCGGCATCCGTAAAATAGAACCGCTAAAACGTGCCTTAACGGGTAATAAATGCTGGATAACCGGTATTCGTGCAGATCAATCGGCCAACAGGCAGTTTATGGAAAACGTGGAATGGGATGAGGGCAACCAGATTGTGAAATTCCACCCCATTTATGAATGGAGCCTTGAAGACGTTAAAGAGTACATAAAAAAATACAATGTTCCATACAATACCTTGCATGACAGGGGCTTTCCAAGCATAGGCTGTGCGCCTTGTACACGTGCCGTTCAGCCCGGCGAAGACTTTAGGGCAGGTCGCTGGTGGTGGGAAGATCAAAGCAAAAAAGAGTGCGGTTTACATGGGGTTAATGAAGTGATTCAAAAATGAGCAAACATAATTTAGATTATTTAGACGAGTTAGAGGCTGAGGCCATCTATATTTTAAGAGAGGTTGCCGGTCAGTTTGAGAAGCCCGCCCTGTTGTTTTCGGGTGGAAAGGATTCTATTACGCTGGTGCGTTTGGCTGAAAAGGCTTTTCGTCCAGGCAAGTTTCCGTTTCCGCTCGTGCACATCGATACAGGTCACAACTTTCAGGAAACCATTGATTACAGGGATAAGATGATAGCCCGAATCGGCGAAAAGCTAATTATCGGACATGTGCAGGATTCGATAGACGAGGGAAAAGTTGTGGAGCAGAAAGGCAAGAACGCCAGTCGTAATGCGCTTCAAACTGTTACTTTATTAGACACTATTGCCAAAAATGGCTTTGATGCCTGTATTGGCGGCGCCCGCAGGGATGAGGAAAAGGCAAGAGCCAAAGAACGCATCTTTTCGGTAAGAGACGAATTCGGTCAATGGGACCCTAAACGCCAGCGGCCGGAACTGTGGAATATTTTTAACGGCAAGATCCACAAAGGAGAAAACGTAAGGATATTCCCTATCAGTAACTGGACTGAACTGGACGTTTGGAACTATATCCGCCGTGAGAAAATTGAACTACCATCAATTTATTTTGCGCATGAACGTGAAGTGATTACCCGCAACGGCCAGCTAATGGCAGCGTCACCATTCCTGAATATGGATGACGAAGATATTGTTGAAAAACGCAATGTGCGTTTCCGTACCGTCGGCGATATGACCTGTACTGCTGCTGTAGAATCATACGCTTATCACATAGATGATATTATTGATGAGATCAGTGAATCGAAGATCAGTGAGCGCGGCGCCCGTATGGATGACAAAGTAAGTGAAGCTGCAATGGAAGACCGTAAAAAAGGCGGATATTTTTGATTTCGAATTTCGGATGTTCAATTTCGAATTTGCGGAATCGACCATCCAATCTATCGAAGTAAATACTAAATAAAAAATTTAAGGAATTCCGAAATCGAAAATCCGAATTCCGAAATACCCAACAAATGGATATACTAAAATTTATAACAGCAGGTAGCGTTGATGATGGCAAAAGTACCCTCATAGGCCGTTTGCTATATGACAGCGAAAGCATCCTCGCCGACCAGTTAGAGGCCTTGCATAGTTCAAATCGTAAAAACGACGACGGCACCATCGATCTTGCAATCTTAACCGACGGCCTGAAAGCCGAGCGCGAGCAGGGCATTACCATTGATGTGGCCTACAAATATTTTCAGACTGATAAACGCAAGTTTATTATTGCCGATACCCCAGGACATATTCAGTACACCCGCAATATGGTTACCGGCGCGTCGAACGCTAACCTGGCTATTATCCTGATAGACGCGCGTAAGGGTGTTATAGAGCAAACCATTCGTCATTCGTTTTTAGTGTCGTTGCTCGGCATTCAACAGGTTGTAGTTTGTATCAACAAGATGGATATGGTACAATACAGCGAGGCTACTTATGAAACCATCGTTAACGATTATAAAGCCCTTGCTTACAAAGTAGGACTGGAAAATGTAAAATATATTCCCGTGAGTGCATTGAAGGGCGACAATATTGTGCATGCTTCAGAAAAAATGCACTGGTATGAAGGTCAGAGCCTACTGCCATTCCTGGAAACCGTGGAGCTAAAAGTTGATGACAGTACAGCCCACGCGCGTTTCCCGGTACAATGGGTGGTGCGTCCGCAAACTGAAGAATTACATGACTATCGCGGTTATGCAGGCCGTGTTTCCAGCGGGGCATTTAAAGTAAATGACAAGGTTACGGTACTGCCGTCGGGCTTCCACTCAACCATCGAAAAAATAGAGCTGCTTGATAAAGAACCGGAAGAGGCTATTGCCGGCATGTCGGTTACGATTCATTTAAAGGACGAGATCGATATCAGCCGCGGCGATGTGCTGGTTAATACCAACTATGAGCCGCAAACATCGAAAACCATTGAAGCTGATCTTTGCTGGATGGACACCCGTGCGCTGGACACCTCACTCACCTATTTTGTTCAGCATAACAGCAAGGTAACCCGCTGCAAAATTCAGGAGATTCTTTACAAGGTGAACATTAATACACTCGAGAAAGAATTTAATGAAGAGTTTAAATTGAACGACATTGGCCGTGTGGTGATCAAAACTGCCGATCCGCTGGCATTCGATCCTTATCAGACAAACAAAGCAAATGGCGGCGCCATTATTATTGATAGCCGTACTAATGTTACGGTGGGCGCTTTGATGTTGAGGGAGAGTGTGGAGTAGTTAATCAGAGACCGGAAATTAGGAAAATGTTTCTTAACTAATCTCCGGTCTCTACTTAACTAATCTCTAACTTACTTCTGAAACTCCGGCTTTAAATATTCCTTTTCAGCCTTTCTGAATTTCATTACTTTCGGAACCGATACGCCCGCTATGTACGGATTATCCTGATTGAGCCTGTAATAACCCTGGTGATATTTCTCCGCCGGATAAAATGCCTTAAATGCCACTACCTGTGTTACAATCGGCTCGGGATAATGCTTTGAGGCATTGATCTTCTTGATAGTTTCCTGCCAGATGGCTTTTTCTTCGGGTGTACGGAAAAACACGATGGAACGATAATCGGTGCCCTCATCAGGACCCTGACGATTGAGCTCAGTTGGATCGTGCGCAAAGAAGAATGCGTTAGCCAGGGTAGCAAAACTGATCACTTTGGGATCATAATAAACCTGCACGCATTCAGCATGACCAGTGGTTCGTGAGCTTACGTCCTCATAGGTTGGATTTTTAGTAGTACCGCCGGCATAACCTGAAATTACTTTATTTACTCCTTTAAGTTCTGATACGGCTTCGCTCATACTCCAGAAGCATCCGCCGCCAAATGTAGCAACGGCCTCTCCTGCTGCGGGTTTCGGCAAAGCGGCAAAATCGTTGCGACTACCGCTTTGAGCGTTAACACAACCGGTAAATAACAAGATACCGGCCAGGTATAAAATGATATTCTTCATGTTCGTCTTGAATTATTTTAATAAATATACGTTGGTAATTGTCGGATAGATGGTCATTTGATAGTAAAGTTGATTAAGTTGAATTGAGTTAGATTACATTTTTGATCTTAGTCGTAAATTCACATCAAACCTTACAAACTTAGCTTCAACTGTAACCCAAAGATTTTTTTACCATAAACAGCAAGTCACTTAAACCATTGATCCTTATTTCGTAAAGCGTTGCGAGCATCATACCTAATTTACCGGGTGGAAATCCTTTATTATGCATCCACTCGAGGTATGACACCGGGATTTCGGTAAGGAGCCTGTCTTTATATTTACCAAAACGCATTCTTGCCTGTACCAGTTCAACTAATATCTTTGGATCGGGGCCTATATTTTCCACAAGGTAAAGATAGGGATAGACTGTTAAAATTGTTCGGCCTGAATCAATTGGTTGTGAACAATTGCCATTGTTGTCAAACAGAATTAAATGAAACGTAGTTATATCTTTTAAATTTACTTGATTTATGAAACAACAATTTGCAGCAATTTTGACCGGTTCCGATGCGTCTGTCGATGGCATAGTTAACAGGATTGATTTTGAGGGGTACCCCGCTTATGAATTTGAATCGATAGACAATAGTCTTCATTTAATCATCGCCAAAGACGATAAAGGTAAATGGATACGGCTGGCCGGAACCGAGCCTTACTTGAGCGCATGGGTAGATGAACTGGCGGGACAGATAGCTTAACGATACAAAATTTATGGAAAGAAGAGAAATTGGGAATTCGGGCATTAAGGTGCATCGACTTGCTTTTGGCGGCAATGTATTTGGTTGGACGATAGACGAAAAGCAGTCGTTCAAAATTCTGGATGCATTTGTCGATTCCGGCCTCGATCTGATCGATACCGCCGATGTGTATTCGAAGTGGGTACCCGGAAATAAAGGCGGCGAATCTGAAATAATAATCGGCAACTGGCTGAAGAAAAGCGGCAAGAGAGATAAAGTGGTAATTGCCACAAAGGTTGGTAAGCCCATGGCTGAGGATAAGAAAGGACTCTCACGCGCTTATATTACCAAAGCGGTGGAAGATTCTTTAAAACGATTGCAAACTGATTATATCGATCTCTACCAATCGCACGACGATGACAAGGAGACGCCGCTTATTGAAACATTGGAAATCTACACTGATTTAATCAAACAAGGTAAAGTGCGGGCTATCGGTGCTTCGAATTATAACGGTGCGAGGTTAAAGGAGGCGCTACAGGTAAGCAAAGATAATGGCTTGGCTGCTTATGAATGTTTGCAGCCAGAGTATAATTTATACAGCCGGGAACATTACGAAACAGAACTTGAACCCGTATGCCGTGAGCGTAATATCGGCGTTATTACCTATTATTCGCTTGCCAGCGGATTCCTTACCGGCAAATACCGCTCGGAGAACGACCTTTCACAAAGCAGCCGCGGGCAAGGCGTTAAAAAGTTTTTGAATGCTCACGGGTATAAGATCTTGTCAGGATTAGATAAAATTGCAGCTGAATATAACAGCACTCCAACCAGTGTTGCTCTTGCCTGGTTAATGGCAAGACCAGGGATTACCGCTCCTATTGCCAGTGCAACAAGCATCGAACAATTGAATGACCTTATCAAATCAACTGAACTTAAACTTAGCAGCGGAGCAATTGATTTGTTGAATATTGCAAGCAGTTATACGAACTAAGGCTGTTTGAAAACGATTTACAGATTTTTAAAAGACTGACGGTTTTTTTAAAACATCTAAGTGTTTAAACAGAAAGACAGGATCTTTGCAAATCCTGTCTTTTCTACATCAAGACAATCAAAAACAAATTCTATAAATCATCTCAGGTGCGAGGACGGTGAGACATGCCCATTGCTGGTATATTTCGAACAAAATGGTTGTCGCCGCCGCGGTTAAATCCGCCCCCGTTCTGGTTTGAAGGTCTGTTTGACCAGCCTTCGTTGCCATTATTGCGATTGCCCCGGTCAAACCCGTTATCACGGTTGTTTCTGTGGTCATCCCAACCCCGGTTATTTGGCTGGCCCCAGTTCTGGTTCCTGTTATCGAAACGGTGGTCATCTCCCCTGTTATAATCGTGACGTTCAAAACCGCTGTTGCGATTGTTGAAACGATCATCGCGGCGGTTATCGAAGTGATCATTACTGCGATAGCCTCTGTCCCAATTATCACGGCGGTAATTTCTCCATTCGGCTATCTCGCGACCATTATACCTTGATCTGTAAAAATCATTGCGCATAAACGGACGGTGTTCGCGAATCTCATATCTGCGGACGCTTCTCCAATCATAGTTACGGTAAGCGCCAGGCAAATAAGCACATGATACCCAGTCGTAACCATCGTTGTAATAATAACAACCGGCGTTTATATCATAATAAGCATCAACATCGGGCAGATAATAGTAATCGTCGTCATTGCTGTCATCATAAACTTGTACAGGTTCCTGATAAACGGGGTCCTCAACTACTACCGGACGAGCGGTATAAGCTACCCTAACCGGACCTACATTTAAACCTATATGGAACCTTACCTGTGCATTTGCAGTGTTATAAAACAAACCACAAAGTGCTATTGCTGATAATATTGAAAACTTTTTCATCGTGTTAAAAATTATACATCTATGACTGCACCACACAACAAAGGTTTAATTTGTATTTAACACTTGTTTTGAAATAGTTACATTAAATAAAATTTTAATTTTATATATTAATAAATAACAGAATTAAATTTTATAAACTTCCACAATCGCAACAATCAACAAAATTATATATGCTACTGCGCCCTAAGAAAAAAATTAAAAATCTGGCGGTGAAAATTAGCGGATAACCTGCTGTCACACTAATTCTACAAACAAGGTCTGCTAAATATGAGTTGTTTAGCTAAATTTGGGAAACTAATTCTATTACTTATGAAAACGAAGAAATTATTTGTCTTCATGCTGCCGGTGTTCGCAGCTGCCGGACTAATACTTTTTAATGCCTGTAAAAGTCCAGATGATAAGGATGCAAAAACCGATTCAGTCAAAACTTCTAATACGACGCCTTCAACTGCTGACGCCGGTTTGAAAGTACCGGCTGGCTTTAATGCAGTGATTCTGGCCGAAAATTTAGGAGAACCGCGTCACCTTGTGGTAACTGCTCAAAACGACATTTACGTGCACACACAAGGTACTAAAGACGGCAAAGGCATTTGGGTTTTGCATGATGATGGTGACAAGGCGACTATAAAAAGCGGCTTCGGCAATTATGGCGGTACGGGTATCGCTATTAAAAATGGCTACTTGTATGCTTCGTCGAACAGTGATATTTATCGTTATAAACTAAACGATAAGGGTGAGGTGGCAAATCCAACAGCGCCCGAAACCATTGTTACCGGACTTGTGAACAAGCGAATGCACAATTCTAAATCCATTGCTTTAGATAACGACGGCAACATTTATGTAAACATTGGTGCCTATTCAAACATTTGCAGCGAGTTTGATAAAGATAAAAAGGGCTGTCCTGTTTTAAATGACGCTGCCGGCATCTGGCAGTTTAAGGCTGATAAACCTAATCAAAAACAAAGCGATGGTGTACGTTATGCAACTGGTTTAAGAAATGTGGTTGGTTTGGATTGGAATCAACAGGATAATCAATTATTTGTAATGCAACATGGCCGCGATGCCCTGCATGATCTTTTCCCTGCAATGTACACAACCAAGCAATCGGCTGATTTACCTTCGGAATGTATGTATGCCTTGAAAAAAGGTGACAACGCCGGATGGCCTTACGTATATTACGACTGGATGCAGAAAAAATTAATGGCGGGTCCCGAGTACGGTGGCGACGGTAAAAAAGAAGCGGATGCCAAATATCTTCGCCCGGCAATGGGTTACCCCGGCCACTTCGCACCTGACGGCTTGTTGTTTTATACCGGCAGCCAGTTCCCTGAAAAATATAAAAACGGAGCTTTCATAGCTTTCCACGGCTCATGGAACCGCGCACCGGAACCACAGGAAGGATACTGCGTAGTGTTCCAACCATTTAAAGATGGCAAGCCTGATGGCCAGTATGAAATTTTTGCCGATGGTTTTGCAGGTCCCGATAAATCACCTGATGGCGCGATACACCGCCCATGCGGTTTAGCGCAAGGGCCAGACGGTTCACTTTATGTGACCGATGATAAAAAAGGAACACTTTATAAAATTACCTATAAAAAATAATGAAACTTAAATTTGCCTTAATGGCATTAATTGTATGCTTTGCCTTTAATGTTAACGCGCAGACAAAGCACAAGAACGGCTCGGGAGCAGGTTCAATAACGAGGGGGCTGGTTGTTTATAAAAGTGTTTGTTTAGCCTGCCACATGGCAACGGGTACCGGCGTTTCGCACATGAATCCACCGCTGATTAATACCAGTTACGTGATCGGCCCAAAACCGGCGCTGATAAAAATTGTGCTGAATGGATTTGATGAGGACGTAGAAATAAACGGGCAGAAATATTCAAATACCATGACACCACACAGCGACTTGACGGATCAGCAAATTGCCGATGTATTAACTTACGTTCGCAAAAGTTTTGGTAACAAAGCCAGCTCGATTTCGGCTGCTGAAGTAAAAAAGGCAAGGGAGATCAAATAAAATTGACCATAATAAACAGAAAGACCGGTACATTTGTACCGGTCTTTCTGTTTAGGAAACAATTTCCTGTTTTTGCTTTTTCATTTTTGCCTTAACCCGTTCAAGGCTTTCTTCCAGTTTTTCCCGTTCCTTTTTGTAAACGGCTTCTTCGAGTGCCTGGCTATAGCAGTCTAAAGCTTCGTGCCAGCGTTTGTTCTTCTCGGCCGACAGACCTAAAAGGTCGTGAATATCAGCAAGGTCAACTCCCGGTGTAGCCAGCGCTTTGTCGGCTACAGTTTTTACCAGTTTTTGCATATTCAGGTAAACAACCAGATTTAGATAATGGAAGTAAGTTCCCGGAAATGTTGGTTCCAGCTCCATGCAGGTTTTAAAATGATAGCCCGCGGTCTGGTAATCTTCCAGATCGTAATAGTAAATTTTGCCAAGCTGGTAATGAGCCCGGGCATATAAAGGATCATTAGTGACAATTTCGTTAAGCAACTGCAAAGCTTTAGGGCTTTTACCGCTACCTATCTTATCAACGGCCCTTAAATATTTCTCTTCAATTGTAAAATATGAGTTCATAAAATTTCAAACATATAATGTTGTCCGCCACAAAGAGCAGACTCAAATTCTTCTAATAAGTTTAATGTTTTTCAGCAGGCGAGACGAAAACGCGAATGCTATGAGAGTGCGCCCATTGCACGCGCCGCCCGCTGCATCCCAATGGGCTGCATGAAACGTATTGTGCAAATGATATTGAAGCGTAGCATTGGTATTGTTTTTTCTGCTAAGATACGCACATTTTGTAAAAAACACAAGACGCACTTCTATCAATTAAATCAAATATCTGAAAATCAAATAATTAAACATCTATACCATAGGTCATTAATCAGGTCGAAATCAGCGTAATCATTAGCTAAAATTTTATATTTTTGCCGGTGATGCGGATGACTTGATACCCCTGTCCGGCAACATCCTTTTATAAATGGATATATCAGTAGTAGTACCTCTTTACGATGAAGTAGAATCATTGCCGGAGCTTACCTCGTGGATAAGCCGGGTGATGGACGAAAACCGCTTTACCTACGAAGTAATTCTGGTTGATGATGGTAGCAAAGACGGCTCCTGGGAAATGATCAAGAAGCTGAATAAGAATAATCCTTTTATCAAGGGCATTAAATTCAGAAGAAACTATGGCAAATCGGCGGCGTTGAATACCGGTTTCGAGGCAACACGGGGCGATGTGGTTATCACTATGGATGCCGATCTGCAGGATAGTCCTGACGAAATACCGGAGCTTTACCGACGAATAATTGAAGAAAAATACGACCTCGTTTCGGGCTGGAAAGCTAAACGGCATGACCCGCTCAGTAAAACCATTCCTACCAAGTTGTTTAATGCAGCCACACGCCGCATGTCGGGCATACACAACCTGCACGATTTTAATTGCGGACTGAAGGCTTACCGCGGCGCGGTTGTCAAAAACATTGAAGTTTACGGCGAAATGCACCGTTACATCCCGGTGATAGCCAAATGGGCCGGCTTTACCAAAATTGGCGAACAAGTGGTTGAACACCGCGCCCGTAAATACGGCAAAACCAAATTCGGCATGAGCCGCTTTATAAACGGGCTGCTCGACCTGTTGTCGATCTTCTTTGTTGGTAAATTCGGCAAACGCCCCATGCACTTTTTCGGTTCAATGGGTGTTTTGAGTTTCTTTGTAGGTACAGTAATCACCATCTGGATGATTGTTGATAAACTTCACGCCATTGCCAAAGGCGAGCATTATCGCGATATAACCTCACAACCGCTGTTTTATCTTGCGCTGGTAGCAGTTATTCTCGGTTCTCAACTGTTTCTTACCGGTTTCGTAGCAGAGCTTGTAGCACGCAGCGCTTCTGAAAGGAATAATTACCAGATTGAGGAAGTTATTTAATGTGCGAATGTGCAGATACGAAAATGCGCGGATGGAAAAAAACACGTTAGAATTTATAACTTATTTGTGCCGGAAGGATTATCAGTTATCGGAAATCCGCACATCCGCACATCAAAAAACCGCGTAACCTATGTTCTTCTCTATCATCATACCGCTATATAACCGCCCGCAGGAGATAAAGGAGCTACTGGAGACACTTACCCGGCAAACCTATAAGCACTTTGAGGTGCTGGTTATTGAGGATGGCTCAAAAAATGATGCAGCGGAAATAGTTAAGAGCTTTCAGTACCAGCTTGATCTTAAATATTTTGTAAAAAATAACGAAGGGCAGGGATTTACCCGCAATTACGGTTTTGAACGCGCAAAGGGCGACTACTTCGTTATCTTTGACTCTGACTGTCTAATACCGGAAGACTACTTGCAGATTGTAAATGATTCCCTTGCAGTTAACTGGCTCGATGCTTATGGCGGACCCGATGCTTCGCATCCATCATTTACTCCGGTACAAAAGGCAATTAGCTATTCGATGACCTCCCCTTTTACAACCGGGGGGATACGCGGCAATAAAAATGGCATTGGTCAATTCCATCCGCGCAGCTTTAATATGGGCGTTTCGCGGCGGGTTTGGGAAAAAGCCGGTGGATTTATCATTACCCGTTCGGGCGAGGATATTGAGTATAGCATTCGGATCCATTCGCTGGGCTTTAAGATCGGGCTGATACCCGAAGCCAAGGTTTACCACAAGCGCCGCACCAACTTTTTGCAGTTTTACAAGCAGATCCACTTTTTTGGACGAGCCCGCATAAATGTTTATAAGTTCTTCCCAAGCGAGTTGAAAGCAGTACATTTTTTCCCGGCGGTTTTCACGCTCTCATTGTTATTTACAGTAGTGGCCAACCTATTTGGGTGGAAAATAGCATGGCTTTGTAATATTGTTCTTGCAATTATTATTTTGTTAATATTTTTTCACTCGTTGGTTAAAAACAAGTCAGTAAAAATTGCATTTTTGAGTCTGATAGCCGCATTTATCCAATTAACCGCTTATGGACTGGGCTTTATGCAGGATTTTTGGAAGCGGGTAATATTAAAGTTATCGTAATATATATGTACCATCCTTTTTCGGTGACCGAAACGTTGAGCATTGGTTGGCATATCTTTAAAAAGAATTTCGCCACTATTATCGTTTACAGCCTCATTTCGGCTGCGTTGCTGCTTGGGGTTGGCATCCTGGTTAAATTTGTTTTGGTAGATATGGTGCTGGCCACTATCGGAACCATATTTTCATTAATACTGTTCAGTTTTATATTTCTCACTTTTATCAAACTGGCATTCCAGTTAATTGACAAAGAGTATTACGATTTCAGCCTTAAAGATATTTTGCCATCGTTTAAGATGCTTTTCAGTTATCTTATTCTGCTGGTTATAGTAAGCACAGCATACGTATTCATTTCTACCACCGTGCAACGGCTCGACGAAGGAATTGTGCAACAATTGCTGGGTATATTTTCAACGGTTATCGTCGAGATCTTTTTCTTATTCTATTTCCCTATTTGTGCGTGCTTTATTGTTGACGATAGCAGCGGGCCTTTCGAATCGGTGGCGCAGAGCTTCCAGTTGATCAAAGGCAGTTTTTTGAAATATTTCCTGCTTTTTGTGATAATTGAGATCATGGTTTTTGTAGCAGCGCTGCTTGTTGTCGGGATGCTTTTTGTTGTGCCGTTTGTAAACATTTTGCTGGTGGTAGCCTACCGCAAGCTGGTTTACAGCCACATGGATGTGGACGATGATATTACTGAAACAGTTTAATTTATGGGATTAAAGGCAGCACTAAGCAAACCTTTTGCCGCAATTGTTAACATCCAGTTGAATAAATTGCGGAAACACGCCCCTGAATTTCAGCAAAAAACATTTGAACATCTTATCTCAAAAGCTAAAAACACCTCATTCGGGAAAGATCATCATTTTGAAAAAATCAGCAATTACGAGGATTTTAAAAAGCATATTCCCATTCGCGATTATGAACAACTGAGGCCTTATATCGATCGCGTCACCAAAGGCGAAGAGAACGTGCTGTGGCCGGGCAAACCCGCTTATCTATCCAAAACATCGGGCACAACTTCGGGTGTAAAATATATCCCTATATCTAAAGAAAGCATGCCAGAGCACATCAAAGCTGCCCGTAATGCTTTATTAAGTTATATTCACGAAACCGGAAAAGCTGATTTTGTGGATGGAAAGTTGATCTTTTTACAGGGAAGTCCCGTTTTGAGTGAGAAGGCGGGGATACAAACCGGCAGGCTCTCGGGCATTGTTGCACACCATGTTCCGGGATATCTTCAAAAAAACAGGATGCCAAGCTATGATATCAACTGTATTGAGGACTGGGAGGAAAAGGTAGATGCAATAGTGAACGAAACTAAAGGTGAAGATATGCGCCTTATATCAGGAATACCGCCTTGGTGCCAGATGTATTTCGACAGGTTGTCGGCAGTATCCGGCGGCAAAAAGATCAAAGACATTTTTCCAAACTTTAAGCTCTTTGTACATGGCGGCGTGAATTACGAACCATATCGGACGCGGATGGAAGAAAGCATTGGCTTTGCGATAGACTCGATTGAGACCTATCCAGCTTCCGAGGGCTTTATTGCTTTCCAGGACTCTCAAAAGGGAAAAGGGCTGCTGCTGATGGTAAATTCGGGCATCTTTTACGAATTTATTCCGACTGACGAATTCTTCAATGAAAATCCGACACGCATTAGCCTGAAAGATGTGGAGTTGAATAAAAATTACGTCGTCATATTAAATACCAGTGCGGGCCTTTGGGGCTATAGCCTCGGTGATACGGTTAAATTCGTATCTATCAACCCTTATAAGATCGTAGTTACCGGGCGCATTAAACATTATATCTCTGCCTTCGGCGAACATGTAATTGGCGAAGAAGTGGAACACGCCTTGATGAGCGTCGCTAATAAATATGGTATCGACATTGTTGAGTTCACAGTTGCACCGCAGGTTACCCCACAAAAAGGTGAATTACCTTTCCATGAATGGTTTATAGAATTTGGTAAAGAACCTGAAGATATTAAAGCCTTTGCCCTTGAGGTTGATAAGGCATTACAGCAAAAAAATATTTACTATTTCGACCTGATTGAGGGTAACATTTTGCAGCCTTTGGTAATCCAAAGCCTAAAAAAAGATACCTTTATCAATTATATGCGATCACAGGGAAAACTTGGAGGGCAGAATAAAGTACCGCGTTTATCGAACGACCGAAAAATAGCGGATGAGTTAAAGGAATATATCGTAAAATAATTGAGTAAGATAAAAAACATAGCGGTACTTGGTTCTACCGGTAGTGTGGGCACACAGGCATTGGAGGTGATTGGTAATAACCCTGATCTGTTCAAAGCTTACCTGTTAACCGCACAAAGCAACGCCGATCTGCTGATTACCCAGGCATTACAGTTTAATCCGGCCTACGTTATTATTTGCGACAAGAGCAAATATGCATACGTAAAAGAGTCGCTAAAGAACACAGACGTAAATGTATTGGCCGGAATGGAAGCCGTTGTTGAAACGGTAACGCATTCTAAAATTGACATAGTATTAACGGCGATGGTTGGCTTTGCAGGTTTGGAGCCTACTATAGCCGCCATTAAAGCGGGTAAAGACATTGCGTTAGCAAACAAAGAAACGTTGGTTGTTGCCGGTGAAATAGTTACCGGGCTGGCACGCAAGCATAAAGTAAAAATACTACCGGTTGATTCTGAGCATTCCGCAATTTTCCAGTGCCTTGTAGGTGAGGAAAATAACGAGATTGAAAAGATTATCCTTACAGCTTCGGGCGGACCTTTCCGCAACCGTTCCATCGCTTACCTGGAGAATGTGACCCGGGAGGACGCACTGAAACACCCAAACTGGGTAATGGGCGCTAAGATCACTATCGATTCTGCTTCGTTAATGAATAAAGGGCTGGAAGTTATCGAGGCCAAGTGGCTTTTCGATATAGACGCCGATCAGATAGAAGTTATTGTTCATCCGCAATCCATCGTTCACTCGTTGGTGCAGTTGAAGGATGGCTCGTTAAAGGCGCAAATGGGCTTGCCCGATATGAAGCTGCCTATTCAATATGCCCTCACCTACCCTAACCGGGTGCAAAATAATTTTAAGCGGTTCGACTTTACTGCCTATCCCAATCTCACTTTCGAAAAACCGGATATGGTTACGTTCCGTAATTTGGCTTTGGCGTATGACGCATTAAAACAAGGAGGCAATATGCCCTGCATTATCAATGCAGCTAACGAGGTTGCGGTAGCTGGCTTTTTGAATAAAACGATAGGATTTTTGACAATGAGTACAGTAATTGAACAATGCATGCAACACATTGCCTTTGTTAAGAGTCCTGACTTGGACGACTATTTGAATACTGATAAAGAAACACGCATCTTTGCGCAAAATTTAATAGAACAAATGCCGTTAAAAGCATTACAATTTTAATATAATTTATAAATGAGTATAGTAATTATGGTGGGCCAGTTAATTCTGGGCCTGTCTATTCTGGTAATTTTACATGAACTTGGTCACTTTTTGGCTGCCCGCGCGTTTGGAATAAAGGTGGATAAATTCTACCTTTTCTTTGATGCATGGAATTTCAGCCTGTTTAAGTTTAATTATAAAGGTGTTGAATATGGAATTGGCTGGCTGCCTTTGGGGGGCTATGTTAAAATTGCGGGAATGATAGATGAATCGATGGATACGGAACAATTGGCCGGTCCACCGCAACCGTGGGAGTTCCGTTCAAAACCGGCCTGGCAGCGCTTGATCGTGATGCTTGGCGGCATCATTGTTAACATTATCCTCGGTATTATCATTTTTTGGGTGCTTACCATTAAATACGGTGAGAGCTATATGCCAAATGCTGATATTAAGTATGGTATAGTTCCCGGCGTGATAGGCAAAAAGATAGGACTACAACCCGGCGATAAGATTACCGAAGTTAACGGCAAAAAGGTTGTTCAATTTGAGGAATTAACCAGAACTGAAGTGATACTGGGTAATGCTGATCTTACCGTAATTCGCGGCGGCCAAACTATTCATGTAAAAGTTCCGGGTGGTTTAATAAATGATATTGCAGACTATGGTAATAACGGAATCGATCAGTTCATTAATCGCATTCCCCGTTCCAAATTTGCCGTAGATACGGTTATTCCTGGCAGCTATGCTAAAACCGCGGGGCTTCGTAAGGGCGACAGTATAACTGCCGTCAGCGGTGTTAAAGTTCAGTTTTTTGACCAGTTACAATCTGAACTAAAAAAATACGCCAACAAAAGTACAGTTTTAGAAATAAAACGTAATAATACATTAAGCCAGGTTACAACTAATGTAAATAAAGATGGTACTTTAGGCATCGGCGCAACATTCGATCTGCCAAAGGAAAAAACATTGACGTTCGGTTTCTTCGGTTCGCTGCCGGTTGGCGCATCTAAGGCTTGGGGTACCTTTACCGATAATGCCAAGGGACTTGGTAAGGTTTTTAAAGGGGAGGTAAAGTTAAATAAAGCTGTGAGCGGTCCGGTGGCCATTGCTACTATGTTTGGCGGGCACATAGATTGGTTACGTTTCTGGAGCCTGGTTGGTTTACTTTCAATGGTGCTGGCGCTGACCAACCTATTACCTATCCCCGCTCTTGACGGCGGCCATGCATTATTTCTTATTATTGAAATGATTAAAGGCAAACCATTGAGCGATAAATTTTTGGAACGTGCACAAATAGTAGGGTTTGTGATGTTGATTACGCTTATTGTATTTGTATTCGGCAACGATATTTTGAGATTGGTGACGAAGCCTCATTAAATATCGATTCTTATAAACAAAAGAGGCCGCTTGAATCAAGCGGCCTCTTTTGTTTATAGATCTGTCTGGTCTTGATTAAACTACAGGATCAGAATAATTTGTATTTTGCGCCCAGTCTAAAGGCTGCGGATCTTTTTTGAGAATAGCAGCGCCAATTAATGAAACAACTGCACCCATAAACGGTGTTCCAAGTATTATTACCACAATCGCTATCAGGACACCATATTTACGGCTTATCGCCATTGCCGATTCAATTTGTTCTGAGGATAGATTCCCAGCTGCTTCTAATTTTTGCTGCGAAGCTACCATCGCCTGCTCCCAAACCTGCGGACTTAAAATGGTCATGTAGATATAGCTAAAAATAGCTGATAAGATCCCGTAGAATACAGCAAATAATAATCCCTCAACAAAGGCTTGTCCGAAAGTCATATATCCGCTGCGCAAATCGCGATATTCCTTCTGACTCAAGATCAGAAACGCAATAAAGAGTATATAGCTAATATATTTCACAGGCGAGTCGAGGCTTACGTGCGAAAATTGCCAGATGTAGGTTAGGATCACTGATACAAAAAAGCCGATCAGCGTCCATTTCATAGCCGGTTTACTCGGGGAGACAGTCACATTTTCCATTGTTAATTGGTTTTAAGTTTATTTAAATGTAATTATATTTATTAATTCTAAAAGCGCAGGGAATAAAAAAAGCGGAGTTTAAATTTAAACTCCGCTTTTTTTTAGGATATTTCACATCGCCCTAAACCGTTTTCACGTATTCCGGAGGATCCTTTTTGAATAATGAGCCGAAGATTAGCGATAGAATAAAAACAAACAAAACAGAGATTACCACTCCTGTAATACTGCTCCCTATTGTCGCCTGCTGCTGACTGGCAAAGTCCTTTTTCATTTCGTTAGTCGAAGCCTCTATTTCCTTCTGACTGGCATGCCTTTGTTTCATGATAGAAGCTTTCGCACTTATAGCTGCAGCCTGCGTTTTCTGAACACTATTGGGTTCTATAAACCTGTTAAAAGCAACGTCCCTTACGGCAAACTGAAAAATATAAGCCACCAGGAACATTATGAATATTCCGGTTGTAGCTTGTTTGAAGGTCCAGTAACCGCCTATCTTTTTGCGCGAATCGAAACAAAAGAACACCACGGCAAAAATTGGCAGGAAAATAGAAAAGAATACGGGGGCGGCCACAAAAAGTACCGGTGACTGATTGCCCGATATTACAAAATAATAAGAGATTATACTAAGCGCCGTAATAATAACGCCAAGGAATACGCCCTTCTTTATGCCGTTAATTTTTATATGCCTATCGATGTCGTTCATTAATCTAATTATGGATTTTATTTAAAGCTTATTAATGTTGCTAAAACTGACATATCGAATTCGGCATCAATTGCATTTTTAGCAATTTCACTTTTCTTATCGTCAGACGGATCGGTATCCTGGAAAAAGCACATTATTGGATAAAATAGCTCCTTCAATTCTGAATCTTCCGGGAGCTGTTCTGCAACTTTACTGATCTCAGATACCGGGCTTTCAATCAGGATCTGGTTAGCTATAACCGGTTCGTAAATGCGGTATTCATCCTGAAACTCGTCTTCATCGACCAATAAAAACTCCCGCAGGTAATCTTCCAATCCCGGCTCAATTCCTTCATCTTCACATTCGTTCAAATAAAGCAGCAGGTTTAAGAGTTCGGTCCCCCTATCAAGGGTTTCTTCTTCGATGGCTTCCCATTCATCCGTATCCAGGTAATCTTCTTCCAGTTTCTTTACATCTGCGCTGAAAAAGTTTATCATCAGCAGATCAAAGAATACTTCACGAAGATTTTCCAGTTGCGGATAATCATCAAAAACCTCATCCAGCATATCAACTTTACTTAAAAAGTCTTCTTCCGAATCAAAAACTTCTGCGATTACTTTGATAAACGGTTCAGCATTAAAACTGCTATATTGCGAGAAAGCGGTAAGAGAAGCCCCTATCGCTGATTCTACTTTTGGATCTATCATAAAATTATTGTTTAAATAGGTGATTGTTGTTACAGGTTAACAATACTTTGCCTTTTAAGTTCTGACCAATGAACGGAGAATTATAAGACTTAGATTTGTTATTTTGTTTAGTGTAGTTCCATGTCGCATCCAGATCAAATACAACCAGATTAGCGTCCTGACCTTCGGCTATCGATACAGCTTCTACATTTAATATTTCACGTGGATTAACCGACAATTTTTCGATAATAAGTTCAGGATCCAAGCCTGCTTGCAGTGCCAGTGAAAATGCCGTCTGCAAGCCGATCATGCCATATTCTGCTACCTCAAGCTCTACATTTTTAAATTCTACCTCGTGTGGAGTATGCTGCGAAACAATAGCGTCGATGGTACCATCTTTTAAGCCTTTTAACAATGCATTTACATCGTCGCGTGTCCGCAGCGGCGGTTTTACTTTATAAAGGCTATCGAAGCCGGTGAGAGCTTCATCTGTAAGCACCAAATGATGGGCTGCAACGTCGCACGTTACTTCAAGGCCTTTGCGCTTGGCCTCCCTGATCAACTCGACTGAGCGGGTTGTGGATATTGTAGTGAAATGTATTTTGGAACCGGTGTATTCTGCAAGGTAAAGATCCCGGGCTATCATTAATTCCTCCGCCAGCGGTGGGATACCCTTCATACCAAGCAAGGTGCTGATCTCGCCTTCGTTAACCTTTGCCTTACCGGCTATCGCCGTATCCTCGGGATACGAAAAAACCATCGCATCAAACCCCTGGGCGTATAATAATGCACGCTCCATTAAACCGGCATCCTGCACAGGGCGGTTACCGTCGGTGAACGCTTTGGCGCCGCTGCAAAACATATCGTACATTTCGGCAAGATCCTTCCCTTCACGCTTGTGAGAGATGGCCCCTAACGGGTAAACATCCACAAGATTCCTTTTGGCGCGATTCATCAGATATTCTATTTCGGCTTTTGAATGTACAGGGGGTGTAGTGTTAGGCATCAGCGCTATCCCGGTAAAACCACCGGCGGCTGCGGCTGCGGTTCCGGTGTGCAGATCTTCCTTGGTTTCGAGGCCGAGTTCCCCAACGTTGCAATTCAGGTCAAAAAAACCGGGAGATAGATGTTTACCGTCAGCTTCGAATATTTCAGCATCTGCTTCAATACCGGCGCCTATCTTACTTATTATTCCCTTTTCGATTAAAATATCAACAGTCTGTTTATTAAAGGGTGAACTAGGGTCGAGGATAGTGGCGGATTTAATAAGCAAATTCATTTACTATGCTTTAAAAGGTGGGTTTTAGTCCATTAAACCGGCTGCCTGGATGTGCGCTGTTCCGTTTTGTAGAACCGGATCAGCAGTATTTCGGCTGCCAGAAAAATCAATGCCAAAATTATACAAAGTTTCCATAATTGTAAGCCGAAATTTGTTTCAGTTACATTCCCTTTTAACGAAGCCTTATTGCTTTCCAATATTTCAGCATTATGCGGTACTAATTTGGCCAGTTCGGTATTGGTCATATAACTCAAATCAGATTCGCTGCGGTTATCATTAAAGGCAAGAACAGCTACAATACTATCTGCCTTTTTCAGATCGTAGATACCGGTTTCATGTAATTGATCGGCCATGTAAAGTGTAGTACTTCCCTCCTGCTGCCGTGCGTCTGGTATGATGCTTTGTGTGCCTTTGAGCAGCTTCAACAATTGCTTCTCGTTGGTCTGAACCGGCGGAATCTCTATGCTTTCGTCTTTTCCAATGGTATAAAATAAGGGTTGATCATGCCCGCTCAACAAGGCGATCCTGAACATAGCAGCTACAAATAACGCGTGGGCCTGTAAATTGCTAAAGCTCTCGTGCAAAGCCACCGCCGAAATATATGTTCTTCCTTTACCGCTGGCATATCCGGCCCAAAATATTTTGTTACCGGGCAGCGTCATCAGGTTTTCGGCGCGGTTGCCGGTTGCCGAACTAAGCTCATAATATTTCTTCACATGCGGCAAATCTGGATTCTGCGGGAAGCTTTCGAAGATGCCTTTAAACACCTGGCTTTGCAGGTTAATTGAAGAAACTTTGGTATCCTCAGCCCTTAACTTTTCGGGATAAGCCGCGTTTAACGGTTGGAGTAATGAATGGTAGCTATTCAGGTCGGCATCGTCTGATGGAAACACCATTAGCACGCCGCCCTTACTTACGTAGGTCTTAAGTTGTTGTGACAGGCCCGTCGAGATGGCATTGATATCGCTTAATATGATTAGCGGGTAAGTGTTCAGCGATGCGTAATCAACGTTACCATCGGGCACGCGCTTAGCCGCGAAAAAAGGATCAGCTGCAAATACCGCTTTAAGGTAAGGGTTAACAGTGCCGCCATCTATTAATAAAACGGGCATCTGCTGCGTGGCGTTAAAAGCAAAATAGAATTTATTATCAAAAGTGACCGGATTATCCTGTAAAGTTATTTCAGCGCGTTGCCAGCCAGCCTTCAAACCTGAAAAAATCAGCGTATCAAACTGGACGGATCGTGGCTTTAGGGTATAACTTCCAAGCGCTTTTTGCTCTCCGTTTATTACAAGTTTTAAAGGGATCTTTTCTGCAGCTTCATCAGCATAATTATGCAGCCGCACCACCAATTTCTCGCTTTCGCCGGGGCGATGGATAGCGCTTAACAATGCAACAGAATCTACTGCGACATTTGGCAAACGGTTCGCCTTCAGTTGTACCAGGGTTACTTTTATACCCGTGTCAATTTTAACAGGCTGCACGGTTTCCAGGTTTTTCTGAAAATCAGAAACAACATATATCGACTGCACGCCATTCCGGTGCATTTCAAGCAAATTCTGCTGTCTTGAAATAATTTGTTGTAATGTCCGGCTTTGTGAACTGATCTTTACCTCGTCGACCGCCTCATTAAACTCATCGCGCGTTAACAATCGTTGATGTTTTCCTTCAAAATCCTGCGTGAGTAATTGAAAATCATCATTCACCCCATAAGCGGAAGCTATTTCTTTAGCACGGCGGCGAGCTTCATCAAGTAAAGTACCCTCGCTATTGAGCGTTTGCATGGAATAGGAATTATCCACAAATATGCTCACTACCTGCTGCTTACCTGCATTCGCTGCATTTTTCCCGGGGATAAACGGGCGGGCAAATGCCAAAACCAAAAAAGTCAGCGCTAATAGCCGTGAAGCTAGTATTAAGCGTTCTTTGAGATTGCGGCGATGAGATTGCTGCTCCTGCACATCCTTCAAAAATTGCACATTGCTGAAGTAAACTTTTTGATATCTCCTGAAATTGAAAAGATGCACCAGTACCGGGATGGCCAATGTGAGCAATGCAAATAAAAAGGCAGGATATAAAAAAAGCATAGTGTGCCGGTGTGCCGTTTACAAATGTGCAAATTAAAGCGCAGAAGCAGGAATACCCATCATAAAATATTACTTACAGGGCTATTATGCCCCGTTCCTCCCCTAAAATCTGCGCTGCTGTACTTTATCTTTTAAGTTGATAACAGATTTTGTTGCTTTGGTGATATATTGGTTAAAATAACGTTTGGAAAAGAAATTTCATATATCACTTTACTGGAAATGCCAGCTCATCGGCTATTAGTGGTATTGAATATTGATAAAAACCCTTTCGCGCAAATTAACTACGGCACCGGCAAAGATGTGAGCGACGAAACTATAAAGGATGTAAAAGAGCCTTTAAAGATCAACTGGAGCAATCAGAGTTTTATTGATATCCCGGTAACCTCAAAAGTGTTGATCAACATAAAACCCCGTTAAAAATAAGCTCGTTGCTAAACAACAAACGAGCTTATTTAACATCAACCATCTTTTTAATTTTTTACCGGCTAATTTTTAGATTCTTCCACCATCCGCCAGAGGTATTCCCTACCCAATAACCCAGCATTTTACCGGTCAACGGCACAATCTGATCTACCTCCAAAACCGCTTTCGGATCGTTATTCACAAAAACGCTGATGTGCTTACCCTTTACCACAATCTTTGCATGAAACCATCCATTAGGGTCAGGCGGGATGGGCAAAGGTTGTTCGTATTTATTAGGGAATTGATTACGCAGTATCTCCCAATCGTATTTGGGTGGCGACACATATTGTACGGCATGACTTCTGCGTACCGCATCGGCAGCTTTAAAATTAAACGGGCGGAAATAGATACAATCATAGGTAGAATCATTCACGCCATGAAAAGCAAACCCAACAAAACTATGCTGCAGGGTATCTTTTCCTTTAATGTCAAATTCTATAGTGCCGTTAGTAAACTTCTGACCAATGAGCCAGGCTTTGCCATCATCATTTTTTTCGTCGAGGTGGACTGTTGTAACTCCATTCTCCTCGTGGACTGATAAGTTTCGGCCAACGGCATGCAAATTTGGTTCTTTGTTCGACTGGCCAAAACAGCAGGCCGCAAATAATAACATAGCCGCGGTAGAAAGTGCTTTCATAAGGTTCATTTTTGGTTTCGTTTAATTAAGATGTGGAGGTCAATAAATATGCCACCGATATAAAAAACTGACTATCAGCAATTAACAACAAGACACTTTCTTAAATTGTCCGCTTGTGATATATCCATTGTCCGTATCTGAACGGCTTCAAAGAGGTTATTAAAAAACAAAACACCGGTTGTTTTGTACTATAAGTACCTAAGTTCTTGAGAGATGAAAATAATAATAATGATGTTGCTGGGCATTTTGCCCCTTGCGGCGCTTTGCCAGGACATGAAGGAGTTTAAAGCCTCCAATGGAAAAACCTACCACGTTGGCGATACCGTTAAAGTTGGGATGGGATCAATGCCAGATGGTAATTTTAAATATATCCAGATCACACCGCCGCCCTTTATGCCGCCCGGGCGTAACACTAACAGCTTTGCCGCCCGCCGCGAATTTGCTATGAGCAATGCCGTAATCCGGAGCATCAAAATGTCGTCGTCCATTACCGGGTCTGATAAGGTTATGTTTAGAGTGAAGGCAGGTGGTATAGGCACCTACGATATTTTTATTGCAGAAGCAATTGCCGCCTGCGAAGTAACACCTTGCAGCGCAGTAACGCCAGGTCAGCCCGCCCAATTGAGCATAGCCGATGAAATTGCCAAACTAAAGAAACTGCTCGACGAAGGCGCGATCACCAAAGCCGAATACGAGAAGCAAAAGAAAAAATTGCTCGGCGAATAAGGAATCATCAAGCGGCACAGGCCTTTATAAACCCTTGCTGCTTTTATAAATTACATATTGTAGAAGAACTGTTCGAAAACTATCTTCCCGTCTTTCACTTCGTAAACAGCTACTTCTTCCATCATAACTCTACCATGTTCTTTGTAAGTAACATCTGTCTTCATGGATACAGAGAAAAAATTGCCGGCCACAACCGCGTCAGAAACTTCACCGCCATGAACTTCCACAACAGTGCTGTGCCACCATTCGGTTTTGGCTTTTACAGCATCAATACCTTCTGTACGCTCCATTGGCGACCCTACCGCTTCAAGGCTGATGATGTTATCGGCGTACAATTCGTTTATGGCATCCATGTTTTTACCTTCTCGGCAAAGCTGTACAAGCTTGTCTGCAATTTCCTGTGTGTTCATAATTTTATGGTTTTTAATTTGATTATATAAAGCTATAAATAACAAATAGCAACGCTGCCTTGAAGTGTTTAAATTTCTGTTAAATTATCAGACAACAAGGCACAAAAAAAAGACGCAATATATTGCGTCTCTCCAAAAATCATTTGTAAAATACTGCTTATGCCGTTACAATATGCTCTTTCGCAGCCAGGTACCGTTCAGCATCTATAGCTGCCATGCAACCACTTCCGGCAGCAGTAACGGCCTGACGGTAAATATGGTCCTGCGCATCGCCACAGCAAAATACGCCTTCAATGTTGGTAGTAGTTGAACCCGGTGTGGTTTTGATATACCCGGTTTCGTCCATGTGCAGCCAGCCTTTAAAAATTTCAGTATTAGGATGATGTCCTATCGCCACAAAGAAACCAGAAACAGGGAGGGTAGTCTCCTCGTTGGTTTTGTTGTTAATCACGGTTACACCATTGACGCTTTGTCCGTCGCCTACTATTTCTTTGGTTTCTGTATTGTATAAAATCTCGATGTTCGATGTATTCAACACACGATTTACCATCGCTTTAGAAGCGCGGAACTCGTCACGACGAACAATCATAAATACCTTGCGGCATAATTTTGCAAGGTAAGTAGCTTCTTCGGCAGCGGTATCGCCAGCACCTACTATCGCTACGTCTTCGCCTTTAAAAAAGAACCCATCACAGGTAGCACAGGCAGAAACACCGAAACCACTGTATTTCTGTTCCGATTCCAAACCCAGCCATTTTGCTGACGCTCCGGTAGAAACGATCACTGTATCAGCAGTAATAGTTTTTGTACCATCAACTACAACTTTGTGCGGCAGGCTGCTGAAATCAACTGAAGTAACATAACCGAAACGGATATCGGTACCGAGGCGCTCCGCCTGTTTACGGAAGTTCTCCATCATTTCGGGGCCCATGATACCTTCAGGGTAACCTGGATAGTTCTCCACATCGGTAGTTTGTGTAAGCTGACCGCCGGGAACTATTCCAGTGTACATAACCGGTTTCAGATCAGCGCGCGACGCATAAATTGCAGCAGTGTACCCCGCAGGGCCCGAGCCTATGATAAGGCATTTAACATGTTCTATATCCTGAGACATTGATTGTTTTAAATTGAAGCACAAAGATAAGCAAAAAAGGGAGTTTAATGGTCAGGCGATGGTAAACAGATTACCGGTGACATACCGACAACTAATCCTACATTTTTAACACCCCCCTCAATTTTCTAACCTCCAATCACTTCCCCGTATTCGCCTTAAATACCCTTAAAAAATTACCGCCCAATATCTTATCGATGTCCTTTTCTGAATAGCCGAGTTTTAAGAGTTCTTCAGTGATCTTCGGATAATCGGCCACGCTGTTCAAACCCAGCGGGTATGATTCAGCGCCATCAAAATCCGACCCGATCCCCACATGTTCTACCCCTATCAATTTAGCAATGTAATCGATATGTTCGATCAGCAGGCTCAGCGGCGGCCTTATCTTATCCGACTCTGCTTTATAAATTGCATTTAATCTGATATTAGCCAGGTCACCATCATTGTAAACTTTAACCAGCGAATCCAGTTCTTTTTTATGCCGATGGAGAAAAGCCGATACTTTGGGTGTATAAGTGCTATCCACAAAGCCGCTGTAAAAGTTAACGCAAACTACTCCTCCATTTTTCGCCAGCGCTTTCAATTGATCGTCCTTTAAATTCCGACGGTTCGGATCAAGCGCGTAGGCACAACTGTGCGAGGCGATAACCGGCTTGCTGCTGGTGGCTATCACATCATAAAACGTACGCTCACCAACGTGTGATACATCCACCATTACGCCCAGATCGTTCAGGTGTTTTACTATTTGTTTGCCGTAATCGGTAAGTCCCAAATTCTTTAGCGAATCTTTTTTCATCACCTCATCGCGTGCCGAAGTAGCCCACGATGTACTGTTGTTCCAGGTAAGCGTCAAATAATTCATGCCCCGTTTTGCCAGGCTGTCAATATAATCCATCCTATCCTCTATCATATGCCCGCCTTCAACGCCTATCATTGCCGCCAGTTTTTTTTGTTTAACGACCTTTTGCAGTTCTTTCGAATTATGAACCAATTGAATTTTATCTGGGTAGCGGGCAATCAATGCATATAACGAATCTATCTCCCGATTCGCCATTGCAAACGCCTTACCTTTGCCATATTCCTCACCGCACCAGACGGAAAAAATCTGGCCGTCCAATCCCCCCTGTTTGGCGCGTATCAAATCGAAGTTCCCCGTACTTTGCGGCTTGCCTACATCCAATTTTGTAATGAGCACATTAGAAAGGATGTCATTATGCGTATCAACCAGAATGGCCTTTTGGTGAATTTGCGCCGGAGTTTGGGCAAAGGCTATTATAGTGGATAAAGATAAAAATGCGGTCAGAATTTTTTTCATAAGCGGAAGTTAAACACAAAGTCGCCCTTTTCAAAACGCGGAATAGTTTAAGTGGCAGGATGAGTTGTAAAAAACTGCACAGCAACATAGATCAAAGCCGCAATTCCAAACCCAAACAGAAATATCTCTAAAAACTTGGCAGGCCCATCATTCAATGTAAAATCGTCGATATTGGCCGGATCATAGCTTACGTTAAGTTTATCACCTACTTTATACGGACAAGGGTAACTGGAAATGGAATAAGTTTTGGTAACCATATTCGCTTTTGAAACAGGAAACTTAACCACAGGTTTATACTGATAAGAAACGCCGTCCGAGTTATTAAAAACCACGCGTTCTATATCCACAACTACAGCCTCTACGGTAATCCCTTTTTCAAGTAAGCGCAACCGGTGATTGCGGCGCCCGAACGCCCAGATGATAAGAAAGGCACCTACCAACAGTGCCATAATTTCGTTGTAATTTATTGCCATAAGTCAAGTTAGAAAAGTTCTAAAGTGATTTTCAAATCGTCGCATCTTTTCATTCGCACATCCGCACATCAAAAATCCGCACATTAATTACGTCTGTATCACCCCCACGTTAAACGCTTTCTCTATCGGTGCATGATTAGCCGCCTCAATCCCCATCGATATTACTTTACGTGTTTCCAGCGGATCGATAATGCCATCTACCCAAAGGCGGGCGGAGGCATAATATGGCGTAGTTTGCGCGTTATAACGCTCGGTGGTTTCTTTTAATAGTTGCGCTTCCTTTTCCTGGTCGACTTCTTCTCCTTTGGCTTTTAACCCGGCCGCCTGGATCTGCACCAGCGTCTTCGCTGCCGATGCACCGCCCATCACCGCAATTTTAGCCGACGGCCAGGCATATATCAACCGCGGATCATAAGCCTTGCCACACATAGCATAATTGCCCGCCCCGTACGAGTTCCCGATCACAATGGTAAATTTCGGTACAACCGAATTGGATACAGCGTTCACCATCTTTGCGCCGTCTTTAATAATGCCTCCGTGTTCTGCCCTGCTGCCCACCATAAAGCCGGTCACATCTTGCAAAAACACAATCGGGATTTTCTTCTGGTTGCAGTTCATTATAAAGCGCGTTGCTTTATCTGCTGAGTCTGAATAGATCACCCCGCCAAACTGCATCTCCCCTTTTTTCGATTTTAACACCTTCCGCTGGTTAGCCACAATGCCTACCGCCCAACCATCCACACGCCCTAAACCGCAAATGATCGACTGACCGTAACCCGCCTTATATTCCTCGAATTCTGAATTATCCAACAGGCGCAAAATAACTTCATTCATGTCGTATGCCGTCTCCCGGTTGGCCGGCAATATGCCATAAATATCTGCTTCCTTTAACTTCGGCGCTGCCGGTTTCACCCTGTCGAACCCGGCTTTGGTATAATCGCCGGTCATGCTTATAATATTGCGAATAGAATCAAGGCAGGCCTGATCATTTGGCTGCTTATAATCCGTAACGCCCGAAATTTCGCATTGCGTTGTGGCGCCACCTAAGGTCTCGTTATCCACATCCTCCCCAATAGCCGATTTTACCAGGTATGACCCTGCCAGAAATACCGAGCCCGTTCCCTCAACTATCATCGCCTCATCGCTCATTATCGGCAAATAAGCACCGCCCGCCACGCACGAGCCCATAATAGCGGCAATTTGTATAATGCCCATGCTGCTCATCACCGCATTATTCCTGAAGATCCGCCCAAAATGCTCCTTATCGGGGAAGATCTCATCCTGCAAAGGCAAATACACTCCTGCCGAATCCACCAGGTAAATAATAGGCAGGCGGTTCTCAATAGCAATTTCCTGCGCCCGTAAATTCTTCTTGGCAGTGATCGGGAACCACGCTCCCGCTTTCACTGTAGCATCATTAGCCACCACCACGCATTGCCGCCCACTAACATACCCAATACCGCACACTACCCCTCCCGATGGACATCCGCCATGTTCGGCATACATTCCGTCACCTACAAATGCACCTACTTCAAGCCAGGGTTTATCTTTGTCTAACAGCGCCTTAACCCGTTCACGCGCCAGCATCTTGCCTTTTTCTTTTTGCTTAGCCGCAGCCTTTTCTCCGCCGCCTAGGTAAACTTTCTTGAGCCGCGTGTTCAATTCAAAAACAAGCTGCTTGTTTATATCCTCGTTCTTATTAAATTCAATGTCCATAGGTTGGTTTATAATTTGTTGACGGAGTCGCCTCCCTCCAAACTTACGAAGTTTAATTTACCTAATTGTCTTAACCGGGATTAAACAAATTTCAGGATTTTCAATGAAGAAGAAAATTCAATAAATTCTTAAATTCTGAAAATTCAGGTTCATACATTAATAGTTACACCCACTTTGTAACGTTTTCAGTATTAAATTTTGATTTACTGGAAATATAGTACTTTAGCAAAATTTTTATACCCAAATTAATGCAAGAAACGGATACCGCAGCCCCCGCAAAAAAATCGAGATTCCCTAGGGCAGTCCCTTATATAATTGGTAATGAAGCCGCAGAGCGTTTTAGCTTTTATGGCATGCGTTCTGTACTCAGCCTTTTTTTAGTAAAGCAATTTTTCAATCCTACTAACAATCCCGCGTTAACAGACCAGGCTAACGCGCACGCCAATAAGTTACACCATTTGTTTGTGATGGTGGCTTATGCCTTGCCATTTGTAGGCGGCATGGTGGCCGACTGGTTTACCGGCAAATACAAGCTCATTTTATATGTATCGATAATTTATTGCATCGGTCATTTAATGCTGGCCACGTTCGATGGCGGTTTAAGCGGTTTTGAAATGGGTTTATTGGTAGTTGCTATTGGTGCCGGTGGCATTAAATCATGCGTATCAGCTAACGTTGGCGACCAGTTTGATGCTACCAATCAGGATCTGTTGTCAAAAGTTTACGGCTGGTTCTATTTCAGTATCAACGCCGGCTCTATGATCTCGACCGTTGCCATTCCATGGACGTACGATCACTTTGGCCCAAAATGGGCTTTCGGTATTCCCGGTATCCTGATGGCGCTGGCTACCATTATATTCTTCTCAGGTCGTAATAAATATGTAAAAGTGCCTCCTCAGGGGGTTAACCGCAATAACCTGGTGTTTATTACGTGGTATGCCTTAACTCATTCCAGCCAAAGAAAACCGGGTCAAACATTGCTGGATGTTGCCAAAGGCCCGTACAATCCAGAACGGGTAGAAGGTGTAAAAGCCGTTTACCGCGTAATGGCCGTATTTTTCTTTGCGCTGGCATTCTGGGCGGTTTGGGATCAGTGCCTGTCTGAATGGACGCTGTATGCCGAAAAAATGGACCGCGTTATCAACCTTGGATTTACTAAAGTTACCATTTTCCCAGGTCAGTTGTCAACCTTTAATACAGTGTTCCTGCTGATGTTCATACCTTTCTTTAACTATTTCGTATATCCTCGTCTTGACAAAATGGGACTGAAAACCACACCATTACGCAGGCTTGGAGCAGGCCTGATATTAACCGCATTATCATTTGTGGTGATTGGTTTTACTCATGCCAGCATTCAGAACGGTAGCTCACCGTCCATCTGGTGGCAGGTACTGGCATTTCTGATCCTTTCTGCTGCTGAGGTATTAGTATCTATCACCGGCCTTGAATACGCTTATACCCATTCACCAAAGTCAATGAAAAGTACCATGACCGGTATCTGGTTCCTGGTCGTATCTTTTGGTAACCTTATCACAGCACTGGTTAATGGCTTTATTGAAGACGGCGGCTGGTGGGCACGCAACTTAAAGGGCGCCAATTACGAATGGTTCTTTGTAACGTTCATCTGTGTATTTATACTGATCTTTTTCTTTGTAGCTCCACGTTTAAAAGAGCGCAACTACATCACCGATCCCGTTATCGATGCCGAAATAGCAGCAAACGCAGAAAAACTGTAATACAGGTAGTTTCAGCCAGTTTGTTAATATTCAGTTAAACAATTTTTATAGGTGCGTTAAATGAATTAATTTTGCGCACATCTAATACTTTTTGCGTGCCTGATAGCATAGTTATTATTCCTACGTACAATGAAAAAGAGAACATCGAGCGGATGATCCGCAAGGTATTTTCTCTTCCTCATGATTTTCATATCCTCATTATCGACGATGGTTCGCCTGACGGTACGCCACTCATCGTGAAAGAATTACAGAAAGAATATCCTGAACGCCTTTTCATGGAAGAACGCGCGGGCAAACAAGGCCTGGGTACGGCTTATATTCATGGTTTCAGATGGTCGATAGCGCATCAATACGATTATATTTTCGAAATGGATGCCGACTTCTCACATAACCCCGATGATCTGCTCAAACTCCGCGATGCCTGCATTGAGGGTGCCGATGCAGTGGTGGGCTCACGTTACGTAAATGGTGTTAACGTAGTGAACTGGCCTATGAGCCGCGTGCTCATGAGTTATTTTGCGTCGGTATATGTGCGTTTTATAACCGGTATCGAAGTTCGTGACGCCACGGCTGGTTTCATGTGCTACAAACGTAAAGTACTCGAAACAATTCGTTTAGATAAGATCAAATTCGTAGGTTATGCCTTTCAGATCGAGATGAAATACACCACCATCAAGCATGGTTTCAAACTGGTGGAAGTCCCTATCATCTTCACAGATCGCACCGCCGGTACCTCAAAAATGTCGACCAGCATTTTCAGGGAGGCATTTTTTGGTGTTATTCAAATGAAGATCAACTCTATATTCAGGAAGTACCCGGAAGGGTGACGTGGTGATTAGAGGCTTGAGATTAGAGATTAGGTTTTCTGATTGATTATTTCTAAAGTGATATTCCTTTGTATAGCCCTTTTCCCACTTATTTAATAGCTTTGAATATTGGTATAGCGATTATTCCTTTTAATCTCTGATTAACAAATCTCTAATCACTACAAAACATGAACGAACACCTCGATCCTGCCCCCGAACGCCTCTCTTCTGCCGAACGTGATATTGAAAAAGTATTGCGCCCCCAGGCTTTTGAGGATTTTACGGGTCAGCAAAAGATCCTGACAAACTTAAAAGTGTTTGTGCAGGCTGCCCGAATGCGTGGCGAGGCGCTCGATCACGTGCTGCTGCACGGCCCACCGGGATTAGGCAAAACCACTCTTTCACATATCATTGCCAATGAAATGGGTTCCGGCATCAAAATCACCTCCGGCCCTGTACTGGATAAGCCCGGCGATTTGGCCGGCCTCCTTACCAATCTTGAAACCGGCGATATTTTATTTATTGATGAAATTCACCGGTTGAGCCCCTTGGTGGAAGAATATTTGTATTCAGCAATGGAGGATTTTAAGATCGATATTATGCTCGAAAGCGGCCCTAATGCCCGTTCTGTGCAGCTTTCATTGAATCCATTCACACTTGTTGGCGCTACCACACGTTCAGGTTTGCTGACTGCCCCGCTTCGCGCCCGCTTCGGCATTAATGCCCGCCTGGAATATTACGACGCTAAATTGCTTACTACCATATTACTGCGCTCGGCATCTATTTTAAAGACACCAATCAGCGACGAAGGCGCTTATGAAATTGCCCGTCGCAGCCGCGGTACCCCACGCATTGCCAACGCTTTGTTGCGCCGTACCCGTGATTTTGCCCAGATTAAAGGCGATGGCAATATCGATACCGCCATTTCGCAATACGCCCTCAACGCCCTCAACGTTGACGAGCATGGCCTCGATGAAATGGATAATAAGATCCTCACCACTATCATAGACAAGTTTAAAGGCGGTCCAGTGGGTCTGAAAACCATTGCCACTGCGGTTGGTGAAGACGAAGGAACCATCGAAGAAGTTTACGAACCTTTTCTTATTCAGGAAGGCTTTTTGATGCGTACCGCCCGCGGCCGTGAAGCCACTGAAAGTGCTTACCGCCATCTCGGTAAAATAAAAACTGGAGGAAATCCTTCCTTGTTTTAACCAATAGTTATTACATTTGAAATTATAAACCAATCTGCCCGGTGAATAATGATGTGACATTCAGTGTATTTCTACCTGATTATCAACACATTTGCGCGCAGATAAAATATTTTCAACATATAATTCGCTACTTATTTTGAATATGTACAATTATAATATTCTGAATGATAAGGAATTGACCGGCTTACTACAGCAGGCCGACGAATATGCTTTTACCGAAATTTATAACCGGTACTGGGACAAGTTGTTTACTGTTGCTGCCAACAAGCTGCGTGAATTGGATGAGGCGGAAGAAATTGTACAGGATATATTTGTATCCCTTTGGAAACGCCGCGAGGATTTGGCTGACATTAATTCGTTAAGCGCTTATCTTTCCGTTTCAGTGAAATACCGTATCATCAAACTGTTGGATAAACAAGCTCAACAGCAAAAATATACTGATTACACGCAATACGTTAAAACGCTCACCGACGATTCCACCCAGCAATGGCTCGAATTTGAAGAACTCCGCACGCGCCTTGCCGGCTTCGTGGCTGATCTGCCCGAAAAATGTCGCCTCGTTTACCAGCTCAGCCGTGATTCAGGCTTCTCGCACAAAAAAATCGCTGAAGAGTTAAGTATCTCTGAAAAAACCGTTGAAGCGCACCTTAGCAAAGCACTGAAGACGCTACGTACAAGATTGAGTAGCTTCTTATTATAACACGAGCTATTTTATCTGCTTAATGTAACTGTTACACAACGCCCGCTTCCGTTGGATTGTACCCAAAATACTTTTTAAAGGCAAACGAAAAATGAGACAGATCCTCAAAACCAGTATCCAGGTAAACTTCCGAAGGCTTTCTTTTTTGCTCAAAAATCTGGTAATGGGCCAATTCCAGTCGTTTTTGGGTTAACCACCTACCGGGCGTGATGTGGAAAGCATTCTTAAAGTCCTTCTTAAACGTAGTAAGGCTTCTGCCGGTCAGGTAGCCAAATTTCTCTAATGGCAGATTGAACTTGTAGTTCTGCTCCATAAACGAGACCAGGTCAAGCTTACCCGGTTCTTCAAAGTAGCCCAGCAAACCGTCAACGGCTGGTTCGATAGCGCGAAGTACGCGAATAGCCTCCTCTACTTTAAAGGTGGCTATGTCTGCAGGCAAGGCATCGGCCAGGTCAAAATAAGGTAGTAAAGAGTTAAACAGACTTTTTAATAAAGGGTGATCTTGCAAAACTACCGGCTCGCGGTTGCGCGGCACCAATGGCTCGATGTCTTTGTAATAATGTTTCAATCGATCTTTACGAAAAATTACGGAGATAGCTACGGAGGGTTCACCGTTCAGCGGCAGTTTACTCATCCGGCCCAACTGATCGCGCGGAAACAAAATTGTATCTCCTGCAAAGAAACGAAAAGTGTAATCTGCCCCAGCAATCCTGACCTCGCCCGACAATACACGAACAAGGGCAGGATCCGGAAGTGACAGTTCACGGCTATAATGAGCCTCCTTTTTACAGGATACAAAAACTTCGGCTACCTCCATGTTCGCAATTTACAATAAATTCAAGCGGATAAGGCTTTCAGCAGTAGCCACTATCGCTTCTTCCCGCGGTCGTGGCGACCAGCCCAACATCCTGATCGCTTTGGCGCTGGTAACATTCATCGAAATACCGAGTAATGGGAGCATGCTCTTCACCATTGGGTCTTTCAACGCAGCAATGCGCAGTAAGGTGTTGGGCAATTGTTTCAATTTAACCAGGGCAGCGGCAATGCCGAGGTTTTCTTTTAATATTTTCGCGACTTCAACCATCCAGATGCTTCCACCCGCGGTAGCAATAAAGCGCTCGCCATTAGCAGCCGGATCCACCATTGCACGCAGGTGCAGGTCGGCTACGTCGCGTACATCTACAAAACCCGAATTGATCTTCGGGCAGCCTGGTATCTTTCCGGTTAAAAAGTTTTTAATGATCTGAATGGAATGGGAATATTCCGCCCCCAGTACCGGGCCCATAACGGCAACCGGGTTAACAGCGCTCAGCTCCAAACCATGACCCTCCTTTTCAATAAATTCCCAGGCGGCTTTTTCAGCCAGCGTTTTTGACTTTTGGTAAGCCGGTGCATTTTCGGTATTTGTCCAGTAGGTTTCATCAAATGGCCCGGTCTGTTTCGGGTGACCATAAACCACCGCTCCGATAGCCGAGGTTAGCACTACACGTTTAACACCCGCATCTCTTGCGGCACGCAATACACGTAGCACACCTTCACGCGCCGGAATGATCATTTCATCCTCGCGTTCAAACCTCAACTTTGGAGTTGGCGAAGCAACATGTATTACGTAGGTGCAGTCTTTCACGGCTTCCTTCCAATTGTCGTCGCACGAAAGATCGGCCCGGATAAAGCTCAGCCGGTCGGCCGCATCAACGCCGCCTTCTTTTAGCATGGCCCTCACCCCGGCTTCACGGGCCGGTTTACGCAGCGTAGCCCTTACACGGTAACCCTCGTTTATTAATTGAATAATGCAGTACATGGCAATAAACCCTGTGCCGCCTGTTATCAGCACTAATTTTTCAGTATTTGAATTTATTTTCATCTGTTTTGTGTTTTGATGAAGCAAAGTTCGCGTTAAAAAAGTCTGACGGTTTTGTTTAAAAGGCGTAATGTGCTTTGTTTAAAAGGCGAGGATGCATCGAATATTAGGCATAATTCATTTTTCAATAGAAAATATTTTACCTCCCACTAAGGGTTTCCTCAAGGTTAACGGACTTACTATTAAACCACCCTACCTAAATGGACGACCGTTACCGCGAATTAGCAAAAAAATGGCTTGATGGCACCATCACACCCGATGAGCAGGCTGAGTTTGCTGCGTGGTATAATGCCGGCCAGGATTCTCCTGTAAATATTCCGTCGGATTTCGCTAAAGACGAAGATGAACTGCGGGAAAGGATCTTGAACAAGATAAACCGCGAAATCAAAAACGATGGTAAATCGAGCAAAATTATCCCTATATGGTTGCGTGTTGCTGCTGCGATATTGGTGGTTGGATTTGGTTTCATGCCGCTGTGTTTTTATCTGAAGCACCAATCGGTAAATCAGCGCGCGTTAACCCGGCAAAAACCGTTATTAAAAAATGATATTAGTCCTGGCGGCAACAAGGCTATCCTTACCCTCGCAAACGGACAAAAAATAAATTTGAGCGACGTAAAGAACGGTGTACTGGCCAGCCAGGGCCAAACCGTTCTGAAAAAAGATAAAGATGGTCGCATTATTTACGAAAAACCCGCCGGCAAAACGGTCGACTCTGCATCTATCTACAATACTATCACCATTCCGAAAGGCGGGCAATTTCAGCTTGTGCTGAGCGACGGCAGTAAAGTGTGGTTGAACTCTGCTTCATCCATCACTTTTCCTGCTGTGTTTTCTAAAACCGAACGCAAGGTCACCATCACCGGCGAGGCTTATTTCGAGGTTGCTAAAAACAAACACCTGCCTTTCAGGGTTGTTGCCGGAACACAAACCGTGGAAGTGCTCGGAACACATTTCAACATTAATGCCTACGCCGATGAGCCGGAGATGAGAACCACGCTGATTGAAGGAAGCGTAAAGGTTTCGGCGGGTAATGAATCGGCTATATTAAAACCATCGCAACAATCAAGCATTTCCGGCCCGGGTAAGATTAGAGTGAACACTGTTGACACCGACGATATCCTTGCCTGGACCACAGGCAACTTCCAGTTTGAGAAAGCAGAAATACCGTTAATTATGCGCCAGGCATCAAGATGGTATAATGTAGATATAAAATATGATGGCGAAGTTCCGCAGCGGCGGTTTACAGGCAGCATATCACGCAATGTAAACCTGTCGGAATTATTAAACATGCTTAGATATACCGGTATACATTTTAAGATAGAAGGCAAAACCATTGTGGTAACCTCCTGATATATACCATACCTGATTATAAACTATTGAAAAACGCTTACTGCAGTACTAACCACCCTGCAGCTATTTAAAGTATTGCGTAATGGCAATTGCATATCTATTTATTTCATCCAAATGTTCATTAACTAACTAAACTAAAAACCAAATGAGAGAATTAATACTAAGATCCCCCTGACATTTTAGGTAACGCTCTTATGGCAACATAAGCCTACGGATAAAAAAACCGGGAAGCGTTGGCGCGCTTACCCGGCTCGATATCTGGGTTACCTCTATCCACAATCGCGAAATTGAAATAATAAGTTTTTAACCCAAACACACAAAACTATGAAATTTAATTTTATGGTGGTGCCGGTTAACCGACATTACCTGTCTAAAATTTTATTGGCTATGAAGCTAACTGCTGTTTTCATATTTGCAGCCCTTTTAAACGTAAGCGCAAAAACTTACAGCCAAAATATAAATATCCATCAGAGCAATACTTCTGTTGATAAAATATTAAAACTGATAAAGAAACAAAGCGGCTACAACTACTTTTACGATGAAGATGCAGTTGCAAAAACAACTAAAGTAAATGTCGATGTTAATAACGCAACTATTGAACAGGTACTGAATATCTGTTTTAAAAATCAACCCCTAACCTACCGCATTTTTCAGCAAACCATTGTTGTAAAGGCAAAAGACGAAAGCAACCCGGTATCAGATGTAGCCCAGAATGTGCAGGGTACCGTATCGGATGCCAAAGGCCCATTGCCGGGTGTAAGCGTAAGGGTAAAAGGCACCAATATAGGTGTAGTTACCGACGTAAACGGTAAATACGTTTTAAACAACATTGATGGCGGTGCAACCTTGGTATTCACTTTTGTGGGCTATGACAGCCAGGAAGTTGCCATTAATAATCGTACAACTGTTGATGTAAAGCTTGTTGAGTCTCAAAAAGCGCTGAACGAAGTGGTAGTGGTTGGTTACGGAACGTCAAAAAGGGTTGACCTTACCGGCGCCGTTGGTAGCGTTAACGACAAGCAATTACAGGAACGCCCCTCCATTAACCTTGAAGAAGAACTTGCCGGTAAAATTGCCGGTGTGAACGTATCAACCAACTCGGGTGCGCCAGGTGGCGGCACCAAGATCAGGATTCGTGGTTACAGCTCTATCAACTCCAGCACCGACCCGTTGTACGTGGTTGACGGTGTGGCATGGACTGAAGGAGGTGCTTCCATTAACCCGAACGACGTTGCCTCTATCGACGTTTTGAAAGATGCTTCGTCGACGGCCATTTATGGTACCCGGGGTTCAAACGGTGTAATACTCATCACTACCAAACGCGGCTCAAAAAAGAGCAATGGCGGGACTGTTAACTATGACGCTTACGCAAGCGTTGGTGTTTTAGCACGTAAACTGAAGGTGCTTGATGCCAAACAATTCCTCCAGGTTGAGGATATTTCTTATGCAAACATTAAGAAATACGATCCGGTTGGATGGGCAGCAGGAAAATATGCAGATGATGATCCGAAAGTAATTCGCACGGCGCTTATTGGAAAGTTATTCGATGCAAACCTGAATCCGCTTTATAACACCGATTGGCAGGATGCAACTACCCAGCACGCTTTCAGCCAGAACCATAACCTGTCATTTACCGATGGTACCGACAAAATGAATTATGGTTTATTTCTGAACTACGGCGATGATGAAGGTATTATCATAAACAGTTATCAGAAACGTTATAACGCACGCCTTACCTTCGATAACCAGGTAAAACCATGGTTAAAAGTTGGCGCTACCCTGAACTACGACTACCGCGAAACCCGCACTCAGGACGATGGTACCGGTGGTAACAACATCCCGCGTATGCTGGTGGAAATGCCGTCGATATTCCCAATTAAATACCCCGACGGCACTTACGCCAAACGTACCGATTACCCTAATATGGAAGGTGGCGACAACCCGGTTGCACAAGCTAACGAAATTGTATCGCTGCACTTTAACCGTGTTTTCAACGGAAATGGCTATGCTAACATCAATTTTATGCCTGGGCTTGATTTCAAAACAGTTATTGCTGTTACTACATCAAGCAATACTGAGCCGCATTCACAATCAGGGCTTGTTGGTGGTTCCACAATCAATCAAAGCTATAGTTCAGCATCTATCAACCAGTATAACAACGTTTTCTGGGAATGGCAAAACTATTTAACCTTTAACAGAAAGTTCAACAAGGTTCATTCATTGAACGTTGTGGTAGGTACCGAGCGTCAGAATTTCAGCCAACTGACTTCATATGGCTCAACTCAAAGTCTTTCTGACGATTACTACCAGTACTATAACCTGGGCGCCGGTTCAATCCCCGGAATACCTACTTCAAATTATGATGCATGGCAAACGCAGTCATTTTTCGGCAGGTTAAACTATACCTACGATGATAAATACCTGCTAACAATTAACGGACGCGAAGATGGTTCATCACGTTTTGGTTCAAAAAACAAGTATGGGTTCTTCCCTTCTGCAGCTATAGCATGGCGCGTTTCTCAGGAGGACTTCCTGAAGGATAACAAAACCATCTCTGATCTGAAATTAAGATTGAGCTACGGCTTAACCGGTAACTCGGAAATAGGTTCATCGCACGATTACCGGTCGCTGGCTAACATCAATACTACTAATTATCCGTTTGGCGGTGCGCAATCTATCGGCACAAACCTGACAAGCATTGGTAATGATAACCTGCAATGGGAAAAAACCTCTGAGTATGACTTTGGTGTTTCGTTCGGTTTATTTAACGACCGCATCAATGTAGAAGCAGACGCTTTCTTAAAGAAAACCAAATCGTTGTTGCTTAACGCACCACTACCTGAAACAAGCGGCTTCACCAATGTGTTCAAAAACATAGGTCAGATAGAAAATAAGGGTATCGAGTTAACTGTCAATACTGTTAACGTAAAATCGCAGAATTTTTCGTGGAACACCAGCTTTAATATTTCGTTCTTAAAGAACAAGATCCTGAATCTGGGTGCCAGCAACGATGATATCTTCCTTGATCCTACCTTCCTGTCGCAATTTAACCTGATGCGTGTTGGCCTGCCCGCCGGTACATTCTGGGGTTACAAAGTGCTGGGTACATGGGGTACTGCCGAAGCAACAGAAGCGGCTAAATATGGCCTGCTGCCAGGCGATTTAAAAATCTGGGATAAAAACGGCGACGGTAAGATTACAGCCGATGACAAAACCGTATTAGGTAAATCAATACCTGATGGTTATGGCACATTAACAAATACCTTCAAATACAAAAACTTCGATCTTGCCGTTGAGTTACAGTTTGATTATGGCAACCAGGTAATGAACCTAACCCGCCACTCGGGTCAGGACCGTACCGGGCAGGCTAATAGCTATGCCACCGTTCTGAACGCATGGACTCCAACAAACCAGAATACCGATATTGCTGAAGACCGTCCGGCATACGTACGTTATCAGACCGAGATCTATTCAACCAAGGTAGAGAATGGCTCGTTTATCCGCGGTAAAACAGTAACGCTTGGTTACACCTTCGACAATGATTTTGTTAAGAAGATCAAGCTAAACCGGTTAAGAGTCTATGCCCAGGCACAAAACCTTTTCCTGATCACCAAATACACCGGTTATGATCCTGAAACATCAACCTACAACAACTCAAGCAACTTTACACAGGGTATCTTGTTTTACGATTATCCAAAACCAAGAACCTTCCTGCTTGGAGTAAATGCCAGTTTTTAATTAAATATTAAAATAGAGAGACATCATCATGAAATTTAATATAAATAAATACAGGATCGGGTTAATGTTACTGGTCCTTACGGCTTCAATAAGCAGTTGCAAAAAATACCTCGACGAAAAGGATAAAAGCAACTTCGTAAAAACAAATTATTTCCAAACAGCTTCACAGGCACGCACTTTTGTTAACGGCATATATGTGCAGCTTCACCTCTTCCAAAACGGCGATGCATACGGTGAAGCACCTTTTATCACCCTCGAGCTGTTTGCCGGGCACGCAACATCTTTAGGCCAGAGTGTTAACAACGGCAATGTGATACATGAGCGCACTGACGCTGTTAACCCTGGCTTTGAGGATGTATGGAAAAATAGCTACAACGCTATTGCCAACGCCAACCTGGCACTGCAGGAAATACCTAAAGTAGCAGCTTTGGACGATGCCAGTAAGAAAGAACTGCTTGGCGAAGTTTACTTTCTGAGGGCTTTCTTCTATTACCATTTGGTGAGGCTTTATGGCGATGTTCCGCTGATCACAACACCGATTACCATCGACAGCCCTGATCTGTACCCGGCCCGCACCGATTACAAAAAAGTTTACGACCTCATCATTGGCGACTTGACAGCCGCCGAAGCCTCAGGTTTAGCCGAAACGGACCAAACAGGCCGTGTATCATTAGGCGCTGTACGTACCTTGCTGGCCAGCGTGTACCTGACCACAGCCGGTTACCCGATGCAGAAAACCGAAAACTATGCTTTGGCTGCAACAGAAGCAAAAAAGGTGTTAACAGATTACGCCCTTTTTACCGATTACGCATACCTGCATGACAATGCGCACAAAAACCAGGGTGAATTGATTTTCCAGGGCCAATACTTAGTAGGTGTTGCAACCAATGCCATTACCCAATTAACGGTTCCATTTAACCTTCCGGTTGGTGCCTATGGCGACCACCTTGGAGCCATGATCCCAACGAACGAGTTTGTGGCCAGCTACGAAGCTGGCGACTTACGCACCCAGGAACGCCAGTTTTATTTCTCTAGCTATCCGCAGTATGGCGATCCAACCAAAACAATTGTTTTCGGCGAACATTGCTTATACAAGTTTTTCCACGTTGAAAGCGCTACCGGTAACGGCATCTGCGATGAAAACTGGACATTTTTACGCTTACCGGAAGCACAGTTGATCTATGCCGAAGCCAGCAACGAAGTTAGCGGCCCAACCGCCGATGCTTATGCCCAGGTAAATGCCATTAGAACACGAGCACATTTGGCACCGCTTGCAGGCTTATCGAAAGACCAGTTCCGTCAGGCTATCTGGAAAGAGCGTTACCATGAGCTGGCTTATGAAGACAAAGCTTACTTTGATATTCAGCGTACGCACATGATTTACGATGTTGTCAACAACACTTTCGGCGATGCTACCAGTACACCGAACGAACAAGGCGTAACCATGAAAGCTCAATATTATTTGTGGCCTATTCCTCAGCGCGAAATGGACACCAATAAAAAGCTGACCCAAAACACAGGTTGGTAAAACTGCTTTTTCAGGGAATAAGGTTTAGCGCCTTATTCCCTTCCTATAAACCTAAGTGAGATGATTCAAGAAACACCCAGGCTTATAAAAATGTCTTTCGTATAAAAGAAGGAGGACATATATGAAAGAGCAAAGCGGTGTAGATGTAAATATCGTTCCGCAATTGGACCAGGCCTGCGGCCTGGATATGCATAAGGATAAGATCGTCGGCTTCATATCAGCCAAGGATGGCAGCGGCCAAGACCTCAAGGAATTTGGAACATTCACCTGTGAGCTACGGCAAGTCAGGGAATGGCTGCAAAATCATCAAATTGAACATTGCCTGATGGAAAGCACGGGTATCTACTGGATGAGTCTGTATGCCATACTCACAGAAGCTGGTATTCATGTAACCGTTGCGAACCCAACTCACATCAAGCAAATACCCAAACGCAAGACCGACCGAAAGGATGCCAAGTGGTTATGCACTTTGTTGTTAAATGGATTGGTACGTCCAAGCTTTATGCCGACGGCGGAGCAGCGCATATTGCGTGACCATTGCCGTAGCCGATTGTTTTACACGCGGCAGCAGAATAAAACACAGAACCGGCTACTTAAGATACTGGAAAGCAATAATATCAAACTACGTTCGGTCATCAGCAGCATCAAAACTAAGTCGGCGATGAGTATGATACGTATGCTGGCTATCGGCGTAACAGATATGGAGCAGCTGGTAGGTTGCGCGCGTGGTCAGGTCAAACGAAAGACAGAATCATTGATCAAAGCACTTGACGGCACACTTGCTGCTCACCACTTGGTGCAACTACAAATGCTGTTGCAAGACTTTGACCATGTGCAAAATCAACTTAATACGCTTGAGGTCATGATTACTGAAATAACTCAAGCGCATTATTCATTGGCTTTTGAGTGCCTCGACAGTATCACCGGCATTGCTGGCCGGTCAGCACAAATTATATTAAGTGAAGCGGGTAACGACATGAGCCGCTTTAGTACCGCAGACCATCTAACAGCATGGTGTGGCCTGGCACCAGGTAACAACGAAAGTGCCGGTAAACGCAGAGATACATCTGTCAAGAAAGGTAATCCCTATTTAAAAACAGCTCTTGTTACCGCTGCATGGGCAGCAGTGCGAGTCAAAGATTCATACTGGCGTGCATTGTTCGAACGTCTGCGTAAACGGATGAAAGTACAGAAGGCCATTGTAGCCATTGCCAGAAGAATGCTTAAGGTCGTTCATAAAACGTTAGACACACTTACCCTGTACCAAGAGAAAGGCATTGCTCACTTTGTTGGCTTGCAAGCAAAAGCTGCACTGTATCACCGGATGAAGCAGCAATGGCCATCTACTGAATCATAACATAAGGACACTAAAAGGACGGATAAGGTTTTAGAGCAAATAGTCTGTAACCTAAGTTGCCCAACTATCAGATAGCATCCAGGCTTGTTCCACGAGAACGCAGAGGAAACTTATTATTTATTCTTAGAAGCACTTGCGGGCACTTTATTAACAACAAATTTACCGTCTGAATCAACGTTTATTATTTCACTAAGCGAATAATAACCATTCCCCTCATCACTGCCTGCTCTGTAAAGCAAAATTCTCTTTTGACTGTCTATATAAAACCACTTGTAATCGGAGCCATAGCGTTCGTTCCCGGAAGATGTATAGTAAATATTTACAATATTGGCCAAGCCCAATGATGCATCGTAAAACACCAAATTGCCGTATTCTAAATAATAGTTATCAGTATACCTTTTGCCCAAGACAAACTCATCATTATAAGCAGCTGTAAGCTTTAATGATTGGTAATAACATTCATAAGGTCCGATGTTCGGAAGTCGGTACTTATAGTCACATAAAAAGTTAAACTTACTTATATCCTTTAGAAAAAGGGAATCATCGTGGTTGTTAAAATTTATGAACTTCGTCTTAGAAAATTGCAGAAGAGTAATTGCTTTAGCTCTGTAGATACTGTCATATGACCTTTCGATTTTTGTCATTTTGCGCTCGAAAATCGGTGGGTGGACATTCCCTTTTTCATCTGTTGATTGAATCCAAGTTTTTGGCAGGTCAATGGTCATTAGTAACTTACTGCCAAATGGAAGTGTCACTTTAGGAAGATTCGATATTTTCTTGAAGATATTTTTGTCCGCTTCTGAAATTGCATTCTTAAGCGCACTAAGTCGATTGTGTGAAGATGTAACAGTAGTCGAAGTTTTCGTACCAGTTTCATTACAAGCAGTAACTGTGATTATTACAGATGTAATTAACCAAAAAATATAATAGAGCTTCATTTAATATAGTAAGTTGACATAAATGTAATCAAATACATTAAATCAACTCGCTATATATTTTTAGAGGAAACCTTATCATAATAATTATCTCAGGATAGCCGGGATAAATAACGATTTTTATTAAAACCGATTGCCGGTATTTTATATCGGCACGGTTACTTTCCAAATTATCCGGCGGCCCATGTCATAACGCGGGGATCTCTCCTGCAAACGGCATCTATTTATTAAAACTTTTTGGAAATATTTAACAACTGAATGCAGATTGATAAATGTTAGGAATACAGGTAAAAAAATCATTATAAACCGTTTTTATTCAACCGGTCTTTTATATTTACAACTTATTCTTATTAATAATTATTGATGAAAAAACTTCTCATTGCGATGGCGCTGCTGTCTCCCCTTCTCACTTCAGCGCAAACAACCAAACAAACATCACTTGTAGATTATATTAACCCGCTAATGGGTACTGATTCAAAGTATGATCTTTCGAACGGCAACACCTACCCCGCCATAGCCTTACCCTGGGGAATGAATTTCTGGACGCCTCAAACCGGGAAAATGGGCGACGGCTGGCAATATACTTACGACGCCCATAAAATCAACGGGTTCAAACAAACGCACCAGCCCTCGCCATGGATGAACGACTATGGTCAGTTTGCTATTATGCCGGTTACCGGGCATTTAAAGGTGTCACAAAACGGCCGTGCTAGCTGGTTTTCGCACAAGGCCGAAGATTCACGGCCATATTATTACAGCGTTTACCTGGCCGATCATGACGTAACTGCAGAGATCACGCCAACCGAGCGTACTGCACAATTCCGGTTCACCTATCCAAAAAGCGATAGTTCATATGTGATCATAGATGCTTTTGATCGCGGTTCGTATATCAAAGTAATTCCCGGCGAACGGAAGATAGTTGGTTACTCAACCAAATATGCCCGCGGTCCGCTGAAAAACTTTAAGAATTATTTCGTTATTTATGTAGACAAACCCATCACCATGGCACATACCTACAGCGACAGCACCCAAACAGATTCGCTGGAACTGCATGCCAAACATGTAATGGCTGCCATTGGCTTTAAAACCGCGCATGACGAAAAGGTGCACATGCGTGTTTCCTCCTCGTTCGTAAGCATCGAGCAGGCCGAATTAAATCTTAAACGCGAGCAGGGCAACGATAGCTTTGACGCCACGGAGCAAAAAGCAAAAGGCGTTTGGAATAAAACCCTTAGCAGGCTAACGGTTGAAGGCGGCACTGTCGATCAAACCCGTACCTTTTACTCATGCCTCTATCGCATGCTGTTCTTCCCGAACAAATTGTACGAACTGGATGCTAATAATCAGCCAATCCATTACAGCCCATACACAGGCACCACTAAGCCCGGTTACATGTTTGCAGGTACCGGTTTTTGGGATACTTTCCGCGCCCTTTACCCTTTCCTGAACCTGGTTTATCCTTCTATAAACAAAGAAATGCAGATGGGCCTGGTAAACGATTACAAAGAAGGCGGCTGGCTGCCTGAGTGGAGCAGTCCGGGTTATTCTAATGTGATGATCGGTAACAACTCTGCTTCGGTGGTTTCTGACGCCTACCTGAAAGGCGGTCGCGGTTATGATATCAACACGCTTTACGAGGCGTTGGTACATGGCGCAAACAATGCGGGCCCCGCCGGAACCGGCCGTACAGGCGTTGAATATTATAACAAATTAGGCTACGTTCCTTACGATGTGAAGATCAACGAAAACGCGGCTCGTACTTTAGAATATGCTTATGATGATTTCAGCATCTACCAGTTAGGTAAAGCCTTAGGCAAACCAGAATCGGAGATAGGCATCTTCAAAAAACGGGCGATGAACTACAAGAATTTGTTCGATCCATCAACTGGCTTAATGCGCGGCAAGAACAAGGACGGTTCATTCGAAACACCGTTCAATCCATTTAAGTGGGGAGATGCCTTTACCGAGGGCAATAGCTGGCACTATAGCTGGGGCGTGTTTCATGACATCCATGGTTTGATAAACCTGATGGGTGGTCGTCAGAAATTCGTAGCCAAGCTTGATTCTGTATTTATCCTCCCTCCAATCTTCGACGACAGCTATTACGGCGAGGTAATCCACGAGATCCGCGAAATGCAGATCGTGAATATGGGGCAGTATGCGCACGGCAATCAGCCCATTCAGCACATGATCTACCTGTACAACTATGCCGGCGAACCCTGGAAAACCCAATATCACGTACGTGATGTGATGAATAAACTTTATAAAGCTACGCCTGATGGTTACTGCGGCGACGAAGACAATGGCCAGACCTCTGCGTGGTATGTATTCTCGGCAATGGGCTTCTACCCTGTTTGCCCGGCTGTTGACCAGTATGTTTTAGGTGCACCGTTATTCAAAAAGCTGACCATCAACCTCGAAAACGGCAAAAAGGTAGTGATCAATGCACCTAACAACAGCAACGACAACATCTACATTAATACTATGACCGTGAACGGCAAACCATACGACTTAACCTGGCTGAGCCATACTGCTTTAAACCAGGGTGCTGTGATCAACTATGGCATGTCGGCTAAACCGAACAAGGTACGCGGCACTAAGCCATCTGATGCGCCATATTCATTATCGAACGAAAAATAAAAATCCCCTATGAAAACATTTTTTAAATATTTCAGGAAGACCGTAGCAGTTGCAGCTATAGCAGCTGTTTCAGCAACAGCTTCCAATGCCCAAAGCAAATTCAGGGTAGTTGTGGCCGGCCTCAACCACGACCATATTTACAATATTCTGAACGACTATAGCAAAGGCCGCGTAAACCTGGTAGGCATTGCTGAGCCGAACAAGCACCTGTGGGAAAAGTATGGCAAGCAGTTTCATATCCCTGATTCCATTTTCAACACCGACCTGAAAACGCTGGTAACCAAACGCAAACCTGATATCGTGTTGGGCTACAACGCCGTAGGCAATCACGTTGACGTGGTTGAGGTGTGCGCCCCGCTTGGCATTCCTGTTATGGTTGAAAAACCGCTGGCAGCCACTTTGGATCAGGCCAAACGCATCGAAGCGCTGGCGAATAAGTACCATACCACCGTGCTGACCAACTATGAAACAACATGGTATCCATCGTTCCAGAAGGTTTATGATATAGTTGGACAGGACAGCATAGGTGCTATTCACAAAATGGTAGCGCATGATGGCCACCAGGGTCCGCGTGAGATCAACTGTAGCGAAGAATTCCTGGCCTGGCTTACCGATCCGGTTCTGAACGGTGCCGGTGCATTAAACGATTTCGGTTGCTATGGCGCCAACCTGATGACCTGGCTTATGCACGGTCAAAAGCCTATTGCTGTATCGGCCGTAGCCCATCACTTCAAACCAAACGTTTACCCTAAAGTGGAAGACGACGCCACCATCACCGTTGAATACCCTACCGCTACCGGCCTTATTGAAGGTTCATGGGCATGGCCGTTCAGCATCAAAGACCTCGAGGTTTTTGGCGATCACGGCTACATCCACGCATTCGACGGTAAAAACGTAAGTATGCGTCTCCGCGAAAACAAAAAGAGCACACCGGTAGCATCCCCTTTAACATCACCAAATGATGATCCGGTTACTTACTTTAACGCGTTCCTGCAGAAGCGAGTAAAAGGCGACGACGATCGCTCATCGCTCAAATACAATATGATCGTAATGGAGATTCTTGATGCTGCAAAGCGCTCTATCAAGGAAGGAAAGCGGATTGTTTTGTAATTTGGTCATTTTCAGACCGCGTTATTGCAAGGAACGAAGCAATCTCTACACAGTACCTTACCGCCAATGTAAGTTAAGAGATTGCTTTGTTCCTCAATGATGCGTTTTTGTCCCCCTTGCCGTTCCCGCCGTTGTTGGTGTTGTCACCACCACATTACAATGCCCCGGGTTAGCATCCCTCCTGATCGCTAATCTCTTATAGCTAATTAACCAACCCAAACTTAACTAATCCGAAAAAAATATTATTTTTGCGGCAGTTCAGAAATATTTAATACCTCGAAACTACCTACTATGATCAAAAAGATTTTCACTGCTGCCGGCCTTTGTTTAATTGGATTGGCTGCTGCAGCTCAGGGCAATAGCGCCGCTATTATGGCCCGCAAGCAGGTTCCCGTAATTTGCTACCACCAGATCCGAGATTGGCGTCCAAAAGATTCTAAAAATGCAAAGGATTACATTATCCCTGTACAATCGTTCAAAGATCACATCAAAATGCTGGCTGATAGCGGTTATCATACCATCCTGCCCGATCAGCTATATGATTATCTAACCAAAGGCACCCCACTGCCAAGCAAACCAATCATGCTGACGTTCGATGATACCGATGAGGATCAATTCACCATTGCACGCCCGGAGTTAAAAAAATACGGCTTTAAGGGTGTATATTTTGTAATGACCGTATCATTGGGCCGTCCGCATTACATGACTAAAGAGCAGGTAAAACAGCTATCTGATGAAGGCAACGTAATCGGAAGCCACACCTGGGATCACCATCGCGTTGATAAATACAAACATGACCCAAATCCTAAAAAAGATGACTGGGTAATTCAGATAGACAAGCCAACTAAAAAGTTAGAGGAAATAACCGGCAAAAAAATAAACTATTTTGCTTATCCGTTTGGCATTTGGAAAAAGCCAATTTTGCCGGAGATCAAAAAGCATGGCTTTAAAATCGCCTTCCAACTGGCCGACAAACGCGACAACGAAGATCCGCTTTTAACTGTTCGCCGGATACTTGATAGCGGTTACTGGAGCACCAAAACATTCAGCAACAATGTAAGGCATAGCTTCTAATTGGATTAGCAATAAAAAAGGCGTTTCAATGAAGCGCCTTTTTTATTGCTATCTTTTTTACAGGTTCTCGCCCGCCGGCCCCTGTCCTTTATTCGAGGAGTTTTCTACTGTTGGTTCCAATTCATCATTATCTGAAGGCGGTATTTGCGCCTCCTTATTTTCCGGCTTTTTTTCGCTTACCCATTTAATTGCGGCATCAAGTTCAGCCATTGGATAACCTCTCGATTTTCCGGGAATGAAGAGTCGTAACGCATCGCTGGCCCATTCAACACCTTTTTGATCGGTAACCACCGCTATGCGGTTCCACTGGGTAAAATGCTTCAGTCCGAGTTTAAAATCGTCCCACCATGCGCCTGCGGTAAAATTGCCAACGTTGGTCTCCAATATCAAAAGGTAATTGATCTCACCCTGCCGGCGCACCAGTTCTTCAATGCGCGGTATCAGCACCTTTTCGTAATCATCTTTACTTACTTCTCCCGCCGCATGGATACCAACAACATGGTCGGGCAGGTCTTTAATATATCTTAACATAATTTTTTGTTTAAATGTTATTAATAGAACATTCGCAGCGCGGTTCTGTTTCCATTATTTACCGGCGTTTGTCGGTTTACCGTTAGCTTTGGTTGAAGGACCAGCTTGCCCGTTATCGTTAGCGGGTGTTACGGTTTTAACACGATTTTTGTCAGGTTTGTTCTGAACGTTAGGTTTACTTTTATTGATTTTATCTGTTTTCATGGTATAAAGATTTATCTGATTGACACCCACCGTACAGCCTGGTCTAACTGGTCTAACTGGAAATATTTAAATTTGCCCGGAATAACATATTTAAAAAGGTCGCTATACCCTAATATTCCTTTTTGATCGGTTACCAGTGCTACGCGACCCCATTTAAAAAAATACTTCATTCCAATCTTCACATTTCCACACCACGCGCCCGAAACAAAATTCTTGATCTCGGTCTCCAGTACCAGCACGAAGTTCACTTTGCGGTTTCTTTTCAAATTCTCTTCAATTAATGCGATCAGCGCCATTTCATATTCAGCCTCACTAACATCGTTGAAGGCATGCAGCCCCGCTACGTGAACAGGTAAATTATTAATTGGTTCCAGCATATAAGCAGATATAACTAAACCAAAGCAACAATTAAGCCATACCATAAAAATATTACACATTGTAAAATAAATATCACAAAAGTTAAAAACAGACGATCGTCAATAAAACTCCTTTAGTGTTATCTTTGCATCTATGCAGCAAAAAAAACAGGCTTACGGTAAGCTTATTAAAACCTGGGCAAAAGAGTCCGGCTTTTTGTTTTGCGGCATCTCCAAAGCTGAGTTTTTAGAAGCCGAAGCTCCGCGCCTCGAGGCCTGGCTCAAAAATGGCATGCATGGCGAAATGCAATACATGGAGAATTATTTCGATAAACGCCTCGACCCGCGACTACTGGTTGAAGGCGCCAAATCAGTTATCTCATTGGGGCTGAATTACTATACCGATCTTTCGCAAGTCGACTCTTCAAGCCCCAAGCTGTCAAAATACGCTTATGGAACTGATTATCATAATGTTATAAAAGAAAAACTAAAGCATCTATTGGAGCTGATCAATGAGCATATCGGCGAGGTTGGCGGACGCGCATTTGTAGATTCCGCGCCGGTTTTAGACAAAGCCTGGGCTAAAAAAGCCGGACTGGGATGGATCGGCAAAAACACCAATCTCCTCAACCAGAAATCGGGTTCATTTTTCTTTTTGGCAGAGTTGATCGTTGATATAGAATTGGAATATGACATCGCCCCCACCGCCGACCACTGCGGCACCTGTACCCGTTGCATCGACGCGTGCCCCACTGACGCTATCGTAGCTCCGTATGTAGTGGATGGCAGCCGCTGTATTTCCTACCTCACCATTGAACTTAAAAATGAGATTCCGCAGGAATTTGCTGGGAAAATGGACAATTGGATGTTCGGCTGCGACATCTGTCAGGATGTTTGCCCCTGGAATAAGTTCTCCGTTATCCATTCCGAACCAGCGTTCGCACCTCACCCCGATTTGCTTGGAATAAATAAAAAAGATTGGCAGGAAATCACCGAAGACGTTTTTCAAAGGGTATTTAAGAATTCGGCCGTAAAACGTACTAAGTTTAGCGGATTAAAAAGAAATATTTCTTTTTTAAAGGAAACTAATTAATAGCATTTTCATTCGAACTTTCCGGCTACCGGACTGCCGACTAAACATCATTCCTTTACCCTATCCTTAACAGGTATCACCAATTTCAATCCCGACCAAATCTCATCAACGGCGCACACCTTAATATCCACCAAATTGATCTGCAAAGCAAAATCCCGTATGATACTCTCAGTAATGTCAGTCTTTATTTTTGAAGCTTTCTTCGGCCACGACACCCATATCGCGCCGTCTTGCTTTATTTGTTCGCGTAAGCCGGGCAGCAATAAATGATACTCAGTTTTGTCCTTCGTGAAGAAATGAATTAAATCTTTCGGCGTATCCGGTTTATCAATAGTAAGGTCTGTTGGCAGATCAGTAAACAGCGTGAAGTAATAATCGGGAGCATTCACCAGCGCTATCGAAAAGCTTGGCTTGATTCCAAGCTTCTTAGCCAGCGGTGTGCCGGAATATCCGGCTGGCTCTGCCTTTATCTTGTCCCCCATTCCCATATCCGAAATTGTACCTTTTTATCAACCGGGTGGCCCGACTGCTTTAGGGCCAGCATAATCTGCCCTCGATGATGCGATTCATGCGAAATCAAATAACCCAAAAATCCGGCCGTATGCGGTTTAAACCCCTTAACTTTCCCGTCAACTCCTGCGTTGTCAAACAACTGCGCTATCGCCTCACCACTCTCTATTAATGCCGCCTTTAAACCCTCTTTAGTTATCTGTTCCTTTTCGACCTTAACTAAAGTTTCTAAAGCTGCGGGCTCCGATACCTTCAGCCACATCAAACGCACGTTGTCTATATGTGCAAACTGCTCACCAACCGAACGCCCTTTCGATGCTGATATATCGCCCAGGTTTACCTCATCGATGCCATCCAGCAGATATAGGTTTATCCTGTTGTGAATTTCCCAGGTTTCGGTCAGCGGATTCATAGTTATCAATTGAATTGTTTTAAATGATGGCGCATGTGTTCTACATAATCGGCAGCCAGCCACTCAACAGTATGCAGGCTGACTTCGGTCTTGCTGTTATCGCATTGGGTCATCAATCTGCCGACCGGATAATTCTCCCATACACGGATGATTTGCCGGTTCAATAGATTCCACAAATTCAGGAGCTCAATAACGTCGGCCTCCTGGTAACACTGCGCTTCCACCCATTCCACCTGGTCGTAGGTTAGTTTAAAGTTCTCTTGATAGGTACAGCGCACAAACCGTTGCAGGTTTATCTGGGCGCTGTCTATCAAATGTCCAATAATTTGCTTCTTTGACCATTTTCCCGGCGCAGGCTGCGAAACCCAGTCAATCGAATTTATATCCCGACTCAGAATTTTGGTCAGCGTATCACGCAGTTTTTCAATGGTATCGGTCATCAGAATAAGCAGGAAACGGTTATTTGTTAAAATCTATTTAAAGATGGTTATTAGCAAATAATAATCAAAAAACTTTATCTTCAAAGCTTTAACACTATGGCTCTAAATTATATCTGGGTAGGTTTTTTTATCATCGCTTTTGTAATAGCGCTCATCAGGCTTATATTTTTTGGCGATACCGAAATATTCATGCACCTGGTTTCAGGGATCTTCAATTCATCAAAATCATCAGTGATGGATATTGCCCTGCCACTGGCAGGCAGTATGGCTTTCTGGCTCGGTATCATGAACATAGGCGAAAAGGCCGGAGCCATGAATTTCCTATCGCGCATAGTAGGCCCTTTCTTCAGTCGTTTATTTCCTGAAGTACCTAAAAACCATCCTGCTACCGGTCAGCTTTTAATGAGTTTTTCTGCCAACCTGTTAGGGCTAGATAACGCAGCAACACCACTTGGTTTGAAAGCTATCGGCAGCTTGCAGGATTTAAATAAGGACAAAGAAACAGCCTCGAATCCGCAGATCATGTACCTGGTGCTGCTCACCTCAGGGCTCCAATTGCTGCCTGTTACTATCATTGCCCAGCGTGCCATCCTTAACGCAAAAGATCCTACAGATGTGTTTATTCCCTGTATCATCGCCACTTTCGTTTCTGCAATATCGGGCATGTTGCTTGTAGCGGTAAAACAGAAGATCAATATTTTCGATAAAGTTATCCTGGCGTGGCTTGGCGGAATTATCGGCTTCATTGTGTTATTGGTGTGGTATTTCACAGCATTTCTAACCAAAGGGCAAATCGGCACCGTTTCAAAAGTAGCGAGTAACCTGATGCTGTGCGCCATACCGGTTATATTTATTTGCGGTGCACTTTATAAAAAAATCAATGTGTTCGAGAGTTTTATAGAAGGTGCAAAAAGCGGCTTTGAAACCTCAGTAAAGATAATCCCATACCTTGTTGCGATGCTGGTCGGTATTGCCGTTTTTCGTGCAAGTGGTGCTTTAGACTATATGAACGATGGCCTCCGCTGGGTAGTTAGTCACGTTGGGCTGGATACCCGTTTCGTCGACGCGATGCCCGTAGCTTATATGAAGCCCTTAAGCGGCTCCGGCTCAAAGGGCATGATGATCGATATTATGAAAACCTATGGACCCGACAGCTTCACCGGCAGGTTAGGTTGTATCTTCAATGGCTCTGCCGATACCACTTTTTATATTGTAGCGCTTTATTTTGGTTCGGTCGGTATTAAAAAATCAAGGTATGCTATCCCTGCGGGACTATTTGCTGATCTTGCCGGAATCATCGCAGCTAATTTCGTAGCTTATTTATTTTTTGGTTAAAAATTTATAAACCATACTTTACTAAATCGCCTTTTCCCGGTTAGTTTTTAACAATATTTCATTTCGGATGAATATTGCAATATATTGAAACACGATATTGATAAATTATTATTTAAGCGTAATGAATAAGGACTACGCAGCCGAAAAAGAGGCGAAAATAAAAACTACCAACAGGTTACTTATACTACTTTGGGTATTTATCTTTTTATTTCTGTCTATTATTTTCCGATGCGCCAGGTATTAAATCAATTGAACTCTTACTGCAGAAATAAAAAAAGCAAACCCGGATATTTCCGGGTCTGCTTCAATCACTCTAAAACAATCACCTCTAATCAGAAGTTTCTTTGCGACTAATGGTCAAGTTAAGCTGACCCAATTAATTGCTTAGTCAAATATACCGATAATGCCCTTTGTTGATATTGTTGTAGTGTCTTTTGACTAAGTGGTGACAGTGGCCTTAAAATCACCAGATTAATACATTAAGCCTTTAATAAATATGTCGGCCAGTAAGAGCCGTTTGGAGCGAATCTCGTCCAGATGTTCTTTGTTGGGAAACATTTGTTTTTTGTGTGACATCGACTTCACCCTAACCCCATGCAGCGCATCCAGTAAAAGCTCCACGATCTCACCCGGATTATCAACCGGTTTCAATTTTCCTTTTTCTACTTCAGTATTTATAGCATTTACAAGCAATTCCGTTTCCGATTCATGAACATGTTTCACAATGTCCCAGATCATATCGGGCAAATTCTGCTCGTTAAGCCTGAAGAAATCAAAAAAATTGTAGTTGGTAACAATGAAATCGTGCTGGGTATTGATCTGAAATACAAATGCATCCTTTAAGCTATCAAATGTGTTCGTCTTAACCGAAAGGCTTTTCAGGTACTCTTCGGCTACCTTGCGCATTACAGCCACATATAACTGGCTTTTATCAGGGAAGTAATAATACAACAATGCTTTGGACATAGAAAGGTCGCCCGCTATCTCGTTCATTGTTGTTTTTGAATATCCAAAGTGCAAAAAACGATGGTGGGCAGCCTCTAATATCTTTTCCTTCTTAACATCCTGCTGATCTGTAGCTGAAATCATTATAATCCTTATATAACTGTTATTACTTGTGAAAAGGTAATTCCGGTTGCTATCCTGACTTTTTTAACAAATTTATCAAATTTTCTAAACAAAGAAACGTCAAGAGCCTCCTGAATGCTACAATCGTCTTTAAATTTACGCTGTAATGATTAAGCCGGCCCCTGCCCCTATTACCAGCACATCTTCAAATGCGCCAACATACGGGTCAGGTATACGGGTTTGTTTGCCGGCAAATCTCCGCAAATAATAACAGCCGAAAGTAGACCCCGCTGCAGTTACGGAGCCAATGATGGCACCTGCAATGGCATTATGGCCAGTCGCTTTGAATATTGTTGCTCCCGCCAGCGCTCCTGCAAGGCATCGTCCGGCAATACCGCCGGCAGCAATACGGTCAGGAGTATTAGGCAGTTTGTCTCCTATCAATTCTCCTGCCATTAATACTTTCATAATTGCCGCCGTTGTCCCCGATCCCATAAATCTCAAAGGGCCATCTTTAATCTTACCCTTATTACGGCTTAAAATATGACTTGCCAATGCCGGCGCGGCGGTTGTACGCATTCCTGTTAAAATGCCCAACGTAATTACCTGCCCGAGCGATTTTGCTAATTTTCTTTGCTTCATGATAATTGTATTTATTGCCATATCTATTACAACAATTATTCCCAAATTGTATGTCGCCGTTTCGAAAAATTACTCAAAAAATAGGCCATTGGAAAAATCCGAAGAGAAAATTTGTTGTATAACAAAACAGCCGTTCAGGTTAATGAACGGCTGTTTAAAACTAAACTAACTAATTGGGCAATTATATTGCTGCTTCTTCAAGCTTCAAATCAGCCTTCTTTTCTTTTTTGCCGAATAATCTGTTCTTGATGTTTACCCGGATGATGTACATACAAGGAACCAGTATCAGCGTAATGATGGTTGCAAAGCCAAGACCGAAGATCATTGTCCACGCTAACGGACCCCAGAACGCAACGTTATCGCCGCCGAAATAGATATGCGGTTTAAAGCTGGTAAACAGTCCGGCGAAGTCGATATTAAAGCCGACTGCCAGCGGGATCAATCCGAGTATCGCTGCGGTAGCTGTTAATAATACCGGCGTCATACGGGTATGAGCGGCCTCAACAACCGCATCATGAAGATTAATGCCCTGTGCTATCAGCATGTCGGTAAACTCAACCAGTAAGATCCCGTTTCGCACCACCACACCAGCAAGGGCAATAATGCCTACACCAGTCATTACGATACTCATGGTCATACCGGTTAACGTAACACCTAATAACACCCCGATTATACTCAGGAAAATCTCACTGATGATGATCACAGTTTTGCCAACAGAGTTAAACTGCAGCATCAGGATAATAAATATCAAACCGAAAGATGTTGCTAATGCGCCCAATAAGAATGTCATAGCTTCCATCTGGTCTTCCTGACCGCCCCCCATCCGGATAGATACGCCGTCGGGAGCCTTGAAGTTATTGATCACCTGTTTAATGCTGTTATTAACATCATTTGGGTTATTCGGCTTGATGACGTTCGAACCAAGCGTAATCACTCTTCGTTGCTGTTTACGCTTAATATTGCTGTAGGTATTGGTATAGCGCACATCGGTGAATGCCGAAATAGGAACCTGCCTGATGGCGCCGCCTGTTGCCAAATCACGGTAAGTGATTTTCAAGTTTTTCAACTCGTCCAGGTTATTACGCTGACTTTCCAACGCACGCACCTGTATTTTATAATCGTCTTCTTTAGTATTCCTGAAGTTGGCAGCCGGTATCCCGAAAACGGCAGCCTGCAGATTGTCATTTATCGTTTTGGTAGAAATCCCTTCGCGATTAGCTCGCTCCCTGTCAATATCGAAAACAATTTCCGGCTTATCGCTCTGAACGTCAGGAATAAGGTTTTCAATACCGGCAATATTCTGCTTATTGATGAAGTTTTTCAACCTGTCGGCAGTTTTTACCAGGGTATCGAGGTTATCGCCCACAATTTCTATCGCGATATCCTTTTGAACAGGCGGGCCGCTATTTTCCTGCGCCACCGCAATTTTGGCACCCGGTACCCCTTGTACCGCCTTACGGATATTGGCCAATACCTTTTTGGTGTCTTTACCGTTGCGTTTGCTAAATTCAGCAAAGGCTACAGTAACCTTACCCTTATTCTCGTAATCGCCCTGGTCTTCGTCGGTCGGGTCGGTTACGCCTTTTGTAACGTTGGAGATAATTGAGGTAACAATATCCTTATCCGGCTCCACAACTTCAGCCACCCGTTTTTCTATCTGCCGGGTAACGTCGTTGGTATAGGCCTGATCTGTACCTATTGGCATCGTTATGTAAATGTAAGCGAAGTTAGGGTCGCCTGAAGGGAAGAATTCCGGTGTCTTTCCCAAAACGCTCATCAATACAAATGATAGCACAAACAATCCCAATGTTGCTACCAGCATCAATACCGGCCTCTTCACTGCTTTTTCAAGTACCCGGGCATACCAGTCGCGGAAACGCGGCCATACATTCTTCTGGAAGCGGTCTATCACCCGTAACAGGAAGAAGTGATTCAACAAATACAGTATTATTATCAGCACCATCAGGTTGCCTATACCTACATTTATCAGGTACCCAATAACTGCAGCTATCACCATAAATAACATGGCACGTTTAACCTTACGGTCAAACTTCGGATTATCATGCTCGCCATCGTGATGGGGTTTCATGAAATCGACAGCAAATACCGGATTCATAATATAAGCCACCACCAGCGATGCCAGCAGCGTAATAATGAGCGTTATAGGTAAAAAGAACATGAAGTGACCTATCAAACTATTCCAGAATGCCAGCGGCACAAACGGCGCGAGCGTGGTCATAGTGCCCGAAAATACCGGCATGAAAACTTCCCCAGCGGCCATCTTAGCAGCCTCCTTTATTGGCATTTTCCCGTTACCGAAAATACGGTGAGTATTTTCAATTACCACAATCGCGTCATCCACCACAATACCCAAGGCAAGCAGGAACGAGAACAGTACGATCATGTTCAGCGTGAAGCCGATAACCGGCATCACAAGGAATGCAATGAAACACGAGAGCGGGACCGATAAGGCCACAAATATTGCGTTGGTGGTACCCATGAAGAACATTAGAATCACAGTTACCAGCAAGAAACCGATAATAATGGTATTGATCAGATCGTTCAGTGTGGAACGGGTTTTATCTGATTGATCGCCGGTAACGGTAATATTTAAGCCTTTAGGGAATATAGATTTTTGCTTGTCCTTTATCAGCTGGTTAATTTTGTCTGATGCCTGGATCAGGTTCTCCCCTGCCCGTTTACTTACGTTCAGCGTAATTACGTTTTTAAACTTCTGATTGTCATTGGTTTTCAAGCGTGCATAGCTTTCCTGCAGCAAGAAAGAATCTTCTACATCGGCAATATCACGAAGATAAACGGCCTGGCCTTTTGGGTTCCGGATGGCCATTGCCTTTATTTCATCGGCATTTTTAAAGTCTTCTTTTACGTCAATGCTGCGGCGCACTCCATCAGTTTTTATACTGCCAACTGATGATAGTATATTCTCATTACTCATTGCCTGGATAATGTCGCTGAAGCTAATCTGCGCTGCCGCCATTTTGTTCATATCAACGTTGATCTGAATTTCGGGCGTTAAAGCGCCTACTTCGTCCACCTTTGATATTTCTTTATAACTCTCAATGTCGTCTTTCAGGTTATCGGCGTACTCCTTTAATTTCTTCAAATCGTAATCGCCCGACAGGTTAATATAAAGTATCGGCAAATCGGCAACGTTAATATCAGAAATGATCGACTCTTTAAGGTTTTGGTCGTTCTGAGGCAAGTCCTGTTTCGCTTTATCTACTGCGTCCTTTACGTCTATCTTCGCATCCTTTATTTTAATATCGGCCTGGAATTCCGCAGTAATGATCGATACGTTCTGAACCGAGTTCGATGTTACCTTTTTTAATCCTTTAAGCGATTTTAGTTGTTTTTCTATCTGCCTTGTTACCAGGTTTTCAACGTTTTGCGGCGATTGCCCCAAATAGGTTGTGGTAATAAACACTTTCGACTGCGCTATGTCCGGAAAGTTCTCCTTCGGCAGGTTATTATAGCTGATCAACCCAAGTACGGTTATCAGGAAGATAAGCACGTACACGGCTGTTTTATTTTCAATTGCCCAACTGGAGGGCCCAAATTCTTTCTTCAGATCTTTCATAATAAGCAGATCAAGTATTAGTTAATTAGTTGCCCGAAGACAAAACTTTAATTTTGTCACCATCTTCAATTTCTGTTGCTCCTTCCGTCACCACTTGGTCGCCGGCTTTCAGGCCCGATAATATTTCGGTTTGCCCCGAGTAGGTAGCACCTGATTTTACAACCGCCTTTTTAGCGATGCCGTTCTCGTTAAGGAATACGTAATCGCCGCCTTCAGATTTTTGAATGGCTTTTACAGGCACCACTATTGAATTTGGTTTCGAGTAGTTGGCTATTTGCAGGATAGCGGTCATGTTAGGACGCAAAGACTGGCGTACCGGCAATTTGATTTCGACACCAAAGCTGCGTGATGTCGGGTCGATAACCTTGGCGGCAAAAGTAACTTTGGTAACCAAAGAATCGTTAGCGTCGGGCACCAATATTTTAACGGTATTACCCGTATTAACACTGCCTGCATACGATTCCGGAACGTCGGCCTTTACCTTTAAAACGTCGGCATTTACAATACGGATACCTGTTTGTCCCGGCTGAGCCACCTGGCCCAGTTTCAGATCCATTTGATCAACAGTGCCACTAATTGGCGATGTAATACGATACAGGTCAGCCTGCTGACGCAATGACGATACTTGTTTCTGCGAGCTCTCCAGGGCAGTTTTCGCCTGCAGGAACTGTACCTCGGTACCTATCTTCTGATCCCACAGATTCTTTTGCCTTTCGTACAAAGTCTTATTCAAATCAACCTGTGTTTGGGCCTGAGCAATATTTTGGTTCAGTACACTGGCATCCAGTTGTGCCAACACCTGTCCTTTGCCTACGTGCTGACCTACTTTAACATAGATAGCTGTTATTGAGCCCGCTGCTTGCGGATAGGCCATTACGTTATCCTGCGCATCTATCTTACCTTGTATTTGCACATAGTTGGTAAAAGCCCCTGCCTTAAGTGTCATGGTACTAACGTCCGTTGATTTTGCCGAATCTGTTGTACCTACCTCTCCCTGTAATTTAGTTATTTTAGCTGACAGGTCTGCCTGCTGCTTTTTCAGATCGGCAAGCTCGGCTTTTTTATCTTTCGGCTTGCCTGAGCAGGCCGCCAGTAAAATTAAAGCTGGTATATATATTAATTTTTTCATGTGCTATATAATGTGTGTAATTGTGATAATTATTTTATTCTTCCGTAAGCCTGATCAAGGTCAACTTTACTAACTAAAGCGTCGTAAAGGCCTTGTATATAAGAGTTGTCGGCATCCTGTACCGAAGTTTGCGCCTGCGTTACCTCAATACTGGAACCTACCCCCTGCTGATATTTGATTTTGGAAACCCGCAGCACCTCTTCCGCCAATGCCATGTTGCGTTTCTGATCATTAAGCGTCTGTAAACCGTTTACATAGCTAATGCGCGCCTGGCTCACCTGCAGGTTTACAGTATTCTTCATATTCTCCATGTCGTTCTGCGATTTCAGGTAAGTGATCTCAGACTGTTTTAATTGATTTTTATGCTGAAATCCGGTAAAAATCGGCACGCTCAAATTAAAGCCGAAGTAAGCCGATGGGAAGTTAGTTTTGTACAAATCGCCAAAGCTATTGCTCTGGAAAGCCGCAGCATAACTTGCGTTGGCCGTTAATTTAGGCAAAAACTGTCCTTTTTTACTTTTTACATCGTAACCATTTAGCTTTGATTGCGTTTCGAGTAAATTGTACTCTATCCTGTTTTTATAAACAGTGGTGTCATTAACTGCTTCGGCAGCGCTGGCCTCCAGTTTAACATCTTCCAACTTATCTTTCAACGTCAATTCTCTTTCAATGGGCATTCCCATCTGAAATTTAAGTAATTGGTAATTCAGGCCCAATGAACGCAAGGTGTTTTCCCTACGGGTTACCTGTGAATTGTATTGAACGCTTAGCCTGTCAACATCTATCTTCTCTACAAAGCCCTGCTTGTTGCGGGCCGTAGTTTCGTCAAGTTGTTGTTTTATTTCTTTGATATTGGCTTCCAGCAGTTTCAATTGTTCAACGCTTACTAAAACCTGGTAATAGGCCTTGGTAACAGCAACGTTGGTCTGAATTTTTGTGCGGGTGTAGCTGCGGTCATAAAGCTCCTTGTAAGTTTTACGTGCCTGCAAGCCCACTATGTAATTGGGGTCGAAAATGATTTGGTTTAGCGTTAGCCCAACGTTCGAATTATATTTCTGCTGAAAATTAACCGGCTGTAACCCCGACGATGTGGGCACAACAATTGGCTTTCCATTCCCGTCTTTTACGCCCTCTTTAGCTAAAACACCATAGGTTAAGGGTGTAATGAAATCCGGAAACAATACCGTAGGCGATTTTATGTAATCCTGGAAACTTGCTGAGCCGGTCAGTTGCGGGTACCCCTGTCCAACTATTTCCTTAACATGATATTCGGCACTGGTAACATCAAGATTCGCGTTCTTAACATCGTGCTGATGCTCGTATGCATAATTCACACAATCTTGTATGGTAAAGTTATATCGCTGTGTATCGGGTGCGCTTTGCTGCGAAAAGCCCTTCAGAGCTGCCGCACACAGCGCAAGCGTTATGATTAGTATATGTTTCATTGTATATATAATTGCGTTTTGTTTTGGCTGATACTTCTGTAAATTTCCTGGCGACGAATGACAACCCTATGTCAGCAGTTATTATTCTTCGCTTATATTTTTATATTGATTTAAAAGCTTATATCCTTTAAGGGTACAGATTCCGTAATTAAAATGTTCCAAAAACTGCACCTGCACCTTCCATGGGTTAAATTCAGCCATGGGGAAAATAGCAGTGTTAAATCCCATTTCCACTTGTGTTACCCGCATCCTTGCTATTATCCTCACATCGATATCAGGCCTTATATACCCCTGTTTAATACCTTTGCTGAGCAACTCTTCCATGGTACTGATCAACACCTCTGCCTTAAACCTCTGAAACTCGGCCCATGCTTCAGGATGATATTTCTGCATATCATGGATCACTATCGGGTTAATTCTTGAAAATATCTCCTCCGAACATTTCATCATATTGATCATCTCCTCTATCACATTGGCCGAACGGCTCATGATATCCGCAATCTGATCTTCGTCTTCTTTCAGTTTCTTTTTTACCAGCGCTATTACCAGTTCATTCTTATCTCTAAAAAACTGGTAAATGGTTTTCTTCGACATACCCAGGTGTCTGGCTATATCGTCCATGGTAACGCTTTTGATCCCGGCCTGTAAAAACAGATCTTCGCCACCCTCAATTATTCTTTCTATTTGACTCATTGACTTTACGAGTCAAAACTATGGAAACATTTTTAGATTTCAAAGTTTCCGATGTTTATTGCTGTTGTATGACAAATTGCAGCAAGTGACGGCAACAGCGGGAAGTAGCAATAAATTTCGCCTGTAGCTGCCACCTTTCGCTGCTACTGCTACTAACTTCAAATCGTTATCTTTGCAAAAATTTAAAGAACTATGACCCTTACTCCTCTTTCAGCAATTTCACCTATCGACGGCCGCTATCGCAACACCACCTCAGAACTTGGAGGTTACTTCTCAGAATATGCGCTGATCAAATACAGGGTGTTTGTTGAAATTGAATATTTCATTGCCTTGTGCCAGCACCCATTGCCCCAGCTTCAGGATTTTGATAAAAATGTAGCAGAAAAGTTACGCGCCATTTACAAAAATTTCAACGAGCAGGATGCTGAAAGCATCAAACAGATAGAGAAAATCACCAATCATGATGTTAAGGCAGTTGAGTATTTTATAAAGAAAGAATTTGATAAGCTTGGCCTCGAAGCTTATAAAGAATTTATCCACTTCGGCCTTACATCGCAGGATATTAACAATACAGCTATCCCCTACTCTTTCAAAGAGGCATTAAACAATTCTTACTACCCGGCAATAGAAGAACTGGTAAACATTCTTAAGCAATATGCCGCTAATTGGGATGGTATCCCTATGCTGGCTCATACACACGGTCAGCCGGCATCGCCAAGTCGACTTGGTAAGGAGATCATGGTTTTTGTAGAACGCCTGCAAAATCAGTTGAATTTGCTAAAAGCTATTCCATATTCTGCAAAGTTCGGCGGCGCGACGGGCAACTACAACGCGCACAATATTGGTTATCCGCACATTGATTGGAAAGCATTCGGCAATCATTTCGTAAATGATATTTTGGGATTAACCCGCTCGCAATACACCACACAAATTGAGCATTACGATAATTTCGCCGCTCAATGCGATGGTCTTAAACGCATCAACAACATCCTGATCGATCTTGACCGCGACATGTGGACCTACATCAGCATGAACTACTTCAAGCAAAAAATTAAAGAAGGCGAGATCGGTTCATCTGCAATGCCGCACAAGGTAAACCCAATAGATTTTGAAAACTCAGAAGGCAACCTGGGTATTGCCAATGCCTTATTCGAGCATTTTGCAGCTAAACTGCCTATTTCCCGCCTGCAACGTGATTTAACAGATTCAACTGTGTTGCGTAATATCGGCGTGCCTGTTGGCCATACCCTGATCGCTATCAAATCAACTATCAAGGGCTTAAATAAGTTGCTTTTAAATGTTGATGCACTTAACGCCCACCTCGAAGCAAACTGGGCCGTTGTTGCCGAAGCGATCCAAACCATTCTGCGCCGCGAAGGTTATCCAAACCCTTACGAAGCGCTGAAAGATTTAACCCGCACCAATACGCAGGTGAACGCTCAAACTATAGCCGGGTTTGTTGATGGGTTGAACGTAAGCGAGCAAGTTAAGGAAGAAATAAAGAAGATCACGCCATCAAATTATACGGGGATATAATCATCGGCTGCCCGCTTCATCATTGCTTCCGCGCAATGACGGGTTTGTAACAGTCACCCTCCCGTCATAACAACATAATACTTGGGTTTAAATCAAAAACCTGTTTAAATTTGTTAATCAGTAATAATTGAATCAAGATGAATATCAACGTATATACAGAATCCACTCCCAATCCGGCAACTATGAAGTTCATTGTGAACAAATTGCTGATCAATGGCAGTGTTGATTTCGCTACGAAAGAAAGTGCAGAGAAATCACCATTTGCTAAAGAGTTATTTAAATTCTCATTTGTAAACGGAGTCTTTTTTGCCAGCAACTTTGTTACTGTTACAAAATTCGAAGATGATAACTGGGATGATATCATGCCTATCATTAAAGAATTTGTAAAAGGCGCGGTTGAAGCAGAACTAAAGGTTCAGGAAGAAGAACCAGCAGAAGCAGGTGATTTTGAAGGTTCTGAAACTGAGGTAAAGATCCAGCAGATTTTACATGATTACGTTCGCCCGGCTGTTGAGCAGGATGGCGGCGCTATCACCTATAAATCATTCGACGAAGGTGTTGTAACCGTGGAACTCCGTGGTTCATGCAGTGGCTGTCCGTCATCAACAGTTACGCTAAAAGCCGGTATCGAAAACCTGCTTAAACGCATGGTTCCCGAAGTCACCGAAGTGGTATCGGAAGCATTATAATACACAACATCGTATGATAAAAGAAAGACCGATCACTTAAAGAGATCGGTCTTTCTTTTTTGATTCTATAAAATTCTAAAAAATCGCGTTCTTACTTAAAATGCGCATTAATTGCCTCCAGCAATTCTACAGTTATCTTCCCATTCGTTGCCAATAACTCGCGTGTATTCAGCACCTCATCACCTCCGCTAAAGTTCACTACACGCCCACCCGCCTGTTTTACAATCAGAACACCTGCTGCTACATCCCACGGATTAAGGTTGTACTCATAAAAAGCATCGAAACGTCCACAGGCGGTATAAGCCAGATCAACAGCTGCCGAACCCAATCGCCTTATACCATGGCAGCTTTTCATCAATTCGGTAAACAGGTTAATATAAGCAGACTGCTTTGAAAAATCATAATACGGAAAACCTGTCGCTAAAAGACTTTTACTAATATCGGGGCTGGCACTTGTTGTTATGACGTTACCATTCATATAGGCAGGCGAATCTTTCCAGGCATAGAAACATTCATCCATATTCACTTCGTACACTACCCCCACCACCAGTTCTTCATATTCCTGCAACGCAATGCTTACAGAAAAAACAGGGAGACCATGAATAAAATTTGTTGTACCATCGAGTGGGTCAATGATCCAGTTATAGCGTTCGCCGGTTTTATTGATTGTTTTTTCTTCGGTTATAAAACCGGCTCCGGGAATAATATTTTGCAAGCCGACAACGATCTGTTCTTCGGCCATTTTATCCACGTACGATACCAGATCGTTCAAACCTTTCAATTCAATTTTTTCCGGACTAAAGGTTTTGCGCTGCTCGCGGATAAAAGCGCCGGCTTCCTTTGCAATATTTATTACCTTTTCGGTGATCTCTTTAAATTCCATATCGCGCTAATTTCACCAATAAAAGCGAAACACACGAATTAAATTGTGTGCCGAGGGTCAGGAATTGGTTTGTTCGGCTTCGCTGACGTGATGCCTTAATGACAGGCTGAACGAAAACATGCGGTGGATAAAATAGCTTGCAAAAAACAATGTCAGTGCGGCGGCTGGTCGCGCAATAGGAGGATAAAAATGAAATGCCTGAATATATACTTTAAGCAGCGTAAGATTGGCGAAATAACCTACGATGGCCACCGACACAAATCTGAAAAATTGTTTGGAAGATGACGTTGTTGATTGATGAAAAACAAAGTACTTGGTAATAATAAAGTTCACCACTACCCCCATAATATACGATATGGAAAAAGCCAGCGTGGAATTACGTACAACAAATCCGAATACGTGGTAGGTCTGGTCGGTAAAAACATTGTGGAAAAGGATATAATATGCCGAGACATCAACCAGGAAACCTATGCCCGCCGAAAACACAAACTTTACAACATCGTTATCCAGCATTTTTTTGCCGAGTGATTGTTTAGCCATGCTGTAAGGTTGCGTGCTTTTTGTACCCGTTAAAAATTAAAGCAGCGCCTCCAAGTACCATTAATAATGATATCAGCTCGGCTTGGGTAAAGCTGATGCCGGCAACGTGATATTTTGTATTTACTCTTATTAATTCTATAAAAAAGCGTTCAACGCCGGCCAATATCATATAAATGCCAAACATCACACCCGAACCCTTTATCTTGCTACGCAGCGACCAAAGTAAAAAGAAAAGCAGGATACAAACTATACACTCATAAAAAGATGTTGGGTAAACAGGCGCCGGCAATTCGTGATTGTATTTGCCAATGTATCCCGGTATCGGTATCCCTTCGTTATTTACGTTATGCGGAAATTTAAAGCCCCACATCCAATCTGGCGCCCAGCTTAACCAATGAGGCTTCCTACTAAAATTAAAGACGCCCCAATCTCCATCGCCCGACATCTGGCAACCAACACGGCCAATGCCGTAGGCCAGCATCATGCCGGGGCCGCCAATATCCAGCATATCCAGCGGCTTGATGCCATGCTTCCGTGCTATGTATAAAACAGCTCCGCCGCCGCAAATCAATCCGCCATAAAAGGTTAGACCGCTGAATCCTACCAGCATGCCAACAGGGTCTTTCATAAACTCGTCCCAGTTTTCCAGCGCGTTAAATAACTTTGCGCCCGCAAAACCGAATACTGCCGCCCAAAGCAGGATACTTCCCATCAGTTCGCGCGGATGAACTTTTACGCGCTGCGTTTTAGGCTCTGGTAATATTTGTTTTTTGTTTTCAGCATAAGCCCAGTACGCAAAAATTGCAGCACCGATAATACCACCCAACCAGTTGCCGCGTAGCGACAGCAGAAACCCCTGCGTATCATTTACCAATTCGTGAAAGTGCAACGCGCAGTCAACCAGTTTGTATCCTAATATAAATCCGAAGATACCGTTACCCACCAATTCGGAGGTTGAAATAGGGGCACCAACGGTAACTGTTTTTTCGTAAGTATTAATCAGTCCCGATTTTTCCTTGCGGTCAAATTCTTTCACAAATGCCCAGTATCCTGCTATAAATGCAATGGCTACAAAGAATCCGAAAGTTTGTATGATCTGGAAGAACGGTATGTCGATCCCTGTTAAATATTGGATGAGATAGGTTAAATTCGGGAACATTATTAATATTTTGGTGCCAAGATAGCGTTAATGAGCCAATATTTCTTCGCGCTCGGTAATTTCCACATCACCAGTGGATGAAATTTTTGTTAAATACACCGTTCTCAATTCGTTAACCAGCAGCGGGTCATACTCAGTCTGTACCTTAACATAGTTGCGGCTAAAGCCGTGCATCAAACCATCTTTCATATCACCTTCAAACAGCACTTCGTCGGCTTTGCCCAACTGAGTTTCATAAAAAGCCCTGCGCTTTTTATCGGAAAGGATATGGAGCATCTTACTCCTGTCGGTTCTTGTAGAACCCGGTACCGATCCACTCATCTCTGCTGCAAGCGTATTTTCTCTTTCTGAATAGGTAAACACGTGCAGGTACGAAATATCAAGATCGTTCAAAAAGTTGTAGGTATCTATAAAATCCTCGCGCGTTTCACCGGGGAAGCCCACGATCACATCTACCCCAATACAGCAATGCGGCATCAGTTGTTTAATCTTAGCCACCCTGCTGGCATACAAATCGCGTTTATAACGGCGGCGCATCAAACCTAAGATCTTATCGGAACCGGACTGCAACGGAATATGAAAATGCGGTACAAATCTTTTCGACTTCGATACGAACTCAATGATCTCGTCGCTCAATAAATTAGGTTCGATAGACGAAATACGGAAGCGGCTGATACCCGAAACCTCATCCAAAGCTTTTACAAGGTCGAAAAATTTATCCTGGCGCTGGCCATCCCTGATCCCGAAATCACCCAGGTTAACACCTGTCAGCACAATCTCTTTTACACCCGACGCCGAAATTTCTTCCGCTTGCTGAATAACGTGCTCAATAGTATCACTGCGGCTATTGCCCCGTGCAAGCGGAATGGTACAAAATGAACAGGAGTAATCACAGCCATCCTGAACCTTCAGGAATGTACGCGTACGGTCGCCGATAGAAAAACCGGGCACAAATTCATTTGCCTGCGAAACGGGTTGATTATAAACCAGCGCTTTAGGCTGTTTGGTGAGATCGGTTATATGATCGATGATCTGAAACTTTTCTGCAGCGCCTAAAACCATGTCAACTCCCGGTATTTCGGCAATTTCTTTCGGTTTTAGTTGGGCGTAGCATCCTACGATAGTAATATAAGCGTTAGGAGATATCTTCAGCGCTTCCTTAACAACCTTTTTGCATTTTTTGTCGGCATTATCGGTAACCGAGCAAGTATTGATAACAAATACATCAGGCGTATCGGTAAACTCCACCGTTTGATAACCCGCCTGATTAAACTGGCGCCCTATCGACGATGTTTCGGAGTAGTTAAGCTTACAGCCTAATGTATAAAATGCAACCTTCTTGTTCATTTTTAAAAGCCGCAAAGATACGGTTTTTGAAATTATATGACTAAACGGAATTTTAATGATTAAATTACACACCATTCACCCACTTATTGGGCTACTAATCTTCGCCCCAGCGGTAGCTTTCATTTTCAAGGCCCGCAAGGTCGATAATGCGATTTACCACAGTCATGGCCAGGTCTTCAATAGTTTGAGGTTTGCTGTAGAACGATGGAGTGGCCGGGCAAATTATTCCACCTGCTTCGGTTACAATTTGCATGTTGCGGATGTGGATCAGGTTAAAAGGCGTATCGCGGGCAACCAGAATCAATTTACGGCGCTCTTTTAATATCACATCGGCGGCGCGGGCTATCAGGTCGTCCGAAGTACCGGCGGCTATCCTGCCAAGCGTCCCCATGGAGCACGGTACTACGATCATCGTATCGAATTTTGCAGATCCTGACGCGAAAGGCGCCATAAAATCGTTCTTCTTATATATTTTATATGGAAGTTGGGTAAAGTCATCGTTATCCAACTCAACTCTCCATACCTGTTTGGCATTGTCAGACATGATGACGCCCACCTCAGTTATCTGATCTTCAAGTTCTTGGAGTTTTTTGAGCAGTAAATCGGCATAGATAGAACCGCTGGCCCCGGTAATGGCAACTACAATCTTTTTCTTCATATCCTGTCAACCAAAACGGTGTATAAAAGTTAAAGGCATAAAAAAGGGTCGAATATAAATACTCGACCCTACATCTACCTATGAAAAACATGCCCTATGAGAGGGCACTACAAAGGTAATAACAGTTTTTTAATTTTTAAATAATTATTTAAAATAAATTTAACCCGCTTTATGAAAATTTTTCTCTATAAGTGTTTGTATAGTTCCATCTACTAAACCAACCGTGGGCACATAAATATTTTTTATATTGGCCCACTTCATTACGGTCATATATATCTCGCAGGCAGGTATAATAACATCTGCGCGGTCCTGATTTAAGCCCAGAACATTGATCCTGTCTTTTAGCGAAAACGACGTGAGATAATTATAAAGCGCTTTTAGCTTGCCGAAATTTAACGGCGCTTTATCTTTTTCTTCCGATAATTTATACAACTTGTTAATGTTACCGCCGGTACCGATACCCGATATTACTTTAAATTGTTTGGTATTCTCGCGGATAAAATCTCGCATGTCGTTCCAGGTTTCCTCTGTATCCTGGTTGTCCAGCATCCGGATAGTGCCAATATTGAACGATTTAGAAGCCCACATCTCCCCCATCGAAAAGAAAGACAGCTCGGTGCTGCCGCCGCCTACGTCTATATAAAGATAGTTTTTGCTTTTATCGATAGTTTGATCGGAGTGGTTGGCGTAGATGATACCAGCCTCCTTTTGGCCTTGTATAACTTCAACCTCAATAGCGGTTTCGTCCAGTATTTGTTTTGCAACTTCCTGACCGTTCTTTGCCTCGCGCATGGCCGATGTAGCATAAGCCAGATATTCGGTCACTTTATAAACCTCCATTAGCTTGCTAAAGGCATCCATGGTTTTTATAAGGTCGGCGGTCTTTTTATCAGAGATCTTGCGATCTAAAAAGGCATCGTCACCCAAACGCAAAGGGACCCTTATAAGCGTGTTTTTTTTGAATGAAACTGACCCATTGTTTTCAATAATATCAGCAATAAGCAGTCGCACTGCGTTGGAACCTATATCAATAGCGGCGTATCTCAATTTATTGTACTTTATATTTCAGGTAATCGTATATATCTATCTGGGCACGGTGCGGCAGCTCCGAACGGGTTCTATGGTACTTATTGGTATTGCTGGCGTTGATCTCGCGCGATTTAGTGTTATCGGCCAGTTGAAGCTCAATGATGTCGCGAAGCTCTTTTTTTAGCGATTCATCATATATCGGGAAGCCTACTTCAACGCGTGTATCAATATTTCGGGTCATAAAATCAGCCGAGGTAAGGTAGAACAGTTCTTTACCTCCATTGCAGTAAATATGCACACGTGCGTGTTCCAGATATTTATCGATGATGCTGATCACTTCAATATTTTCGCTGTAGCCCTTCACACCGGCAATCAGGCAGCACATCCCCCTAATGATCAACTTTATCTTTACGCCCGCGTTGCTGGCCTGGTATAACTTCATGATTAGCTGCTCATCGGCAAGGCTGTTCATTTTCAGTATCATGTAGGCCTCTTTCCCAGCTTTGGCGTTCTTTATTTCAGTATCAATCAGCTTGTAAATAAAGGGCCGCGAATCAATTGGCGATACAATGAGGTTCTTCAATCCTCTGGGAAGTATATTTTTACCCAATGCCTTGAATACCTCTACCAGATCGGCTGTTATTTTTTTATCAGCCGTCAATAGCGTGTGGTCTGCATACAGGCGGGCAGTTTTTTCGTTGTAATTACCCGTTGATAAACAGGCATAGTATGCCGGCTTTTCTTTTTCCGTCCGCATCACCAGGCAGATCTTTGAGTGAACCTTATAGCCTTCAATACCGTAAAGCACATTCACGCCCTCTTCTTCCAGCCTGCGGCTCCAGGAGATATTATTCTGTTCGTCGAACCGAGCCCTTAATTCAACCAGGCAGGTTACTTTTTTACCGTTTTTTGCGGCACTCATTAAAGCGTGCATGATCCGTGAGTTCTCGGCTAAACGGTAAACTGCTATACTTATCTCTTTAACTTTAGGGTCGATAGCTGCCTCGCGTAAAAAGTGGATCACATAATCGTACGACTGATACGGCGTACTGATCAAAAAGTCCTTCTTCGCTATCATCCCCATCAAACTCTTCCCGAACGACAAACCGTCAACAGGTAAAGGGATGTTTCGTTCGTACTCCAGTTCCTTGCGCCCCACATTCGGGAAAGCAATAAAATTCTTAAAATTATGATAGCGGTTACCCGGAATCAGGCTTTCGCCATGCAAACCCATCTTATTTACCAGGTATTTGAGCATATCCAGCGGCATTTCCGAATCATACAGCAAGCGCATGGGTTTGCCTTTTTTGCGTTTTTGCAGGCTCTTCGATAATGCATCAATAAACTTTTCGCTCACTTCCTTATCAAGGTCGAGCTCCGCATCGCGGGTAAGCTGAATAGAATAGGCTTCTATGGAATCGTGCTCAAAAATGAAGAAAATATCCTCCAGGCTATAGCGGATAATATCATCGAGCAGGATAATAAACTTAAGGTTGTTTGTCTCCGGTAACACCACGAAGCGCGAAAGCGAATCAGGAAACTCGATCAATGCCAACCTCGTTTTCTTGTTTTGTGTGAGTTTTACAAAGAAATAAATGGCACGGTCACGCAGTTCGGGCAGCGGCAGGTGGTCATCCAGCATAATTGGCACCAGTGTTGCAAGCAGTGTTTCGCGAAAATAACGCTTTACGAACTCGCCGCGACTCACGTTCAGCTGCTTATCGTTCAAAATAAAGATCTTTTCCTCAGCAAGCTGCTTAACAATAATGTTTTCATACAGGTTGTTAAACTTTCGCTCCTGCCTAACAACAATGTTCTTTATCTGGTTCAGCAGCTTTTTAGGATTGTAGCCCAAAATTTCTTTGGCCTTTTCGTTCAGGTTCGAGAGACGGCTCAAGGTAGCCACCCGCACACGGTAAAACTCGTCGAGGTTCGAAGAAAAAATAGCCAAAAACCGTATCCTGTCTATCAGCGGAACGGTTGGATCGGCCGCTTCCTGCAAAACGCGGTCATTAAAATACAGCCAGCTGATTTCACGATTAATTAAAGGTGCGTGTTTATTCTCCATAATAGACGGCCCGCGGGCCACGTTTACAAATCTGCTTATTTAATTGTTAACTTAATATTAACTCGTGAGTATATTAATGTGTTTTTATTGTTACGCTATTAGTTTATGGGCCATAGACCATGGACCATAGACCATAGAAGCTTTTGTCTTCATTTCATCGACTATGGACTATGGTCTATGGACTAACAACTAAAACGTTTACATTTGCAAACTAACCAAATACACCTGCGCTATGCCAACTTTTGATATTGTAAGCAAGATAGACGGACAAACCCTCGACAATGCAGTTAATACTGCAAAAAAAGACATCTTAAACCGTTACGATTTTAACGACTCAAAAAGCACCGTTGATCTCGACAAAAAGACCAACATTATTACGATAGTTACCGAAAACGATATGCGTTTGAAAGCAATTACCGATTCTATTATCAGTCGCATGGTAAAGCAAAATCTCGATCCTAAAGCGCTTGACCAGGAAGGAACGGTGCAAACTGTTTCGGGAAATATGATGCGTAAGGATATAAAGATAAAGCAAGGCATTGAACAGGATACTGCTAAAAAGATCGTAAAAAAGATAAAAGACAGCGGACTTAAAGTACAGGCCTCCATTATGGACGACCAGGTGCGCGTTCAGGGAAAGAAAATAGATGATTTGCAGGCTGTAATAGCCCTATGCCGCAAGGACGACTTCGGGCAGCCCTTGCAATATATTAATATGAGGGATTAGTGGAGTTACGAATTAAGATTTAAGATTTTAATTTTTAGAACTTCAAAATCTAAAATCGTAAATCTACGTAAATAAAAAAGGCCGTTTCCCTCGCGGAGCGGCCTTTTCAAACTAAACCAACTATTATGAAAAACACTTTTTATTTGCCGGTTGGCCGGAAGCCGGGCTTACTCACTTATCCTGCTCACCCCGGCCTCCTTATTCCGGACTTAATTATTTTACACTTATTTCTCTCGACTGAATTTTAGCTTCTTCTTTCTTAGCTACATTCAGTTTCAAAATACCGTCAGTATATTCAGCTTCGATCTTAGCGTGATCGGCAGTTTCAGGTAAGGTGAATGAGCGGGTGAATGAATTGTAACTGTATTCGCGCTTGCTGAATTTCTTTCCCTCTTCAACGTTTTCAACCTTTTTATCGGCGCTAACGCTCAGGATGTTTTTGTCAAGGCTGATCTTGAAATCTTCTTTCTTTAAGCCCGGAGCAGCAAGCTCGATCTGAAATTCGTTTTCGGTTTCTGCGATGTTTACAGCAGGAACGCGGGTGGCTAATTTATCGCTCAAAAATGAGTCGTTAAGGATTGAATCAAATACGTCGCTGAAAAAAGGGTTAACAGCGTGATTTTTGTGTCCGTTTGCAAATTTTACTAAAGTCATGATTATATTCTCCTAATTTTTCTTTTAATATATTTGCCGAAGGGTTAATCAACTGTTGTACCAAGGCTATAAAACCAACCGAAGCAGACATTATGTCTTCTAAGTTTTAAACCTTACAGACAAAATGACATTTTATGAGTGAAAAAATAGCCGATTATAAATATAAGACACCTATAACTATCCGCTTTTCAGATATCGACGCAGTAGGTCATGTGAATAATGCTACCTATTTAACCTACTTTGAAGATGCCCGCATCAATTACTGGCGCGAAATTATTGATTGGAACCTGCGCGAAAAGGGCGTTATTGTAGGGCGCTCGGAAGTAAACTATTTGAAGCCCATTACTCTCGAAGATGATATTGTTTGCTATGTACGCACTACACGTATCGGCAATAGCAGCTTTGACATGATGCATCTGCTGGTCAGAATAACGCCTAATGGCGAAGAAATATGCACTACCGGCAAAACGGTATGCATCAGTTATGATTACAAGCAAAATAAATCGGTACCTATCCCCGAGCCGGAACGTGAAAAAATGATAGCCTATGACGAACCGAGGCTAATCACCAATACAAATTGAGTAAGTTATGTGAGTGGTTAATTAGAGTGGTAGTTGAAATTGTTTCCGTAGAACTTACTTGTTCATAAATTCTGCTAAAAGCCAGTGAAAGTGATGTGTACCCTGCTCTCTTGTTACCGAATATCTTCCATGTTTGTAAAATCTTGACCGGATGCCTCGCTGTACGTTTTCTACAATTTCCTCATCTTCCATTTCCACCCTGTCCAGGCTGGCGCCAGCCCCCTTTTCCAGCTTGCTTTCATCCCAAACATAGGAAAAGAACTTAACGCTGCATTTATCCACAGCAACAGGCTCCACTACATTGACTGAAAGCCCCCATGGATAAAAATTGAACATCATGTTGGGAAACACCCAGAAATAATAAGCTGCAACATTTTTACCATAATCAGGAGAAGTTACCGGCAGCTCAAAGCAATTTTCGGCGGTTTTAGAGAGTCCCAACTGCAAACTTGAATAGGGAAAGAATAACTCGGTTGCGTATTCGCCAAAATCTATCACTGCATTCAAACCGGCATGAACAAAAGGGATATGGAAACCTTCAAGATAATTTTCACAGTACAATGCCCAGTTGGCATTTACATTAAACACTTGGGATAATGACGGTTCAAACACAAATTCATTTAGCGGCAGCCAGCTCACACGCTCCATCATATCCCTGAAGAATAAATCAGGTGCATATTTATTATCGAGCGTGGTGAACAGCCATTTACTCCATTTAAATATGGGCAAGCCCTGCAAATTATCATTGGCACACGGAAAATCCTTAACTTCTTTAAATTCCGGCATGGAAACAAATTTACCGTCAAGGTCAAACATGCGTCCGTGATACCGGCATCGCAGGCTATTCAATTTACAAGCCTTATCTACCACAAGATTCCCCCGATGGGTGCAAACATTCGATAACAGATTGATATCTCCTGATTTGTTCTTCGTTAACAATAAGGGTTCATCCAGATAACTCTGAAGGAGCGTAAATGGACATGCCTCGCCGTTTTCTTTTATCAAATCGGTATTCCCGATAAATTGCCACGACGACGCAAATATTTTCTCCCGGCATTCCTCAAAGGCTTCATGACTGGTGTAAAAATCAGTAATTAACGTTTTTGCTTTAGATATATCAGCATCTACAAAATATCCGGCCATAATTTAGTGTTGGTTTTACAAGTTTAAGGACATATATTATTTAAACAGCACCCGTAGTTAAATTTCAATCAGGGATTTCATACCCCAAAATGAGAAACTAATCCCCTGCTTTCAAAAATATAACCATTTGCCCAACATTTGCGTATTACACCTCCGTACGATAAAAGGGGCGAAAATTACTCAATCGGTTTGGTTTTTGCTTGTAAGTTTAAATTTCATGGCCTCTCACTAAAATAGCTTATTTAAATGGCTTAATAGGGAAACATTTTAGCAGTGAGTTTAAATCATAAATAATATTTGGCTTGTTTATTGCCAATTTGAGATACCACAATTATGAAAAAACTTTTAGTTATTATTTCATTTATTCCATTTCTGGCCTTTGCCCAAACTTCAGATGACCATCTGAAACTGGCAAACCAGCTTTCTGCTCAAAAAAATTACTCCGCCGCAATTCCCGAATTCACAAAAGCTATTGAACTGAACGGCAACAGCGTAAAGGCCTATTTATATCGCGGTAATGCCTACAGCAACAGCAAGCAATATGATAATGCCGTTAACGATTATTCCAAAGTAATAGCCATCGACCCGGGCAATACCGATGCTTTTTATTACCGCGCTAATGCCAACAGCAATATTAAGGCTTATAAAAGTGCGATAGACGATTATTCCAAAGCTATTGACCTGGGGCTGCGCAGTTCTGACATTTATCATTACCGGGCAAATGCAAAAGTAAACTCCGGCGACTACGCGGGAGCTATTGCCGACTTTAGTAAGGCCATTGAACTCAATACCAAAAACTATGAGCTTTACGAATATCGCGGTGTTGCTAAAACGAATGTAGACGATTATAAAGGTGCTATTCAGGATTATGATATATCGCTAAGGCTTAACCCAAACAACGCAGATGTTTACTATTACCGCGCAAATGCCAAAAGCTCGATTGCCGATTATAATGGCGCTATCCTGGATTATAACACTACTATAAAAATGAATCCTTCGAATGCGGAGGCTATTTTTTACCGTGGTAATACCAAAACCAACATTCACGACTATAAAGGGGCAATTGAGGATTACAAAAGGGCCATTCAGTTGAATCCGAGCCTTCATAACCTGTATTACTATCTTGCAAAGGCCATCAGCAACAGCGAGGACTATAAAGCCGCTATCGATTATTTTAATAAAGCAATAACACAAGACCCAAATAACGCCGAACTCTATTTATATCGTGGCGTTTCAGAAAGCAAAAGCGATGATAAGGGTGCCGCAATGGCCGATTACAATAAAGCCATACAGTTAAACGGCCGTTTGTATGAAGCTTATCAAAACCGTGCGGATCTGAAGATCGATCAAAAAGATTATCAAGGCGGGCTTGATGATGCGAATAGCGCCGTCAATTACAGCAAAAACAATGATGGTTATCCGTATATGGTTCGGGCAAAGGCTAAACGCGGCCTTCAAGATACCACGGGCGCGTTACAGGATTATAACACTGCCATAAAAATGAATCCAAAGAATACCGACGGGTATTTTGGTCGCGGCGAAATGAAACTGATGCTGGCGGATTACAATGGCGCAATTGCCGATTTTAATACAGCTATTGAATTATATCCCCGCAATTCCGACGCTTATCTTAACCGGGGCATAGCCAAAAGCAGGATGGGCGATAAAGAGGGCGCCATCCGCGATTTCAAAAAACAAGTGGAGCTTGACCCGAAAAATCAACAGGCTTATTTAAGGTTAGGGCGAATAATGATCGATGACCGCCAGTATGCCGAAGCGCTGGCCCTGTTCAACAAAACAGTAACACCATATACCAAAAACGGAAAGATTCTGGTACTCCGCGGCGCAGCTATGGCCGGCATTGGCGATACCCGAGGTGCAATGATCGACTTTGATCGTGCCATTGCGGTTGATTCAAACGCCATTTCACAGGGATATGCCGGTCGCGCCAATGTTAAACTGGCCATGAAAGATTACGAAGGCGCAGCAGCCGACCTTAGTAAAGCTATAGAAAAAGATCAGAATAACGACGAGGCTTACTTTGTTCGCGCCAACCTGAAAATGACTCAAAAGAATTACGAGGGAGCGGTTTATGATTATATAAGCGTGCTGCTTATCAATCCTGATAATATTAAAACTTACGCTTATCGCGGTCTTGCGGAAGCTTATACCAAAGATACCACTGCTATGAATGGCGATTTCAGACAGGCCTTACGAATTAGCCCTAAGGACGGCATGAACTATATGCTGCGCGCCAAGGCAAGAATGTATATGCGCGATTATGACGAAGGCCTGCGCGATTATGAAACCGCTGTTCAGCTTAGTCCAAGAAACTCGGAAATATGGCTAAATAGAGGAGTATCGAAACTAATGGAAAACGACCACAGTGGCTGCGCCGATCTTGATAAGGCCGTCGAACTTGGCTCGAAAGAGGCAATAGACGAATTGAAACGATATTGTAAATAAAGAGGAACCGGGTTAACGCCCGGTTTTTTTATTTAAAGTGGCCGCCCGATGCGTCATTAAAGTCATCTTCATAGTTCACCTTGTTGTTCCAAAGTTTTACATAGTCAACCGTTCCGGTTCCCTGGAAGGTATAATCTATCCCGATTATTTTTGCTTTGATAATATCCTGACCAACGGAATAAACCAATTTGTCGTTGATAAAGATCTTCGCTTTCCGGTTTGCCGCCTCTATCCTGACCTTTACAAATGAACTAAAGTCAACCCCGAAAGCTGAGAGATCGGCGTGTTTACCTGATTCATAGTAGTTAGTAAAAAGGAGATCGAGCGACGAGATACACCCTTTGCTGCAAAGCGGGATAAATATGGCCGTGCCTTCGCACAAGATATAGATCTTGCTCAACTGGCAAATTGATGCCCCCTCTTTGTAGTCGTTTTTTACAGAAGTTTCGAAATTAAAATTATCGCTGTAGATCTCGCCAAAGTCGCGCACGTTTGCATAAAGCACGTCGGGCGTAACCGGCTGTAGCTTTACATTTTTGGCCTGGATCTTTTCGAGCGGTAAGCTCATTTTACCATTACCTATGGCATCCTGCTTCGAAAAATAAACCGGCACCGGCGATTGCGTAACAGCGGGCAGCCAACCGTCTGACTTAATAAGCAGGCGGTGCATGCTTACAATCTTCCCTCCAACAATCAATTTCGCCTTATAATAATCAGGATAATAATATATAGAGGTATGCTGATGATCGTTCTTAGAAACCTTGACCTGCAATTTTTTATCCCAGGATTGCTGTATGATCACGGAATCGTAAGGCGATTTTGTAGCATCATAGTTAAACACTACCGAATTTGGCAGCCCAACCGAAACTATTTTTTTACTGCTGAACTTATAATCATTGTCGGCCACCTTTGGCGGCCCCGGTTTAAAAACCTTAATCAACGTAAATACAACTGCAATAAGGCATAAAGCTATAAAAACGCCTTTAATTACTTTGGGGCGAATTTCTTTTTTGGGTTGAGCAGCAGCAGGTACTTCTGCGACAACCGGCACCGGCTCAGCCTGTTTCAAATGACTATTATCGCCGTTCCCGTTTTGCGACTTAAAGCTGCGCCAATTCTCGTAGTCCAAAAACTGAACAAGCGTATCAAGGGTATGGGTATTGGGCAAGCTATCGTACTTTACTTTACCCCAAACTCTTTTCAGCGTAACATGGCTTAACGCAACCCCTGTTTTCTCCTGAATCTTCTCGCTCAACAATACAAAATCCTGATTTGTCCACTCGCCACTGTCTCCCCAGCCCGTATTTATCTCAAATAACTTTTTGGTTTTTTCTATAAAAAACTCGTCGTTATGCATAGTCGTTTTCGTCAATTTAAACAAAAGTAAAATATCTGCACAAAAGCAAAACCGTGTTCCAACTTGTACAAACTTGTATAAGTATTGATTAGCTAATGCGTAAACTCTTCGCTAATTTTATATTATAAAAGTATTAAATCCCTTCTGATTGAAAGGGTTATAACCAATTATCTTTCTAAATATATTGTTATGTTTATTAAAAATACACACCGTTTTTTGATGTGGCTGTTGTATTTCAATTGTTTTTTCCTGGTAACAGCCAATGCGCAGTCATTCAGCCTTCAACCACACCGGAATAAGGTAACGATACCATTCCGCCTGGTACGTAATATGATCATAATTCAACTGCAGATAAATAATAAGGGACCTTTTAATTTTATCATGGATACCGGCGTTGGGCTGATGATCATCACCAATCCGGAAGTATCCGATTCATTGCATGTGAAGTTAAAACATCCACTAAAATTGCGTGGATTTGGTCAAAACGAATCATACATTGCTTACGCGTCTCCGGCGCTTGACGTTGGTATCCGTGGGCTTACCAGTACAGGTATGTACGCCGCAGTCTTGACAAAAGACCAGTTTGGACTATCCAATTATGCGGGCATGCCCATCCATGGTTTATTGGGATATGAGTTTTTTAATAACCTGGCCGTTAAAGTAAACTTTGCCGATTCGACACTTACCGTGTACCGGTCTGCTGATAAAAAGAGGTTTGCCAAGGGCGAACGTATTCCCATAACCGTTGAAGACCATAAACCCTATATAGAGGCCAATATAGTGATGCCGGGCGGGATCATAAAAAAGAGTAAGCTGGTGGTTGATTTAGGCGCGGGCCATCCCCTTTCGCTCGAAAACGTCTCTGATAAAGCTGAGCTTCAGAAAAAATGTATCCATGCAAATTTGGGTGTGGGCTTTAGCGGGCCGATAGATGGTTTCATTAGCCGGATAAATGGGATTGAATTAGGTAAATACACCATCAAGAATATTATATCGTCGTTTCCGCAGGATGATTCGCTGCGAAATTACATAAGTGTGAAAAGAGACGGAAACCTTGGCATTGGCTTGCTTAAAAGGTTTATTGTAGTATTTGATTATGCCGACAATGCCATTTATTTAAAACCAGGCTCCGAATTTAAGGCGCCTTTTGAACAGGATATGAGCGGCCTGGAATATTACGCCGACGGCGATGATTTTAAGCGAATTATCATAAGCCGTGTTGAGCCGGGATCTGCCGGCGATGAGATAGGCCTTGAAAAGAACGACGAGATTGTGTCCATCAATTTTAAGCCGATATCGAAAATGAGCCTGGAGGAGGTAGATAACCTTTTCAAGTCGCAGGCAGACCGCGCCTTTTATTGGAGGTTTCCCATGATAACAAACGAGACAGGGTGGTGATGACGCTGAAGCGGAGGATATAGGCATCCTTTATTCCCTCTAATTTTTGTCATCTCGAACGTAGTGAGAGATCTTATGCGTCGTGCTTCCAGACTATGCATAGCGCTAATGCACTGACGCTTATGTATATTTTCATAAGATTTCTCGCTATCGCTCGAAATGACAAGGATGAATAAATGACAACATTAGAACTTTTAATTCACCTCCAATTGATCCTTTGATGGAAATACCGGGAATTTTCCATGCGGTTCGCTTTGATACCAGAAGGCTACAGTTGCCAGATCATCTTGTAGCGGCATATAGCGGCCGTCATGATGCCAGCCAAGATCCTGGAGTGTTACCTTAAGTTCTTTCTCAAAACGGATAGGATCGGCAATGTGCCAGCGGTATAGGCCAAAGCGTTGGGCTATATCGTAATGACCATCGCCGCGCAGCACCTGCGGCAAGCCAGTGTAGGGGCCGCTGAATTCGGTATACTCCGACGTTTCAGTACCGTTAGCGTTTTTGTGGCGGGCGTCAAAGTCATAAGCGCCGCAAAAATAATCTTCGGTGCCTGTTCCATTAATGGTTGGAAACTTAGTATCGCCGTCCATAAAGAACTTGATCTCTCCTTCGCCCCACCAGCCGTTCTTATTGGAGCCATAAGCCAGGTAAGTGCCTACATACTGGCCTTTACCCCTTATGCTATCCACTACCACAAAATCTTTCTTGAACGGCAATGGATTTACCCTCCGGAACTGTGCGTGAAAATAAGCTGCGTCTTTAGGCACATCGGTAAGTGTATAATCTACCTGGTAATACAGGTACATATCCTCATCAGCGATGTTTTCCATGGTTATCTTACACTTTTTGCGAAAAGGCATTGGCCAGTAGCAATTAAGCCCGCTGCCGGGATTCACAACCACGGCAAGAGATGTAACCGGCGCATATTTACCCCAACCCATACAAAAGAAATCACCAACCGGAACCTCAACAGAAGGAGTGGTTTCGTCGTCCCAGTAAAAACGGAGGATGGAATAACGCCAGTTGCCCGTCGGTGTCATCCAGATATGCTGGATAGCGCCCTCATCGTTTATTTCGGCAATGGTAAAGGTTGTATGTTTTTTGATAACCACACTCGGACTCACCTTCCAGGTTTGGCCTAAATCACGTGCCGCTCCCTCGCCGGTGCCTTTGGTGGCCATGCCGCCTTTGCCTTTTTCGCCATTAAAGTTCTCGGGACTTATCGATCTCGTCCTGGCGTCAGACATCCGGTAAAGATTTCCCAGATTAACACCAAGTCCATTAAATTTCTCCTGGGCACGCACTGATAAGGAAACAAAAGCACATGCTAAAACCATTAAAGCCGATCTTTTCATCACTATAAATTAATTAAGTTTATAAAATTCAATTGCGTTAAGTCCCCAAAAACGGGCTTGCTCTTCAGCCGAAAGTTTCGACACATAAGTCTCCACTATTCCAATCATTTTATCATACCCGCCCGCCACATTACAAACCGGCCAATCTGAGCCAAACATTACCCGCTTAGCGCCAAAGGCTTCGAACACGGTATCGAGATAAGGTTCAAAATCGGCATATTGCCACTTTTTCCAATCAGCTTCGGTTACCATGCCTGATATTTTGCACCAAACATTTTCGTGCTGTGCGATGATATGCATGTTGTTGGCCCATTTATCGATATTCCCGTTTTTGATATCGGGTTTAGCAATATGATCTATCACGTAATTTACGCCAGAGACATTTTTTACAAACTGATTGGTATAGCCCAGTTGATCAGGAAATATGAGGATATCATAAACCAGGTCATAATTTTTAAGGGCAGCTACACCTTTCATAAACTGCGGATTTAGCATCAAGGCTCTATCCTGCTCACCTTGCAGCACATGGCGGATGCCTTTCAATTTCTTCTGTTCAGCATAATGGGCAATTCGTTCACGCACATGCGGGTCCATCAAATTAACCCATCCCACAACACCTTTTATAAAATCGTTCTTTTCTGCCAGGTCCAACAAAAATTCGGTTTCAGTTTCCGATTGATCGGCCTGTATTGCTACACAACCATCTATATGATGTTTTGTCAATATCGGAAGAAGGTCTTCCGGGTAAAAATCCTTTTGTATCGCAGCCATGGATCCGTCGATCCAACTATCCCTTACCGGGTCAAATTTCCAAAAATGCTGATGGGAGTCTATTCTCATTAAGTATCGGTTGATTGAGTTGATTGAGTTTCACAACCTAATCAACTATTAACTAATTCACGCATTTGCCAGCGCCCTATCCAGGTGCACATAGCCGCCATCTATGTAGACCAGTTGTCCGGTAGTATGGCTCGATCTTTCCGACAATAAAAAAGCGGTGGTATTGGCAATTTCTTCGGCTGTGGTCATCCGGTTTTCGAGGGGGATTTTCGATTCGATGTCTTTCAGTTTAGCAACCGGATCGGGTAGTGTATTGATCCAGTTCTCATACAACGGGGTCCAGCATTCGGCGACTACTATGGCATTTACCCTTATTCCATATTTCAACAACTCGACGGCCCATTCGCGGGTAAGGGCGTTTCGTCCGCCGTTTGCAGCGGCATAGCCCGATGTATTTCCCTGCCCCGTATCGGCAGTTTTTGATGTAATATTCAATATTGCTCCCTTTGACTTTTTCAAAGCTGGCAACGCACAATGGGCCATTAAATAATAATGCACCACATTTTTGTGCAGCGATGCCATAAATTGTTCGTAATTGCCGTTCTCTAATCCCACGCCATCATTTACACCGGCGTTATTAACAAGACCCTCTATCCGGCCAAATTGTTGCAGCACCGCATTTATTGCTTTTTCGCAAGCGGCTGGCTCGGTTAGTTCGGCAGTCACTTGCCATGCATTACCGCCCGTAGCCTCTACCTCAGCAATCATAGCCATATTATCCGCTTCGCTCCTGCCCACAATAACGGGAATGGCGCCCTCAGCGGCCAAAACCTTTGTAATACCCGCGCCGATGCCTTTGGCGCCGCCCGTAACTACAATCACTTTATCTTTTAATCCTAAATCCATAGTTTGATATTTTTAATGCCCACCGGCTACCTCTAATTGCTTAACTTTTAAATTGCGGCTCGCATAGTAAAAAATGTAAAGGAATGAGGCTATCGGTACCAGGTATGCGTACCGGATATTACTCATATCAGACACGTAACCCATAATTGGCGGCAGCGTCGCGCCACCAACTATCCCCATTATAACCAATGATGAACCAAGCTTGGTCCGCTGGCCCAATCCTTTTACGCTTAGGGAAAATACTGTTGGGAACATGATTGACATAAAGAACGTAACCCCCATCAATGCGAAAACGGTAAACTTGCCATTCAGGAAGAAGATCAAGATTAGGAGCAGGACATTCATAGCACAGTAAAATGCCAGTAACTTAACCGGGTGAACAAATTTCATCAGGAAAGTACCACTGAAGCGGCCAAGCATGAAGCAAAAGGTGGCGGCGGTGAGGAAATATGAAGCGGGCTTTTCGGCAAGTCCGGCTATTCTCTCGCTATAGCGGATAAAGAACCCGAGGATACCGGCCTGTGCGCCAACATAAAAGAACTGCGCAATTATACCTTTCCTCAGGTTGGCTATTTTTAACAAAGCGCCTATTTTTTTAATCAGCGTGCCTTCATCTTTAACGTCAAGCTCTTTATCGCCGGGTTCCTCTATCTCTGGCAAGTTGGTTTTGTAGATCAATATAGCCACCACCAATACAACTAAACCGATAATTAAATAAGGGATTTGCACAGCCGATGCTTCTTTGTTCAAATACGCATTTAACTGCGCTGGTGACATTGCAGCTTCTTCTTGTGGCGACAAGTTCTTGCCTGATAATATAAAAACGCCACCCGCCAGCGGACCAAGCGCAGCTGCCAAACCGTTAAATGATTGCGAAAAATTGATGCGGCGGGTTGCACCGGCCGGATCACCTAATACAGTGATATAGGGATTGGCGGCTGTTTCCAGGAAGGCAGCTCCGCTAAAAATAACAAACAGTGATCCGAGGAAAAACGGATAGCTCCTTATCGCAGCTGCCGGGAAGAATAAAAACGCCCCGGTGGCAAATAAGATCAATCCCAATAATATGCCGCCTTTATAACCGTAGCGGTGCATGATCCTTGCAGCAGGAATCGGCAAAATAAAATAGGCGACATAAGAGGCCGAATCGACCAATGAGGATTGAAAATCGGTAAGCTGACAAGCCTTTTTTAAGTGGGCTATTAATATGGGATTGAGATTAAGTGCGAATCCCCAGATAAAAAACAAGGACGTGACTAAGGCTAACGCTACCAGTTTGGAATCTTTTGACATGAAATAGGTTTAAAATCAGGTTAATAGTTTGGTTAGTTTGCAAGAAAAGGCTGCTTAGCTTTTGCCTTCCCAATATAAATTATTTAAATGCAGCTTGTATGTCCTGCAATGAGATTCCTAAAGTTTTTAATGCAATGGTATTTAACTCATCCTTGTCGCCGGTGAAATGAAACACGCTGTGGTTATGCGTCAGTTTCTCGCCCGGTTTCAAAAATGCAGCAGGCGATACGCTTTCCAGTTCATAAAAAGGCCCCATTTGCGTTTTGTCAGCAAGCGGACCATCGTTGTAAGCATTTACAGCATCGCCTAGAAAGGGGTCTCGATCGATACGCCATTCCTGGTTAAGATAGGTAGCTTTCATATCTGTATCGAACTGAATGATGGTGAGGATGTTATTTTCTCCGTCATAATTTCCGGCAATGTTCTTCGTGCGCGATGCCTGCATACCCAGCTTTCCGCGCAATTTTCCATCAGCTTTAAATAACAATATTCCATTGTTGATCTTAATGCGGTCTTTAGGGATCTCGCCGAAATAATCGGTTGTCGCTACCTTACCTTCGCCATCGTTATAAGGCACAACAGTAATGGTTTTAGTAGAAGGTGAGAACATATCCAGGTTCCAGATACACGGCGCGCCCGTTTGTTTATCCCAGGCTTTGTCGCCTGCGTTGGTTAGCGTAGTGGTAGTATGGAAAGCTACGGATTTAATCATGGGGTTGAGATCTATGCCTAACTTTGCTTTAACGTCAGCGGCTTCGAGCATTTCTATATCGCGGGTAATCGACAGGTTAAGTGTGGTACCGGCGTAGTTCAGCCGCTTAGCCGATTTTGAGAGTGATGCCTTTTTATCGGTATTCGAAACCAGTTTCCAGCTTTCATTATCAACGGCGGCCGGCGTGTGCCAGTTGGCAAATTCCATTTTAGTGCCCGGTTTAAAGAACAGCGAAAACTTCCCGCCTTCAGGGCCAAGCCAAAGCCTGTCCTCTCCCCCGTAAGCATTCATGTGCTCGTCCGGTTTTTGCTGATCAAAAGTTTTATAGTTGATCCATCCGAAACTTTTACCATTAGCACCATCAGCAGTAGAGGTGAAAACCTTCGCCTGGTATTTTGGCGAAATAATGATCTGTCCGCTGCCATCTTTGCTGTTCAACACAACCACACTATCTTTCTTTTTCAGAAAATCAAGATCATAGCCGAAGGTACCCTTTTTGTAAGGGCTATCAGCCATCTCCTGTTTTGCAGCCGGTTTTTCCTGGCATGCCCACAGGCATAGCGCGGCCATGATGATGGACGAATATTTAATGATTTTCATTATTATTCAGGTTTATGTTTTGGATTTAACGCAATGGTGTTTACAAGTGTACCAATTTTATCAATAGTTATTTCTATCTCGTCGTCAACATTTAACGTAAACTCGCCGGGTGGTACCAGGCAGGTACCGGTCATGAGGTAACAACCGTTTTTGAAATCGCATTCGCTGAAGAGGTAGCCCACTAATTCATCGAAAGAGCGTTTGATACGTGAAACAGTAGTTTCATCGGTGTATATAACAGCACCATCGCGTTTAATGTTTAGTTTGATGGCGGTTTCGCCACCTATATGCGTTGAACTTACATACAAACATGGCCCCAGCGCGGCGCTGCGTTCATAGATCTTCGCCTGAGGCAGGTAAAGGGCGTTCTCTCCTTCAATACTGCGGCTGCTCATATCATTACCAATGGTATAACCCTGAATTTTGCCGCCTGAATTAATAAAAAGCGTCAGTTCAGGTTCGGGTACATTCCATGCAGAGTCTTTGCGGATGTAAACCTGTTGGGCATGGCCTGCAACCCGTTCAGGAGTGGATTTAAAGAACAACTCCGGGCGTTCGGCATCATAAACCTTATCGTACAAACTGGCCGCTCCCGAGCTTTGCGATTCTTCCATACGGGCATCCCGGCTTTTTAGGTATGTAACACCTGCCGCCCATACTTCTTGCTTACCAATTGGCGGTAGAATACCCGGATTGCTGAGCCATGTGGATTTTTCTTCGGGGGTTAATTGTTTAAATGCCGCTGTTTGCTCCGATAGATAACCAGCGAGGTCATTTCTGTTAACCAGCAAATCCCATGATTCATTAACAACATAAACAGCGTCGTCAGTTTCCAGCAGTATGCCTCTAATGGTATTGTACAATTTCATAATCAAGTTTAAAGAAAAAATTCTTTAAATGTATAGTGTACAATAATTAATAGAAATTAACGGTGTAAAAAAGTCGTGATGCATTATTTAAAATTGGCAATTTGCTGCAGGCTGCAAGCCCTCCTTATCCATCGTTAAAATGGCTTTGCCATTTTTATAGGTTACTATCCAGATGCCATCGAAATCCTCGTCGGCCCATTTGAGGCCTTTGGTTTTTACGCCTAAAGCCTTCAGGATATTGTTCATTGCCTTGTGTTCCCAAACTACAACCACCGTTCCGGTGCGTGCCTCAAGCGCCTGGGCAAGGCCGGGGTAATCATCTACCTCGTATTTTGTATTGATGGCTAAATTATATTTTATAGCCAGCGGACTTGCCGTTTGGAACATCCGCGCATGTGACGCCGACTTTTTGGAATTGACCGCAGGGACATAAACACCGGCAGGAACGCCAAACTTTGCCACCAAAACTTTAGACAATTGTAATGACCTGTTTAAACCCTGGCAATTCAAATTATCGCCAACGGCTTCCTTTTCGCCATGGCGAATAAGTACAATTTTCAAATTCTGTGCTTTGCCGGCCTGAACCGTAAAAGCGATCACTATGGCCAGTAGCCAAGGGAAATATTTCATTTTTTAGATAGATTTAAGTTACAGCCATTATTAGCCTTCATTATGTGGCACATGTTTTTTTATTTTGATGTAAACGAGTTTAGATGTGGGCGTATTGCTTTTTAAGGCAACACTATCAATAGGTACCAGCACATTTGCTTCAGGATAATAGGTAGCAGTGTTGCCTTCAGGGATGTTATAAGGCACTACCATAAATAAACGTGCTGCTCTTGTGGCTCCGCCGTTATAGTTAAACAGATCAACTTTCTCTCCATCTACCAAACCGGCTTTTTGAATATCCTTCCGGTTCATCAGGATCACCCGGCGTTCGTTGCGAATACCGCGATACCGGTCATTCAATCCGTAAATGGTAGTGTTAAATTGATCGTGACTGCGAATGGTGGTCATGATGTATTCATCGGCGGCAAGTTTGTGCTGCGGCAGTTCGGAGATATTGAAGCGAACTTTACTTCCGGGCTCTTCTGTCACAAATTTGCCGTCGCGGGCAGTGTTGGGCAGATAAAAGCCGCCGGGCTCACGCACGCGCTTATTATAATCTTCAAAGCCGGGAATCACTTTTTCAATATCGTCCCGCACGGCATCATAGCTGTTAGCATACCTGTCCCAATCAATTACGGAGCGCTTGCCCAGCGTAGCTTTGGCCAGTTCGCAAACGATTTTGTTTTCGCTCATCAAATCATCAGATATAGGGGTAAGAATCCCTTTCGACATCTGAACCACACCCATGGAATTCTCGCAACTGATAAATTGCGGTTCACCGTTCAACATATCTTTATCACTACGGGCAAGGGTAGGTAAAATAATTGATTCTTCACCGTGCACTAAATGGCCTCGATTTAGTTTGGTGGATACGTTTACCATTAACTTCAGCTTACGCAATCCGGTGGCCGTAAATCCGGTATCCGGCGTAGCCGAAAGGAAATTACCTCCCATGCAAAAGAACACTTTCAATTTCCCTTCGTTCATGGCATTGATAGATTCAACCACATCAAAGCCATGACCTCGTGGAGGTTCAAAGCCAAACACCTCTTTCAGTTTGTCCAGCTGTTTGGGCTTAGGTTTATCCCAGATCAGCATTGTCCGGTTACCCTGCACGTTACTATGGCCGCGCACCGGACACAAGCCTGCTCCGGGCTTACCGATGCTGCCTTTTAACATGGTAAGGTTCACAATTTCTTTAACCGTGGCTACGCCGTTTACATGCTGCGTAATTCCCATCGCCCAGCAGATTATAATGCGGCTTTTATATTTCAGCATATCGGCGGCTTCTGTAAGCTGCCTCAAAGGCACGCCGCAAGCGTCGGCCAGTTCTTCAAGTTTATAGTCGTCCAGGTGACGGAGAAATTCAGCATAGCCAATTGTGTTCTCGTTTATATTCTCATGATCGAATACCTTACCGGGCTCTTTCAATTCCGCAGCATAAAGCAATTTTTCAAGCGCCTTTAAAAGCGCCATATCGCCGTTGATCTTTACCTGTAAATAGAGATCCGCCAATTGCGTGCTGATGCCAACAAAACCCTTGACAGTTTGCGGGTTTTTAAAGCCCATCAGGCCGGCCTCATGCAATGGGTTTATGGCAATAATCTTAGCGCCGTTGTGTTTGGCTTTTTCGAGGGCAGTGAGCATTCGGGGGTGATTGGTGCCCGGGTTTTGCCCCATAATAATGATCACATCCGTGTTGTAAAAATCATTCAGCGTTACTGTTCCCTTGCCAATACCAATAGCCTCGGCCAAACCAACACTGGTAGATTCATGGCACATGTTAGAACAATCGGGCATGTTGTTGGTACCGAATTCCCTCACAAATAACTGGTAAGTGAACGATGCCTCGTTACTGGTGCGGCCCGATGTGTAAAATGCTGCTTCATCTGGTGATTCAAGTGCATTCAGATGATCTGCAATTTTTTTAAATGCCGCATCCCAGCTAATCGGCTGGTAATGGGTACCGCCTTTGGGCAGGTAAACCGGCTGAGCTATCCTCCCCTTTTTTCCTATTTCATAATCGTTCAGCTTAGCCAGATCGGCTACTGAATTTTGTGCAAAGAATTCTGCGGTTAGTTTTTTTGTGGTGGCTTCCTCTGCGAATGCTTTGGCGCCGTTTTCGCAATACTCTGCAATAGGCGAACGGTCATCATCCGGGTCGGGCCAGGCACAGCTTGAACAATCAAAGCCGCCTTTTTTGTTCATGTGGAACAAGCCTTCCATCCCGCGGACCGCGCCGGCCTCTTTCAAAACATCGGTCAGCGCGGCAGTAACAGCCGGGATGCCCGCCGCCCATTGCTTAGGCTCGGTGATTCTGCTGTCCAACAGTTCTTCGGGATTTTCTTCTGCCGGTGTTTTATCGTCTTTAATCGTTGTACTCATCAGCTAAAGGATTGGGGTAATTATCGCTTTGATCTTCCGTTACATTATCCAGGCAGGTAAAATCTTTTTCGACGAGCAAATGCAGTTTATTATCAGCATTCTCAAAACCCACCTTATCTGTATTTGCCAGTTCATTGATCATGCTTTCCGGCATAAAAAGACTGATGGTATGATTGCTGTATGTTGCCGACAGTACATTGTCATTCACCGTTTGTATTTCATAAACCAGCTTCTGTAACCCAAAGTCGACACTATCCTGAAGGTGTCCATGTTTTTCAAGATTTGCTATGTCTGATTTGGTGAGCCGGTATCTTATCGAATTCGTTTTAATGCGTATTTTCATTTACAGGAATTAGTATGCGGTGCCCCGCTGTATAAATATTGTAACGCCGGTTACGTAAAAATCCGGCTAAGGTAATATCAAATTCAACGGCCAGTTCAACTGCGAGGCTTGAAGGCGCGCCTACCGCAGCTATAATTTTTATACCCGCCATAGCAGCTTTTTGAATCAGTTCGAAACTTGCGCGACCGCTTAACAATAAAATATGATTACTTAAAGGCAGCCAGTTTTTGCTTAATGCCGTACCAATAAGTTTATCCAAAGCGTTGTGACGGCCAACATCTTCCCGTATCAAAAGCAATTCGCCATCAAGATTAAATAATGCCGAAGCGTGAAGTCCTCCTGTTTCTGCAAATAGCCGCTGTTGTTGTTGCAAAATTTCGGGCAATTGAAAAAGCATTTCGCTGTCAACGGTCATATCCGGGCTTTTATCTTCCGTAAAAGCGCTTACGGTGCGAATGGCATTGATAGAGCCTTTTCCGCAAACACCGCAACTCGACGTAGTATAAAAATTCCGTTCGGCGTTTTGCAAGTTGGGGGCGATATGACCAGCCAATTTTACCGCGATCATGTTTTCCTTATTCTCGGTACAGGCGATAAAAACGTGTTCTACTGATTGAATGTCAGACGCATCCTTTATAATCCCCTCTGTAAACAGGAACCCGGTGGCTAATTCAGCGTCGTTGCCGGGCGTACGCATGGTTACAGAAACAGCTTTAGCTTCAGGTAGTCCGTTATTATTGTATTCCAGTCTGATCTCTAACGGCTCTTCTATCGCAAGGGCATCGTCAACAATCACGGTTTCTTCAGCCGTTATTTTGGTTACCGGAACTTGCTTTATTGATGACATACAGGCTGCGATGTATTTATATAAAACCAACCCACGTACGGATTGTTTTCTGTTAAAGATACGCTCAAATTTAATTAATAACCCTAAATTTGATACATGAACATAAAGATACTGGCGTTTGGAATTGCGAAGGATATATTCGGGAGCACGTCGGTTAACCTGGAACTGAATAACGACGCTACCGTTTATAACTTGAAATATCTGCTCGAGCAGCAATATCCGCGGTTAAAGCTATTGGCCTCCTATATGGTGGCGGTAAATAATGAATACGCCCTGCCGGGAGATAACCTGCATGAGCGCGACGAAATAGCAATCATCCCACCCGTAAGCGGCGGATAACCTGATATAAATTGACCACAGAGATCCGCATATTTTCCACTCCGTTAAATCCACAAGCTGCAATTGACTGGGTAATGTCGCCTGAATCGGGCGGTATTGACATTTTTATTGGAACAGTTCGTAACGCCACGAAAGGCAAAAATGTTGTTCGCCTTGAATTTGAGGCCTATGAGCCGATGGCCATTGCAGAAATGCAGAAAATAGCCAATCAGGCTTTTGAAAATTGGCCGGTGCAAAAAATTTTGATTCATCACCGTACCGGGACTTTAGATATTGGCGAGATTCCCGTAATTATTGCCGTATCGGCGGCACACAGGGCAGCGGCTTTTGATGCTTGTCGTTATATTATAGACACCTTAAAGCAAACCGTCCCTATCTGGAAAAAAGAAGCTTTTGAAGACGGCGAAGTCTGGGTAGCTGCAACCCCGTGATTAGGCAATTGAAGGTTGGCGGATAGAGATTAGGTATTTTTACTTAATTCCTAAAATCTTTCAGCCCGCCCGCTAAAGAAAACGCATTCGCGTCCGGAAACTTGCTTTTGAGGATCTTTACGGCTTCGCCGCTTCTTCTGCCGGATGCGCAATAGAAAACAATCTTCTGATTTTTGTTGATAGAATCAATATCCGAGATCAATTCAGTAACGGGAATATGCCTACCGCCGATATTGAATTCTTCGCGCTCGTCTTCTGTTCTTACGTCGATCAGCGTAATCCGGTCTATTTCTTCTTTTAAATCTTCGGCAGAAATTGTTGGAATAATTATCGTTTCGGCTAACGTGGTGATGCTTGTTTGAGTGGTATCCCCAATTTTTATAACGCGGCTCTGCATCGTTTGCGCATCAAAAACAAGCATTTTCCCCGCCAGCAATTCGCCGGTTTGCGTGATGTATTTGATAACCTCATTGGCCTGGATACACCCAATGATTCCGGCCAACGTAGGAATTACCCCGCCCTCGGTACAGTTTGGAATCTGTGATGCGTCGACCTTTGGAAACAGGTCGCGATAATTCGGCGATCTTCTTCCGGTATTATTTATCGCATTCCAAACGGCTACCTGACCCTCAAACTGATAAATAGCTCCGTAAACCAATGGTATTCCAGCTATAACGGCGGCATCATTTAGTAAATATCGTGTTTCAAAGTTGTCTGTCCCGTCCACTATAATATCATAGTGCGAGATCAATTCCATCACATTTTGAGACGTCACCCTTACATCGTGCGGAACCAATTTAATACCGGGGTTTTGCCTTTGCAGGCGCTCACATGCAACATTTACCTTCTTTTGTCCGGCATCAGCGGGTGTATACAACACCTGCCGGTGCAAATTGCTTTCTGAAACCACATCGAAATCAACTATACCTAACGTACCGATACCGGCTGCAGCGAGGTATTGCGCTGCAGGGCAGCCAAGTCCGCCGGCACCGGCTACCAATACCCGCGCGTTTTGCAGCAGGATCTGGCTTTCTTCGTTAAAGCCGGGCAAGGCTATCTGGCAGCTATATCTTGTATAATCTGGTTTCATTCGGCAGTTACCTTTCTATGCAATATTTGCTTTATCCGTTCAAACTCATCAGGGGTATTTACATTGGTCAGTGCATCCGGGTGGAGAGCAGTCAGCATTGTCACATCGCTATTGATCAGCACCTTTCGCGGACAGGAATATCCCTGCGCCAAAAACGACAACAATACCGGGTAGCTTTTCGGCTCCCAGATAGTTATCAATGGCTCCGGAAATTCATTCTGCGGACTTTTATAGGCCGTGGCAATTGCGGAAGGATTTCGATTATTGACCAAATATTGCAGGGTGCGTTCATCCATCAAAGGCAAATCTGATGCGATAATCAGCCACGCGCTATCCGGCTTTTCCCGGAATGCGGATAAAATAGCGCCATACGGCCCGAGATCGTTAAATGTATCCGGAAGAGTGGTGTAATCATTTTCAATAGTGCCCTGCTGGTCGGCACGGCATGAAATAAAAACTTCCTTACAAAAAGATTTTAACAGATCGGCCATGTGGTAGCGCTGTTCGCGGCCATGCCAATTCGCAGCAGTTTTATCAAAACCCATGCGCTGGCTTTTGCCGCCGGCCAGCACCAGGCCATTTAGTAACGGCTTGGCTTGCTGCATTTTATTTTTGAAGAACGAGCAAATACTTTCGGTATCATCGATATGGTATTGGGGAATATTCTGCCAGTTGGGGATAGCTTCTTTTACAAAATCAAAAATATCACCGGCGGTATCAGCCAATAAAAACAATTGAACATCTGTTAACTGATCAACACGTTTTTGCAGTGATGCTTTCTTTTTATCGCTGATGATCACCACCTGCGCCTTACATTGATGATGGTTGCCGTTGGCAATAACCAAATCAGCCTGGGCAAAGGTGTCCCTTAATTTAAAACTATTAAAATCGGCCACATAATTAAGTTGCCGGTAGTTGATCTCGTCCGTAAATTCCAGAACCGCACCACTTGAAAGCCGGCCCGGCGGCAAAACCAGATCATCATTGTGCGTAGTATCTACATAAGCAAAATGATATTCTGATCCAAGCGCTTTTATCACCCTGTCGGCCAAAAGTTTGATAACGGTACATGGCGCACCTGCTACCGCCCATTCGTTACGGTGAAACGTTCCAAAAGCCGGTCGGGCAAGTGCGCTGTGTTTTTTATGTTCTTTTGAAATCACGTTTACCTCCGGTTTTTTCAATCAGCTTAGTTTCTTTAATAACGATATCGTGGCTCATCGCCTTGCACATATCATAAACAGTTAGGGCAGCTATTGAAGCGCCAACAAGCGCCTCCATTTCAACCCCGGTTTTTGCGGTAATAGTGGCGGTGCAATCGATAACCAGTTCGTTTTCCTCATTCAGTTTAATGGTGACCGAGCAATTATCCAGACTAAGCGGATGGCAAAGCGGGATTAATTCGCCGGTCTTTTTTGCAGCGATGATACCGGCAATAATTGCCGTTTGAAAAACCGAACCTTTTTTAGTTTGCAGGTCTCCATCAACCAATTCCATCAATACCTCTTCAGGTAACGACACGATGCTGCGGGCAACGGCCGTGCGCCGGGTCACCTGTTTTTCGCCCACGTTAACCATCGTTGGGTTGCCTTTATTATCGATATGAGTTAACATTCTTTGTAATTTGATGTTTCGGTCAAAACTTCCAGATCGGGAAAACTTCGCCCTTTTTAAATTCGTTGCGATGCAGCGGTAATTCCATAAACGCGTCAACATCGGTTAAGTTCGCAAAATCGCCAGAGCCATTTCCTTCAACAGGCGTAGCCACCAACTGGCAATATTCATTTTGATGCAGCTTTACCTGCAAAAAGTATTTCAGCGGATGATGAAAACTCAGCCTGTCGTTCAAAACTGCTTTTTGCGGCGGCTGCGCTTCTTTACCGAGCGAAGCGTTGAGCCAGAGCAAAAAATACCGGTGCAGGCACATAAAGGTAGCCACCGGGTTGCCGGGAAATGCAAATACCAGGTTGCCTTTGCCATGTTTGCCAAACCAGAATGGCTTGCCCGGCCGCTGTTGCACCTTATAAAATAATTGCTCAACGCCCAGCGACTCAAGTGCTTTGGGAATATGATCGAACTTACCCATCGATACGCCGCCGCTTAACAGCAGTACATCATAATTTTCGAGGCAGGATTTCAGTTGTTTTTTAATATCTTCTGGATCATCCCGCAGGTGCAGCATATTGGCGTCAATGTTATGCTGCTGCAAAACAGCCTTCACCATGTAATTATTTGACCGGCGAATCTGGTAGTCAGTTGGGGTTTGGTCAACCTCAACCAATTCATCGCCGGAAGAAATCACAACTACCCGAGGCATTTTCTTCACCCTCAACTCAGCTTCACCAACCGATGCGATCATGCTGATGAGCGCCGGCGTAATCAACTGCCCCGGCGCTGCCACCAGGTCATGCTGCTTTTTGTCTTTGCCTTTGTAGTGGATATTCTGTCCGCGCTTTATTTCGTGGGTCACCAGCGTGGCCAAACCGGCACGCACCTCTAAGTCTTCGTAACGAATAATTGTATCGGCGGAAGCCGGCAGCATCGCACCTGTCATGATCTCAACGCATTCGCTGCCTTCTTCAATGTCAACGGGCTCATCACCGGCGGCCTGAGTGCCTTTTATTTTAAAGGTGCTGATACCATTTTCAACGGCATTAAAATTAATGGCGATGCCATCCATTGTTACCCTGTCGAAAGGCGGCAGATCCCGGTCAGCTTTTATATTTTCTGCCAGCACGCGTCCCGACGCCAGGTGAAACGGAATAATTTCCGCGCCGTAATCGGTGGCCTGCGCAAGTATTATTTTTTCGGCTTCTTCAACAGTTATCATATTTGCCGGTTATTTAATTTGTTATCAGCCACCTATCGTAGCCATCGATTCATGTGCGCCGTGGGTCGCCACGCGCAAACGTTCTGCTTCCCAACCATTGGCCGCTTTATCATTAAAGGCGTTAAACAGCTTTTGTTCCAGATCGTTTCCGGTAACACCCCGCCTTAACTCATCTTTTATATTCATCGCGCCATCATCATATAAGCAGGTTTTTAAAATTCCATCGGGTGTTATACGGATACGGTTACAGGTGCCGCAAAAGGTGCGTGAATAAGCGGCTATGATACCTACGTCTCCCCGATGCCCGGGAATGTGATAGTTATAGGATGTTGAGTGCGGCTCATCGTCTATTTTTTTTATCCCTGGGAAGTAATTTTTTATTTCGTCCAAGATCCGCACATAGTCCCACTTCAGACCTGTATAAATATGCCCATCGCCATTAAACGGCATTTCTTCTATAAAGCGCACGCTAACAGGAAATTCCTTTGTAAGCTGGACCAGCGGAACAATATCTTCGATGTTCTTGCCATCCATTACAACAGCATTTATTTTTATGGCTATGCCATATCGCAGCAACTCATCGAACGTTGCCATTACGTTTGAGAATTCATCCCGGAGTGTTATGCCGAAAAAACGGCCCGCATCCAACGTATCCAGACTTAAATTTACAGATTTTACCCCAATTTGCTTCAATTCCGGTACGTAAGGCGCGGTAAGTACGCCATTTGTGGTAAGCGTCAGTTCCCTTAGCCCCTGTAATTTCGAGAGCGAAGTTAAAAACGACATAATATCCTTGCGCACAAAGGGCTCCCCGCCGGTTATCCTGATCTTTTCGATACCCATTTTAACCAGCAATGAGCAGCTTTGCAGCATTTCCTCATATGTCATTAGTTCCTTACGATTTAGCCAGTTGAGGCCATCAGCAGGCATACAATAAAAACAGCGCAGGTTACAGCGGTCTGTCACCGCGAGCCGCAGGTAGTCAATTTTTCGTCCGTGGTTATCTGTAAGCAAGTACTAAAAGTTTTAAATGTATAACGGCTATAAACATATAAGCCATTGTAAAGTTAAATATTACAAGTTAGTACATTGTTTTTTGATTGTACTTTTTGTGTTATAAACCGCCACGATGGGTTTATTGGTGTATATACTCCGCAACAAATACCGATATTTAACACATTGACCTATATTTGTTATAAATTGAAAGAGCTGCAAGACATAGTGAATGCCTTTAACATGGCTGTAAAAACGGGCAGGCAGACCGCTTTGGCGACCGTTGTACTGGTTGAAGGCTCGTCATACAGACGTGCCGGGGCGCGAATGCTAGTAACAGACGATGGCCAGCTTACCGGTGCCATCAGCGGCGGGTGTTTAGAAGGCGATGCCCTACGCAAGGCCCGGCTGGCAATGGCGCACACCCGCCCTATGCTGGTTACTTATGATACCACCGATGACGACGATGCCAAATTCGGCGTTGGCCTTGGATGCAACGGAATAATCCATATTTTGATAGAGCCTATCGATCCGGATAAAGAAGATACACCAATCAGCTTGCTTAAACAATTTCTGAGTAAACGGGAGCCGGTTGTATTGATAACCATGTTTTCTTTAAAAGAAAGGCAGGCGTCGCAACCAGGTACTTGTTTGTTAATGTGTAACGATAAGCAAACAAGAGGAAGCATTCCTGATAATGAGATAAAGACAGCACTACTTAGGGACGCCGCCGAAGTGCTGGCAAACGGCAATTCAGTAACCAAAACATATGTTTACGGCAACGGCTATACCTGCTTCATAGAACTTCTGCGACCTGCCGTTTCCCTCATGATTTTTGGCGCTGGGAATGACGCCATACCGCTTGTACAGTTTGCAAACGTGCTGGGCTGGCAAGTGACACTGGTAGACGGCCGGGCCAATTATGCTGTTCCGCAGCGTTTTCCATCAGTGAATAAAATCCTGATCGCCAAGCCGGAACAAGTTTTACCGCAATTATATTTTGACGACCGGACCGTAGTGGTTTTAATGACCCATAATTATAACTACGATATGGCCATGCTGCAACAACTTTTGCCTTTGCAGCTTCCGTATGTGGCTTCGCTCGGGCCAAAAAAACGATTGCAGCGAATGCTGACTGAATTAAAAGATAACGGCATTATAATAACTACCGAACAGTTGAACAGTATTTATGGACCAGCCGGTATCGACATTGGCTCCGAAAATGCCGATGAGATAGCCCTATCAATTATTGCGGAGATCCAGGCTGTACTTAACAACAGGACGGTCAGTTCTTTGCGGGATAAAACCTCCGTCCATAATCGCCATATTCAACAAGTATTGCAACAAACAGATGGCGAATTTAAGGCATTCAACTAATGACAGGTATCGTTATTCTCGCAGCTGGCTCGTCGAGCAGATTGGGGCATCCGAAGCAAAATTTAGTTTATTCCGGTGAAACGCTGCTTCAAAGAATAATAAAAACATCATTAGCTACTCCGTGCAGGCCGGTGATTGTTGTGTTGGGAGGAAACGCAGACCTAATTCAACCTACCATTGAGAATTTGCCGGTTAGCGTTGTGTATAATGATGCATGGCAGGACGGGATGTCGTCATCGATAAAAACAGGCATTGCTGAATTACAGAAAAAAAGCGAAGCCGATTCCGTCATCTTTACGCTTTGCGATCAGCCATTTATTGATACAGATCTACTTTTACAAGTAACTCCCGAAAACACAATAGATACCATTACAGCTTGCTCTTATAACGATACTATTGGTACACCGGCATTTTTCGGCAGCAAATATTTTTCAGAATTGCTTGAACTAAAAGGCAGTGAGGGTGCCAAGCATTTATTGATGCGTTATAAGGAAGACGTCCGTATTATTCCGTTTCCGTTAGGAAGTGTGGATATTGATACGATTGAGGATTTTGAGAAGCTGAAGGACTTCTAAAAAACGCGTCATTGCCAGGAACGAAGCAATCTCTGAACTTGCATTGGTGGTGTGATTTCCTCTGCAGAGATTGCTTCGTCCCTCGCAATGACGCGCGGTTGGATGACTTTGATCGTATAGTTGTGGTATTACTTCACCACTGAAAACTTATATAACGATTGTGTTTTGTAAACCTGTCCTGGCTTCAGCAAAGTTGACGGGAACGATGGTTGATTCGGTGAATCCGGGTAGTGCTGGGTTTCTAACGCGAATGAGGTACGATACTCATCTTTTTTGCCATTTTTCATTGCGTTAGCGCCTTTCATAAAGTTGCCACTGTAAAACTGTAAGCCCGGCTCTTCGGTAAACACTTCCATTTTTATGCCACTTTTGTCGCCAACTACTGTAGCAACCACGGTGTTCATATCGTGTTTATTTAATACAAAATTGTGATCATAACCTTTGCCATTTTTTAGCTGTACATTATCTGTATTAATGCGGGCGCCAATGGTAGTCGGCTTCCGGAAATCGAATGGAGTATTAGCCACAGTTTCAATTTTCCCTAACGGAATCAGCGTTGAATCAACGGGAATATAATTGTCGGCATCCACCTGTAATGTATGATTTAAAACGGTACCGCTGCTCTCGCCGTTAAGGTTATAGAAAGCATGGTTGGTTAAGTTAACAACCGTTGTTTTATCGGTAGTCGCTTCGTACTCACATTTAAAGGCGTTATCGTCAGTCAGTGAATACGTTACTTTCACATGCAGGTTACCGGGAAATCCTTCCTCCATATCTTTCGACAAGTAGGTTAGCTCCAGCTTGGATGAATCTATCAATTTCGCATCCCACACCATTTCCTGAAAACCATTCTTGCCGCCGTGCAGCATGTTCGGCGGGTTATTAGTGCTTGATTGGTACTCTTTCCCATCTATCTTAAATTTACCTTTGGCAATGCGATTGCCATAACGGCCTATAGTTGCACCATAATAACGTTCGGTTGAATGCTCGAAACCTGAAACACTATCGAAACCCAGCACCACATCTGTCATCTTGCCGGTCTTATCTGGCACCAAAATACTTACCACACGACCGCCGTAATTGGTTATTGCGGCTTCCATGCCATTTTTATTTTTCAGGATGTACAGGTGAGTTTGTTTACCGTTGATGGTTTTTGCATAGGCCGCGGTATCGGGCAGGGCAGCATGTTTAGTACTGTCGATCATAGTAGTTGATTTTTTATCAGTTGATGGTTGATTACAGGCTGTTACTACAAGCAAACAGGCTGGCAGCAAAACCGCTGCGATGTTAAATACGGATTTCATAGCGTCGCTAATTTAGTAAATTGGTTTTATTGGATTTAAGGTTTATTTACCGTTTAATTGTTTGATCAGGTCAACTTCTTCTTGTTTATAAGGCTGACCGTCTTTCCTGAAAATATCGTGGAACCAAAGTTTCGGTTCGCTGCCATCAGGCATTGGCGTATCCCAGGCATAAATTGTATTGGTTTTACCGCTTACAAATCCCCAGTTAATTGCGCCTACGTTTTCCTTCTTCAACAGCGGCATGGTATTCTGAAATGTCGAATTACGCGGACGGGCCATATATTCGGTACAAATTACCGGGCGATTCATTAATTTCAGCATTCGCGCTTCTAAAATATGCGTATCCGGATCGGCGTAACAATGGTAGGTGATCACGTCAGAATTTTGCGCCTGGATGCTGTTATATGCTTCCAGATTTGCATCCCAGATCCCGGCGCTCACCGGTTGGCTTGGGTTTACCGCATGTGCCCAGGCAAAAACCTTTGGCAATAAACGTGAGGCAATCTTGTTCTTATCTCCGTTGCCTGGCTCGTTATACAGATCCCACAATAAAATGCGCTTATCATTTTTGAAGGTTGTAAGAATATCAACCATGTAGGCTTTCAATGGTAAAAAGTCGGCTTCAGTTTTCAGCGGACGACCGGGGTCTTGCATCCAGCCGGAATTATGAATACCGGGCTTAGGTTCCGGTTGCTTGCCCGGTTTAGCGTTAGGATTCCAGCAATCGTCGAAGAAAACGAAGATGGTTTGAATATGATGCTTATCGGCAATGGCTAGGTATTGATTTATCCTCGATTTAAACCCTTTAGAGTCTTCCTTCCAAACCACGCTGTGCAGAAACACGCGCATTGCGTTAAAGCCAATCCCTTCGGCGTAACCCAGTTCGCGGTCGATAGTTGTTGGATCGAAAGTATCGGCCTGCCACATTTCCAGCTGGTTAATGGCGTTGCTTGGGATAAAGTTGGCGCCATTAATCCATTTGTGCTGCGCGTACCAGGCATTTGCCTTCGCGGCCGGCCAAACGCCGCTGGCTGCTTTTTTCTGAGCATTGGTAACTACTGTCGCGGTCAATAACAACAGGCCAATCAATGTGAGGTGTTTAAACTTCATTGTTCTTATTTAGGTTTGATTTATTCTGAAGGTACATCTGTTGGAATGCCGGTTTTAGCGGGGATACCAAAATTTGGCGATCCGTCTTTATTCCAGGTAAATTGCTGCATACGCGGCGAACGGTCTTTACCGCAGCCCTGACCTGGCTGTGAGTTGGCGTGGTATAAGATCCAATCCTGTTTGCCATCTGCCGATTTAAAGAATGAGTTATGCCCAGGTGCATATACGCCATTTTCCGGCGATTGCTTAAATACCGGCACTGCCGACTTTTTCCAGGAAGCTGAATCAAGCAGATTTTTATTGACAGAGGTGCTAAGCATACCTAAAGCGTAATAGTCAGTCCAGCAGCCGCTGGCCGAATAGATCAGGAATAGCTTATCGCCATGCTTTAATATTTCAGGGCCTTCGTTCACATTTACATGTGGCGGTTTTGAATTAGCGCCCAAATCGCCATATCGTTCCCAATCGTAAGTTGGGCTTGAAATCTTAACGCGTTTACTCCCTATCGTCCACGGATTTTTCATTTGGGCAATGTAAATATCCTGTTCTCCGTTTTCGTCGCCTTCCCAACCGGCCCAGATCATATACCATTCGCCCTTATTTTCAAATACAGAGCCGTCTATAGCCCATTTATTGGTGGCGTCGGTTATTTTGCCCTTAAATGTCCAGTTGCCAAGCATGGGGTCGGCTGATGGATTTTCCAGCACGTATAAACGATGATGATTATTATCGCCATCATCTGCCGCGAAATACATATACCATTTATTGTTGATAAAATGCAGTTCAGGAGCCCAAAGCTCTTTGGAGTATTGTGTGTTAGGCGGTGGCGTCCAGATAGTTCTATTAGGAGCGGCGGCCAAATTGGCCATATTTTTAGTTTTGTAGAGAATAAGCTTGCTGCCTATTGAGTTGGTGTAATAGTAATAACCCGCATGATAGATCACCCAGGGGTCGGCACCTGAGGGCAGTAAGGGATTGGTGAATTGTCTTTTCTGAGCCGTTTGAGCAAAGGCTGATGTAAAAAATAAAACTGTTAAAAATACATTTAAAAGTCGTTTCATAGGTTTACGCTACTGATACAATTGCGTTAAAAAATTGGGTTGAGAATGATAAAGGTAATTTTTATTTCAACAAATGCGATAAAATTCTTCCTAAAAACCAAGACCGCCAAGCTCGACAACTGCGGAGTTGCAAATATAGGTCGGCACAATGCCAGTTGCAATTATCCGTGTTTCAGCGTCTTTCGGCAGTGTATTACCCGACAATACCAGTACAGTATCCAATCCAAATTTATTACCGCCAAGGATATCGGTTTGCAGGGTATCTCCCACCATTACGATCTGTTTTTTACTGATGGTGCGATATTCGCGAATCAGGTCATAAGCAAACATGAACATCTGCGAGTCCGGTTTTCCAAAACGGATAAACTGCCTGCCGATGATACTTTCCAGCATGGCAGCAATACCACCAATAGCTATGCCTACATCACTTTCACTAACCGGATAAGCCTTATCTGTATTGGCCACAATTACCGGAATAGGACGTTTACGCAGAATGTTGACCGTTTTGTTGAGGTCGGGAAACCAATCGAAACCCTCGTCATCTAAAAAAGCAAAGGCATTTACCTTATCTATATTACTGCCGTTCACCTCGCTTACAGGCAGGGTGTGTAAACCTGTACTATCGATATAATGTGACGACTCCGGGGTACCCAAAAACGCAACGATGCCGTCATGCACTTTCAGATCAAGGTAGTCCTTGGTCAGCATCCCCGACGACACAATTCTATCCGGTGTAATTACCGGTAAACCCTTTTTATGATAACTCTCGGCCAGTTGTGCGGGGCTTCTTGACGCGTCGTTAGTTACGATATAGTATTCCTTCCCTTGCGACAACAGGTAATCAAAAGTCTTTTCAATTCCCGGCACCAGGCCCTGGTAAGTTTTCAAAACACCAAACGCATCAAAGAAAATAATATCGTATTTATCAATTACCGATTTAAAGTTTTCCGTGATTTTCATTGTTTTAAGAGATTAGAGGCCAGGGACTGGAGATTAGTTGAGTGATTGTGATTAGTTATTTAAGATCTAAAGCTTTAATGATCTTTTCTGCATCAAAATCTCTGTCGACCGATGGCAGATAAATATCAAATGCTTCTGATTGCAGTTTTTGGGCGTATTGTTCATTAAAAAAATACTTGCCGTCTTTAATTACGTAATTCAATATAAAAAAACGGTAGGCTTCTTTCAGGAAGCGGATCTCGTCGGCCGTGATCGGGTTTACTTTGTGGTACTCTTTCAAGAACAGGATAAACCGGTCTTCCATCATAGTAGTGATCACATAGCTGAATACGGTGCGATCGCCCCTGTCAGAACATACCCGGCTAAAGAAATAAAAATCGAGGATACGGTAACTCATCCTGAACCAATCATAATCCCAGCGCGAATAAAGTTCAAGATCAGGCGTTACAGAGAAGTTGCCAATATTCCAGTCGATAAAAACGGGAATGATCTCGAAAGAATGCATGTTATATTTAGAACGGTTCTTTAAAAACAGATCACAATGGTATTTCAGAAAATCAACCTGCATGGCTGTTCCGTATTGTTTTTCGTTTGTTTCCAGTTCCTTTTGCAACGCAAAAATATCGGTACGCAGCGTTTTCGACGATTTAGGCAGCACGTTCTTGGCCCTTGAGCAAGCCTTGTGAAATTTGCCGAATTGCTGCCCCAACTTAACTATATGGTGCTCCTCCAATCTGCGGGGCAGGCGGTCGAGAATACGTGTTGGATTATAGAAAACTACCCAGGCATCTGTTTTTCCCTGTTTAAAACGGTAAACATAAACGCGGTTGTTCTTTAAAAGTGATTTTGAAAGCAGGTTCTCAAACGGATAAAGCAGGTTGTTGCAGAGCGCGTGGATAATACGGTGATCTTCCTTAAAATGCTCATATTTCCCAAAATAGGATAATTTTGCAATCACCATGTCTCCATCATCAAATGTAATGCGGAACACATGGTTGGTAGACACCATTGCGCTGATGTCCTCTATCTCTTTAATAGGCCTTGAGGCATCGTAACCTTCCCATGCTTTATGTAAAATAAGTTCGTAATCAATTAACGTATGCACCTTTGAGGCGCGTACAGGGAACGACGGATAAATAATATTCTCTTTGGATTCAGTCACAATCAACTTCTATATGATTTCAAAATATCTCTTCAATTCCCAATCTGTAACACTTTTGCCAAACTGCCTCCACTCCCACAACCGGGTATTGGTAAAATGATCAACAAACGCTTCGCCAAATAACTCTTTTGCCAGGGCAGAATCCTTCATCATATTGGCGGCATCGAATAGGTTGGATGATAAACTTCCGTTTCGCTTATCCTCATAACCATTGCCTTCTGTTTGTGGAATATTAAGCGGCAGTTTATTTTTTATGCCGTAGAGTCCCGAAGCCAGCGCTGCAGCCATGGCCAGGTATGGGTTAGTATCAGAGCCGGGAATGCGGGTTTCGAGGCGGGTATAATTTTCGGAAGTATGAATAACGCGGAGCGCCGTGGTGCGATTGTCTACACCCCAGGTTACGGTGGTTGGTGCCCAAGCACCTTCAACCAGCCGTTTGTAACTGTTGATGGTTGGCGCATACATGGGCAAGATATGGGGTAGGCAATGCAGCTGACCGGCAAGATAATGTTTATGCAGGTCGCTCATGTTGTACTGGTCATCGGCACTATAAAACAGGTTTTCAGTTTTGTCTTCAGACCAAAGGCTCTGGTGAATATGACCACTGCAGCCCGGCAAATTTTCATTCCATTTGGCCATAAACGTAGCCATAATGCCGTGCTTATGAGCAATTTCCTTTACGGCAGTCTTAAAGAGGACGGCTTTATCGGCGGCGGCTAGCACCTCATCGTGCAAAATGGCAGCCTCGTACACGCCGGGTCCGGTCTCCGTATGGAGTCCTTCCAGCGGCACATTAAACTGCAATAACAGATCAAAAAGATCATTAAAAAAAGCGTCGTTCTGGGATGTTCGTAGAATCGAATAGCCAAACATGCCAGGTGTGAGGCTTTCCATATTGGTGAAGCTCTTTTCTTTCAAGCTTTGCGGCGTTTCATTAAAATTGAACCACTCGAACTCTTGTGCAAACTCGGCGTGATACCCAGCATCCCCGCATTGTTTGGCAATGCGTTTCAGTAAACTGCGACCACAAGCCGGCAGATCATTACCATCAGCTTTGCTGAAATCACCTAAAAAGAAGGGCGTTTCGTCATCCCACGGAACGGTGCGAAAAGTTGAAAGATCGATGCGGCATTGCTGATCAGGATAGCCTGTATGCCAACCTGTAAGTTTCACGTTATCATAAACGGCATCGCTGCTGTCCCACCCCCATACTACGTCACAAAAACCGTAGCCGTCTGCCAGTCCGTCGAGGAATTTCTTTTTATGAATCACCTTTCCGCGCAAAACGCCATCAATATCGGCAAAAGCGAATTTGATCTTTTGTATATCGTTTTCTTCCAGGTAGGCTTTAATCTGTTCTTCATTCATAACAAGCAGGCAATTTAAGCAAGATAAAATTAATGCTTTAAAGAATTTAAAAAATCGGTTATTTAAATCGTGGTTATGGGTACCGGAAACACAAACTATTGCGCCTTTGCAAAGCATTGAATACCTTCGAATGATGGACAAAAAACCTGCCTATTTATTTGTTTACGGAACCCTGTTGGATAAGCAGAATGAATTTGGTGCTTACCTGAACCAAAATTGCATATTTTATGCTGAAGGGAGGTTTAAGGGTATTCTTTACGATATAGGAGAATATCCGGGGGCTGTGCGCGGCGGTAGTGACAGTTTTGTTTACGGCAAGATCTTTCAGATGAAAAATTATGAAAATGTTTTAAAACTTCTGGATGAATACGAGGGGTTTGGTCCGGATGAAATTCAGCCTAACTTATTTTTGCGGGAACCTGCTAATGTAGAAACCAATGACAGCGTAATGGAATGCTGGATCTATTTATACAATCATTCTGTGGAAGGTTTGAGCGTAATACCTTCCGGTAAATATCGTTAACAGGCTTATGAAGTTCCAAAAACTTCATAAGTATTCAAACAAAAAATCCCCGGATGTTTAAGCCCGGGGATTAGAACATATTCAGTTTAGTCAGGAATTACACTTTAGCCGCTTTAACGGTTTTGATGATTACGGCAGCAACTTTGTATGGATCGGCGGCCGAGTTTGGACGGCGGTCTTCCAGGTAACCGCTCCAGTTGTGGTCAACTGCGTAAAGCGGAATACGGATAGAAGCGCCACGGTCTGATACGCCATAGCTAAAATCGTGGATTGAAGCAGTTTCGTGCTTACCGGTTAAACGCTGATCGTTGTCAGCACCGTAAACTGCGATACACTCAGCAACTGCAGGACGGAAGGCCTCGCAAACAGCAGTAAATTTCTCTTTGCTGTTGGCAGTACGCAACAGGGTATTTGAGAAGTTGGCATGCATACCAGAACCGTTCCAGTCTAACTGACCAAGCGGTTTACAATGCCAGTTGATTGCTACTCCGTATCTTTCGCCAATTCTTTCCAGTAAGTAACGAGCAACCCAGATCTGGTCACCTGCTTCTTTTGCACCTTTAGCAAAGATCTGGAACTCCCACTGGCCGGCAGCAACCTCAGCGTTGATACCTTCAACGTTCAAGCCAGCTTCTAAACAAGCATCCAGGTGCTCTTCAACAATCTCGCGACCGAAAGCATTTTTAGCGCCTACTGAACAATAGTATGGGCCCTGCGGAGCCGGATAACCGTTCGACGGGAAACCGAGTGGTTTATTGGTTTCAGTATCCCAAAGGAAATATTCCTGTTCAAAACCAAACCAGAAATCGTTATCGTCGTCCTCAATGTGAGCACGGCCGTTCGATTCATGTGGCTCACCCTTTGAATCAAGTACTTCGCACATTACAAGAAATGCATTTTTTCTTTGTGGATCAGGGCAAACGAAAACAGGTTTCAACACACAGTCTGACGAACCACCCGGTGCCTGCTCGGTTGATGAACCATCGAAGCTCCAGTTATCCAGGTCTTCTACCTTCCCGCTGAATTCTTTAACAATTTTTGTTTTGCTGCGCAGGCTTTGGGTCGGTTTGTATCCGTCAAGCCAGATGTACTCAAGTTTAGTTGCCATTTTTTAATTGATTTTATAATATCGGGTTGAAATCTTAAATTTTGTAACGTTAACTACAAATATTGAGGCGAATTTAAACTATTTTTATAAATTTCATCAATAAATGTTAAAAAAATTCTAATATTTTTCAAAAACACCTGTTTATGATATTAAAATAACTAAATTAAAATTCCAGAAGCAGAGTTATTAACAGCCGATTAAAAAACTATCCAAAAAAGCATAAGCACTTAACCAATTTTATAAAGACAGCGACCGCGATCAATTATTTTGCAGATGAAACTCCCCAAAAGCAGGCATTCCTTATTTTTTTTACCGATGTATCGCCCACGCTTGTATCAATCTCGTATTTTTTAGCGCCGACAGACAGGTATACACGACCTTCAGCGTTGTTATAGGCATAAGTTGAGATATTTTTTCTCCGATCTCCGGCTTTTTGTTCAACATCTATTCGCATTCCGTTAATAATTTGAATATCGTCTCCTAAATCGAGCGGTTTTTTTGAGGTAATCCAGTTTACATCGTAAATTATTGACTGTGGTGAAATCCCGTTAGTTGATTTCTTATAGGTCCCGGCGTTTTGAACTACATCGAGCAAACATTTAACACAAGGTTCTGAAACGGTTGCGTTTCCATAGTTCTTCTGCGGATTGTTAATCACGCTATCCTTTTTACCATTTACCGCAACAGCGGTTTTTGTAACGTCATTTGAGACAGGTTTAGGCTTAGGATGATTGCAGGCGCTAAACCCGATACCTCCCGCTATTATTGCTATGGTTACTTTGATGTTTATCATGATGAGTATATTTATATGTATATAGTACATTCATTTTTGGCAAATTGTTTAATCCTTACTTAGTCATTGGCCTAAAACCGACTGCACTTTATATTCCATATTTTTTATCGATAGAAAAATATAAATCTCTATCTTCGGCCAATTTATTTTTCCATCTTCTAAATTCAAATTGCTATGAAAATAACTGTTGTTGGTGCGGGTGCCGTAGGCGCTACCTGTGCGGATAATATCGCCAGGAAAGAACTGGCTGAAGAGCTTATTTTATTAGACATCCGCGAAGGCTTTGCTGAAGGTAAAGCTATCGATATGATGCAAACCTCTGCCCTTTTAGGCTTCGACACCAAAATTAAAGGTGTTACCAATGATTACGCTGCTACGGCCGATTCGGAAGTTGTAGTGATCACTTCAGGCTTGCCGCGTAAGCCGGGAATGACCCGCGAAGAATTGATTGGCACCAACGCTAACATCGTAAAAAGCGTTACTGAAAATATTCTTAAATATTCTCCGAATACCATTATCATCGTGGTTTCGAACCCAATGGATACAATGAACTACCTTACCCTGAAAACCTCGGGCTTACCAAAGAACCGTATTTTAGGTATGGGTGGTGCGCTGGATTCATCAAGGTTTAAATACTACCTGAGCCAGGAATTAGGCTGCTCTCCGGCCGATCTGAACGCAGTAGTTATCGGCGGTCACGGTGATACCACCATGATCCCTTTAATTAAACATGCTACCTGGAACAGCATCCCGGTTTCTCAGTTATTGAGCGAAGAACAACAACAACGTGTGGTATCTTCAACTATGGTTGGCGGTGCTACCTTAACTAAGTTGATCGGCACTTCTGCATGGTATGCCCCGGGTGCAGGTACTGCTGCAATGGTTGAAAGCATTGTGCGCGACGAGAAAAAACTTATCTCGTGCGGTGTTGCACTTGACGGCGAATACGGTCAGAAAGATATCTCGCTGGTTGTTCCGGTTATCCTGGGCAAAGGCGGCTTCGAAAAGATCCTCGATTTCAAATTAAGCGACGCTGAACAGGCTGAATTTAATAAAAGCGCAGATGCGGTACGCGCAATGAACAAAGTATTGAGCGACACGGGCGTTATTTAAGACAACTCCTGTTTTTACAAAGAAAGGCTTTCACTGATTGGTGCAAGCCTTTTTTGTTGGAGTATGAAATTTGTCAATCCATCGCGAAACTTATCGGTATACTATAACCTACCCGAACAGGCTTACCATTCTGAACTCCCGGAACCCACGGCGATGATAGCTTGACAACTCGCATTGCTTCCTCATCACAACCACCGCCAATACCATTCGCCACCTGGATATCTGTCAGCGTACCGTCTTTTTCCACTACAAACGATATCACCACTTTTCCCTGAATTCTATTGTCTCTTGCTTCCCGGGGATAACGTATATTTTTAGACATAAGTTTTAAAAACGCTTCCATACCGCCGGGAAATTGCGGTACGGTATCCACCGGCGCAAATTCGCCAGGGGTCATTTTCCGGCGCGTAGTTTTATTACTAACAACAAATCCATCCCGATAAACGGTGACGTAATCTTCAAATGTGTTATGCCCGCTCCATTCGCCTTCTCTTTTACCATGTTTAACCGGCCCGGTGGCAGCAACATACTTAAAAGTACCGTCGTATTCTATCCACCTGCCATTTCCCTTTTCTGTCATAACAGTTCCAATCGAATCCCTGCACTCTTCCAATAAAATTTTTAAATCCTCATGATTCTTTATACAATATAATTTCCCGTTTGGATAATATTCCATTTCAAGTCCAATGGATATACCATTTTCAAAAGTTCCGGTACGCATTCTTTTTCCGGTGGGATAATATAATATATAACGACCGTGATATTTTAGGTTTATATCATTGGTTTTAGAAGTAGAAACAAGTTTGCGCTCACCGTTTTTGTAATACTCTTGCACTATGTACAACCCATTGTTGGTAGTAGTATCCGGCGGACTGACGATCATCCAGTAATCGGCACTATCTTTTGTTGAAACAAGTTTGCCTGAATTTTTAAGGTAATAGATCAGGCTTTGACTTTGCGCATGCACAGACACAGCTGTAAGTACACAGCACATTACGGTTAAATAAAATTTCTTCATAATCATATTCAATTACATCCGGCGCACCCTTGCCGAGATTGTAGTTGTAAAAACGGATGAATGCGTTTGAAGGGTACGCACCGGCTTACCGTTTACCATTCCCGGGATCCAGGGCGGAGACTGTTTAACAGCCGCCATCAACGCTTCATCAACGCCATAGCCTACCTTACTTAAAAACTTAAAATTGGTGAGTCTACCGTCTTCCTCCACCACAAAGGAGATCAGTGTGGTTCCGGATATATTTTGCAAACGCGCCGTTTCCGGAAACGTAAAGTTTTTCATCCGGAATTCGTCAAACGCTTTTTGTCCGCCGGGGAACGAAGGATCGGCTTCCGCTTTTTCATACAGGTCGGGTTGCCCCTGCGTATGTTTGCAGGATAAAATGATCTTGCCTTTATCGTATTTATTATCGTATGATATCGTATCATTTTGTTGGAGGTGCCAGGATCCTACCCTAAAGCCGCTATCCACTTTACCTTCCGCTATGATATTTTTAAAGCTATTGTCAAACTGGCGCCATGCGCCGCTGCCGTTTTCTGCCATTGTCCGCCCGGTAGAATCCCGGCATTCTCTGTAAATAATGTTGTGCTCTTTATCATAATCAAGCGTACTGTGCAACTGCCCGTTCGGAAAATATTCAACTTCGTGACCTGCAGGCTGCCCGGCATCGAATCTTCCCATTTTCCGTTTGTGACCATTTTCAAAATAGGCCACGTAACTTCCGTGGTAAAGCAGGTTAATGTCTTTCGTTTTAGAATTGGTTACCAGCCTCACTTTTCCGCTGGGATAATATTCGTAAACCACGTACAATTTTTTATTAACGCTGCTATCGGGCGGGGCAACAACCATCCAGTAATCGGCGCTGTCTTTATTGGTCACCAGCTTGCCGGAGTTTTTTAGATAGTAAACGAGTTTAACATTTTTCTGAGCGTTTGCAGCAATACAAAACGTTAATAATAAGGTTAGGGTAACAAAAAATTTATACATCATAAAAATTTGTATGAATATACTATTTCTTTCCAAAATGATGTGCTCAGCACGGTTTTTAATGCCAGTGAAATGGATGGTAATTAAATTATTACAAAACCTAAACCTCACTAAACCAAACATTTTCAGTCGAACTGATATTAGCACTTTGAATCAATGCAAAAGCAATTTTAGCCGAAGAAAAATCAGATCATGCTGTATAAAATAAAATATCCCCTCCTCTTGCTGCTGATGCTTGCCGGCTTCAACCGATTGCAGGCACAGGACAGCACCCTGATCGGGAAAACGATCAGATGGGATCTGGTAAAATGTATCGACTACGCCAAGAAGAACAACATTCAGATCAACAGCCTGCGCTTGAGTCAGCAAATTAGTCAGCAGGAGTTCCTTTTAGCAAAGGCCGCACGACTGCCGGGAGTATCGGGGACAGCCTCTCAAACCTTTGAGCACATCAATAATAAAGGCGGTAGCAGTCTTTCCCAGGTTGACGCCAATGGCACCGTGATCAATAACAATCACCGCTCATCGTTTGTAGCGTCGGGGGCTTATGGTTTGAATGCAAATGTCACATTATACAATGGCAACCTGTTGAATAACACCATCAGTCAAAAAAACATTGCGGTACAAGCGGCCAACCTGGATATTATCCAACAGGAAAACGACATCACCCTTCAAATAACACAGGCCTACCTCACCATCTTACTGGACAAAGAAAATATTATTTACGATACCGATTTGGTGAACACCACAAGAGCACAGGTAAAGCTGGAACAGCAGCGTTATACCGTAGGCAGCGTTGCCCGGGCGGCCCTGATCCAACTACAGGCCCAGCAGGCTAACGACCAGTACACCCTGGTAAATGCACAAAATACCGAGCGCGGCGATCTGCTTACACTAAAACAATTGTTATTGTTGCCAAGCGATGTAGATTTCGACATTGTAAAGCCCGATACTATAACACCCATAGACTCGGTCACCGCTTTCCATACTGTTGAACAAATTGCATTGAACAATCGCCCCGAAGTAAAAAGCGGGGAACTGGGTGTCAAAATAGCCCAATATGATGTGGAGAAAGCAAGAGCCGGATATAAACCTGTACTTACTGCCGGCGCCGGATTAAACACCGGCTACGTGAGCGGACAAGGGGGCTTCGGCGGTCAGCTTAATAGCAATTTCACGCAACAGGTAGGCCTTAATTTATCGGTGCCCATTTTTACCAAGCGGGTGGTAAAAACCCAGGTAGAAGAAGCCAAAATAAATGTGGACCAGGCAAACCTTAATCTGCGGAATATCAAAACGGTATTGTCGCAATCGGTAGAGCGGGCTTTTATTAATGTACAAAACTCAAAGGGGCAATACGACGCCGCTACAGAACAATATAAATATGCCAAAGAAAGTTATCGCATAGCCAGCGAGCAATTAAAGGTCGGCGTGGCAAATACCGTGGATTTCCTGTTGCAGAAAACGCTGTTCGTGCAGGCACAGCAGGCCTTTATCCAGGCAAAATATAATGAGTTGTTAACCTTAAAGATCTATGATTTTTACCGTGGGGTACCTATTAAACTATAAACCGCGCTATCATGAAACCAGTTGTAAAAAGAATATTAATAATTGCCGCCATACTGATAGTTGTAGTGCTAATTTGGCTTTTGTTCTTCCATAAAAAGGAAGAGCCGATAAAGATTCAGTCCGAAAAGCCAGATACAGGCTACATTGCGCAAAGCGTTACCGCCACCGGTAAAATTGAACCTGTTGATACCGTAACCGTTGGTACGCAGGTATCGGGTATTATCTCGAAGCTATATGTCGATTTTAACTCCAAAGTTAAAAAAGGAGAATTACTTGCCGAGCTGGATAAATCTTTGTTGCAGGCTACGGTAGATCAATACAAAGGCAACCTGCTGAACGCGCAAAGCCAGGAAGTGTATGCTAAAAACAATTTCGACCGGCAGGCGCTGCTTTTCAAAACAGACGCCATCAGCAAAGCTGATTATGACGTGGCGCTGAATACTTATAATGCCTCGAAAGCTAATGTAAAAAGTGCGCAGGCACAGGTACGTTCGGCAGAAAAAAACCTCTCTTATTCTGAAATTTATTCACCTATAGACGGGGTGGTATTGAACAGGAACATTTCTGTAGGGCAAACTGTAGCCGCAAGCTTCAGTACACCTACCCTATTCATTATCGCAAAAGATATCACCAAAATGGAGGTACAGGCCAACGTTGATGAAGCGGATATCGGCGATGTAAAAGCAGGTAACCGTGCTGCATTTACCGTAGATGCGTTTATCAACGATCAATTCGGCGGAACGGTAGAAGATATCCGTTTACATCCTTCCGTGTCAGCCAACGTTGTTACTTATACTACCATTATTAATGCGCCTAATAATGATGAAAAATTAAAACCGGGCATGACGGCAAACATCGTCATTTATACCAAAGAGGTACACGGCGCTATGCTTATCCCGGCAAAAGCACTGGCTTTTACACCCGACTCTTCGCTGATGAAAGATTACCAGATAGAAGGCAAAGTTCCGCACAAAAAAATGCGGAAGGGGAGCGCCGCCGCTGGCGGTAATGCTGATGCTAACCAGGTGTCACATACCGCCAAAAGCCGTAACGATACTTCCGGGGTAACCAGGCAACGCGCTTCGGTATGGCTGCTGCAAGGCAAAAAGCTGGTGCAAAAACGCATCACCATCGGGCTAAATGATAATACACATGTAGAGGTACTTTCAGGACTAAGTGCAAATGACACCGTGATAACAGGTGTGACCGGAGGCTTGGCGGGTACTGTATCCAAAACCGGCGGACAATCACCGGGTAATAGTCCGTTCCTGCCGGCCCGGCGTGGCGGTGGCGGCGGTGGAGGAGGTCGTGGCCGATGAGTACTGCTAAAAAGATATTAGAGATCAGGGATCTGAAACGCGAATTTGTAATGGGCAGCGAAACCGTGCGCGCGCTAAAGGGAATTAACTTTGACGTAGATGCAGGCGAGTTTGTAACCATTATGGGTAGCAGCGGCTCGGGAAAAACAACTTTGCTGAACATCCTTGGTTGTTTAGACAAACCTTCCATAGGGAATTATTACCTGGATGGGGTTGATGTTAAGCGATTATCGCGCGATGAATTGGCCCAACTGCGCAACCACAAAATAGGCTTCGTATTCCAGGCTTATAACCTACTGCCGCGAACAACCGCCCTGGAAAATGTGGAGTTGCCATTACTATACAACAAGGAAGTCAGCGCCGCCGAACGCCGTGAACGCGCCATTCATGCGCTTGAATCTGTTAAACTGGCGGAGCGCCTCGACCATACGCCAAGCCAGTTATCGGGCGGGCAGCAGCAGAGAGTTGCTATAGCAAGGGCGTTGGTTAACGAACCCGTGATGATTTTGGCAGATGAGGCAACGGGAAACCTGGACAGCCGCACCTCGTACGAGATCATGGCGCTGATGCAGGAACTAAACGATAAACAAGGCAAGACGATAGTTTTCGTTACACATGAGCCAGACATCGCTTCGTTCAGCAGCCGCACCATACAGCTTCGTGACGGCATTATCCAAAGAGACACAAAAAACGAAAATAAACGCAGCGCCAAAGAAGTACTTGAAAATTTACCGGTAACAGACGATTATTAATGACGAATTAGTGAATTATTGATTGAAGAATAGAAATTGAAAAATCATTAATAACCAATAACGACTGACTAATGACCAAAAAGAAATGAATTTAGCCAACCTGATACGAATTGCTCTTAAAGCGTTGCAGCGGAACAAACTGCGGGCGTTTTTAACTATGCTGGGTATTATTATTGGCGTAGGGTCGGTTATTGCGATGGTGGCAATCGGGCAGGGTTCCAAACAAAGCATTCACGATCAGTTGAGCAATATGGGTACCAATATGATTACCGTACAGCCCGCCAGTAACCTAAACGGGGGTGTACGTATTGCCGGCACCAGCTTTCAAACACTTACTTCTAAAGACATCGTTGCTTTAAAAGCCAATGTCCCCGATGTGACTGAGCTGTCGCCCTCTGTCAGTTCGAAGGGTCAGGCTATTAACGGGCCGTTGAACTGGCCTACCTCCATGTCGGGTGTTAGTCCCGAGTATTTGGATATTCGTAAACTTAGTTTAAAGGATGGTATTGCCTTTACTGATAATGACGTGCGTACGTCGGCAAAGGTTTGCCTGATTGGTCAAACCGTGATCGATAATCTTTTTCCTAATGGCGAGAACCCGATTGGCAAAGTTATCAGGTTCGGGCATATCCCATTTCAAATCATCGGGATACTGGCGCCAAAGGGTTTTAATGCTTTTGGACAGGATCAGGACGATATTTTGATAGCGCCCTATACTACCGTTCAAAAACGAATCCTTGCCACCATCTACTACTCAAACATTTACGCTTCCGCGAAGGACGAAGCATCTACTGACGACGCTGTCACCGAGATGACACAAACCCTCCGCGACTCGCACCGCCTGCGCTCATTTGAGGATAATGATTTTACCGTTCGTACCCAGCAGGAACTTATAGCCACACTAAGCTCAACAAGCGGCCTGTTAACAATACTGTTAACGGTTGTGGCCGGCATCTCGCTGGTTATAGGCGGCATCGGCATTATGAACATTATGTATGTATCGGTAACAGAACGTACCAAAGAGATTGGCCTCCGCATGTCTATCGGAGCGCGTGGGAAAGATATTCTGCTACAATTTTTGATGGAAGCGATATTGATCAGCATTACCGGCGGCATCATTGGCGTACTGCTTGGTATCTTATCCAGCCAGATCGTTACCCTGACGCTTGGCTGGCCTACAATCATTTCCGAATCCTCAGTAGTATTATCCTTTGCAGTTTGCGCCGTTACCGGGATCTTTTTTGGGTATTATCCCGCACAAAAAGCATCAAGACTTGATCCTATCGAGGCGTTGAGATATGAGTAAGTGGTTGATTGAGTTGATTAAATAAATAGTTGCTATCAGATTAAAAATTATCTAAAACCAACCACTTACTTAATCAACCATTCTCTCAATCAACTAAAATCTATTTAAAAGATTCATTCGTCAAACCGGTGTTAACCGTTGCGCTCTTTACTTTAAATTGAATTGGCGTTCCGTTCACGCTGTTCATTTCTGTAAACGGCAATTTGATACCGGTGTTCACATTCTGGTAATCACTGAACTCCATTATGGTAGCGTTTGCTACATCGGTAAATTGCTTAACCTTCAGGCCGGTTTTTATATCGTAAAAATATTTTACGGTGGTGCCTTCGGGCGATAATACGCTAACCAGATAGGCAAGCTGCCCGTTTACAACCTGGTAATTGGTATCAAGCACGGCGCTGTAGCCTGGTTTTCCAAAATCAAGTTCAGGAAACAACTTATATCTCGCCATTACTGCCCCATGTTCGGTTTTGCTATTCAATTTATTTTGACGGCCATTTGTTTTAAGGCTGATACTATCGCCGATGATAACCACATGGCTCAGGTTGAAGTTATTATATTTAGGCACGGTAACGTCCACAAATATTCTGTCCGATCCTTTGTATTTACTCACTTTAACAAAGTCGTAACCCTGAACGGTTCCTTCTTCGGTTATGGTTAAGTCATTTACGTCTTTTAAACGCTGCTCGCCGCCAATCGCATCCAGATAGCTTTTGATCACCGAATTGACAGTTACCCCTTTGACCATCGAAATACCGCTTAACGAGTTGTTTGCCGGTTTAACATCAGGCAATGCATGATCCGGATCGATGATGGCGTAGGTTATTTTAGAGGTTGATTTATAGGCAAAAGTCCAATTGCCGCCGCGCTGCCATACTTCCGCCGGTAGCTTCACCGTGCTTGTGTTGCCATTCTCTTCTTTTACGGCGATGGTAACAGGTAAGGCCATGCCTTCATTGTTTTCGATGGTTATCAGCGCACCTTTAGAAGGATCGTTATCAACATAATTGATCTCCTTTACAGATTGATCCAATTTCATGGTGGTGGTAAACCATTCTTTCCAGAACCAGCTCAGGTCTTCACCTGCAGCATTATCCATAGAGTGGAAGAAATCCCACGGAGTTGGATGCTTGAAGGCCCAGCGCTTTATATAAGTTCTGAATGCATAATCGAAGCGTTTTTCACCCAAGATCTGCTCGCGTAATATCTTAAGGCCGAGGGCGGGTTTTTCGTACGCCGCGTAACCCAAATAATCAGGCTGAATCACATCGGGCGTGCTCATGATGGGGTCGGCATCCGGACTGAACATGCCCGACGCGGCTTTTTGCGCGTCAGCCGGTTCATCGTACTCACCTTTGTTGAACACCTTCGTATCAACGCCATTAATAAAAGTATTGAAGCCCTCATCCATCCAGGCGTATTTGCGTTCGTTCGAACCAACGATCATTGGGAACCAGTTGTGCCCGAACTCGTGATTGGTTACATTCCATAAACCACCGCCCTGGCTTTGCATACTGCAGAACACGATGCCCGGATATTCCATACCGCCAACTATGCCGGCCACATTGGTAGCCACGGGGTAAGTGTATTCAAACCATTCTTTAGAATATAATTCAATACATCCTTTAACATATTCGGTTGAACGGCTCCAGGCACCCATACCCTTACTCTCGATAGGATAAACAGATTGCGCTACTGCTTTTTTACCGCTTGGCAAATTGATACGCGCGGCATCCCACAAAAATGCCTTAGAAGCTGCCCATGACACGTCGCGCGCGTTTTTGCAGAAGAAATGCCAGGTGAGGTTTGCTTTTGCAGGATAAGAATCCTTTGATACCAGATCGACAGAATCCTTGATCATAACAGTTTTATCACTGATCTTGGCTGCGTTAACGCGGGCAAGGATCTTTGGCGAATAAACCTCGGCAGGATTCAGCAACTCACCCGAGCCTACTACTATCAAACTTGCAGGAGCTGTAACGGTATAGTCGAAATTTCCATATTCAAGGTAAAACTCCGACGCGCCCATATAAGGGATAACATTCCATCCGGTAACGTCGTCGTAAACCTCCATGCGCGGATACCATTGGGCTACCTCGTAGATCCATCCGTTTTTGGTGAGCTTGCGGCCCATGCGGTCGGTACCGTATTCAGGAACGTCAAACTTATAATCAATCTTGATTTGAACCTTTGCGCCGCCCTGTCTTAAGGTATCGGCAAGTTTGATCTGCATACGGGTATCGGTCACCAGATAATCTACCTTTTGGGCCTTGCCGTTCTTAATTACATATACGCCTTTGATTTCGTCGCCCTGTGTAAAGGTTTTATTATTGAATCGGCCGCCTTCAACGGGACTGGTCGCCTCTCCTCTCGAGTCTTCCTTGTAAATGTTCTGATCAACCTGCAGCCATAAAAAGCCCAGCGGATCGGGACTATTATTTGTGTAGGTAATGAGCGTAGTGCCGGTAACGCTGTGTTTAGCCGTATCGAGCGTTACGTTCAGCTTGTAATCAGCGCGGTTTTGCCAGTATTTGGCGCCCGGCGCTCCGGCTGCCGACCGGAATTGATTACCCTTTTCAGGATAGAATAGCGGGCCGAATACTTTATGCTGATCGTAAGTTGGTTTTGGTGTTTCTGAATTTTGTGCATGCGCGGTAAACATTCCGGCACACAAAAGCAGCGACAAGGTTAGCTTAGTGTATTTCATTGTTGGAAGTAGTTAATTTCCGACAAGATAAATATTTATAATATCAATAAATACAGAAGTAATTAAATATTTGAATTAACCGGAAAAATAAGCATAGCAGAGAATGAAGCGAGAATCATAAGTGTAAGATGCTTTTAAAGCGCAGGCATGTGCACTTCCTTCCTTGGGAAGGATGAGGTAGGGTTTAGCGAACTCTTACAGCACACCATATACATTTAATATAGCAACCCGCCCTCCTCCGCTGCAAGGCAGGAATCGCACAGGTCGGAGCTAAAAAACCATCAATGTGATTAAGAAAACCAGTCGAACAGATCAGTTTGTTTGAGGGCTGCTTTGCTTTTTGAATCAAAGTCTTTTTTGATATGCCCCTCACCCATTAATATCAACCGGCTGCCGTAAGTGTAGGCATCTTTCAGATTGTGGGTGATGAGGATAGCCGTGAGGCGATAGTCTCTGATTATTTCCTCCGCGGTGCGCATCACCACATCTGCTGATCGCGGGTCGAGCGCAGCGGTTGGTTCATCCAGCAACAAAACTTTGCAGCTGTCCATTACGCTCATCAATAAGGTTAAAGCCTGACGCTGCCCTCCGGAAAGTGTACCCATTTGCTGATCTATCTTATTTTCAAGACCCAGGCCGAGCGTGCTGATTTTTTCTTTTACCTGGTTTCTGAAGGTATCATTAATGCCGATCGTCAGGCCCTTGGTTCGGGTACGCAGCATAGCCAAACGGAAATTATCGAGAATGCTCAGATCAGACGCGGTGCCGCTTAACGGATTTTGAAAAACGCGGGCTATCCATTTGCTCCGGCGGTAATCGGGCAGCCGGGTTGCATTTTCATTATTTATGCTGATCGTGCCCGATGTAGGCATTACGCTCCCCGCGATCATATCCAGCAAAGTAGTTTTCCCCGAGCCGTTTGAACCTACGATCACCAGGAACTCTTCCGCTTTTATATGCAGATCGATGCCGTTAATGGCATTCACCTCATTTGGCTTATCCGCATTAAAAACTTTATGAAGTTTATCTATTTGGATCATTTTGATTTCGGAGTTCGGATGTTCGATTTCGTATTTAATTTGACATTTATTTTGCAACTCTTAACCTTGGCAGGGTTACAATGACGAGGACAAACATTGCGGTAACGCCTTTCAGCCAGTTGGCATCTACCCCAATATCCAGCGTTATTGCCAATACCAGCTGAAATATAATTGCGCCACCAAGTACCAGCAATAAGCTTAACCAAACCGAGGTTATCCGCCACCAGTTAATGAGCGATTCGGCAATGATCACTGAACCTAAACCGGCTATTACGATACCTATCCCCATACTGATATCTGTAAAACCCTGGTACTGGCTAATCAGGTAACCGCTTACTGCTGTAAGGGCATTGGCCAGTGCCAGTCCGGTTATTTTCATCCGGTCGGTATTTACGCCCAGCGCGCGGATCATAGATTCACTGTTGCCCGTTGCGCGCATGGCTATACCGAAGTCGGTTTTAAGCAGATAGCCTATCAGTAAAGCAATCAGCAGCATAAACACAATAGCTATCCAGAAGGCATTCTGATTAGCATTGCTTGTAAGCGTGAGCTGATTAAATATGGTTACGGCATTATTAAGCGGCAGGTTTGAAGTGCCCATCAACGACAGGTTGACCGAGTACAGACCCGTCATTACTAATATTCCGGCAAGCAGCGCATTAATTTTAAGCTTAGTGTGAATAATGCCGGTTAGAGCGCCCGCCAGTCCACCGGCCAGTATTACAACAGGTAGAGCTATTGATGCAGGGAACTGATGCCTGATCATCACCGCCGTTACTACCGCACCGAGCGTGTAGCTGCCATCGGTAGTGATATCGGGGATATTAAAGATCTTCATCGAGATAAAGATCCCCAGCGCCAGCGACGAGAAGCAGATGCCTTGCAATAACGCGGTAAGGTAGAAATCCATTATTTAACGGCTTCAAAGTTTGATGGAACGGTAATATTATACTTTTTAGCGGCTTCGGCGTTGTAAACTCTGCGGCGCACTTTAACCATTTCGGGTTGCAGACCGGTGGTGCTGTGGGTTTTCAGATATTGCGCAGCCTGTTCTCCGGCCTGGTAACCCCATTGGTAAATATCGGCACCAAACGCAGCAACAGCACCGCGTTTTACCAAACCTGCTTCACTGGTGAAGATGGGCACTTTTTTCGCATCGCAGCTTTTTAGAATAGTTTCGAACGAAGCAAACACACTATTATCAGGATTGGCGAAGAAAGCATCGATATTTTTATTAAGCAACGATTGTGTTACCAGTTGTGCATCTGCAGAGGAGTTTAATGGTAAGGCAATCAGCGTAACACCCGACGCATCAGCATCGGCCTGAATGCGTTTTTTGGCATCGACAGACTGCGGTTCAGATTGATTATAGATCATACCAACCACCAGCTTGCCCGATTTCGGTTTGATGAACTTAGGAATATTAGCAAACGATGTATCGATATAATTTAAATCTTCCACCGCACCGAATAAATTAGTTGGTTCTTTGCCGTCGGCAGGTTTCAAATTCATTAGTTTTACCGTCGGCGATACCATCATAAAAACAGGGATAGTAGCAGTTTTTTGCGCGGCGGTGATTGAGGCCAGCGTAGTGCAGGTAGCCATCAGGTCAACCTTTTTCGATACAAAATAATTGACGATCTGCGTTAAAGTGGGGATACTTCCCTGGGCATTTCGATAAGCGATTGTAATATTTTTACCGTCTTCAAAACCATTCTTTTTTAGCGCATCCACAAAACCCGTGCGGGCAGCCGATAAGGTTTCGTCCTGCAAAAAATCAACAAAGCCGACCGTGGGCTTATCTCCTTTTTTTGCGCTTTGCTGACAGGAAGTAATTATGATAGTTAGAAAAATAAGGGGAAGATATTTGAAGCCTTTCATAGCTGCTAAGTTAATTAATATGGAGCGCCAAATGTAGTTTTTATGCTTGCTTACTGCAAAAACCATCTTATTTTATGATCAAATCATAACACAAGCTTACGATAAATACCCGCTACCTCTCCATATTTCAAATGCTTTTTCTGTATTTTAGCCCCCGCATGACACCTATTAGTTCTAAATTGCCTCAAACCGGCACAACTATATTTACGGTAATGTCGGCTTTGGCTGCCGAGGTTGGGGCTATCAATTTGTCGCAGGGTTTTCCCGATTTTAATACTTCGCCCGAACTCATCAAATTGGTGAATACGGCCATGAAAAAGGGCCACAACCAATACGCGCCAATGCCCGGCGTTATGGCGCTACGCGAACAAATTGCGCAAAAAACCGAGAAACTTTACGGCGCCAAATACAATCCTGATACCGAAATAACCATCACCGCAGGCGGCACGCAAGCCATATTTACCGCTATTACTGCTGTTGTAAATCCAAACGACGAAGTGATCATATTTGAACCGGCCTTCGATTGCTATGCTCCGGCTATAAAACTGATGGGCGGCGTTGTTAAATCATTGGAACTCACACCACCGGATTACAAAATCCCATGGGAGATGGTGAAGCGGCTGATCAACCAGAAAACAAGGATGATCATCCTGAATACCCCCCATAATCCAACGGCGACCATCCTTACCAGGGAAGATATAGATGAACTTACCGCACTTGTAAAAAGCAGGGATATCCTCATTTTAAGCGATGAGGTTTATGAGCATTTGATTTATGATGGCGAAACGCATCATGGTATGGCACGATACGCCGATCTGAGACAGCGCAGTTTTGTGGTGGCGTCTTTCGGCAAACCGTTTCATGCTACTGGCTGGAAGGTTGGGTATTGCATGGCGCCTGCTTTTTTGATGCAGGAATTCAGGAAAGTGCACCAGTTTTTGGTATTCAGCGTGAATGCGCCGATCCAGTACGCTATTGCCGAATATCTGAAGGACGAAAACAGCTATTTGTCGTTGCCCGATTTTTTCCAACAAAAACGCGATCATTTTCGTAAAGGACTGGAGCAAAGCAGGTTTAAACTATTACCGTGCTCGGGATCGTATTTTCAATCGGTTACCTATAACGACATAACTGACGAAAAAGACAGCGATTTTGCACTGCGGCTGACAAAGGAAATTGGAGTGGCCTCGATACCTACTTCTGCTTTCTATACGCATGGTACCGATCACCACGTGTTACGTTTTTGTTTCGCCAAAAGGCAAGAAACGCTGGATAAAGCCGTTGATAGATTGGTTAAAGTGTGATTGGTTATTATTGTTCATGGCCGGACATGATTATGGGCTGCTAATTATTTTGCTTATAGGATAGATTTACTTTTTGCTGTTAATTGTTTCACAACGTTCTGTTTTATGGCTTTTCCATGAACTATGAACCATCGACTATGAACTAAAAATGGATAACTTAAAGATCACCGTATTCCAGGGATACCTTTATTGGGAAAACATCGACAGGAACCTGCAAAATATTGCCCTTAAACTGTCGGGTATCCGCGAAAAGACGAATCTCATCATCTTACCTGAAATGTTTAGCACGGGCTTCACCATGAACGCCGCAGCGCTTGCCGAACCCATGGACGACAAAACCATGAAGTGGATGCACGACATGGCTAAAAAGTATGATTGTGTGATCACCGGGAGTATCATTATAAAAGAAGATGATAAATTCTATAACCGTTTGATATGGATGCGTGCCGACGGTACTTATGAATATTACGATAAGCGTCATCTTTTTGCATTGGGCAAAGAACATGAAACCTATACACCAGGCATCAAAAGGCTTGTAGTTGAACTGAATGGCTGGCGAATTTGCCCGATGATTTGCTACGACCTCCGTTTCCCCGTTTGGCTGCGCAATGTTAATGCCGAATACGATCTGTTACTTTTGGTAGCCAATTGGCCCGAACGCCGTATTGCACACTGGCGCGCGCTGATTACCGCAAGAGCTATCGAAAATCAATCATACGTGATAGGTGTTAACCGAGTTGGGCACGATGGTAACGAGATCTACCACTCCGGTGATTCTACCTGCATCGACCCCAACGGAAATACTGTGTATTACAAACGCGACGAAGAGGATATGTACACCTTCACTATTATTGGCGATGAGGTTACAAAAACACGCCGTGCGTTGCCTTTCTTGAAGGATCAGGATGATTTTAATATTATTGTCTGAACTCGAATTCATGGAATTAAAGAGTTTTTGGAATTGCGGTTATTAGAATTCCATTAATTCCTTAATTCTATAAATTCCGGTTCAGACAAATACCCTACTTTTACCCCCTTGTTAATCATTACTACATCAATGAAGCATTTTTCGCGCGCTATCGTTTGCGTTTTCGCCTTATTCTTTACACTTACCGCTTCGGCTCAAAAGAAAAAAGACTACACCAAATTTGTTAACCCATTTATTGGTACCGGCGGGCACGGGCATACCTATCCGGGTGCCGTTGTACCGTTTGGAATGGTTCAGCTTAGTCCCGATACCAGATTGACCGGCTGGGATGGCTGCTCTGGATATTACTACAGCGACACCACTGTTTATGGTTTTTCGCACACTCACTTAAGCGGAACCGGTATTGCAGATTACTGCGATGTGTTATTTATGCCAACTACCGGCGAGCCTAAGTTTAAGAATACCGACTACATGTCGGGCTTCCAGAAAAAGAACGAGGTTGCTACGCCAGGCTACTACAAAACCCATCTCGATAAATATAACATTGATGTGGAGCTTACAGCAAGTACCCGCGTGGGCGTGCATCGCTACAGCTTTCCAAGCACAAAAGAGGCCAATATTATCATCGATCTGCAGCACCGCGACCAGGTACTCGATTCATGGATAGAAGTGGTAAATGATCACGAGATCCGCGGCTACCGCCGTTCAAGCTCATGGGCAGCCGATCAAACACTTTATTTTTATGCTAAATTCTCTAAGCCGTTTAAAACTTACGGAATTGCAGGCGATGATCAGCTGCAAGCTGCAAAAAGCAAGCTACAGGGCAAGAACATAAAAATGTATGTCAGGTTCGACAATCCCGGAGAAGTGGTTGCCAAAGTGGGCATTTCTTCCGTAAGCGCAGAGGGTGCATTAAAAAATCTGGATACCGAGGTACCTGACTTCGATTTCAAAAAAGTAGCGCGAGATGCGAAAAACCTTTGGATAAATGAGCTGGCTAAAATAGAGATAGAAGGCGGTGCACCAAAAGCATCGGCGCAGGAGATTCCGCAAAATACTCAGGATCCCAACGGCACTTATTCGGGTGAATCGGGCTATCACCGTGCACAGGCGAGAGGTGGGAAAAAGACACCGGCTATCGATTATATCAAACAAAAACACACCATATTTTATACTGCACTTTACCATGCCATGCTTGCGCCAAACATTTACAGCGATGTTGACGGGCAGTATCGTGGTATGGATCAGCAGGTTCACAAAGCGGAAGGGTTTAATTATTACACCGTCTTTTCGCTGTGGGACACCTACCGTGCCGAAGACCCGCTGTTAAACCTGATCGACCGCAAACGAACCTTGGATTTCATCAAATCTTTTCTGGCGATGTACGAGCAGGGCAAGCTCTTACCAATCTGGCCGCTGGCATCAAGCGAAACCTATTGTATGGTGGGTAATCATTCCATCCCTGTAATTGTTGATGCTTACGCGAAAGGCATCCGCGATTTTAATGCCGAAGAGGCGTTTACCGCCATGAAAGCAGCAGTGAACCGCAATCAGTTTGGGCTGGATTCCTACCGGAATAATGGTGTAGTTTTGTCTGACGACGAGCATGAGTCGGTATCCAAAACTTTGGAGTATGCTATTGACGATTGGTGTATTGCCCAAATGGCAAAAATGCTGAACAAACCGCAGGACTACGCCGTGTTTATCAAACGCGCACAATACTGGAAAAATAATTTTAACGACCAGAACGGTTTTATGCAGGCCCGCGCAAACGGCGGATGGTACACACCTTTTGAGCCGACCGAAATCAATAATAACTATACGGAAGGTAACTCGTGGCAGTACTCATTCCTGGCCCCGCAGGACGTTGAAGGATTGATAGAACGCATGGGTGGTCGTCAAAAATTTGAAAGTAAGCTCGACGAATTATTTACCACCGATTCAAAATTAAGCGGCCGCCAGCAGGATGACGTGAGCGGGTTAATTGGTCAATACGCACATGGCAATGAGCCCAGCCACCACATGGCTTACCTTTATAACTTCACCGATTCTCCGGAGAAGACACAACTTTACATCAGCCGTATTTTGCGTGAAGAATACAGCGACAAACCAGACGGTCTTTCAGGCAATGAAGACTGCGGCCAGATGTCGGCCTGGTATGTAATGAGTTCGCTGGGTATCTACAATATTGCACCCGGCCAGCAGCAATACCAGATCGGTATCCCGCAATTTGATAAGGCAGTGGTTAATTTAGAGAACGGCAAAAAGTTCACCATCACCAATCCGGGTGCAGGTGTAACAAGGGCAAATATCTATCTACAGGGAATGACGCTCAACAAAAAAGGCTACAACAAATTATATTTGAATTACGACGATGTTGCCAACGGCGGCGATTTTGAAGTAATGACCGGCAAGCTGCCTAACAGCATATTTGTGCAAAGCCTTGAAAAACCAACTTCAAAGATTACTGACAGCCTGATCGTATCGAACCCTTATATCATTGCACCTTCGAAGACTTTCACGCAGCCTATCAATATCGAGATCAAATGCCAAGATAAAAACGCGAAGATCTACTATACGATTGATGGCTCCGCTCCTACTGCAAGCTCTATGCTATACAACGGCCCGTTTACAGTTTCTTCAAATACAACCGTTAAAGCTATAGCAATTGAAGGCGGTAAATCAAGTTTTGCAGTTACCGGCGTTTTTCACAAGATCCGCGACGATATCAGGCTTACGCTTGTAAACAAATACCTACCCAACTACGCCGATCAGGGCGATAACACATTGGTAAATGGTATTCGTGGCAAGGCCAACTGGCGCCTGGGTAACTGGCAAGGTTACCAGGGTAATGATGTTGTTGCCATTATCGACATGCAGCAGGTAAAACCTATTAAACAGGTCACATTCGGTGCTTTGCAGGATAGCCGTGCGTGGATCGTATTTCCGCCGCAGGTTGAGTATTATACTTCAAACGATGGCGTGAATTACAAACTGGCTGCAACCGTTAAAACAAAGGTTGATGTAAAAGACCTTGAAGTACAAACACAGGATTATACGGCCACTTTAAACACTAACGCTCGTTTTATAAAAGTAATAGCCAAACAATACGGCCCGCTGCCGGAGTGGCACGAGAGCAAAGGAAGTCCATCATATATCTTTGCGGATGAGATAGTAGTGGAATAAAACCGCTGACTGATTTGATTGAATGCGTTGATTAACGCGTTTTGATATGAAACTTGCGAGATTTTAAAACGGCGTAGCCCTCAATTAGGCCTTAAAAAAAGGCACTCCGAATTAAACTTCGCAAGTTTTTTTGCAATTCCTCCCCGAAATATTATTCGTCGTTCTCCAGTTTCCTTTTTGCTTCTTCGAGTTTTGCCATCTCGTCGTCCGGCAAAACAGGAAATTCCAATTTCATGTCCCTTAAGGTTTGCAGTACAATATTGGAAATGGCTATCCGGGTAAACCATTTCTTATCTGCCGGCAGCACATACCAGGGACTATTTTCTGTAGCCGTCTCTTTGATGGCTCTTTCATAAGCTTTCATATAATCGTCCCAATATTGCCTTTCTTTAATATCGGCCGACGAAAATTTCCAGTTCTTCAATGCATTATCAATCCGCTTTAAAAAGCGTTTCTTCTGCTTCTCCTTAGACAAGTTAAGGAAGAATTTGATGATGACTGTTCCGCTGTCGTTCAAATGCTTTTCAAATGTGCGGATACTATCATAGCGTCGTTTCCAAAAATCATCGTCAATTTTCTTCACCTCATCAATTCCAGGCAACTGTTCTTTTAATATCAGTTCAGGATGTACTTTAGTGATCAGTACATATTCATAGTGCGAGCGGTTATGAATGCCTATCCTCCCCCGTTCGGGTGCCGCATTATGGTGCCGCCATAAAAAGTCGTGGTCGTAATCTTCTGCAGATGGTTGTTTAAAACTGTAAACCTCGCAGCCCTGCGGGTTGAGACCGGCCATGGTATGAGCTATAGCGCCATCCTTACCCGCCGCGTCCATAGCCTGAAATATAATTAGCAACGATCTCCGGTTATCCGCATAGAGCTTTGCCTGTTGTTCCGCAATCTCCTTTATCAGCCCGATTAAAACATCACGCGCGTCTTCTTTGTTAAAGCCATCGGCATAAGCCGGGTCAAAATCTTTAAGCGAAAACTTATCACCGCCGGTGATCTTAAATTTTTCAAAAATGTTTTTCATCTCATAAAATTGGCAATTGCAATTTAACTTAAAATTTAACCTGTTAATTTGCGTTGTTAATATTTGTTAAATTGGCTATGATTTAGGGCCATAATTTTACATCTTTACCCCATGTTCAAACGCATAAAGAACCGTTTTCTCAGATATTTCGTCATACTCATATACTTTGTTATACTGTTTTTTTGTTCTATTGAATTAAATTTCCTGTGGTTGTTCGGGTATTCGCCTGATATGCACGACATTAAAAACCCAAGCATGTCGCTAGCGTCCGAAGTTTATTATTCCGACGGAACTTTGATAGGCCGGTATTACAAAGAGAACCGCTCACCGGTAGAATTCAATAAAATCTCCCCCAACATTATCAACGCATTGATAGCCACCGAAGACGTCAGGTTCTATCATCATAACGGCGTTGACTTTTTTTCGTTTTTCACCAGCATGCTTTCCACCGCAAAAGGTGATAGGCGCGGCGGCAGTACCATCACCCAGCAACTGGCCAAAAACCTGTTCGAAACACGTAAAAAGAAATCGCAGGGTGTGATGCGGCATATTCCCGTTATTAAAACCATTGTTTATAAATGCAAGGAGTGGCTTACCGCTTTTAAGATTGAACACGTTTATACCAAACAGCAAATACTTACGCTGTATTTAAATACTGTTCCCTTTGGGAATAACTCTTTCGGCATTAAAACCGCGTCTTTAAAAATATTTAATAAAGCACCTGATGCCGTTACGCCCGCAGAGGCCGCTACGCTGGTTGGTATGCTGAAGGCTACTTCAACTTATAATCCTATCAATAATCCGAAGCATTCGCTTGAGCGCCGTAATACGGTTTTGGCGCAGATGCTGAAATACAATTACCTGAAGAAAGCAGTTTACGACACCAGCGTTAACAAGCCTATTAAGCTTGATTTAAGCTATGTGGAGAATGAAGGCCAGGGTGATTCTTATTTGCGCGAAGCAGTAGGCCGCTGGCTAAAGAAATGGCTGAAAGAAAATGACTATGATCTTTACACCGACGGTCTCAAAATATACACTACCATCGATCCGCGCTTACAGCAGTACGCCGAGGAAGCCGTTGCTGAAAAAATGAAGATGCTGCAAAAGCGCTTTTATGGACTTTGGGGCAATAAAACGCCGTGGCGCGATATGAGCGGCAATGAGATAGTAGATTTTATACCAAAGGCTGAACAACATCTGCCTATTTATACGCTACTGGTTAAAAAGTATGGTGCCAACTCCCCGGAAATAAACAAATACTTTGCCCAGCCAAAACACATGAAGGTGTTTACCTGGAGTGGTGAACGCGATACGACTTTTTCAAGCATCGACTCGATAAAATATTATGCAAAGATCCTCAACACCGGGATGATGACCATTGAGCCAACCAGCGGAAAGATCAAGGTCTGGGTGGGCGGTATTGACCATAAATATTTTAATTACGACCACGTAAACCAGGCGCGCAGGCAGGCGGGCTCCACATTTAAGCCTTTTGCCTACCTTACCGCATTAGATAACGGTTATACCCCATGCGATAAGTTTACCGATCAGCCTGTATCGATAAAATATACCGACGAAGGCCGGGCACAGGTTTGGGAGCCTAATAACGCAGATTTCCATTTCTCGTACCAGGAAATGTCGTTGCGTTGGGCCATGGGCAAATCTGTAAATTCTATCACAGCGCAACTTACAGAAAAGGTGGGCTGGGATAAGATTGTTCAGTACGCGCATAAATGCGGTATTGAGAGTCCTTTGAAATCAGTGCCATCAGTATCATTGGGTTCGAATGATGTTTCGGTTTATGAAATGGTGAGGGCCTACAGCACCTTCCTGAATAAGGGCCAAAAGATTGACCCTATTCTCGTTACTAAAATAACCGACCAGGACGGCACCGTATTGCAGGAATTTTCATTGAAAGAAGAACAAGTGATTAGCGAGGAAACTGCCTGGCTGATGCTGTACATGTTCCGCGGTGGTATGGAAGAACCGGGAGGCACATCACAGGCGCTATGGGAATATCCGGGCCTCTGGAAAAAAGAAAGCAATCAAATTGGCGGAAAAACAGGAACTTCATCAAACTATGTAGACGGCTGGTACATGGGTATTACTAAAGACCTTGTTACCGGCGTTTGGGTGGGCTGCGACGACCGAAGTGTTCACTTCACCTCATCAGAAACCGGTGAAGGTTCCCACACCGCGCTGCCGATATTTGCCCGTTTCATGGAAAAGGTTTATGCTGATCCGAAGTCGGGCTACACTCCAGGTCCATTCCCAAAACCTTGGGTTAAGATCACAAAGAAATATGATTGTCCGTCGCCGCGACCGGTAGTAGATTCAGCTGAGACTGATAGCTTATTCCGCCCGCTGGATACGGCAAAAATAGCACCCGAGCCGATAACTGCTCCGGAAAATCAGCAGCCTAAAGCAACGGAACAGTAACTTGTTGGGTATTAATGAATAGATTGAATGAATTGAATTGGGTTGATTCGCTTGATTGAGTTGGTTAGATTGTTTTAAACTTAATCACTTAATCACTTACCCACCTAATCAACTACTCAATAAAATATTAATTAATTTAGCTACATGAATAAACATCTCCCTTACCTGGTCACGGCAAAAAGGTCACTTTTCATATTTTTTTTAATCGCAGCTTCTTTGTTGCTATCGCGGCAGGCAAAGGCGCAATACTTTGGGCAAAATAAAGTTCGCTACAAAAACCTCAAATTCCAGGTTTACAAAACGCCGCATTTCGAGATTTACTATTACCTGAAAAATGATAGTATGATCAAACGTTTCGCACAGGAAAGTGAACTTTGGTACACGCTGCATCAGCAAATTTTTAGAGATACGTTTAAAAAGGTAAATCCGATCATACTATATGCAGACCATCCTGATTTTCAGCAAACGACTGCCATTGACGGAGAAATTGACGTTGGTACGGGCGGTATAACCGAGGGATTGAAGAACCGTGTGGTAATGCCGGTGATGGAAACCAACCAGATGACCCGCCACGTTATAGGACACGAGCTGGTACACGCATTTCAATATCACAGCCTGCGGGGAGGCGATTCAACTACGTTTGAAAATATAGGTAATATCCCGTTATGGATGGTGGAAGGTATGGCCGAATATCTTTCTATAGGTAAAAAAGACCCGTATACGGCCATGTGGATGCGGGACGCTTATTTAAATCACGACATTCCCACAGTACGCGATCTGACCGAAACTAATAAATATTTTCCTTACCGTTATGGCGAGGCCTTTTATTCATTCATTGGCTCAACCTATGGCGATACAGTGATCGTTCCCTTCTTTAAGAATGTTGCACGGTTCGGTCTGGCCTATGGCATTCGCCGAACGTTTGGATATGACGACAAAACATTGTCCACCTTATGGAAAGGTGCTGTTGAAAAAGCCTATCGGCCTTATTTAAAAGACACACTACAGGTTCCGGCAGGTACGCGAATAGTCGACGAGCGTAATGCAGGTAAAATGAATTTGGCGCCGGCAATTAGTCCCGACGGCAGGTACCTCGCATTTTTATCGGAGAAGAATTTATTTGCGGTCGACCTCTTTCTCGCCGATGCTAAAACGGGGCGAGTCATCCGAAAGCTCACGAGTAAGATCTCTAATACGCATATAGACGAATTTAACTTTATAGAATCGGCCGGTGCTTGGTCGCCAGACAGTAAGAAGTTTGCTTTCAGCGTATTTAACAAAGGGATAAATCGAATGGTCGTGGTCGATGTGGCTTCGGGAAGTATTATCGATGATGTGGCAATGGGAAAAGCCGAACAGTTTAGCAATCTGTCATGGTCGCCAGACGGACGAAGCATTGTTTTCCAGGGATTGGCGCAGGGACAAGGCGACCTTTATCTTTACAGTTTCGATACCAAACAAGTTAAACAGTTAACCAACGACAAATACACCGATTATCAGCCAAGTTTTTCAAGGGATGGTAAAAAAGTAGTTTTCGCAACTGATAGGATGACTTATGATAAATCGCTGTCGTATGAGATCACCTTTAACCTGGCTGAATTGGATCTGGCTACCGGAAAGATCACCAATATCGATGTGTTTAACGGAGCTAATAACCTGAACCCTCAATATTCATCAGACGGGTCGCAGATCTATTTCCTGTCTAATCATGATGGATTCAGGAATATGTATCGTTACACACCTGCAACCAAAGCTGTTGAACAAATGACCAATTTATTTACAGGCGTAAGCGGCATCACAGAATACTCGCCTGCTTTAACAGTTTCGGCAAATAATGATATTATTTACTCTTATTACAGCAAGCAAAAGTATTCGTTGTACAACGCCAAGGTAAGCGATTTTAAAGTGCAGCCGGTTGTTGACATAAATGGCGATATCGGTGCGGGCATTCTGCCGCCTGCCCGCTCTGTAGGGGTCGATCTGATCAATTCCAACCTGAACAACTATCTGGCTTATCCGAAACTACCTGTCGACTCTATAAAAACTATTCCTTATAAACCAAAATTCAAGCTGGATTATTTAGCGAACAGCGGTATCGGGGCATCAATCAGCCAATATGGCGGCGGACTATCCAGCGGGGTACAAGGCGTATTCAGTGATATACTCGGCAGAAATCAGATCTATGCAGGCGTTGCGGTAAATGGCGCGGTTTATGATTTTGGCGGACAGTTCACTTACATTAATCAAACAGGGCGTTGGAATTTCGGTGTCAGCGTTTCACATATTCCTTTCCAAACCGCATCTTATAATTCGGTACCTACAAACTACCAGGTAAACAGCACAACAACAGTACCAGCTATTGAAGACCGGATTGATCTGATCCGTGTTTTCCAGGATCAACTGTCGTTATTTACATCTTACCCCATCACCAGGAAAACACGGGTGGAATTTGGTACAGGAGCCGCTCATTATTATTATCGTGTTGACCGTTACAGCACCTTTTATAATGCAAATACAGGGGCGTTTTTGAATGACACGCATAGCCATATATCTAATACGACATTTAATTCAGATGTTAATGACCAGGGGATTTATTTGAAGCCTTTTTCTGTTTTCAATGTAAATACCGCGTTGGTTGGCGACAATTCGTTCTTTGGCGTAGCATCTCCACTTAGTGGTTACCGTTACCGTTTACAGGCCGAATATGATTTTGGCACCTATCAGTACTTCGCCCCTACTATTGATCTGCGGGGTTACTGGCGCGTAGCCCCTGTTACCTTTGCTGCCCGTTTATTTGGTTACGGCAGGTATGGCAATACAGGGGGCAATGCGGGCAATAATATTTATGAGTTATACGTGGGTTACCCTTTCTATATCCGTGGATATGAGGCACAGACATTTTACAACAGCAGCAACAAGCCGGCAACCAATAACTTTACCATTCAGGATTTGTCGGGTAACAGGATAGCAGTAGCTAATTTCGAGATTCGTCTGCCATTTTCCGGTCCCGAAAAACTGTCTCAAATAAAGTCAAAGATTCTTTTTACTGAGCTCAATGCGTTTTTCGACGCTGGATTAGCCTGGAATGCCGGGGATAAGATAGAATTTAAAACCGACCCATCCGTATTAGGCACTAAACCGGTTTATGACGGCAATGGCAAACCGGCTGTAGATAACAATGGCGTACCAATAACAGCCACTGTTTATTCACGTGTACCAGCTTTAAGCGCCGGTGTTTCTATGAGGGTGAATATATTCGGTTACTTTGTGTTGGAGCCGTACCTTGCATTTCCGTTTAACAGGACAGACATTGGCAAACCTGTATTTGGATTAGGATTTACACCGGGATGGTAACGATAGATCTATGAAGTAAGAATTAGAAGAACAAATATTGACATCAAAACCCGAAGCATCAACATCCTTACATACTGCTGATGCTTCGGGTTTGTTTTTTGAAGGTTTTTAGTCTACTTTTGCGGCCATGAAAAAATGGTTTGCAACGATATTGGTTTGTTTGTGTGTTTACGCTGTTAAGGCTCAAACAACCACGCAAGACCGCGTTGTTATCGATTCTGTGAAGGCGAAGTGGGGTAAAGTAAAAAATGTGAATGGCACTGCCATGATCTCATCGAACAACATTGTTGAAAACATTGCTTTGTCGAAAGAATACAGCACATTGGTTACAGCAATTGAGGATGCAGGCCTTACCGAAACTTTCAAAAGTAAAGGCCCTATAACATTCTTTGCGCCTACCAACCAGGCATTTGATAAACTTCCGGCTGGTGAGCTGGATACTTTACTGAAGCCTAATCATAAATTCGAGCTGAATTATTTGATCACCAGCCACGCCATTGTGGGTAAGTTAAGTGTGCATGATATTCAGAAAAAGATCAACTCAAATAACGGCGAGGCTACGTTCCGCACCATTGCAGGTACTACCATTACTGCTAAGATAGATACAAATCGTAATATTGTTTTGATTGATGAGAACGGCGGACAAAGCATTGTAAGCAAATTCGACATTCAGCAAAGCAACGGGATGCTGCATATTGTTAATTCAGTATTGGTTCCGAAAACAAAAAACATATAATCAGACCCACTGCTGACAAACCTGCGGCGTTGATAATTCGTAGTTTATTATGTAAGGAAGTTGGATCACATCCGACTAAGTAAAAAATAAACAGATGAAAAATTCAATTTTAGCGCTTATTCTTTTAGGTGTGCTCACCACCTTCGGCTGCCAGCTAAGCAGCGGACAGCAACTCAAAAAGTATGACCCTAAACGCAAGATGAGTAAAACCCCTGCGGAGTGGAAGAAGATACTTACCCCCAACCAATATCATATTATGGTTGAAAGCGGAACCGAATATCCTTTCCGGAACGAATACGACAACAACCACCAAAAAGGCGTTTACGTTAGTGCAGCTACCGGCGAAGTATTATTCAGTTCGGAGGATAAATTTGACAGCGGCACCGGCTGGCCCAGCTTTGTAAAACCTGTCGACCCTAAAAAAATTGAAATTGTAACCGATAACAGCGACGGCATGACCCGCGACGAAGTTATTGAACGCAGCACCGGCCTTCACCTTGGCCACGTGTTTGACGACGGCCCATCTGACAGAGGCGGCAAAAGATACTGCATGAACTCTGGCGCTTTAAAATTTATTAAAAAGTAAGCGCTTTACGGCCCGAGCTCAGTGACGGACGGATTTGGGGACGTACCCTAACACCGCTCTCATAATTTAAACCAATGGTCAGATCTACCCAATCAGGGTTAACAGGTCTGATCATTTTTTCTTTTTGAGGCCTTGTAAAAGTGCTCACTGTTTTAAAACGCTCCATGGCCTGCTCTTCGGTGTTGATCTCCTCAAAATAAACCAAACGGTTAAGCTGTTTCGAATTATCGAAAAATAAGGTAGGCATCTGACGGTAGAATTCCAGTGTTTTCAACAGGTCTGAACATAAGCCAACATGCAGATTATTACGGTTCCTGTCGGTAATGATATAGATGAAGCGTTTCATATTGATAAATAAAATTTGCTGTTTAAAAAATAATTACTAATTTTATGAGCATAAAAATACTAACTATTTTAGCAATTCCAAATTTTTATGTCAAATATTCCTTCAAATATTAAATTTCTTCGCAAAAAGAAAGGCCTGACACAACAGCAATTCGCTGATGAATTAGGCATAAAACGCTCATTAATAGGTGCATATGAAGAAGAAAGAGCAGATCCCAAATATGATTTACTAAAAAAAATAGCATTATTCTTCGAGATTTCTATTGATGACTTTATAAACGAAACTATCGATGAAAAATGGGCGCCGAAGCCGAAAGGTAACCCGGCTAACCTGCGTGTGCTAAGCATTTCGGTTGATAAAGAGGATAATGAGAACATAGAATTAGTGCCTACCAAAGCAGCAGCCGGTTACCTGAACGGCTACGCCGACCCGGAGTATGTAGTTGCACTGCCAAAGCTTTACCTGCCCATGTTCAAGCAGGGAACTTACCGCGCATTTGAAATCAAGGGCGATTCGATGCTGCCGTTGCAATCGGGTACTATTATTATAGGTGAGTACGTGGAGAATTGGAGTGATGTAAAAACAGCAGAAACCTATGTGGTAGTATCGAAAACCGAAGGCGTGGTTTATAAACGCATCGGCAATAAATTCAAAGACAATAAAAAGCTAAAATTATTATCAGACAACCCGGTTTATGATCCATACGAAATCGGCGGCGAAGACATCCTGGAATTATGGAAGGCAAAGGCCTATATATCCACACACATGCCAATCCCATCACCAGAACCAACAATGGAAAGCTTAACCGCGATGATGGCGCAAATGCAGCGGTCAATATCGAATTTACAAGGTAATAATTGAGTTATTGTTGTAAAGTTTAAAGGTTGAAATGTTACTACAACATTTCAACCTTTTATCGCCAAATCTGCTAGCATTTAGACCTTATAACATTTCAACCTGAAGACTAAATCGCCCCGCAACAATTAAGTTACATGTTAACAATTAAACCTCTTGGCAGTTATCTTTATCTATAGATTAAAAAACTGAAAAACAATGAGAAAATTTTTGTTAATGTGCTGCTTCCTTGTAGGAATAACAGCAATGAGCTACGCACAAGGTGGTGGCCAAAGAAGAAGCCCGGAAGAAAGGGCTAAAATGATGCAAACCCAGTTAAAGCTCACTGACGACCAAACTGCTAAAGTTACCACTATCTACCAGGCGCAAACCAAGCAAATTGACAGCTTGCGTAATGCAGGTGGCGACAGATCAGCTTTCCGCCCGATTATGCAGGCAACTAATGACAAGATCAAAGCAATCCTTACCCCAGAACAGGCTACAGCCTGGCAAAAAATGATGGATGAGCAGCGTGCACAACGCCAACAGGGCGGTGGCGGTGGTGGTAATTAATCACCCGCATCTAAAATTTTGCAGAAAGCGTCCTTAAAACGGGGCGCTTTCTTATTTTAGCGCAAATTTCAGAAAGTGGGTTTAGCGGAAAATTTTATAGGTAAAAAGTTACAGGAAAGGCGCGATGCCGGAAGCTATCGTACACTTAAACCCGAAAACGATCTGATCGATTTCTGTTCGAATGATTACCTCGGATTTGCGCGTTCTGCAGAATTAAAGAGAAAGATTGAGGATGAAATTGCCAGAACAAGTTTCATCAAAAATGGCTCGACGGGTTCAAGGCTTTTATCCGGGAATTCAAGCTATACTGAAGAAACCGAGCAATATATTGCGGGCCTGCACAATTACGAAGCGGGGTTGATCTTCAACTCAGGCTATGATGCCAATCTCGGGTTATTCTCGTCCCTCCCGCAACGAGGCGATACGGTGATATGCGACGAACTGGCGCATGCTTCCATTATAGATGGTTGCAGACTGAGTTTCGCCAATAGATATTCTTTTAAACATAACGACCTCAACAACCTTGAAGAAAAGCTTAAAGCTGCCAAAGGAAATTGTTATGTGGCTATCGAAAGCGTTTATTCAATGGACGGTGATACGCCCCCTATTGAACAGATTGCTTTGTTGACAGAAAGATATGGCGCTAATTTGATTGTGGACGAGGCCCACGCGGTCGGGCTTTACGGGTTAGGGCTTATCGGCGATGACTTAGCCGGTAAAGTTTTTGCGAGGGTGGTGACATTTGGTAAGGCGCTAGGCAGTCATGGCGCGATAGTGTTGGGGAGCGAAAAGCTGAGAGACTACCTTATTAACTTTTCACGCTCTTTTATTTATACTACCGCGGCATCGCCGCACCAGATCATTTCAATAAAAATGGCTTATCAGCTGTTGCTGCAGTCGGGAGAGGAAATTGGAAAATTAAAAAACAACATCCGGCGCTTTAAAGAAAACGTGAATGTTACGGGATTGATCGAAAGCGGGAGCCCTATACAATGTATGGTGACAAGAAGCAATGAAAAAGCGCGGCAAGCCGCTCAACTGTTGCAACAATCGGGCATGGATGTACGGGCGATTTTAAGCCCTACAGTGGCACAGGGAAGCGAAAGGCTCCGGATCTGCCTGCATTCATTTAATACTATCAACGAAATCGACTTATTAATAAACACCATAAATAATATTATTGATGCCAAATAAAAGCATATTTATTACAGGGATAGGGACCGGTATAGGCAAAACCATCGTATCTGCAGCCCTGGTAGAAAAACTAAATGCCGATTACTGGAAGCCCGTTCAATCGGGTGATCTGAACGACAGTGATACGCACAAAGTAATGAACCTGATCTCGAACAAAACAACCGTTTTCCACCCGGAGAGTTATGCACTCACACAGCCATTTTCTCCGCATAAATCAGCCGCAATAGATGGAATAACCATAGAGCAGGACAAGATCAAAATGCCGCAAACATCGAATAATCTCATAATTGAAGGTGCGGGCGGATTGATGGTGCCGCTGAACGACAAGTTCTTAATGATAGACTTGATTAAAGCCCTAAGTACCGAGGTCATATTAGTCACCAGGAATTATCTCGGCAGTATTAATCATACGCTTTTGTCAGTTGATGCATTAAAAACCCGAGGCATCAAAATAAAAGGGATTATTTTTAATGGTATTAAGGATATCTATTCAAAAGAATATATTCTTGACTATACGGGCGTTGAATTGCTGGGCCATATCCCTGAATATAATATGATCGACAAAAAAGCTATCCTTGACGCAGGCAGTTATATTGAACTGTAGTTAGTTGATTGGATTAGATTAAGTTGATTAACTCTTGCCGGGGCTTCATTTTTGTTTTTGCAGTTGAATTATTCCTTTAACTTTGACCATCGGATAACGCAATCAAGTTAATCCCAATCAATCAATCTAATTAACTAAACATGACGAATATAGCAGTCATAGGCTCAGGGACAATGGGCAATGGTATTGCGCACACGTTTGCTCAATTCGGTTTTAACGTTGCATTAATTGACATCAACCAGGACGCTTTAAACAAAGCTATCCAGACCATAACCGGGAATTTAGACCGTCAATTGAAAAAAGGTACGATAGACGAGCAACTCAAATCTGCTACGCTCAATAATATCACCACCTACACCGACCTGAAAACCGGCGTGGCCGACGCCGATCTGGTTGTTGAAGCAGCTACCGAAAACAGGGAAATAAAGCTTGGTCTGTTTAAACAACTAAGCGAATATTGCAAAGAGGGCGTCATCCTTGCCTCAAATACGTCATCCATTTCTATCACGCAGATAGCGTCGGTAACCAAAGCTCCTGGAAATGTGATAGGTATGCATTTCATGAACCCGGTACCGGTGATGAAGCTGGTGGAGGTGATCCGTGGATATGCCACTACCAACGAGGTGACCAACACCATCATGGAGCTATCCAAAAATCTGGAAAAGGTTCCCGTTGAAGTGAACGACTACCCGGGCTTTGTGGCCAATCGGATCCTGATGCCGATGATCAATGAAGCAATCTACACTTTATACGAGGGCGTTGCGGGTGTAAATGAGATAGATACGGTTATGAAATTAGGCATGGCGCACCCGATGGGGCCGCTGCAACTGGCCGATTTTATTGGGCTGGATGTTTGCCTTGCTATTTTGAACGTGCTTTATCATGGTTTCGGGAATCAAAAGTATGCCCCTTGTCCGCTATTGGTAAACATGGTTACGGCAGGGCACGCGGGCGTAAAATCGGGCAGCGGCTTTTATAAATATACCGCAGGAAGTAAGGAACTGGTGGTAGCCGATAAATTTGCTAACTGATAACCAGTTTATCCCCGGTAAATTTGATTTTACCTGCATCAAGCAGCTGACGGATGGTGGCGATACGTTCTTTCTCCGTACCACTTTTCGCAGCAGTAACCAACGAAGCGAGATCGCAGGGACATGCAGTCAGTAAGCTGATTAGCTCCGTAGTGATTTCATCGAATAGTTCAGTGGCGCTATCTTCCCGTTTTTCTTCGAGACATACATCGCAAATACCACATTTATCGGCATTACGCTCATTAAAATAGGCCAGTAATTGCCGACTGCGACACAGCTTTCGTTCAGCGTATGCAAACACAGCCTCCATCTTTTTACGATAAGTTGCCTTCCGTTCTTCAATAACCTTTTTATTGATATAAAGCGATTCGTTATGCTGACGCGATTTCAGCCAGGTTACCTGCGGCGTGTCTGTTTGCTGATGATAGCTTAGGATGTTGAATTCATCCAGTTTCTTCAATCCCTCGATAACCTGCTGTACATTCATATTAGCCCTGCGGGCAAGGTCGAACTCCCTTATCGATACATAATTTTCAAACGCCCCACCATAAGAGCGAAGAATTGTCTTGATAAAGGGATCCCATCCCTGGTTCTGGATCTGAAAATTATATAACGCCTCGTTGTCTATCTCGAACCTGAAGCGGGAAGGTAAAAATACACTTTCATTGAATGACAGGTAATCGTCCTGCTCCAAAAACTTCAGGGCATTGAGCGTCTTGATACTATCTAATTTAAACCTACTACAGAAATCGCCCAGATCAAGATCAAAGCTTACGCCCTCGCCTGCCTCGAAAGCGAGACTGTAATAGTTGGCAAGGTAGTGGTAAACCTGCTTGATCTCGGCCACAGTAGGAAAACTTAGCTCAAATTTCTTTTCCTGCCGCAGTCGGTCGGCATAGTTATAGAGCAGCACGGCATAAGCCTTTTGCTCATCCCGCCCGGCACGACCTGCTTCCTGGTAATAGGCCTCCAAACTGTCGGGCATATCTTTGTGGATCACGAACCTTACGTCGGGCTTATCTATGCCCATACCGAAGGCATTGGTTGCTACAATGATCCTCGTATGATTCGACTTCCAACTGTCTTGCTTTTTTGCGCGCTGTTCGGCTGTCAGGCCTGCATGATAGAAGTCGGCTTTGATGTGGTTGTCTGTGTAGAATTTAGCGATTTCGCTGGTTTCTTTGCGCGTACGTACGTACACGATACCGCTTCCCTTGACGCCTTTTGCAACGTCGAGCAGTTTGCGGAATTTATCTTCGGTTTGCTGAACCACGTAGCTGATATTTTTGCGTTCAAAGCTCTTTTGAAAAACAACCGGATTTTTAAACTGCAGTTTTTGCTGGATATCGGCCTTAACGTCTTCCGTTGCAGTTGCGGTGAGTGCCAAAACAGGCACATTGGGATGCAGTTCGCGCAGATCGGCAATATGCAAATATTGCGGCCGGAAATCATACCCCCATTGCGAGATACAATGCGCTTCATCAACAGCAATAAGGTTGACGTTCATATATTTGATCCGCTCACGAACCAGTTCAGACAGTAAACGTTCTGGCGAGAGATAAAGGAATTTCACTCCGCTGTAAATACAGCTGTCTAACGCAATATCAATTTCACGCTTGCCCATGCCCGATACAATCGAAACCGCCGGGATACCTTTGGCTTTCAGGTTCTCTACCTGGTCTTTCATCAAAGCGATAAGCGGCGAAACGACAATACAGATACCATCCTTAGCGAGCGCCGGAACCTGGAAACAAACCGACTTCCCGCCTCCGGTGGGCAGCAACGCCAACGTATCATGCCCCAGCAAAACAGACTTGATGATCTCCTCCTGCATAGGGCGGAAGTTGTCATGGTTCCAATACTGTTTTAATATTTCCTGTAAAGTCACTTTGATTTTGAATGTTTGATTTTTGCAACTACTTTTTTCAAACTTGCGTAAAGATAACCGCGAAATATAATATTCAAAATATCGAGCTACGTGGCCGATACGATTTCTTCAATTAATAAGCGGCTAACGATAAATTCTAATAAATCGTGTTAAATTCGTCGCTGTAAAAATCTCTAAGATGAAAGTACTTTACCCTGCACTTCTTTTCACTGCATTATTGTTTAGTTCCATAACCTCGCAAGCCCAAAAATGGAACGTTGAAAATCCTCCGGGTGCTCCGCAAAAAAAAGTGACCATCACTACTGATGAAGGTACGTGGATGAACCTTGACGTTAGTCCGGATGGAAAGACGATTGTTTTTGACCTTTTAGGCGATATTTACAGCATCCCCGTTACCGGCGGCAAAGCCACGCTGATTGCCGGCGGCAAAGCATGGGAGGTGCAGCCGCGTTTTAGTCCGGATGGGAAATCCATTTCTTATACCAGCGATAAGGAAGGTGGCGATAACATCTGGATCATGAATGCCGATGGCAGCGGTAAACATTCCATCACCAAAGAAAATTTCCGTTTGTTAAATAACGCGTCATGGGCACCCGACGGACAGTATCTCGTTGCCCGTAAACACTTTACCGGAACGCGGTCGCTTGGCGCCGGCGAAATGTGGCTATATCATAAAACCGGCGGCGATGGTATTCAGCTTACCAAACGCAAAAATGATCAACAGGATGCCGGCGAACCCATTATTTCGCCTGATGGCAAATATGTCTATTGGAGTGAAGATGTTACGCCGGGTCCCTATTTTCAATATAATAAAGATCCTAACAAGGGGATATATGCAATCCGTCGCCTCAACCGTGAAACCGGCGATATTGAAGAGATTACAGGCGGTGCCGGTGGTGCCTGCCGTCCGCAGCTTTCGCCTGATGGTAAATTGCTGGCTTTTGTTAAACGGGTTCGTTTAAAATCGGTTTTATTTCTTCATAACCTGGCTACGGGCGAGGAATGGCCGGTATACGATGGCCTTTCGCACGATCAGCAGGAAACGTGGGCCATATTTGGCGTGTATCCAAACTTCAGCTGGCTACCCAATAGCAGCAACATCATATTTTATGCAAAGGGAAAGATCTGGAACCTCGACATCAACACCCTCAACACTACGCAGATCCCGTTCGAAGTTACCTCAAGTCAATCGATCACAGAAGCGCTGCATTTTCAGCAGAAGGTTTTCCAGGAAGAATTTCCGGCGAAAATGATACGACAGCTAACCACATCGCCTGATGGTAAAATGGTAGCTTTTAATGCAGCCGGCTATATTTATACCAAAGCACTACCCGATGGTAAACCAACCCGGATAACAGCCACAGCCGATTTTGAGTATGAGCCATCATTCAGTCCTGACGGGAAATCGCTGGTATATGTGGATTGGACCGATGAACTAAAGGCATCGATCAACAGGATTGACCTTACCACCTGCCAGGTAACCCGTTTAACAAGTGAAAAAGGCTATTATTATTCGCCCAAGTTCTCCAATAAGGGTGATAAGATTGTGTTTCGTAAGGGAGAAGGCAATGGCACCTCGGGCTATACATTCGGCAAAAATCCAGGCATTTATGTGATGCCTGCTACAGGGGGTACACCGAAGATGATCATCGATAACGGTATCTATCCGCAGTTTTCGGCAAATGATTCACGCATCTATTACCAAAGCTATGGCGACGACAAAAAGCTGTACAAGGTGATGGATACCACAGGCGCTAACCAGCAAACGCTTTACAGCTCCAAATATGCTACGCAGTTTAACCCGAGCCCCGATGGTAAATGGATGGCTTTTACCGAACTTTTTAATTGTTATATCACACCAATGATCTATACCGGTTCTGTGCAGGAACTTTCGGCAAGTAACAGGGCTATCCCAATAAATAAATTAACCCGCGATGCCGGTACGTATATTCACTGGAGCAAGGACAGCCAAAAGCTAATGTGGACGCTCGGGCCGAGGTATTTCGTGCGTGATATCCGTAATGCCTTCCCGTTTGTTGAAGGTGGTACCGATAAAACACCGGCAATTGATACCGTTGGTATCGACCTTAACCTAAAATTAAAAGCCGATGTTCCTAATGGCGTGATTGTGTTTAAAAATGCACACATCATAACTATGAAAGGCGATGAGGTGATTGATAGGGGAACGATCATAGTTACCAAAAACAAGATAACTGCCATAGGCAAAGCCGATGCAGTTGCCGTGCCTGACAGCGCAAAGGTTTATGACCTGGCCGGTAAAACCATTATGCCTGGTATAATTGATGTACATGGGCACTTAGGCACCAGCCCCGACGGCATCTCACCGCAACAGGACTGGCATTATTATGCCAATCTTGCCTTTGGTGTAACCACCGCACACGACCCATCGAGCAATACGGAAATGGTGTTTAGCCAGAACGAAATGCTGAGGGCAGGTAACATGGTTGGTCCGAGGATCTATTCTACCGGAACTATTCTGTATCGAGCAGACGGTGATTTCAAGGCGGTGATCAATAACTTTGACGATGCGCTTTCAAACATCCGCAGGTTAAAGGCTGTGGGCGCATTTTCTGTTAAAAGTTATAACCAGCCCCGCCGTGAACAACGTCAACAAGTGATTGAGGCCGCCCGTCAGCTGCAGATGGAAGTGGTACCTGAAGGTGGATCGACTTATTTTACCAATATGAATATGATATTGGACGGGCATACCGGCATTGAGCACAACATCCCTGTTTGGCCGGTTTACAAAGATGTAAAATCGCTTTGGAATGCCAGCAAAACTGGCTACACTCCTACCCTGATCGTTGCTTACGGCACGCAATCAGGGGAGAACTTTTGGTATGATCGTACAGAAGTATGGAAAAACGAGCATTTACTAAACTTCACGCCACAGGATATTGTCGATTCACGCTCACGCCGCCGCAGCGAATCGGAGTATGGCGATTACGGTCATATCGAAGTATCTAAATATGTAAAGCAGATTGCAGACGGCGGTACTAAAGTTAACCTTGGTGCTCATGGACAACTACAGGGCCTCGGTGCACACTGGGAACTTTGGATGCTGGCACAGGGCGGAATGACGCCAATGCAGGCCCTGCATTGCGCTACTATTAACGGCGCTGGTTATTTAGGAATGGATAAAGAGATCGGCTCGCTGGAATTAGGTAAACTGGCAGATATGATTGTATTGAATGCTAATCCGCTGGACGACATTCGCAACAGCGCCAATATTAAATATGTAATGGTGAACGGCAGGCTTTACGATGCCGATTCGATGAACGAAATTGGTAATAGGGAGAAACCGCGCCAGCGTTTCTGGTGGCAGCTTAACCGCGGCGCTATATCAGATTTGCCGGTTGGTAATACTGAAACCTACCAATTCACTATCCAGGACGGTGAGCAATAATGCGGACAAACCGGGAACTTTAAAACAAAAGCCATGTCAGTTTTAGAACGACATGGCTTTTGTTTTAAAGGCCGATCAAACCTTTTGCTATAAGTGTTGTCTAATCTATTATTTAATTTATATCCCTATGAAAACAATATCAAAAATAGGATTAATGGCCGCTTTAGCAGGTTCGTTATTCCTTGGTTCATGTTCAGGAGAATATTATGTGGCCGATCAGCCGGTAGAACCGGTTTACGAAAGGCCGGTTGCACCGTATGCCGGCGCCATTTGGGTTGATGGCGATTGGGGTTACAGCGGCGGCAGATACGTTTACCGAAGAGGCTATTGGGCAAGGCCAAGAACCGGCCGTACTTATGTACGCGGCTCATGGTACCATACCAACCGTGGCTACACCTGGCGCAGAGGCCATTGGAGGTAAGCCAGGCCCCCGCCCCCCTAAAAGGGGGGTAAAAGATTAAAATAAAAGCCGCTTGGTGATAAATCAAGCGGCTTTCTTATTTTTATTCTGTTCCCCCTTAAGGGGGTTAGGGGCTTCGCCTGCTACATCCTTTCCGGCACTTCTATGCCTAACAACTTCATTCCCCTGTTGATCACTTTTCCTGAGGCTTCAGACAGTTTTAATCTGAATTGTTTTGCTATTTCATCTTCGGCCTGTAATATGGAAAGTTCGTGGTAAAACTTGTTGTATGTTTTAGCCACCTCGTAAACATAGTTAGCTATAATAGCCGGGCTATAGCCATCGGCAGCTGCTTTGATGATAGCCGGGAATTGTGTTAACAGTACAATCAGATCACGTTCTTCCGCGGCAATACCCTGGGCTTTTGGTGCGTTAGTTTCCGCTTTAGCCCGGTTTAATACTGACCTGATTCTTGCATGGGTGTATTGAATGAAAGGGCCTGTGTGTCCCTGGAAATCGACAGACTCTTCGGGGTTGAAGAGCAGGCGCTTTTTTGGATCCACTTTCAGCAGGAAATACTTCAAGGCCCCCATACCAATGGTGTGGTAAAGCGCTTCTTTTTCTTCCGTGCTGAAGTCGGCCACTTTACCCATGGCTTCGGTTTGTTCTTTGGCGGTTTGTTCCATGCTGTCGATCAGGTCGTCGGCATCTACGACGGTTCCCTCGCGGGATTTCATTTTGCCCGACGGCAGGTCGACCATTCCATAAGATAAATGGAATAAACCATCGGCACCTGCTTTGCCCAACTTTTGAAGGATTAGGAACAACACTTTAAAGTGATAATCCTGCTCGTTGCCCACCACATAGATTGATTTATCCATGTGGAAGTCATTGTATTTTAGCTGAGCAGTGCCCATATCCTGGGTCATATAAACGGAGGTGCCGTCTGAACGCAGCACCAGCTTTTCATCAAGACCATCCGCGGTCAGATCTATCCAAACCGAACCGTCGTCTTTTCTAAAGAACACGCCTTTTTCAAGGCCTTCCTCTACAGTATCTTTTCCTAATAAATAAGTATCCGATTCGTAATAGAATTTATCGAAGTTAACACCGAGCTTCTTATACGTTTCTGCAAAACCCGTGTAAACCCAGTTGTTCATGGTTTTCCAGAGCGAGATCACTTCCTCGTCGCCGGCCTCCCATTTTTGAAGCATTTCCTGCGCTTCTTTGATAACAGGCGCATTTTTCTTTGCCTCGTCTTCAGTTTGCCCGGCGGCCTTGAGTTCGTCAATCTGTTTTTTGTACTCCTTATCAAAGGCTACGTAATATTTGCCCACCAAATGATCGCCCTTCATTCCGGTCGATTCCGGTGTTTCGCCGTTTCCGAAACGTTGCCAGGCCAGCATTGATTTACAGATGTGGATCCCCCTGTCATTAACGAGGTTCACTTTGATAACGTCATATCCGGCGGCACTCAGGATCTCCGCAACAGAAAAACCTAAAAGGTTATTACGAACGTGCCCTAAATGCAGCGGCTTATTAGTGTTTGGCGATGAATATTCTACCATAACCTTTTGACCGTTGGTGGGAATCACAGCAAAGTTTTCGGGCAGAATTTCATTGTAGAGCTGGCTTATCCAATATTCATCAGCGATTGACAGGTTTAAAAACCCTTTGATCACATTAAAAGCAGCAACTTCTTTTAATTCATTTTGGAGGAACTCCCCTATTTCGGTACCGGTTTGCTCGGGTGATTTTTTAGAGAATTTGGTGAATGGAAAAGTAACGATGGTAACCTGGCCTTCAAATTCCTTGCGAGTTTCCTGGAGGTTGATTTCTGCAGTGGTGATATCTGTGTTATATAAATGCTTAACAGCTTTAATTGTAGCGTCAACTATGAAATTCATTGTGCAAAAATAGTGTTTTTGTCGGAACCGGGATTAAACAGATTTGACTGATTTCGGAATGCCGGATACACTATGTAATATAACCCGCGCTTGAACTTCGAACTAATCTCACTACCTTTATGGCGTCTCTACAACCTATTTATGACGCTAAGCAATAAAGACTTTAAATTAGATGTAACATCCGAAATCGGCACGCTGCGTGCTTTATTGATCCATAGTCCTGACAACGGTTTGGGTAAAGTAGTACCTTCAAAAGCGCAGGACTGGCTTTTTGAAGACATTGTACACCTAGATACCATGCGCAAAAACGAATATGATTATTACGTTAAGTTGCTCATGTATTTCCTTGATCCAGCTAAAATAAAAGGAAAACTGGACGATATAGATGCCGAAAAGAACAGCCGCTCATTCTATAAACCTGATGATAAAAACTTTCATGCGTCTAACCGTGTGATCGAGATCCAGAGCCTGCTGGAAAATATTCTGGAAGATGCCGATATCCGCAAAAAGCTGGTGGCTTCGGTGTGTGCTATAGAAGGCTGTAACTATCACCTTCAAACACAATTAATAGATACTGCTCCTGCCGAACTGGCTAAGATCATCATATCCGGCTCGTTGAATAAGAACGAAATGATCTTTGCGCCCATTCCTAACCTGATATTTTCGAGGGATATTGGCGTGGCGATTAACAATTATATGCTTCTGAATAAGCCGGCAAAAAAAGCCCGCGCTCGCGAAACTTTGCTGGCGCGTTATATATTCTTTAATCATCCGCTATTTGCTGCTTACCGCAATAACATTTTGGAGATCCCGGAAACCGTTCAGCATTTTTTAAGGCCCGGAGAGGATAACGAACAAAAAACAACGCTTGAAGGTGGGGATGTAATGATGGTTAGTCCGCAGCATTTGATCATCGGGTGCAGCGAGCGTACCTCGGCCAGCGGTGCAAATGAGGCTATTAAATTGTTATTTCAAAACGATGTAGTAAAGAAAGTAACGGTTGTTAAAATCCCGCACAAGCGCGATTACATGCACATCGACACCATCTTTACGCAGGTTAAACGCAATATGTGGGTGCTGCTGCGATCGTTATCAATCACGGAAAGTCCTATCGATATGGAGGAGCCGATATCGTGGTTTACCGATAAAAAGACGAAGGATAAGGTTGATATTATTCAATTCAGAAAAGATAAAAAGACCAAGACCTTCAATACCATTGAAGAGTTGCTGGCCAACATCAGCGAAAAAGATCTGGAAAGCCCTGATAAAACGGAGTTTATTTATTCCGGCGGCGATATTTTCCCTTATAATTCGCGTGAACAATGGACCGACTCCTGCAACCTGCTGGCATTGAAAGAAGGTGTAGTTTTAGGATACGATCGCAATGATAAAACCGTTGAGGCCTTTAAAGAAAAGGGCTTCAACATTGTAAGGGTTGCCGATCTGCTGAAACAATTTGAAGCCGGAACGCTTACTCCTGAAGATATAAGGGATACGTTGATCCTGATGCCATCGGCAGAATTGTCACGTGCACGCGGCGGCTTTCATTGCATGAGCATGCCGTTGCAGCGGGACGCTATTTTGTAATTAGTTCATGGTTAATGGCTCATAGTTCATAGCAGCTGCAATTTGAACGCGAGTCATTCGGCTGTGAACCATCAACTATGAACTATGAATACCAACAACCAATCCACTTCCCACATATTGATGATCCGCCCGGTAAATTTCGGGTTTAATGAGGAAACTGCGGGCAGTAATGCTTTTCAGAACCGTAATACGGCGAAAGACAACGTCAACGAAAAGGCGCGGCAGGAGTTTGACCGCATGGTGGCAACGCTGTGCAATAACGGTGTGGATGTCACCGTGATTGAGGATACCCCCGAGCCCTACACGCCCGATTCGATATTTCCGAATAACTGGGTTTCATTTCATGCAGACGGCGTGGTGTTCCTGTATCCAATGCAGGCGGAGAATCGCCGTTTGGAACGCCGGGAGGATATTATCAGCCGGTTGGAAAATGATTTTTCAGTTAAGCATGTGATCGACCTGAGCAGGTTTGAACATGATGGCAAGTTTTTGGAAGGAACTGGCAGTATGGTATTAGACCGGGAGAATAAGATAGCTTATGCCTGCCTCTCCCCTCGAACCAGTCGCGAGGTTTTAGATCTGTTTTGTAAGAATGCTGGCTTTACACCTGTAGCATTTGATGCGGTGGACGAAAAAGGCAAGGCCATTTACCATACCAACGTGCTGATGTGCGTGGGCAGCAGGTTTGCGGTGATCTGCCTGGATAGTATCCCTAATCCTCATGAACGTGTGGTAATTAAGGAATCGCTGTCATCGACCCACAAAGAAATTATCGACATTTCATTCGACCAAATGAATCAGTTTGCCGGAAACATGCTGGAGATAAAGAATGCAGAAGATGAAACGCTTATTGTGATGTCGAAAGCGGCGCACGATGCATTGACCGTTGAGCAGCGTTCCTCGCTTGAAAAATATGGCAAGCTAATTTTTTCTGACATCAGCACTATAGAGGCCAACGGCGGTGGTAGTGCACGTTGTATGATGGCAGAGGTGCATTTGCCATTGGCCGGTAGAACATAGTAGATGGTCCATGACAGTAAAATCGCTACGGTTTTATCGACCTACATAATCGATGGTTTATGGCATTCTTCAGCAAAAGAAGTTTATTGGATGATAAAGAAAAGACGGACGTCCTGTGGAAATATTAGCTAAATATGAACCCAATATAAATGCATGCCCACAACGTTAACTAATTTACATTCCTACTATAAAATTTAATGTAACAATACATTAATTATTCTGTTTAAAAATTACATTTGCCAAAATTTTATAAAATGCAGAGTTACGAAGAGTTTCTTGACCTAAGTGTTGGCTTCCCACAGGACGGTTTTGAGATAATTGAGGACGAATTATATTTTAACGACCTCAACCTGATGGAGATGATAGAAACGTATGGTACGCCCCTGCGGTTCACCTATCTTCCCATGATCTCGAAGAAGATACAGCAGGCAAAATTGCTGTTTCAGCAGGCCATTGTTAAGAATAACTACCGTGGCAGTTACAAATACTGCTATTGCACCAAAAGCTCACATTTCAGGCACATTGTTGAGGAGGCGCTCAAAAACGAGATCCACCTTGAAACATCTTCGGCTTTTGATATGCCCATGATCGATGCTTTAGAGAAAAAAGGCGCCGTAACTAAAGATATCACGGTAATTTGTAACGGCTTTAAAACGTTCCAGTATAAAACCTACATCGTCGACATGCTGCATGATGGTTTCAAGAACATCATTCCCGTACTTGACAATAAAGAAGAGTTCAACCTGTACGATGACGAGATAGAAATGGATACTCCATGTAACCTCGGCATCCGGATAGCTGCTGAAGAGCAGCCCGATTCTCAATTTTATACCTCCCGTCTGGGAATCAGGATGGAAGACATCATCGACTTTTATTATAACAAAGTTGAAGGTAATCCTAACTTCAGGGTAAAGCTGCTGCATTTCTTCATCAATTCAGGTATTTCGGATACGCCTTATTACTGGAATGAGCTCGAAAAGTACGTTACACTTTATTGCAAGTTCAAAAAGATAAATCCGCATTTAGACACGCTAGATATTGGCGGCGGTATGCCTTTCAAAGATTCGCTGGTTTTCGATTTCGATTATGAATACATGATCAACGAGATCGTAAGCCGGATCAAAGAGATCTGCGCAGAAAACGATACCGAAGAACCGGATATCATTACTGAGTTCGGCAAATATACTGTAGCTGAAGCATCGGGCATATTATACAAAGTATTAGGCCGTAAACAGCAGAACGACCGTGAAAGATGGTTAATGCTCGATGGCTCCTTCATTACCAATCTTCCGGATGTTTGGGCACTGAATCAAAAATACATCCTGCTGCCTATCAACAATTGGGACAGTGAATATGAACGCGTAAACCTTGGCGGCATCACCTGCGACGGACAGGACTATTACAATCAAGAAGCCCACATGAACAGCGTGTTTATGCCTAAAACACGCAAGGTGCAATATTTAGGCTTTTTCAACACCGGCGCTTACCAGGAAGTATTGAGCGGCTATGGGGGCATTCACCACTGCCTGCTGCCATCGCCTAAACATGTGATCATTCGCCGCAACCGTGATGAGACATTTAACTTTGAGGTGTTTGGCGAAGAACAGAATAGCAAACAGGTATTGAAGATCCTGGGATATACTACTTAGAATAGAATCAGAGGCTGGAAATCAGCGATTAGCAAAATACAGAAAAGGCGCAGTAACCTGCGCCTTTTTTTTTCGTGTTTAGCCTTATGAGGTTTTGAAAACTTCGTAAGGTTATCTTATTATCTCACGATAATACTTCAGTAGGTTTTAAATTTTCAAATCGTTTATCTGCTTCCGTCGTGGAAGCGGAAACAATAGCAAAATCTGCTGTATCAGGTATTTGCTCGTCAAGTTTGGCAGAAATGTTTTTTATAGCCATGTCCATGCTTATGGCAGAACAGAACAGGTGTTCTTCAAATAAAGCGTATTCTTTTTCGCGGTCGTCGCTTTGTTTGATCACATCGATGATCCCCATTATATTAGACAGGTGCTTTCTTACTTCGTGTGAATTAATAAAAGCCAATTCTTCTTTTTGGGCTGTAAAAAGGAGCTTTTGAAAATGCCGCTTTTGCTTACCACTCTGGTGAAACATTGTCAATATAATAACTATCAGGAACGACACTACAACGGCAAATATCATCCAGATTCGTTCCCGTTTATAGGATTCATCCTTTTGCAAATAGGAGCCTTCTATTTCATCGATCTTTATCTGCGACGACAGCGTACCTACCTGTGTAAGGCGGTTCAGCATAGCCTCGGCCTGTTCAAGCGACAGTTTAAAATTCAAAGCGGCTTTCTGCTGGTCGTGACGGCCTTCGGCTATCTGACCGAGCACTTTGTACAAATGGTATTTAATTTCGGGATGATTCAGCTCTAAAGGCTCTTCCAGCAATTCATTGAAGATGGTTACTGCCGAATCAGGCTTACCACCGTTGAAATAGGCATCGGCAAGGTTCTGCTGATCCTGGTCGTTATAATTATACAGGGTGTCTGTTTGCAGGCTTTTAATAAGGTGGGTGGCTTTCTTAAAATCGTATTGCAGCAGGTATAAATAATATTCGGTCCGTTTTTGATAGGTGTAAAGCTTATAAATATTATCCTTGATCGTCAGCAGCTTATCGTGGTAAAGCTTTAGCGAATCAGGCTTGTTCATTCTGAAAAAATTCTCCGCCTTATTGTAGTAGATCAACTTATAAATATGCTCATCGCCGGGTGCAAATTTTTGTGCAAGCTCACCGGCCTGGTTAAGGTAAGAAAGAGATTGGTTGTAAAAGTTGTTCTTGTAATAAACGTCAGACATATTCACGTTTAACTGCATTTGCAATTGCGGATCTTTCAGGTGCTGCGCCTCTTTTTTGGCGAGGCCGTAGTTGGTTACCGCCTCTATGGCATTGCCCTCGTCAGTTTGGATAAAAGCCAGATGGCTCAGAAAAGAGTACATCAGGAAATGATCGTCATTTTTACCTGCCATTTTAATAGCCTGTATTATTGCTGCTTCAGCTTCATCCATGTGTTTCAGCTTACGTTGATACATGGCCTCGGTAAAGTATGCAAATGCATCAGCGTTCTCAACATGGAGGCCGGCGAACAGCTTATTCAGGTTATTTTTAGTGGCGACAAGACTATCCGAATGAGACGCCTCAATGCATGATTTGATAAAGCCAATCAGTTTCTTTTCCCGCTCGGTATGATCACCGATGTTCAGGATAGAATTAAGGTTATTAATATTGATGATGGGCAGCGCTGCGTTCGCCCTTAAGGTGAAACAGATGAAGAACAGAAATAAGTAAATTATTTTCTTCGGCATCCCGTCAATTTTCAAATTGGTTTGCTGCAGTAAACGCCGCAGCGATATCATTGTCATCCACCTGCCGAACAAATATCTTAACAGGAAATTACGATAAATGGTAATTAAGGCGGACAATTGGGTTTATACCGATAATACGGGTAATAAGTTACAAACGTTGATAATTAATTAAAAAAAATAGTTAGCACTTAAAGTCCGGGCGAACTCAATGGCAAAAAATGCACCCTATAAGTCGAAATAGCTGGTCTAAATATCAAACTTTTCGAGCTGTTTTAGCAGTGTCTCAAAATCCTTAGGATACGGTGCATGAATCGTAATATCATTTCCGTTGGGAAGCTTAAAGCTTACCTCGTAAGCATGCAGCGCGAAACGCTTCATGATGGGTTGTTCTTCCTGATCTTTCCCTAAATGGTATTTACGTTTGATTTTTGAAAGAAAAACAGGCTGTCCTTTATACATTTCATCACCCGCTATAGAGGCTTTCTGCGTAGCCAGGTGAATACGGATCTGGTGCATGCGGCCGGTAACCGGGCGGCATTCTACCAGCGTGTAGTGCTTAAAGTATTTTAACGACTGGAACCAGGTCTCGGCGCGCTTGCCATCCTGACGGCTAATACTTACATTTCCTTTACCGGTATTCAGGATAGGAAGATCAACCAGCAGATTTTCGAATACGTGGGTACCATCAATAATAGCGTGGTAAACTTTCTTAACCTGTCGCTTTTCGAATTGTATGGAGATGGTACGATAAGCTTCGGGATTTTTGGCGATAATTAAGGCACCTGAGGTTTCTTTGTCGAGGCGGTGACAGATTTGCGCATCGTCACTGTATTGTTTGGCCAAACGCAGCATATTTACCTCTCCGCCTTCGCGCTCATCAAGCGAGCTGATAAATGGAGGCTTGTTTACCACAATTACATCATCATCCTCAAACAAAATCAGGTCGGCAAATTTCGGCGTCTTCATATACTATTTATAACCGGCAAAAATACGGTTATATTTTAAGTTTATCAGCGCAAAGATTGTCCTTAATAATATACACTTAATATACCTATAACCGCCTTAATTACCGAATTTGTTGTTCTATTAATATTATTTAACGCGTGGAATAGTATTTGTTTAGTTAATTCAAACATCTAATCTATAAAATTACCATGAGTACGAATTCAACCAAACCTGAAGAAAAAGGATTTTTCGAGAGGGTTAAAGAAACGATTGAAGAATTTTGGGATGGAACCAAAGAAAAAGCCGAAGACATAAAAGACGCAGCCGAAGACAAATTCGACGATATAAAAGAATCGGTGACAGCCAAAAAGGCGACCACCAACAAGAGAGCAACAGCCACCAAGCGTATCGTTGCCAGCAAAACCGCAGAGGCAACTACTCAGGCTAAAACAGCAGTTGCAAAAGTAAAAGCGAAAGCCGACACCAAAGTTAAAGCCGCCACCGCTAAAGCAAAGGATGAAACCGCTAAAGCCAAAAAGGCGGCCACGGATGTAAAAGCTAAGGCCGAGAAGAAAGTTAAAGAAGTAACAGCGAAAGCCAAAGCCGATACAACCAAAGCAAAAAAAGCCGTTGCCACAAAAGCAGCTGCTGCCAAAAAGAAAACAACAGCTCATTAAGCTGCCACTTTCCCCAAAACAAAACGGGCCATGCAAAAATGCACGGCCCGTTTTATTTATATATCAATTTCAATCAGGCTTCGAATTTATATCCTACTCCTTTTACAGTAGCAACACAATCATCGCCCAGTTTTTCGCGGAGTTTACGGATATGCACGTCGATGGTTCGGTTAGTAACCACTACCGAATCCTCCCAGATATTCTTCAGGATCACCTCGCGGGTATAAACCTTACCGGGTTTTGACGCCAGCAGATAAAGCAGCTCAAATTCTTTTTTTGCTAAAACTACTTTCTGGCCCTTTTTAAATACCAGGTAAGCTTCGCGGTCAATCACTAAATCACCGATTTCCAGTTTGTTATCGGTAACATCTTCAGCAGGTGCATTACGACGTAAAATAGCATTGATACGGCTTACTAAAGCGCGTGGCTTAATGGGCTTGGCTATATAATCGTCGGCGCCAACATTGAAGCCGGCAATTTCTGAATACTCTTCGCTACGGGCAGTTAAAAACACCATAAAGGTATTTTTAAACTCAGGCATTGTACGCATAATGCGGCAAGCTTCGATACCATCCATTTTTGGCATCATAATGTCAAGAACGATCAGATCAGGTAGAGACCGTTTTGCCTCGGCAACGGCTTCCTGACCATTTCTCGCCAGGAATACCTGGTAGCCCTCTTTCTTCAGGTTATATTCAATCAGCTCCAGGATATCGGGCTCATCGTCAACTATCAGGATCTTTTGTTTGTTAGAACTACTCATGCAGGTTGAAGTTGAATTTTTGCGTAAAAGTAGGCGCTCAATTAAAGCTAATAGTTAAATATACATTAACAAATTGTTAAATGTTACTTTATTTTAACGTTTTGTTCAGATTTGCTGAACGTCTTATTTAAAAATTCTTCAAGATCGGCACCGGTAATGTTTTTTGCGACGATGATTCCGTTAGGATCGACGATAAAATTTGACGGGATGGATTCTATGTGAAATAATCTTTCTGTAGGGCCTTCAAAGTTTTTTAGATCCGACCCGTGCGACCATGTTAATTTATCCGCTTCAACAGCCTGTTTCCATTTAGCCTTGTCCTGGTCAAGCGAGATACCTAATATATTCAGACCCAGTGGATGGAATTTAGCATATTGCTTAACTACATTCGGGTTTTCCTGGCGGCACGGTACGCACCATGATGCCCAGAAATCAATCATAAGGTATTTACCTCTGTAGTCTGATAGTTTAATTGGCTTGTCATCAATGCCGGCTACAGTGAAATCAGGAGCTTGATGACCTATTGAGATTGGCTTTAACTCTTCCATCCCTTTGATGTAGCGCTGCACAATTAAGTTATCCGGAAATTTACCTTTAATCTTATCGGTATAAGCAATTACCTGCTGCTCATATTTGGAAGGATCTTCCAGCATGGCAACTGCATAAAATCCGCTGATAGAATTGACATTATCATTAGCAAACTTCAAACTGGCTTCACTTAAGTCGGCTGCGTTTTTTAAATATTTAGGCTTATACACCCCTATAAGGGAGTCAGTCGATTTACCTATAGCTTGCGCTGCACTATCGTAAGCCTCGGCAATTTTGGTGCGTTCGTTCAGGTAGCCGTTCCTTATTTTATCAAATTCTTTCATCTTGTCCGATTCAGGTGAACCGGTTATGGTATAGTCGTTATTTTTGTTGGTCAGGTCGGTAGTGAAACTGATATTGTCGCCATTCTTTGCGATCATATCGAACACAGCGCTGCCAAGGCGGATCATAAATAAACTTTCATAGGGCGCTGCATGCTTGAATTCGAATTTGCCCTGTTCGCTAAGGTTGGCAGAATCAACTACGGCTAATTGCGAACTGTCGATAGCCAGCAGGTAAACCTTTTTCAGGCTACCTGGATGATCTACGGTCCCGCTTAATTTGAAAGCATTTTTGTCTTTACAAGATGCTAACGCAAATAGCGCAAGGGCTATAATGCTGAATAATGAAGTCTTTTTCATTTAGATAAGCTACTATGAGTTGCGGGTTAGTCGGCATAATTACCAAAACCTTTCACCCTTCGTTGTTTAATTTTGCAGATCGCGGTCGCCTATTTAGCTTCCAGTTCTTTTATTAATAACTGATTTGTCTTTTGCGGATCGATCTTACCTTTCGAACTTTTCATGATCTCGCCCATAAACAAACCTAAAACGCCTTTTTTGCCTTTCCGGTATTCTGCCACCTTCTCGGGATATTTGGCAATGGCGTCTTGTATAAACTTGCCTACGTCGTTACTGTCGCCACTGATCAACAGGTTCATTTCAGTTGCCAGATCTGCCGCCGTTCTCGTGCTGTTTTTTACCAGTGCCGGGAACAACTTTTGAGCTGCAACCGAGTTGTTGATCTTACCCGAATCTACGAGCTGTATCAACCCGGCCAGGTTCACAGCCTTTAAGCCGAAATTACTAATGGAAATACCCGCATCATTCAAATGCGACTTTACTGCGCCCATCAGCCAGTTTGCGGCGGCTTTGTAATTGCCGGTGTTGGCTATAAGTTCTTCAAAGTAAAGGGCGAAGTCCCTGTCGGCAGTGATAACGCCTGCATCATACTCCGACAGCCCAAGTTCCTCCACATACTTTTTGTACAATACGCCGGGAAGCGCGGGCATTGTTGCCTTTATTTTATTAACATAATCCTGAGTCAAAGCCAGCGGCGTTAAATCAGGTTCTGGGAAATACCGGTAATCATTCGCTTCTTCTTTAGAACGAAGCACAGAAGTCTCGCCGGTATCAGCATTAAAGTTTAACGTATTTTGATCGATATGACCGCCGTTTTCTATAACGGTTACCTGGCGTTCAAATTCATGTTCGATAGCGCGCTGAACGTTGCGGATAGAATTCAGGTTTTTTACCTCGCAACGGTTGCCGTAGGTTGTTTGTCCTTTCAATCGTACCGAAATATTGGCATCACAACGCAGACTGCCTTCTTCCATATTACCATCGCACACATCAATGTAACGCACCAATTTACGGATCTCTGTCAAAAACTGACCGGCTTCTTCGGCACTGCGCATATCCGGTTCGGTTACGATCTCGATAAGCGGCACACCTGCCCTGTTCAGGTCGATCAATGAATCAGCATGAGCCTGATCGTGCATACTTTTACCGGCATCTTCCTCGAGGTGAATATGATGAATGGCGATATTCTTTGTGGCGCCTCCGGTCAATTTTACCTGCACCCACCCGCCTAAACAAATAGGCATCTGGTCTTGAGTGATCTGGTAGCCCTTGGGCAGATCGGCATAGAAATAATTTTTACGGGCAAAGGTGTTTTTGAGATTGATAGTACAATTGCAAGCCAATCCCATCTTGACGGCATATTCTACCGCTTTTTTATTGAGCTTGGGCAATGTGCCGGGATGACCCAAAGTAATGGCGCTGATATGTTCATTCGGGCCAGCCCCGAAGGCGGCCGAATCTGAAGAAAACACCTTACTTAAAGTGGATAATTGCGCGTGAACCTCTAACCCTACAACTAACTCATATTTTTCACCGGTGGCGGCTGTAAAACTTGTCATATAAAACTAAAATGCGGCGATGCTCTACCCCCTAATAACGTCCAAATATAACGTTATTACTTATTAAGTTGACATTAAAATAAACATGGCTTAGTCTTGCTATGGCATTTGGAAGACAAGTAATGCAAAAAAAAGAGACGCAATGTGTTGCGTCTCTACAGAAAAATATTTTTGGTACAGAGACGCGATGCATCGCGTCTCTGTACGTTTTTCTATTTGATAAAATCTTTCGCCTTTGCCAGCGCGTTATCCAATCCGCTCACATCACTGCCGCCCGCTGTTGCGAAGAAAGGCTGACCGCCGCCGCCGCCTTTGATCTCTTTGGCCAATTCGCGTACTATTCCACCGGCATTCAGGTTCCTTTCTTTTACCAAATTTTCGGCAATCATAACGGTTAATGATGGTTTGCCGTCGATATCTGCCGCAAGAACGAGGAACAGGTTATCGACGATATCTTTTACCTGGTAAGCAAGATTCTTGATGGCATCGGCGTTTGGCAGTTTCACTTTTTGGGCAATGAAGTTAATGCCGCCAATGTTCTCTGCTTTTTGAGCGAGTTCATTTTTTAATCCGGCTGATTTCTCCAATACCGATTTCTCGATCTCCTTTTTGAGTTTAGTATTTTCTTCCAGCAGATCGTTGATACTTTTGGAGATATCTTTTGGGTTCTTTAGCAATTCTTTCAGTTGCTGAACCAGTTTGTTTTGTTCGATAATGTATTGCTCTGCGCCTAAGCCGGTAATGGCTTCGATACGGCGAACACCTGCAGCAACCGCGCTTTCGCTCACAATCTTAAAGAAACCTATCTGTCCGGTAGCTTTTACATGCGTACCGCCGCAAAGCTCCTTGCTGAATTCGTCATCAAAAGTGATCACGCGTACATATTCACCATATTTTTCACCGAACAATGCAGTTACACCGCTGGTGATAGCTTCGGCATAAAGTACACTCCGCTCCTCTTTCAAGGGGATATTTTCGCGTACTTTTTGATTAACAATAGCTTCGATCTGTGCCAGTTCGTCGTCAGTTACCTTTGCGAAGTGCGAGAAATCGAAACGCAGGTAATCTGCATTAACTAACGAACCTTTTTGATTTACATGAGCACCCAATACCTGTTTCATAGCAGCATGCAGCAAATGCGTTGCACTATGATTACTGTTGGTACGGCTACGTAATTGCGGATCGACAATTGCAGTCAAGGCATCATCGATATCCTGCGGCAATTTATCAGTGAAATGAACAATCAGGCCGTTTTCTTTTTTAGTATCGGTTACATAAATGATCTCGCCATCCGGGAAAACCAACTCGCCTTTATCACCTACCTGGCCGCCGCTTTCAGCGTAGAAAGGTGTTTTATCCAGCACGATCTGGTATTGCTCTGTGCCTTTAGCTTTTACTTTGCGATACTTTACAATGTGGGCAACGGTTTCCAGTTCATCGTAGCCGGTGAATTCAACGGTATCATCTTCTTTCAGAATAATCCAATCGCCGGTATCAATGGCGGTGGCTGCGCGGGAGCGTTCCTTTTGTTGTTGGAGGGCTTTCTCGAAGCCGTCTAAGTCTACTGTAAAACCCGATTCCCTTGCGATCAACTCAGTTAAATCTGGTGGGAATCCGTAAGTATCAGAAAGTTCAAACATAGCATCCCCAGAAATTATTTTCTTTTCTGAGTCGTAAACAAAGTCTAAACTTTTTGCAGTCTTTTTCTCATTATCAATTTGACGATTTATTTCTGTAACGTAACTGGCAAACTTCGATAGCCCCTTCTCCAACGTCCTCAAAAAGCTTACTTCCTCCTCCAATACCACCTTCTGCACAAAATCTTTCTGCTCAACTAAATTATCAAACACACCTTTAAATTGATCAGCCAATAAAGGCACTAATTGATTTAAAAATGGTTCCTTAAAACCAAGATACTGATAAGCGTAACGCACAGCTCTGCGCAAAATACGGCGGATCACATAACCTGCCTTATTGTTAGATGGCAATTGTCCATCAGCAATAGCAAAGCTGATGGCACGGATATGGTCGGCCAGTACACGCATGGCGACAGCTTCATTCCAGCCCTCTTCGCCGGGTTTTGCAGCGCTGTTGTAGGTCTTACTACCTTTTTCAGCAATAAAATCGATCAGCGGGGTAAATACATCCGTATCGTAGTTAGAAGTTTTGCTCTGTAGCACCCGCACCAAACGCTCAAAGCCCATACCGGTATCCACATGTTTTGCAGGCAACGGCTGTAACGATCCGTCTTTCAGTCGGTTAAACTGCATGAATACGTTATTCCAGATCTCGATCACCTGGTCATGGTCGCCGTTCACAAGGGACGCGCCATCCACCTGGGCCCGTTCGCTATCGGGTCTGTTATCATAATGAATTTCCGAACTCGGTCCGCATGGGCCTGTTTCTCCCATTTCCCAGAAATTATCTTTCTTATTGCCGGGGAGGATGTTCGATTCCTTTACAAATTCCTTCCAGAAGTTATAGGTCTCCGTATCCTTTTCCAGTCCTTCGCCAGCGTCACCCTCAAAATAGGTAACGTATAAACGGTCCTTTTCTATCTTGTAAACCTCGGTCAGCAATTCCCAGCTCCAGGCAATGGCTTCCTTTTTGAAATAATCGCCAAAACTCCAGTTGCCCAGCATCTCGAACATGGTATGATGGTAAGTGTCGATACCAACTTCCTCCAGATCATTGTGCTTGCCCGAAACGCGCAAACAGCGTTGCGTATCCGCCACGCGCGGAAATTTCGGTGCTTCCTCACCCAAAAACAATGATTTAAACTGGTTCATTCCCGCGTTGGTAAACATGAGGGTGGGGTCGTTTTTAATCACAATAGGCGCAGAAGGCACAATCACGTGACCTTTCGAAACAAAAAAATCGAGAAAAGCTTTACGAATTTCATTAGCTGTCATGTGACAAAGGTAAATATTAGTCGGGAAGTCGGAAAGTCAGGAAAGACCGAAAGTTCCATAATGATCTTTATTTTTTCTTTCAGACTTTCGGATTCCCCGACTTTCCTAACTTCCTTCACTTTTCTGACTCCCGGACTTGCGGACTTCATAATTAAAGTATTACATTTGCATATGCCATATAAAGAACGGGAAATCAACAAGATGTACTACACCATGGGTGAGGTGGCTATCCTGTTTGATGTAAACCAATCGCTCATAAGGTTTTACGAGAAGGAGTTTGATGTTCTGCAGCCTAAAAAGAATAAAAAGGGCAACCGCTACTTCACTCCCGAGGATATTGAAAACCTAAAGATCATCTTCCATCTGATCCGTGACAAGGGTTATACGCTGAATGGCGCTAAAGACTATCTGAAAAACAACATGACCGATACCAAGGATAGCGTTCGCGTTATTCAATCTTTAGAAAACCTCAAAAAGTTCCTGATAGAGGTACGCGACCAATTGTAAATTGGGATTGCACCATTTTTATGATGATTTCACCGATTGTGCGGAATTTCATTTCCCTAAATCTCCTTTCTCATTCGTGTAATTCGAAAAAATTCATGTAATTAGTGGTTGCTTAAACTTATGATCGCCAATCACAAAGGAGAATTACCTTTCTTTTTGCTTCTTATTCCATTTATACTGGGTATTGGCATAGCTTATACTTTTCCTTTTGATGGATATGACAAATGGCTTGCTGGTTTATTTACAGTATTCTGTGTGATCTTTATAGCACTTAATTTAGTTTACAGCCGCTTCAATCTTCATAAATTTAGATGGATTGGCGGGATATTTATTGCTGTTATTTTATTCCTGGCCGGAAGCATTTGCCTGATCAACAATAATGAACTAAATAATAAGAATCACTTTTCGAAGACGCCTGCCCAATATCTTATAGGGAAGATAAATAACGAACCTGTTTTTAAAAATGGTTGGCTGAGATTCACGGTTAGTGTTGAGAAAAATGTAAACAACAGCAAAAAGACGCCTTCAAGCGGCAATTTATTAATTACGCTAAAAAGCACTGACAGCAAACTGTATTATGGTGATCAAGTATTGTTCCCGGCAAAATACACCACAGTAAATCAACCATTTAATCCGGCGGAGTTCAACTACAAACGATACCTTTCCAATCAAAATATTCATTTTCAAGAATTTTTATTCCCGGAACAATACCGGGTGCTGGCAAAAGATGAAGGCAATGCGCTGATCAGTTACTCCCTTAAATTGCGACGGCGGTTTATTGAAAAGCTAAAGCGCAATATGCGCGACACTAATGCTATTTCCGTTGCGTCAACGCTGATCTTAGGATATAAAGCCGATCTGAGTAATGATGTGCTACAGGCTTATTCCAAAACTGGCACGGTACACGTGCTGTCAGTTTCGGGTGCACACGTGGGAATCGTTTATTTGCTGCTGAATTTAGCGCTCGGTTTTTTGAGCAGATTCAGATATGGCAGGCTTATCAAAGCTGTAATTATTATTGTGCTGATCTGGTATTATTCAATATTAACAGGTTTCTCCGCCCCTGTTTGCCGCGCCGCGCTAATGCTGAGTTTATTTATTGCCGGTAAAACCTACAACCGCTATATCAATTCGTTGAATATCCTTGCGGTATCGGCGTTTATATTATTGCTTTATAACCCGCTTTATATTGTTGATGCAGGCTTCCAGCTCTCTTATCTTGCAGTATTTGGGTTGATTGTATTCCAACCCGTTGTTTTTAACCTGCTGAATTTTAAAAATAAGTGGGCCGGTAAACTGTGGTCAATAACCTCAGTGTCTATAGCAGCGCAGGTTATTACGTTTCCATTAAGCGCCTTTTATTTCCACCAGTTTCCGGTTTACTTCCTGGCGAGCAACATTTTTATTATTATCCCAACCGCTGTTATTATGTATTCAGGGATGGCGCTTATATTGCTGCCACAAGTCCCCTATCTATCCAAAACAATTGCGTTCGTGCTCGAGCAATCTATTTTGCTAATGAACAGCGGTTTAACATGGGTTGAACATTTACCGGTTGCTACGATTTCAAAGATCTGGCTCACGACGATTGAATACCTGTTGCTTTATGTTATCATAATTTGTGTGTTTTATTTTCTGCACGATAAAAAGATCCTGCGGCTTCAACTGGCGGTGATATGTGCTTTAATATTAAGTGTAAGCTTTGGCTTTAAAAGAATAAGCTCAACCCAAACAAATAATATTGCGTGGCTGAATTTAAATAAGCACAAGGCTATAGTTTTCAAAAATGGAAATAGCGGCGTTGTGATGACTGATCTGAAAGACACCGATAAAATATATCGATACACCGTACAACCTTACCTCGATAGCAGCGGGATAAACACTGCGCGGATAATAGAATTAAACCAAAATTGCAAAACGGAGTCTTTCATAAAAAAAGGCGGCTTGCTACAGTTTCGAGATAAAACGATCTATTTAATTAATACTCAATTGGACGGGATGGCGTTATCGCCGAAGATTAAAACTGATTTTGTATATATTACTTCAAATCCGCACGTAAGTATTTTGAACATAAATGATAGTTTTGATTACCATTTATTGATAGCCGACGGTAGTAACAGCAATGTCTACATAAACAAGTTAAAGGAAGATGCCATACATGAAAAGATAAATTATAAAATATTGAAGCGTAACATTTCATTTATCACCGTATCTAATTGAAGCAATAAAACATCAATAAAATTTGCATTGGAGTTAATAAAAATCTAAATTGTACTAAACAAAACCTACAAAATGAATATCAAATTTTTTAACGTTGCGCTGGGCATAGCGCTTACAGCAACTGCATTAAGCGCAAGCGCGCAAAAATCGTATACTCAAGGCGTACTTAATCTTACTACTGATGCACGCGGCCAGCAGATACAAGCTAAAACTTATTTCACAGCAGACTCTTCGGCAATTGCCTTTACAGCAGGGCCGGCACAGATCAAAGTACTCAAAGACAATAAGGACAGTTTTTTCGCGGTGATTGTTGACGTTTCGCAATTTAATGTTAAAAAGGCCGGCGTTGCTTCGCCTGCTGACATCGAAGAAATGACCGCGAGCTATCCCAAATTCACTTTCGCACCAAGCGGCGAGACCAAACAGATCTCGGGATTTAACTGCAAAAAAGTTGTAGCTACCGATGCCAAAGGCACAAAATACGACATTTGGGTTACTAATGATTTTACCTTACCTGCCGGCGTAGTGCCAAGCTACTACAATGGTGTAGGTGGTATACCAGTGCAATACACGTCGTTTTCGCAAGGCCAATCGGCAAGCGTAACTCTTAATAGCGTTACTGAAGACAAAGCTCCTGCCGGTACATTTGGCATCCCAGCAGGGTTCGACAAAATCACTTTAGAGGAATTAAAAGCAATGAGCGGCGGTGGCAACTAGTCCACTCCGTTAGCATAAAAAAGGCTTTCGAAATTTCGAAAGCCTTTTTTATTTACTTAACCAGCATGTGTGAGTTCGCTTTCCAGGGCTGCCACCCAATCGTTAAAAAGACTGGATTCGTAATCCACAGCTATTTTAGCATGATCTTCCCACTGGGCAGAAAATTTTTTCAATTGATGGATCATTTCTTCAAGATGCCCCTCTTCTTCCAAAATTATCGACTTTACGTTCACTTTGCTATTGGCATCATCGAGCGACTGCTGATAAACCGGATAAAGTTCGTCGGCGCGTACTTCGATGGCGTATGTTACCAGCAAATAAGCAGCAAAGCGCAGTTCTTTTCCATTTAAATTTAATGCCTGTTTCAGGTACCGGCTTACCTGTATATCCAGTTGATTGAGGTAGTACTTACTGTAAGCCGGCGCCAGTAAATAATCTGACGCATAAGTTGGGCAAACATCGGCAGCAACCTTCTCTATTTGTTTCTTAAGATAGAAAGCATGGCGATGCTCTTCCGCCGCATGTTTAAGTACAATGTAGGTAACGGTAACCGGGTCTTCGCTTGCCGAGATCTTCCGGGCACCGGTATTTTCCATTAGCGACAGGGTATTTAACCATTTGGCGTGCAGCGATTTATCAGATATTATTTGAGGTAGAATGTCGGATAGTTCCATATTATTTTTTTGATATAATTTCACCGATTGATTATTAGTGATTTCGTATCTGATTGGTGCTTTTATCGTTCTATATTTCGTTGAGGGCCTGTTCTATTTTTTGATATACATAGTTCAGGTCATCGTTGATTATACAATATGGCGGCAATACGTAAACGGTGTTCCCAAGGGGACGAAGGATTATACCTGCGTCGAGGAAATAGTTATAAAGTTTGTCGCGCAATGAACTAAAGTATGAGGTATCATTCCCGGTTTCCCATTCCAGGGCCACAATGGTTCCTGTTTGGCGGGAGGTTCTTACTTTCGGATGACCGGCTATTTTCTTCCGAAATGTGGCATGGGCAGCCGTTATTCTGTCGATATTTTGTTGGGTTGAAGGATCGGTAAAAAGGTCCATGCTGGCTAAAGCAGCGGCACAAGCCACCGGGTTAGCCGTAAAAGAGTGGCCGTGGAATAGCGTTTTCAGGCGATCATCGGACAGAAATGCATCATAGATACGACCGGTGCAGGTTGTAAGACCTAAAGCCATGGTACCGCCGGTTAAGCCTTTGGAAAAGCACATGATATCGGGCTTTTCAGTCAAATGGTAACAGGCAAATGGCTTGCCCGTACGACCGAATCCAGTGAACACTTCATCATCAATAGTCAAAACGCCTGCTTGCTTACAATGAGCCATTAACTGATCGAGGTATTCGGCTTCATACATGATCATACCACCGGCACCCTGAACTAATGGTTCGAAGATAAAACAGGCGAGCTCTGATTTGAGATTTGAGATCTGAGATTTAAGACTTTCGATATTCTCTGCATTTGGAAGATCGATAAACTCAACCTCAAACAACAACGTATCGAATGCCGCTGTAAAAGCACTCCGGCCGCTTACTGCCATTGCACCGAAGGTATCACCATGATAAGCATTGTTAAAAGCCAATATTTTAGTGCGGGCTTCGCCCTGGTTATGCCAGTATTGCAGACACATCTTTATGGCTACCTCAACGGCGGTCGAACCGTTATCGGAATAAAAGGCTTTTTCCTGATTGTCAGGCAATAGTTTGAGGAGGCGCTCGGCCAATTCTACGGCTCCCTGGTGCGTAAAGCCCGCGAATATCACGTGCTCCAGCGTACTTAACTGTTCGGCTACCTTTTTGGCTATATGAGGATGGGCATGGCCGTGAATGTTTACCCACCACGATGAAACGGCATCTATATATTTATTTCCATCCTCATCATAAACACAAGCACCTTCTCCCCTTACTATCGGGACAGGACGCTGCGCTGTTTTCATTTGCGTGTAAGGATGCCATATTACGTTTAAATCTCTATCAACCAGACTCATATATTATTTATTAAAAGTTTCGCCACGTGGTTATCAACGGGGAAAATAAAATCGGCAGGCTGCAATTCGGTGAGCTTTACCAGCCTGAAAGATTGCAGCACCTCGCCTTCTCCGTCGAAATCAAACACTTTGGTTTTGATGGCAAAATTAATAGGATCGATATTTTTAACTATGTAGTAAACACTTATTATCTGCGAATCGTTAAAGGCGGATTTCACAAAGAAATCGGTAGTGTAAAAATGTCGGACTACCTCGATATTCAAGTTACATTCCTCAATAAACTCTCGTTTCAGGCCATCTATCAATCCCTCGCCAAATTCGAGGCCGCCACCGGGAAACTTGGTGAAGCGCAAGCCATACTCCTGCTCATCGCTGAGTAATACCTCGTTGAACCCGTTAATTAAAATCCCGTAAACACGTACATTAAATAAGTACATTATTCAAAATGTTTTTTATTGCGAATGATCTTTTCCATCGTCCACACTATATCTTCTGTTTTTGCTTCACTCCTGATGGGGCAATTCGGCATACTGCAATAATGGCAACATTCGGGCAGGCATGGGTCAGCATGAATAAACAGTTCTGTTTTGGTTACCTCATTATTGATCAACTTATCCACCAGCTTAACCTCTGCGTGGACACGATTCAAATCGAAATAGTTTGGCAGCGTTAAATGACAGTCGATATGTAACTCGTTACCGTATTTCTGTGCACGGAAATTGTGAATATCGATCCACTCATCACGACGTTTTTCGTTCAAAACGGTAACAATTTCGGTAACCACGCCAAAATCAGCTTCATCCATCAAACCTGAAACCGACCGGCGCACCAGTTTATAACCGCTGTACAAAATGTAGACCGCCACAAGTATAGAAAGGCCGCTATCCAGCCAGAGTATTTTTGTAAAATGAATAAGCAGCAGGCCTAAAACCAATCCAATGCTGGTTACCATGTCAGTAAGCAGGTGCCTGCCATCGGCCTCAATGGTGATAGAATGCAGCGACTTACCCTTTTTGATCATGTAAAAACCAAGCGCACCGTTAACTACTCCGGTAGCGCCAATAATGATAGCGCCAGTAACCAGTTCATGAATTTGGTTGGGATAAATAATACCGTAAATCGCCTTTACCATGATAACAATAGCAGCGATAGAAATGAGAGCGCCCTCAATAAAAACTGAGAAATACTCTACCTTACCGTGCCCATAAGGGTGATTCTCGTCACGGGGCTGCGCCGCCAGGTAGATACTAAAAAATGCGAAGGAACTTGCCAGTACATTAACAATACTCTCGGCAGCATCGGTAAGCACAAACGTTGACAGGGTAAGAAAATAGGCTCCGAATTTTGCCAGCATCAGGAACAGTCCCACTATTAACGCTACCAATATTATCCTTTTGTGCTCTTTCAAAACGGTATTATTAGGCGGCAAAAATAGGTATTTAAACGCTTAAACGTGTGTAATTAGGAAATGATGGGCAAAGAAAAAAGAAATGGTCTGCGCACAGTCATCTCCAATTCAGGTCAGTCTTGTTATGGAGATATTATAATCAAAGCTTTAAGAAATTATAAAATCAATAAAAATTCAACGATTATTTAATGAATTTAAAATTGAAAATAGAAAATTCGGCTAAAATTAAATTTTTCTTAAAAACAGGGCTTTTACCGTGTTAATTGGCTGTTTAACCTGTAAAATAGGCTGACGATTAGTGGCTTAGGCCCTTTGATTTTTCTATATTTGCCACCGCAATAATTTAAAATTTCTTATGAGTACATTAAGTAACAGGATCAACAACCTGTCAGAATCAGCAACCATTAAGATGGCCAAAATGGGCCGTGAACTTGCCGCGAAAGGTGTAGATGTGATAAGCCTTAGCTTTGGCGAACCGGATTTTCATACTCCAGAGCATATAAAGGAAGCTGCCAAGAAGGCTATGGATCAGAACTTTACTTATTATACACCTGTATCGGGCTATCCTGAACTGCGCAAGGCGGTTGTTGCCAAATTGAAGAACGAGAATGGCCTCGATTATGATGTCAGCCAGATCGTTGTTTCAACCGGCGCTAAACAGGCTATTGCCAATGCCGTGCTTTGTTTGGTGAATCCCGGCGAAGAAGTGATTATCCCTACTCCTTACTGGGTTTCGTACTCTGAAGTAGTTAAACTTGCGGAAGGTGTGAGTGTATTTATCGAAGCACCTGTTGAGCAGGATTTCAAGATCACTCCTGAACAATTAGAGGCAGCCATCACCCCAAAAACTAAACTGTTCATGTTCTCGTCGCCATGTAACCCGACAGGCAGCGTGTACAGCAAAGACGAGCTTGAAGGCCTGGCTAAAGTATTTGCGAAATATCCAGAGATCTATATCTTATCTGACGAGATCTATGAGCACATCAATTTTGTTGACAAACACGAGTCGATCGCTCAATTCGATTATATAAAAGACCGTGTAGTGATCATCAACGGTTGGTCGAAAGCGTTTGCCATGACCGGCTGGCGCATTGGTTACACTGCATCGAACAAAGAAATTGCGGCTGCCTGCGACAAGATGCAAGGTCAGATCACTTCAGGTACCTGCTCTATTACCCAACGTGCGGGGATAGCTGCTTATGAAGGCGGACTTGAATCGGTAATGGAAATGCGTGCACAATTCAAAAAACGCCGCGGTATTGTTTACGACCTGCTTAAAGAAATTCCCGGCGTTAAAGTTAACCTGCCTGAGGGTGCGTTCTACTTCTTCCCCGACGTTACTTCGTTCTTCGGCAAAAGCTATAACGGCAATACCATTAATGATGCCGACGAGCTGGCCATCTATTTGTTAGAAGAAGCGCATGTAGCTACCGTTGGCGGTGATTCTTTCGGTGATAAAAAATCTATCCGTATTAGCTACGCAGCTGCAGAAGATAAACTGATCGAAGCAATGATCCGCATCAAAAATGCGCTTGCTAAATTAAGCTAAGCTATACGTAACAATAAAAGAAAACCCCTTGCCAAATTGGCAAGGGGTTTTCTTTTATTGTTAAATTTAAAATTTGTTATTACAGGGAAAAGCCATAAGCTATACGCAGGCCAACGGTACCATAGCTGTTACCCTGACCAGAGAAGTTTTCATAACGTGCACCCACGTCCCAGGTTTTGTTAGCCCAACCTATGCCCGGAGCCAATATCAGCTTGGTATCTTTGCTTCCATCAGCACGTGCATAAACATCCTTTGTTTCAAAGCCGGCACCTACCTCACCTGATAAATAAATTCCATCAGATACAAACGCCTTAATACCAGCTTTAACTGGCACTAAGCCAAATGAAGGGTATTTAATATCGCCGGTAGCGTCTGAAACGGTTTTACCAAAGTAATTGTAGTAACCCGAAGTAAGCATTAAGGCAACGTTTTTGTCGATGCCGTATTGTAAACGCGCTGTACCGCCTATACCTACGTTTGAAACATCGTGAAGATTACCTGTTGGCAATAAACCTTCCACGCCTACACCTAAGCGCCATGCGCTTTTATCTACGGTTTGAGCTTTTACATTAGCTGAGAAGAAAATAGCAACGGCAGTTGCTGCAGTAGCTATCCATTTTGTTGAGTTTTTCATTGTTGTGTTTTTCATTAGTGAAACAATAGATAATTCTATACACCCCCTTAATCAAATACTTTGCCACCGTGCCAGTTTTATGGTCGGTTTAATGTCATCAAATAAATAGCGCATGGGATAGTTATTGGTTTGATTGCGGCGAAAATGGCTTTTATGCGCTGATTTTCAACTGACTTTTCAACTTAAATAGTTAAAAACACAGACTTAATAATTTATTAACAACGTGATTTATGCGAGAATTTATTAACTGGCAGTTTCCAGATTGCAACAGGCATTTTGCACGGTAAAAAGGTCAAAATTGTACAGTTGATGCAACGATTTAAGTTAAAATAGCTGTTTTAAGCGGCAGGAACTGCATCAGCCAGTGTAGTTTTAAATGAATTTGATGTAAAAGCAGTATAAACAACAATGGCCCCTAAACGAGGCCATTGCAGATATATCAGATCGATGCTTTATTAATGAGCAGGTTCTCCATGCGGGTCTTCCGGATCAGGTTTATAGTTTGCTTCTAATTCGGCCAGTTTTTCTTTGCCGTAAGCAAATTTGGTGATCAGGTAAAACAACACAGGCACAATGAATATCGCCAGTGACGTTGCGGCAAGCATCCCGCCGAACACTGTCCAGCCAATGGTTTGACGCGCGTTGGCACCTGCACCGGTGGCTACCAGCAGCGGGCCTACACCTAATATGAAGGCCATTGACGTCATGATAATCGGTCGCAAACGTAAGCGCACGGCGTCCAACGTAGCTTGTTCCAGCGGCATGCCCCGGTCTACACGTTCCTTAGCAAATTCTACGATCAGGATCGCGTTCTTAGCTGCCAGACCGATGAGGGTGATAAGGCCGATCTGTGCGTAAATATTATCATCCAGTTTCGTTTTGAACGTAAGGAACAGGATAGCGCCGAACGCGCCAAGCGGCACAGCCAGCAATACTGAGAATGGCACCGACCAGCTTTCATACAAGGCCGCCAGGAACAGGAACACGAAGCCGATAGATAGCATGAAGATATAAACCGTCTTCGAACCGGAAATAATTTCCTCACGGCTCAAACCTGAAAATTCATAGCCGAAACCCTGTGGCAATGTTTGTGCGGCCGTTTCCTGTAAAGCTTTGATCGCGTCCCCACTACTGTAGCCGGGAGCCGAGTTACCGTCAACCTCGGCCGAACGGAACAAGTTGAAGTGAGAGATAAGCGGTGCGTTCTCTATCACCTTATAACTGGTAAGCGTACTCAGCGGCACCATAGCACCTGCCTGGTTACGCACAAAGTACTGCCCAATATTTTCAATATTGGTACGGTAGTTCGTATCGGCCTGCGCCACTACGTGGAAGTTACGCCCGTAAATGGTAAAGTCGTTAACGAAAGAGCTACCCATATAAGTTTGCAGCGCAGTATTAATATCTGAAATAGCTACGCCAAGCTTTTTAGCCTTCTCCCTGTCGATAGTCAGCTGGTAAGCCGGCGTACGGGCAGTAAAGAACGAGAATGCCTTTGCAATTTCAGGGCGTTTCTGTAAAGCGGCTATGAAAGTTTGCAATACCTTTTCAAAATTTTTGATATCGCCGCCCGCTTGCTTTTCCTCTAAAATAAAAGAAAAACCTGCCGTGCTGCCCAAGCCCGGTATGGCCGGTGGTGGAATAACCACCACACTGGCTTCCTTAAACCTCGCTAATCTTTGCTGGATCTTGGCCACCACGGCAAATACCTGGTGCTGATCGCCTTTACGTTGGTCCCAAGGTTTTAACTGGCAGAAGATAGTTGCACTATTTGATTTACTGGCGAAACTCACCGCATTCAAACCGCCTAACGCTGCATAGTGATAGATCTCTGGGATACTATCCAATGTCTGCATCATTTCATGCAATACGGTAACGGTACGCTGGGTTGATGATGCTTCAGGCAGATCATACGTCACATAGATACGACCATCATCTTCAGTAGGGATAAATCCTGTTGGTTTGGATTTGAATAATAAGATAGTAGCACCTATAATACAAACCAATACTATTATAACGATGGCAGGCCTTTTAATGCCCTTATCCACGCCATTGCGGTAACGATTAGTTACCTTATCAAACCACTGGTTAAACTTGAAGAAGAATTTATCAAGCCCTTTCGATTTTTCATCCAGCTTGTGCGGCTTCAAAATGAGCGTACACAAGGCTGGGGTTAATGAAAGCGCCACGAAAGCCGAGATCAGTACCGATATAGCAATGGTGATAGCGAACTGCTGATAAAGCCGCCCTACGATTCCCGGAATAAATCCAACCGGCACGAATACCGCCGCCAGAATTAACGCTATCGCAATTACCGGCGCTGAGATGTCTTTCATCGCCGCCGTGGTGGCATCCTTTGCCGAAAGGCCGTTATCCATGTGATGCTGCACAGCTTCTACCACCACAATTGCGTCATCCACCACAATACCTATTGCCAGTACGAAGCCAAATAGCGTAAGCGTGTTAATGGTAAAATGCAGCGGTATAAAGAAGATGAACGTCCCGATAATGGACACCGGAATAGCCAATACCGGGATAAGCGTTGTGCGCCAGCTTTGCAGGAAAAGGAATACTACTATAATTACCAGTCCCAATGCAATAACGAGCGTTTCCACCACTTCGCTTACCGATACTTTTACCACAGTAATTGATTCAAACGGAACTACGTAGTCCACATCGGCAGGGAAGCTTTTTTTCAGGTCCTCCATAGTGGCGTAAACAGCGTCAGCAGTTTCGATAGCGTTACTGTTTGGCGCCTGGTAAACCAGCAGATATGAAGCACGCTTACCGTCAACAAACGAGTTACCTGCATAGTTAAATTTACCCAGCTCAACGCGGGCGACGTCTTTCAGGTGAACGATAGCGCCGTTATTCGGCTGCGTACGCACAATGATATCGCCAAATTCTTCAGGCTTGGTCAAACGGCCTTTTACCAGTACGGTATATTCAAAGGCCTGCACTTTTTCCTGCGGGGTCGCTCCTACCGAACCTGCGGCTACCTGCGCGTTCTGCTCTTGCAGGGCGTTGGTAACGTCGGCGGCAGTCATTCCAAGGGCGGCGAGTTTATCTGGTTTTAGCCAGATACGCATACTGAAGTCATCGGCACGGGTAAATACGTCACCCACACCTTTGGCGCGCAACAATGCATCACGCACAAATACGTTGGTGAAGTTATCGAGAAAAGTAACGTTATGAGTTCCCTTTGGTGCATAGATAGCCACCAGCATCAATATACTCGGGTTACGTTTACGAACTGTTAAACCCAAGCGCTGCACTTCCTGCGGCAAGGTCGGGGTAGCAATACCTACGCGGTTTTGTACATCGAGGGCTGCAATGTTGATGTCGGTACCTACTTCAAAGTTTACGGTCATACTCATCTGGCCGTTGCTGGTGCTATTGCTTTGCAGATAGGTCATGCCTGGCGTACCGTTTACCTGCACCTCCACCGGGGTGGCAACGGTTTGCTCAACAGTTAACGCGTCGGCACCAGTATAGGTACCTGTAATGTTAACAGTAGGCGGCGTAATTTCGGGATACTGCCCGATAGCCAGGTTTGCAATAGATATGATGCCGACTATAACTATCACTAATGAAATTACAATAGCGGTAACCGGTCGTTTTATAAAAGTATCTGCAATCATTCTGGTAGTTGTTAAAATCAGGTGTTAGATCTGATCTATTATATATATGTATGCGTCGGTAATTATTTACCGGCTGCGGCTCCGCCTTTTTTATCTCCTGCTCCTCCGGCCGACGCTCCACCCGGTCCTGCTGCCGCAGGATTACCAAGCGTAATCTTACCTCCATCGCGTAAGCGCTGGAAACCGTCGGTTATTACCTTATCACCTTTTTTAAGGCCATCCATCACCACTACGTTCAAGCCTACGCGTGGGCCAAGCTTTACTTTATGTTGTTTGGCAATGGTGTCTTCGGCAGTAAACACAAAGAATTCGCCCATTTGCTCGGTTATAGCTTTGAAAGGAATTTGCAGCCTGTCGCCCGACTGGCTGTTCAGCACATTAACCACGCCGCTCATGCCATCTTTCAGCACATCATTCTGATTTGGAAACTCTATTCTTACTTTAATGGTACCGGTCTGATTATTTACGCCGCGGTCTATAGCCCTCACTTTGCCAGGTTGATTGTACACCGTTCCGTCAGACAAGGTTAGCTTAAATGTTGAGTCGGTACTTTTTTTCTGAAGGCCATAAAAACGGGCGATATCCTGCTCATTAATTACCACGTCAACCCCTATCGGGTGCTCGCTCGATATTGTATTTAAAACTGTTCCTCCGGGGGTAATCTGGGTACCGAGCTTTACTTGCGAAATACCTATCCTGCCGGTGAAGGGGGCAACTATGGTAGCATAAGAAAGATCGGTTTTTGCAGACGCCACGGCTGCCTTTGCAACGGCTACCTGGCTTTTGCTGGTCTCGAACGTCGCTTCAGCCTGGTCAACGGTTTGACGGGCTACGGCGTCGTTTTTCAGCAGCATGTTATAACGGTCAATATCTTTTTGCGATTTGGTAAGATTAGCCTGCGCACTTAACAAATTAGCCTGAGCCTGATCATAAGCATCGAGGAATTTACGACGGTCGATTTCATAAAGCGGCTTACCTTTTTGCACCACCTCACCTTCCTGAAAAAATATGCCGGTTATAAAACCGCTTACCTGTGCACGCAGATCAACAGTATTTAAAGCAACAACGGTACCCTGGTACTGGTCGTAATAAACTGCCTGGGCATTGGTGGCGTCAACCACGCTCACCGGGGTTGGCGGCAGCGCAGCAGCCTGCTTGGCAGGTTTATGGCACGCCGACCACATCAACACACAAACCGTTCCTGATAATAGTATAGCTCTTGTTTTCATATTTAATTTTGTTGTACCGATAGCGTGCCGAGCGCTTTCTCAAGGTCAATTTTACTGGATAATAATTGGAACAGGGCGTTGTAATAATTCAATTCGGCCGTGCGCAGGTCAGATTGTGCTACAATCACATCAAGATAGGTTTTGATACCCTCGCGATATTGCAGACTTACAATTTTATATACATCCTTTGCAAGATCAACGTTTTGCCTGATGAGCCGGTAACTGGTATAGTTGCTTTTATAACCAGCAAGCGCCTGTACGTATTCAGTATTGATAGTATTTGCACGGTTCTCTATATCCAGATCGGTCCGATCAACCTGTAACCGTGCTTTGGCCAGGTTTTGTATACGCTTAGTTCCTGTAAAAATGGGTAATGCTAATGACAGCCCAGCATAAGCATTTGGAAAAGAGTTGTTATATAAGGTACTGAACTTGTTGCTCAGATAGATCCAGTTATAACTGCCTACCGCTGAAAGCGATGGTAAAAAACCATACTTGTAGTAATTAACGTTTACTACCTCGAGGTTCTTTTGACTACGCAACAGGCGATATTCAATGCGGTTATTAACATCAAGTTTTTGATTGGTATCTACAACGGCCTCCGTTTCGTAGCGGGTAGAGTCGTAGGACAAGATCAGATTATGCCCGGAAGTAATGCCCATGATCTGTTTCAGATAAGCCAGCTTGCTATTAATAGCCTCGGCGGTTGTTTTGCGGCTGGCGATGGAATTATTAAGCGATATAGTGGCCTGTTTATAATCTATCTTATCAGTAACACCGGCCTCATACCTGTTATAGGCATCTTTCAGGCTTCTCTGTAGCCTTGTGATATCTTCATTTAATATATCGAGCTGTTTTTGCGACAACAGCACATCGAAAAAGGCCTTGCTTACATCAGATACCACATTGATCTGGCTGCTCAGGTAGTTCTCTTTGTAATATTCGCGCGAATATTTGGCTGCCTTTGCTGCCTGCAATACATCATTATTATAAATAACCTGGCTGGCCTGCAAACCGAGTACAGAAAACTCGTTATTAGCAGCGCCGGCAACCGGCGTAGCGCCCGAAGTGGAGCTGCTTGCGGGGCTGCCTTTAAAATAATGCTGATATTCGCCCGAGCCGTTTACCTGCGGCAGCCAATCTGCAAGCCCTATCCGGATATCGCGTTCATTAACCTGCGCATCAATAGCTGCTTGCCTAACAGCCGGCTGATTACGCAAAGCGAACGCCACGCACTGATCCAGCGTTACAATGGTGTCAGTTTTTCCCTGTGCGTGAAGCATCGCAGGAAGCGTTAATATGGATACAATTGTAAAAAAGCAGATAAGTTTTTTCATAGTAAATTCGGCATCCTGAAGTTAACAATAATCCTTGTTAAAAGTTGCCGACCGTTTCACTTTTTAAAGGATGCGCTAATATGGGCACAATTTATGTCAGGTAAAAAAAGGGCAACAAAATTTTTACTCAACTATGTCACAAAAAACACAATCAGCGCGTGGATTTAAACTTTTTATAAAAAAATGAAAAATAGTGTCACCAAATAACTAAAAAATTTAATTAATTTGCCAATTAGAGCAGGTATGCTTTGAGTGCAATTGAAAAAAATTACACACATAATTGAAGTTATAACCTAATTCATGGTATTTTTACAAAAAATTTAAGCAGGGTTAATACATGGTTAAAAGACTACATGAGAAGATAGCGCAGTTCCAGGAAGCAAATGCAGTCCGGGAGATGGGGCTATATCCGTATTTCAGGCCTATTGAGTCGGGGCAGGATACCGAGGTTTTTATTGAAGGCAAGCGTGTATTAATGTTTGGTTCAAATTCATATTTAGGATTAACCAGCCACCCCAAAGTAAAAGAAGCTTCTAAAAAGGCGATAGATAAGTATGGCACGGGTTGCGCCGGATCTCGTTTTTTAAATGGTACACTTGATATCCATATCGAGGCTGAGAAAAGATTGGCTGCGTATGTAGGTAAAGAGGCTTCGGTATTGTTCAGCACCGGTTTCCAGGTGAATTTGGGCGTACTTTCGAGCATCACAGGCCGTAACGATTATTTGATATTAGATGAGTATGATCACGCGTCGCTGATTGACGGCAGTCGTCTTTCGTTCTCGAAAGTGATCAAATACGCGCATAATGACATGGATGATCTTCAGCGCAAGCTGAGCATCCTGCCTGAAGAAGCCGTAAAACTGATTGCTGTTGACGGTATTTTCAGTATGGAGGGCGACATTGCCAAACTTCCGGAAATTGTAACGATAGCAGACAAATTTGGCGCTAACATTATGATTGACGATGCACATAGTTTAGGTGTTATCGGTCACAATGGTGCAGGTACCGCTTCGCACTTCGGGCTAACCGACAGCGTAGACCTGATCATGGGTACGTTTAGTAAGTCATTTGCATCGTTGGGTGGCTTTATCGCCGCTGACGCCGTAACTATCGATTATCTGAAACACCGTGCACGCTCGCTGGTATTTAGCGCAAGTATGCCTCCGGCTGCTGTTGCTGCTGTGATTGCCGCGTTAGATATAGTCGAATCGGAGCCTGAGCGTATCAAAAAGCTTTGGGACAATACAAATTACGCTATGAAACTTTTACTGGAAGAAGGTTTCGACCTGGGCCCTACCGAGAGTCCTATCCTTCCTATCTATGTAAGAGATAACGTTAAAACCTTCCAGGTAACCAAACACCTGCAGGATTCGGGCATATTTGTTAACCCGGTTGTATCGCCGGCGGTTCCTTCTGATTCATCATTGTTACGTTTCTCATTAATGGCAACGCATACCTTTGCACAGATTGAAGAAGCGGTTGAGAAGATTGCCAAGGCCTTTAAAGAGGTTGGCGTAACTTCTTCAGTAAAAGAAAATATATAAACCTGCTGCGTAGCAACATATAAAAACGTTGAGCAAGCATCGCTGGTAGAAATTACTACTGCGATGCTTGTTTACATTATAAACCGTGGTTAGTCATTAGTTTATTGGGCATTAGTCATTAGTATTTGCTAATGCATTAAATTCACCAACTAAACAAATCGCTAATTTAATAACTCACTAATTCACTAATTAATGAAGCGAATAGTACAGGTAAGTTCAAAAAAACAACTTGGCGCATTTATCGATTTCCCGCATGATCTTTATAAAGATGACCCGAACTATGTTCCCGAACTGTTTTTAGCCCAACGCGACCTGCTGACTAAGCACCCGTTTCATCAGCATAACACTTTACAGTGCTTTTTGGCCTATGATGGTGATAAAATTACAGGCCGCATTGCCGCCATTCATAACGCTGCACACAACGAGTATAATAAAAGGAATGATGGTTTTTGGGGATTCTTTGATTGCATAAACGACCAGGAAACTGCCAACCTATTATTCGACACAGCTACAAAATGGCTGAAAGATAGAAAGATAGATCAGAAAATTATAGGCCCGGTAAATTTTTCGACGAACGAGGCCTGCGGCTTGCTGATCAGAGGGTTCGATAGTCCGCCGATGCTGATGATGACCTATAATTATCCGTACTATGCTGATCTGATAGAGAAGGCTGGTTATCACAAACAAATAGACCTTATTGCCTGGCACTGGGACGGCGATGGCTACGATGATAAATCAATCCGTTTGTTGGGTGCATTGCAGGAAAGGCTAAAACGCAATAATATCATCATCCGTAAAGTAAACCTGAAAAATTTCAAAAGCGAGGTTGAAAAGGTGCGCGAGGTTTACAATTCGGCATGGGATCAAAACAGCGGATTCGTGCCCTTTACCGATGCAGAGTTCGACTGGCTGGCAAAAGATCTGAAACTGATACTGGACGAAAACTTTGTTTATGTAGCCGAACAGAACGACAAAATTGTTGGTTTCGGCCTGGCGCTGCCAAACTATAATGAGATCTTCAAAAAGATAAAACGCGGTCGTTTGTTGCCTACCGGGATATTCAAATTATTGCTGGGCAAAAAGAATATCCAGAGCATCCGCATTTATGCGCTCGGCGTTATTGACGGTTACCGTAAAATGGGCATCGAGGCTTGTTTGTATGGCTCCATCATTAAGGAATACCGTGAACGCGGCCTCAAACACGCTGAAGCCGGCTGGACGCTGGAAAATAACGTATTGATAAACGAGGCCATAAAAGCCATTAAAGGAGATCCGTACAAAACCTACAGGTTGTACGAAAAGGATATATGAAGGAGCGGGTTTTAATAACCGGCGCAAGCGGGTTTGTGGGATATCACCTGATTGAAGCAGCGTTAAAGAACGGCCTCGAAGTTTTTGCAGCAGTGCGTAAAAGCAGCGATATAGCTCATTTGAAGTACCTCGACATTAAATACACATACCCCGATTTTTCGAGTGAAGAGGCTTTAAGGGAGAACATCGAGGAAAATAAATACGACTATATCATCCACGCGGCGGGAATAACCAAAGCCTTGAACCGGGGTGAATACGAAAAAATAAACGCAGACTATACCTACAACCTTGCTTCGGCAGCCGCCAAAAGCAAAACTCCAATAAAAAAATTTGTGCTGATCAGCAGTTTAGCAGCAGTTGGACCGTTATATGATATAAACGGGGTAATCACCGAGAGCACTCCTCCCGCACCGGTTACCGCTTATGGCAGAAGTAAGTTGCTTGCAGAGGAAAAACTAAAAAGTATAACAGGGCTCAATTATACCATATTAAGACCTACAGGTGTTTACGGCCCACGCGATAAAGATATATTGATACTTTTTAAGCAGTTAGCCAATAGGCTGGAACTTTATATAGGCCGTATGGATCAGAAACTGAGCCTGATCTACGTGACTGATCTAGCTGAAGCTGCCCTTCAGGCATTACATGTGGGCGATATGCAAACGTATCATCTTAGTGACGGAAACTTTTACAGCCGCTATGAATTAGGAGATATTGTTAAGGATGTATTAAATTTGAACACGATAAAGTTTCATTTGCCTGTAATTTTTGTAAAATTTATAGCATTTGCTGCTCAAAAATATAGTTCTTTGAGCGGTAAAGCCTCGGCACTGAATGTAGAAAAGCTAAACGAACTGATGGCGGTTAACTGGAATTGCGATATTGAGCGCGCCCGAACCGGCATTGGTTTCACCCCCGTTTACGATTTAAAAGCAGGAGTAACAGAAACCATGAAATGGTATAAGGCCAATAAATGGCTTTAGTTTTAAATACGTATAACTATAATTAATTAATATGAAGACAAATATTACACCGGCTAACGGTAAATTAGGTATTTTGATTCCGGGGCTGGGTGCTGTAGCCACTACAATGATTGCGGGCGTTGAGGCAGTGAAGAAAGGCCTGTCGCAGCCAATTGGATCGCTTACACAAATGGGTAACATCCGTTTGGGTAAAAGAACCGAGAACCGTTTTCCGAAAGTGAAGGATTTTGTGCCATTGGCTAAATTGGAAGATATTGTTTTTGGTGGCTGGGATGTATATTCTGATAACGTATATGAAGCTGCGATGAACGCGAAAGTTCTTGAACCGGGATTGTTGAATTCTGTTCGTGCTGAATTGGAATCTGTAGTACCAATGAAAGCAGCTTTTGATAAACAATATGCAAAAAATCTTGATGGCACTCACATTAAAACCGGTACCCGTTATGAATGGGCACAGGAGGTGATGAATGATATTGAAACGTTCAAAGCAAAGAACGGCTGCGATCGTATCGTACTGATCTGGTGTGGTTCTACCGAGATCTACTACGAAGCATCTGAAATTCACCAAACACTGGCTAAATTCGAAGCAGCTTTAGAGGCTGATGACAAACGCATTTCGCCAAGTATGATCTATGCTTATGCAGCTTTGAAATTAGGTATCCCATTCGCTAACGGCGCGCCAAACTTAACAGTTGACATTCCTGCGATGATTGAGCTGGCTAAATTAACTGAAACTCCAATTGCTGGTAAAGACTTCAAAACGGGTCAAACTTTAATGAAAACCATCCTGGCTCCTGGCCTTGCTGCACGTTCATTGGGTGTTAGCGGCTGGTACTCCGGCAATATTTTAGGTAACCGCGATGGTTTGGTACTGGATGATCCGGATAACTTCAAAACAAAGGAAGTTTCTAAACTGGGCGTACTGGAAGATATCTTCAAACCGGAAGAAAACCCTGAGCTGTACGGAAACCTGTACCATAAAATACGTATTGAATACTACCCTCCGCATGGTGATAACAAAGAAAGCTGGGATAACATCGATATTTTCGGCTGGTTAGGTTACAAAATGCAGATCAAGATCAACTTCCTTTGTCGCGACTCTATCTTAGCTGCACCAATTGCGCTTGACCTTGCAATATTCAGTGACCTTGCTAAACGTGCAGGTATGAGCGGCATCCAGGAATGGCTGTCATTCTACTTAAAATCGCCCCAAACTGCCGAAGGCTTGCCACCAGAAAACGACATTTTCAAACAACTGATCAAATTGCAGAACACCCTGCGTCACTTAATGGGCGAAGACTTGATCACTCATCTTGGCCTGGATTATTACCAGGAACTTGTTGACGTGCTGTAATCAGCTCTGCTGAAAATACAAAGGCTGCAAAAGCTGAGGCTAATTCCCGAACTTTTGCAGCCTTCCCTATTTTATCCATCCCCTTCAACTTTCCTACAGAATTGTCACGTTTGTAACATAATAACAGAAGGAGCCTTAACTGCGGTTAATTAAGCAATAACAACTAAATACAGCCGTTCATATTTGACTTTTTGACCACAATAGTCTGTAAGGTTTTTTTTTACCTTTGGCCATCAATTGCGGTTAGCTGAAACTGTGTCCCTAAAAGCCATATTACTGCCGGTTTTTAAGAGGAAACGGTTTATAATTTTAAAGTAAAACCACCGGAAGTTTGCCGGTTTTTACAAACTGGTTATAACAGTACGCAATATTTGGTGAGCTTATTGTTAATCAACAACGGCAGGATAAATTAAAAAAAAAGCGATTATACAATTTTTACAAGCTGTTATTACGTATATCCGTAAATTTTGTATTTGCACAAGGCAAGAAACTTAAATGAATTTTACATTATTATATAAGAAGTTACTTTTATCGGGCTTCTTTTTATTTTTCATCACTTCCCTGTTATTTGCGCAAGGTACCACTTCAGTTAGCGGTACTGTGACAGACGCAGCCACCAAAAAGCCGCTTTCATTTGTTACAGTAGGCTTTTTAGGCACCTCTATTGGCGGCCCTACCAACGACGATGGAAAATTCAGCATCAGCACTACGCAAGATGTAAAGCAAATAAAAGTTACCTTTTTAGGTTACAAGGATGCTTTAATACCTGTTAAGGCCGGACAGGCTCAGGTAATTAACGTGAGGTTAGTACCAATAGCCAACCAATTGCAGGAAGTCGTCGTGAAATCAGGTAAAAAACCGAAATATCGTAATAAAGATAACCCTGCGGTAGAATTGATCCGCCTGGTTATTGCTAATAAAGAAAAGAACCGGCCGGAAGCCTACGACTATGTCGAATATAAGGAGTATGACAAGATGCAATTCTCACTGGCCAATGTTTCGCCTACGCTGGCTGATAAAAAATTCTTCCGGAAGTATGCTTTCGTGATCAATAACCGCGACACTACCTCGGTTCCGGGAAAAAACTTACTGCCTATATTTCTGAATGAAAAACTCAGCCAGTATTACTATCGCAAAAATCCGTCAAAAGAAAAAACAATTGCTTTGGGCGAGAAGACCGTAAACTTTGGCGGATCGGTTGACAGCGAGGGCTTAGGTCAGTATTTCAAACACATGTACTATAAAGTTGATATTTATGACAACGTTGTGTTTTTGATGACCAACAACTTTTTAAGTCCCATAGCTAATTCAGCCCCTACTTTTTATAAATTCTTTATAACTGATACCGTTGCCTACAAGAATACTAAATTAATAGAGTTAAGCTTTACACCCCGCAACACCACCGACATGCTTTTTGTTGGTAAACTGTATGTTACTTTAGACGGTAATTATGCTGTTGAAAAGGTTCAGCTGAATATCAATAAAAACATCAATCTGAACTTTGTTAACTCGATGCGGGTTGACCAGGAGTTTGAGCAAAATCCCGATGGCCGTTTTCACCTGAGCAAGAGCACAACAACTGCCGACTTCGGGTTGACCAAGAATAAAAAGGGCGGACTGTTCGGCATCCGAACCATAACGTATGGTAATTATAAGGTTAATGTACCCCATCCGGATACGACCTACCAGCACCAGGAATACGCAGAATCGGACGAAGTAAAACACCGCAGTGATCAGTTTTGGGCACAGAACCGTCTGGACACTCTGACCACTGCAGAATCGAAAGTATATAAGAATGTTGATAGCCTGCGGAACATGCCGTCTTTTCGCAGAACGTTGGATATAGCCACCTTGCTGCTGGCAGGTTATAAAGGTTTTGGCGGGTTTGAATTAGGCCCCGCCAATACATTTTATAGTTTTAATCCTGTTGAGGGTTTCAAGCTGCGTGTGGGCGGTCGTACCACGCCAGAGCTCAGTAAACGATATTATTTTGAGACCTATGGCGCATATGGCTTTAAGGACGAACGCTTTAAATATTTCCTGAGCGCTACCTATTCTATCAATAATAAATCGATCTATAAATTTCCGCAAAATTATATCAGGGCAAGCACGCAGTATGATACGCACATACCGGGCGCCAACCTGCAGTTTGTTCAAGAAGATAACTTCCTGCTTTCTTTCAAACGCGGCGAGAATGATAAATACCTGTACGACAGAAGCTATAACCTGGACTATGTGCACGAGTATGAAAACCACTTTTCATACCACTTAAGTTTGAAACATTTGAACGAGGAACCGGCAGGAACGCTGTCCTTTTTGAACACCACAGGTAATGACGCTAATAATGCCGTTCGCGACCTTAGCACAAGTGAAGTGGGCGTGAGTTTAAGGTGGGCGCCGAACGAACAGTTTTACCAGGGCAAAATATATCGTGTGCCCATTCCGAGTAAATACGTTGTGCTTTCGCTTGATTACACCGCCGGCTTAAAAAACGTATTAGGCAGCAGCTACGGCTATAACACACTGCACCTGCAAATGGATAAACGCTGCTATTTGTCGTACCTCGGATACGCTGATGTGACTATTGAAACAGGTGGAACGTTTGGGCAGGTGCCTTATCCATTATTAAATATTTTCAGGGCTAACCAGACCTATGCTTACGATATTTACTCATACAACTTAATGAACTTCCTTGAGTTTGTGAGCGACAGGTATGCAAGCATCAACATCGATCAGCACTTTGTGGGCTTTTTCTTCAACAAGGTTCCTTTGCTAAAGAAATTAAAATGGCGGGAAGTTGTATCGTTCAAGGCTATCTATGGCGAGTTAACCGATCAGAACAATCCGTCACTGCACCCATCGCTGTATCGTTTCCCGGTTACTGCTACAGGGCAGCCGATTACTTATGCTTTGGGTAGAACACCTTACATGGAAGGTAGTGTCGGCATCGAAAATATATTTAAATTTGTGCGTGTGGATCTTGTGCATCGTTTTACGTACCTGGATCATCCGGACGTTTCACCATGGGGTATTCGTGCGAGGGTTAAATTTGATTTCTAAAATATTGGCGATATAAAAATGGCACAACAAACTTCTGTACGTACTAATCTTCAACTGGGCATCTATAAGGTGATAGATCCCGTTGTTAAGGTTTTTATTAAATTAGGACTCACCCCAAACATAGTAACCCTTATTGGATTTATCCTAAATATTGGTGTAGCCGCGATATTTATCATAGGAGCCGAAGAAGGCAATCGCGGCGATCTTAGCTATGTAGGCTGGGCCGGCGGTCTGATCCTCTTTGCAGGTTTGTTTGATATGCTGGATGGACAGGTTGCGCGTTTAGGCAATATGAAATCAACCTTTGGCGCGTTGTTCGACTCAGTATTGGATCGTTACAGCGAATTGGTAATGTTTCTTGGAATTTGTTATTATTTGGTTGGCCATCACTATTTTTTGAGTTCGATATTTGCATTTATCGCGCTTATCGGCTCGATGATGGTAAGTTACGTACGTGCCCGTGCAGAAGGTTTGGGAATTGAGTGTAAAGGTGGTTTAATGCAGCGCCCCGAGCGGGTGATCACCATTGGTTTGTGCGCTGTACTTTGCGGCCTGGCGTCGATCTATATCGGCGGAGATTACAAGCTATATGTTCCGGGCATCAAATTTCATGTATTTGAAACCATGTCGATATTCACCATACCTATTGCATTGCTTGCCGTACTTACTAATATCACTGCTTTTAAAAGGCTGATAGATGCCAAAAAAAGCCTGGAAGAGCAGCAATAATTTTACTTCGCCTTTGTCAAATTATCAACTAAAATAACGGCATGGGTATAAAATATTATATCTTCGTAACAATTATGTAAAGTGGCAAAGTATTTCTGGGACTTTGACAATTTTTACATAAGTATTTAAATTACCGGCACTAATAGCAGGCTTAGAAATATTGATTATTTTAACCCTGACCCATTATGAAAAAGAAATATGTTTCCAACTCGCAGGAATCGGCGAGGATGTTCAAGAGCGATCTGCTGGAAAGCTTATCAAAAGTTCACTTTACCGTACCGTTGTATATTTTTATACCGGTAATAGCTTTCTGCACCTATAAATTTTTCCAAACTCCATTAAACATACTCAATTACATCGAGTTATTTATTGGTGGTCTTTTCATCTGGACACTCGTAGAATACGTAATGCACCGCTTTGTGTTTCATTATGTCCCTGCTGATAAACCATGGGCTATGCGCCTGCATTTTATCTTTCATGGCGTGCATCATGATTATCCGAGCGACAGATTAAGGTTAGTGCTGCCGCCTTCGGTGAGCCTTCCGTTAGCAACAGGTTTTTTCTTCTTGTTTAAGGCCTTGATGCCTATTGCCTATCTTTGGGGATTTTTTCCCGGCTTTATTTTGGGGTATTTGTTTTATGACATATCTCACTACGCCATACACCACTTTAACTTCAAGGGCGTTGTCTGGAAAAAAATCAAACAGCACCACATGCTGCACCACTACCAAGACCCTGACAAAGGCTACGGCGTAAGTTCGCCGCTGTGGGATAAAGTTTTCGGTTCAGATTTCATTAAAAAATAAGTATGACAGATGCTGCAAGCACCGGTGTTAAACTCAACACGCGGTCGGTATTTGTTGTATTAGGCGCTTCGGCGCTTTACCTGCTGTTATCTTATATCCTGGTCGGCTTTAAAACCGATCAGTTGGTGCTCATCGGAATCTTTAGCGCTGCATTCTTCATTGCCCCCATCAGCCGTAAATTCATTACAGGTTTCGCCATTTTTGTGGTTTACTGGATCATCTTCGATTATATGAAGGCGTTTCCCAACTATAACTACAACACTGTCCACATTGCCGATCTGTATAATTTCGAAAAACGTGTTTTCGGGATTCATTTTAACGGTAAACTACTAACACCCAATGAGTACTGGCGTGTGAACGGAAATACAGCTATAGATGTGATGGCCGGAATCTTTTACCTGTGCTGGATTCCAGTTCCGCTGGCCTTTGCCGCTTTTTTGTTTTTTAAAAACAGGAGGCAGTTCCTATATTTCTCGCTTACTTTCGTGCTGATCAATTTCCTGGGGTTTATTGTTTACTATCTCTACCCTGCCGCACCGCCGTGGTACGTGCAATACCACGGTTTTGTATTTCACGCCAAAACGCCGGGTAATACCGCCGGACTTGTTAAGTTTGATAATTACTTCCATGCGGGCATTTTCAAGAGCATTTATTCGAAAGGATCGAATGTTTTTGCTGCCATGCCGTCGCTGCATTCATCGTATCCGGTGGCAGTGCTGTATTATGGCTTAAAGAATCGCCTCGGCGCTGTCAATGTATTTTTCGGTATTGTAATGCTCGGCATTTGGTTTACTGCCGTTTATGCAAGCCATCATTACGTGATGGATGTTCTGGCAGGAATTTTAACGGCCACCGTGGGCATCCTCCTTTTCAATTTGCTGCTTAACAAAGCCAGCCGTTTCAAACAATTTATCAATAGCTACGAAGCCTACATTAGTTAGATTTTTGTAGGTTTTAACGGGCGGATATCTGGGATAAACCAAGCATAACGTTTACCGGTTATTCTTATTCCAGCTCATTTTATTAACATTGCCCTGGCTTGCAATCCTTTATAAATCAGCCATCTATTTTCCAACTACAATAATTAATTTATCGCAAGGAAAACAAAAACGCTATTTATAACTATATAACACATAAAAGGCACGTTTTTTGACCGGGGTGAGTATATTTATATCCCCCATCAACAGATGGCTTATGAAAAGAACCACTACGCTACTCCTTTTTCTACTGATATGCCTTAACTTATCGGCTTATAACCACCGGGTCGATACGGGTAAAGCGCTGTCTTCCGTTGCACAAAAAGACAGCCTGCAGAACTTAAAATATCTCGCCGTTTCCGATTTTTCAATCACAACAAATCATAAGAATATTTATAGCGTTGCGGTGCTTAATCACAAGACGGATATTGATCTGCTGGCACCTGCGGGCCGTCAGTCTGAATTTAGCTTATCGGCTATCAGCTATCCGGATAGCGTGAATTACCTTGCTTCAACAACTAATAAGAGTGGTACCCTGAGCATGGCCGATTCACATCTCGCAGAAAACCCAAGCAACAAACAGCGGATTAAGAACGCTGATAGCTTAAGATTACTTGCGGTCATGATCAGACAAGATAGCATCCGCTCGGCGGTGTACCGTTTAAACCGGGACAGCGTGAAACAACGTTTGGCCGTGATGAATGTGGATAGTCTTCGCCTGCAATTAAAATTGCCTGCTGCCGACCTTTACAAGGGTTTAATTTTCAATGAAATGGCTAACAGGTATTTGGGCTATGATACAATTAGCAACAGAACTACACGTGTTTCGTACCAAAGCCGCGCACTGAGTTACACCATGCTGTCGTTACATGAATATTCGCGGCTTAACGACTCGATAGGATTAAGAGTATCATTCGATCATTTGGCGAAGATCTACCTCTCTCAAAGAAAGTACAGCCAGGCAAAATGGTTCATCTTACAGTCAAACACCTTATCACGGGCCAGGAAAGATGCACCTAATATCATTTCGTCATTAATGACGCTGGCGACTATTAAAGGGGAGCAAAACGACTATCTACTTGCCGCAAGCGACCTGAACGAAGCAATAACTATTTCGCAGAAGAACCATTTGCAAAACATGGAAATGGATGTTTTGAAAAATTATGCCATGCTGTACAGTCGTCAGAAAAACTATCCGAAAGAAGAGCTGATGCTGAAAAAGCGCGATTCGATAGCTGAAAGCATCAAGAAGGCCGAAGAAGCCAAACAGTTGGCCGCACTGAGCGCCAAAGACTCGGCCGATAAGAAAAAGGCCGACTCGCTGAATAAAAAAAAAGTGCTCTCCTCAAATACCAGGAAGCTCTCCAAAGGAAACTCAGGCAAGAAAATAGCTTCATTATAGTATTAATCATTGTCATTGCTTTAGTGACGCTTGCTGTATTATTCTTCCTTCGTCGAAAACGCGGTAATTGGCGCTCTGTCATTCGCCGGCCTAAGCGCTGATTATTTTATTAAGCGTTATACTAAACTCCGCTACATTTTAGTTTGTCAAATAGTTATGAAATTATTGAGAATTCTTTTTGTGCTGCTAATGGTATCGGTTCTCGAACCGGTATCAGCGCAGAAAACGGTAAGTACGCCCGCATTCAGGCATGAATTCCTTAAATATATTAACCAGGTACGTCAAATGGGTTGCAACTGCGGTACTACTTATATGCCGCCTGCTTCACCCCTCGCGTGGAATGATCAGCTGGAAGTTGCGGCTATTGGCCACGCCAAAGATATGGCTGACAAAAACTATTTCAGCCACACCAGCAAAGACGGGCGGACCGTAGACAAACGCATCATTGCCGCCGGATACACCTATGATGGCTATAAAAGCTTCGCTATAGGCGAGAATATTGCTCAAGGCGATATGACTATCAAACAGGTAACTGATGGCTGGTTTAAAAGCGAAGGCCATTGCAAAAACCTAATGAACCCCAGCTTTAAAGAGATCGGTATTGCCCAGTATAATACGTATTGGGTGCAGGATTTCGGCGGCCGGGAATCGTTCACAGCGGAACAGCAGAAATTAATTAAGAGCGGAAAGATAAAGCTGATAGAAAAGCATTAAAGATTAGCGTGAGTGTTAAGTTCTGAGTCGGACTATGCAATTCATACTATTGACTTCCGACTCAAGATTTAGGACTCTTAGCTGCTTCCTCTCTTGGTCCGCGTTGATGGATTATCAGTCCGTTTAAAAAATTACGCAATATCTGGTCGCCACAGGGTTTGAAGTTGGGGTGATCATCTTTGCGAAAGATCGCCCCTATTTCTGCTTTTGTGATCCGGAAATTAGCCAGTTTCAACACTTCGATAATATCATCATCGGTGAAATGCATGGCCACCCGCAGTTTTTTCATTATATCGTTATTGCTCATACGCTTTTACAAAATTCCGCTTAATAAAAAGAACAGGCCAATTGCTGCGAAACCCATACTCGCAATCCATAAGGCTTTCCGCTTGGTAATGATGGATATAGCACCGATAGCGATAGCCACCTGGTACAGCGTTACACATTTGGCCAGGATAGAGTGTTTGGCGGTATGCTCATCGCTTTCCTTTTGATAAGCTTTGGCCTCGTTCATAATCTTTGCTTGTTCAGCTTTGTTTTCTTTTATTTTATCTGCGTCTTCGGCTACAGGGGTTTTACCTATGGCAATCAATATTTTATTTGACGCTGCAAGCACGTCAGACTTAATGCCCTTTGCCTGGTAAAATGCCCATTGGTCTGAAGCACGCATTTGGGTAAGCATGGCTTCGTCGGCATGCCCGCCGGCCATTAGGCCTGCAATGGCGGCCAGCACCGCGAAAACCGCCGTGGTAAGCGCTACCCAAAGCACCCATTTTTCCTTGCCTTCGTGCAGGATATGATGCGCGTGTTCATTACTCTCCTCGTGAATCTTCTCCGAGAAGTTTTCCATTTCTTCCATAAACCGGGGTATTAAAACGTGCGTAAAGTTACGGTTTTCGCCGCAAGCTTATCCCCACTAACTTTTAATATTATATTCCCCCGCTGGTGCGTACTTTTTATGATGACCAAACATTTGCCGCGCCACGCTTTGCGCTGCGGTAATTGATCGCTTTCTGCACTTACCGGGTTGGCGTTGCCCACACCGACAATACTGCCCGGACCGTCAATTTTGAAATGCAGCAGGTTCTCCGCAAGCGGATTAATATTTCCTTCGGTATCTGTTAGTTCTACAGTAACGTAGCTCAGATCCTGGTTATCTGCTTTCATTTTGGTTCTGTCAGGTGATACTTTAATATTTACAGGCGCCCCGGCGGTTCGTAATATCGATGTGTTGACCACTTTCGCGCCATCATATCCAACCGCTTTCAATTCGCCGGCCTGATAGGATACCTCCCATTCTGCCATAAATTTTGTGGCGCGGCTGGTTTCCTTTTTTCCTAATGATTTGCCGTTCAGGAAAAGCTCCACCTGTGGGCAAGATGAATAAACATTAATGGTTAACGGTTTATTTTCGTACCCTTTCCAATTCCAAGAGGATACCACATCGTGCCAGTTCCATTTAGACCATTCTGCTGTTTTATTGCTCATTGGGAATGATGGCGTCGGCGCAACAACGAATAAGGATAGCTGATTGCCCTTCCAAAGCGCATCGCGATAATAGGATTGCGGACGCTTCCATCCGCAGATATCTATATCACCGCAATAAGCCAGATTCCATGGATAAAAGCTGACGCCCTGCGGATAACCCAGCCAACCGATACTCGCCTCACCGATATAATCCCAGGACGTCCATACAAAATCGCCTAAAACATAAGGATGATCGACCACTTCCATCCAGCTTCCGAATGCTTCCATGGCAAACGACTCACTGCAGAACATCACCCTGTTTGGCACACGCTTATGATCGGTTTCATACCGGTTGCCATCATTACCATAATTAGATACCGGATAATTGTATCCGCCTACGTCCAGCTTTGCAAAAAAGGGATCCTTAGCCTCGTTGAGGTTGTCCACCGCTGATGTAACCGGCCGGGTTGCATCCAGTTCGCGTACAAAGGAGCTCAATTGTCCCGCTTCCTCTACACCTGTCGGTGTGCCTTTTTCAGGGATCTCGTTGCCGATACTCCACATGATGATACTGGGGTGATTCCGGTCGCGGGTGACCATGCTTTCAATGTCCTTTTTCCACCAATCCTTAAAATATAAATGATAATCGTACGAGTTTTTCTGATCCTTCCAGCAATCAAAAGCTTCATCTATTACCAACATACCCAACCGGTCTGCTGCAGCAAGGAATTGCGGGCTCGGCGGGTTATGCGCACAGCGGATGGCATTAAAGCCACTGGCCTTTAAGATCTCTATTTTTCGTTCCTCGGCCCTGTCGTAAGTCCGGGACCCGAGCGGGCCGTTGTCATTATGCACGCAACCGCCTTTCAATTTTACCGTTTTGCCGTTTAGTTGAAAACCGTTTGTTACATCGAAAGTAATCTTCCGAATACCAAACTCCGTTTCCTGCTTATCGGACACTACGCCGTTTATATAAACCTCAGTTATAGCCTTATATAACGATGGAGATTCGCACGACCATAACGCAGGATCATTTACCTTCAGGTCATTTTTAAATTCGAGAGAAGCGTTGGCATTAATTAGTTCTTCATGTTCAGCATTAGCTACCTCTTTATTTTGAGGATCAATAAGTCTGACCATTACCTTAACCTTTTGATCGGCTTTAGATTGATTAACGACTGTAGTGGCTACGTTAACCTTTGACGAGGCGGCGCTAACCTCGGGCGTAGTGATAAACGTGCCCCATTGCGCAATATGAACCGGCTCCGCCACCTTTAGCCATACGTGACGGTAAATACCCGATCCTGAATACCAGCGGCTGTTCTGGCCTTCGTTCTTAATCTCTACAGCGATGACGTTCTTGCCGCCAAATTTAAGGTGATCGGTTAAATCGTACCAATAGCTTGTATAACCGTAAGGATGCGCGCCAAGATGGTGACCGTTAATAAAAACGGTGGTGTTCATATACACCCCATCAAACTGGATAATAACCCGTTTACCTTTCTCAGCGGCAGGAATAACGAAATCCTTTCTATACCAGGCCGTTCCGCCAACTGTAAATCCGCCGCCTACCTGGCTGATGGCGTTCCGCGTAAATGGCGATGATGTACCGGGCAAGTCCTCTATGCTCCAGTCGTGCGGCAAATCAACCTTGCGCCATTTAGAATCGTCATAGCTTTCGTTTTCGGCGCTCAAAGCTCCACCTTTAAAAAACAACCAGTTATCATCAAATAACGTGGTGCCCGAATTTTGAGCAATTCCGCGCACAGCACAAAATAGCAGCAGGTTGAGCAGTAAGATCTTTCTAAACATCGGTTTTGGTTTTGAATTGGTTTGCTAAATTTAAGCAATCAACCAATACGATGTTTATAATTGTTAAAAAAACAATTATTCCGACTCATTCAGGGCGTTGGGATCGGCGCCCACAGGGTCTTTGTAGTTTTTAATGAATTGCGCAACCCGGGCAGCTTGCTCCCAGGTAAGCTCATCAATACCGTTGTATTCCCAGTTTTCCATGTTATCATCGAAAACGATCTCGCCCATCCCGACAACACCTTCTGCTAATTTGTATGTACCTGTTGAGTAGAAATCACCTCCCGGCAACGGTGCGTTGGTAGGTGTAATGGTTAAATGGATTATTCTTTCTGCTGTGCGGAGGTCGTAACTTGTCTGGCTTATCATGGCTAAGTGTCTAATTGTTAGTAAAAAAGGCGAATTTATGTGAAATTATCAAATCAGCATTCACTTAACAAAAACTTTGCCTGTTATATTATTTACAAATAAAACTCCGACAATAGTTTTAAGTTTGTTCATTGGTTCACCGGTTCATTAGTTCATTGATGTAGTTAGTTTATTAGCCTAAATGCAGGATAATAAAGCAGACTAATGAACTAATGAACCAATGAACGTACTGAATGAACTGACACGATGAAACTTACAATACACGGGGCAGCGCGGCAGGTGACCGGGAGCATGCATTTACTTGAGGTTGGCCGATTTAAAATATTAATAGATTGCGGACTTGATTACGAGAAAGACCACCATATACAAACCAACGAGAATTTTCTTTTCAGGCCTGAGGAGATCGATGTGGTGGTGCTTACCCACGCCCATATCGATCATTCGGGGAATTTACCCACACTGGTAAGGTTAGGATTTGAGGGACAGATCTTATGCACCGCTCCTACTGCTGATCTGACCGAACTGCTGCTTTTAGATTCGGTGAATATATTTCTGCATAAGGCCGACAAAGGTCGCAAACATCGCAAAGGTAAATATAACAGCGGTGCGCAGCCCTTGTACCTGCAGAAGCACGTAATGGATACTGTAGACCGGTTTGTGACCATTGGTTTTAATAAACCGTTTCGCATTAATGGCGATATCGAGTTAACGTTTATTCCCGTCGGACACTTGTTAGGCGCGGGAGCGGCAGTATTTAAAGTGACAGAAGACGGCGTTGAAAAGTCCGTTGCTTTTACCGGCGACATTGGCCGGAAAAACTACCCGGTACTGGACGATCCGCAGCCATTGCCACCGGTTGACTACCTGGTAACGGAATCTACCTACGGCGGCCGTATGCATACCCGCGATAAATCGGTTGAGGAAACTTTGATTGAGGTGATCGAAAAGGCCTGCGTAAAAGAACAGGGCCGGTTAATTATTCCGGCTTTCAGCATCGGGCGCACGCAGTCGCTGGTGTTTGCGCTGAACAAGATTTTCAGCAGCGGGTTATTGCCAGCAGTTAAGGTATTTGTGGATAGTCCACTGGCTACGCGGTCTACCGAGGTATTCAGAAAATATCATTACCTGGTTAATAAGGAAGCACAGGAGTTTTACCAGAAGCAAGGAGACGAATTTGAATTTGAGAACCTTACTTACGTGGAAACGCTGAAAGACAGCCGCCAGGTATCGAATTACTGGGAGCCTTGCATCATTATTTCTTCAGCGGGCATGCTGGAGGGTGGCCGCATTCAGGATCACCTGTTTTATAATATTCAGAATTATTACTGCACTATTTTATTCATAGGCTATTGCGCTAAAGGGACTTTAGGACACCGTTTATTGCGGGGAGATTCTATCGTCCACATTAAAGACCGCGATCTGGCTGTTTATGCAACCATTAAACAAACGGATGTTTTAAGCGCGCACGGCGATCACCAGGATTTAATGGATACAGTAAGGCAACAAGATAAAAGCAAATTGAAAAATGTGTATTTGGTACACGGCGAGGCTTCCAGTATGCAGGCATTGAAAGATGCTTTGGAGGTGGATGGGTACGGCGTGACGATACCGGAGAAGGGTGTTGAGTATATACTCTGAAAAAACGCGTCATTGCGAGGGCATGAATGACTTCTGAAGGTATAAAAAAGAAAAAGGCTGATAATTTCTTACCAGCCTTTTGTTATATAGAAGTATCTCTTACCCTTTAAAATGTCCAATTATCAGACTGGCCAACTCAACACCAATGCGCTCCTGCGCTTCGTTGGTGGCTGCGCCGATGTGCGGGGTTAGCGAAATTTTGGGATGTTTGATGATCTCTTCGCGAGGGGTTGGCTCGTTATCAAATACGTCTAAAGCGGCAAATGAAACCTGACCGCTGTTCAGCGCATCGATCAACGCTAATTCATCGATCAAACCACCACGGGAAATGTTTACCAGGCCTACGCCTTTCTTCATTTGTGCCAATTCCTCAGCACCAATCAAGGCTTTATCGACAAACGGTGTATGCAGGGTAATGAAATCAGCAGTCTTGATGATCTCATCCAGCGTTGCGGTTTTAACCGAAGCATTAACTTTCAGTCCACCGCCTAAGGTTAGTTCCAGTTCAGGGCTGAACGGGTACAGATCATAAGCCAATACATTCATACCTACCCCAATAGCAATCTTTGCTACTTCCCGACCGATACGGCCGAATCCTACGATACCCAAAGTTTTGTCGCGCAGCTCAATACCTTTGGCATAGGCTTTCTTCAAATCATTGAATTTGGTGTTACCTTCAACCGGCATTTTGCGGTTGCTGTCGGGCAGGAAACGCACGCAGCCAAACAACTGGGCAAACACCAGTTCGGCTACAGATAATGACGATGAAGCAGGGGTGTTATAAACGCCGATGCCTTTTTCCCTGGCATAATCAACGTCGATGTTATCAACACCTACGCCGCCCCGGCCTATCAATTTAAGATTAGGGCATGCGTCTATCAGGGTTTTACGTACTTTGGTAGCGCTGCGCACGGTAATAGCGTCGTATTCCTGCAGTTTAACAGGAAGTTCATCCTGTGGTATGTTATTCGTATCTACAAAAAAACCGGCATCTTCCAGCATTTTTTTGCCTATCGGGTCGATGCCATCATTGGCGAGTATTTTGATCATTTGAGGTTAGAGATTATAGGTTGGAGATTAGTTACTCAGAGGTTAGATATTAGTTAGGCGAAGAATTAAAATTCGTATTCTAACTAATCTCTAGTTAACTAACCTTTAATCATTAAATTTTATTTTTCTCAGCAAATTCCTGCATTGCATCAATCAGCACATAAACGCTGGTTATAGGCAACGCGTTATAAATTGATGCGCGGAAACCACCTACGCTTCTGTGGCCTTTGATACCTATAATACCTTTATCTTCGCAAAGGCGCAAGAATGGTTTTTCCAGTTCCGGATTTTCCATTACGAAGCAAACGTTCATGTGTGAGCGATCTTCCACTTCGGCAACTGCTTTAAACAATGGGTTACGGTCGATCTCTTCGTACAATACACGTGCTTTATTGATATTTTCCTGTTCGATAGCCGCCACGCCTCCTTTTGATTTAAGCCAGTTGAGGGTAAGCATCGATACGTAGATGGCAAATACCGGGGGGGTATTGTACATCGACCCGCCTTCGATCTGAGTTTGGTAGTTGAACATTGAAGGGATCTTACGACCGGTTTTGCCCAGTAGCGAATCTTTAACAATTACCAGTGTAGCGCCTGCAGGACCCATATTTTTCTGTGCACCAGCGTAGATCAATCCAAAATCAGCAACATTGATCTTACGGCTGAAAATATCAGATGACATATCGCATACCACCGGGACAGGTGATTCCGGAAATTCCTGCAACTGCGTTCCGTAAATGGTATTATTGGATGTGATGTGGAAATAAGCCGCGTCGGCAGGAATTTTATAATCTTTAGGGATGTAGGTAAAATTCTTCTCTTTCGATGTAGCTACGATCTCAACATCGCCAAAAAACTTAGCCTCTTTGATCGCTTTATTTGCCCAAACGCCGGTTTCGAGGTACGCGGCTTTGCCGCCATCAGGCAGCAGGTTGTAAGGAGCTAAAGCAAATTGTGTGCTGGCGCCGCCCTGCATAAATAAAACAGAGTAACCTTCGGGAACTCCCAATAGTTCTTTCACCAGCTTTACAGCCTCATCCAGCACTGATTCAAACTCAGGTGAGCGGTGCGAGATCTCCAAGATAGATAAACCTATTCCGCCAAAATCAACAGCCGCTGCGGCCGCCTGTTTTAAAACCTCGTGAGGTAAGATGCCTGGACCGGCTCCAAAATTATGTTTCATTTTATTAGTTTGTTTTTATTTTGATGAACCCAGCTTTGAGTTGTTACTCAATAACGGCTTCATTTTTTGTTTAAATAATTGGTTTAGTTGCTTTGTTTACAAATTAACAACTTCGTATTCGGATGGGCCGAAGTTAACGAATTTGACAACATCAATAGTGTTTATTTGCTTTTTTTGAAAAATGATAGTATTAACACCTAATTGCCATTAAGAATTTTAAATATGAAAAAAATTAAGCGATTTTATTGTCAGGCTTATATCACGATCGGTTTGCAGGGGATGCGTTCTTCAAATTCGTGATTGCAACCTTTGGTTCTTTTGCCGAAAAAACCGAATTACCTGCAACCAACACGTTAGCGCCTGCTTCGAGTAGTTGAACAACGTTTGTTTGATCTACTCCCCCATCTACCTCAATAAATAACCCGGGATTTTTACGGGTACTTAGTTCCTTTATGTCGTGCAGCTTTTTATAGGTATTGGCTATGAATTTCTGCCCGCCGAAGCCGGGATTTACCGACATGATGAGCACCATATCCAGGTCTTCCACAATATCATCAAGCAGGGCCACCGGCGTATGCGGATTTAGCGCCACGCAAGCGCGGCAGCCTAATTCTTTAATATACTGCACGGTACGGTGCAGGTTAGGACACGCCTCATAGTGAACGGTAATTCCTGATGCACCGGCCTCTTTAAATTTCTTTATATAACGATCCGGATCAACGATCATCAGGTGAACATCGAGGGGCTTTGTTGCGTGCTTATCTACCGCCTGAACCACCGGGAATCCGAAAGAAATATTGGGTACGAACATACCATCCATAATATCAACATGGATCCAATCGGCATCGCTGGTGTTGATGAGTTCAATGTCGCGTTGCAGGTTGGCAAAATCGGCTGCTAAAATGGAAGGTGCTATCAGGTGGTTCATTTAGCAAATATAAAGATTAGTGTTTAGAGAATAGTTAATTGAAGAATAGAGATTAGTTAATTAGAGCTTAGATTGATTAGTTAATTAAAAATCATTATGTTTTAAAAACTTGGATTAGTTTTATTAACTATTACTTATCTTTAATTAATTGTTAAACCTTATATACAAAAAGTATGAAAAACCTAAATGAGAACGGTATGGCTCCGTTAAGCCGCGCCGAAATGTCGAAAATTAAAGGTGGAACTGTTGATTGCAACACAGCCTACGCGCAGTGTAATGCCTCTTGCGGCCATTTCAGCACTGATTACGCGCGCTTTGCCACCTGCGTGGCCTCGCTTACCAACAATCAGTGTTCGCCATTGCATGGTTGGGATGTAGATTGTCCTAATGGGTAATTAGTGTTAGTTGATTAGAGACTGGAGATTAGAGATTAGGTGTTTGACGTTTCAATCTCGTGCGAAAACTACGGAGATTTTCCATCGTAATCACTTCTCCTAATCTTTAATCAACTAATCTCTAATCACTCTGACCGCAAGCTGTTTACCGGATTCATCAATGCGGCTTTAATGGCGCGGAAACTTACCGTTGCTATAGTGATAAATACAGACAATACTCCCGCTATTACGAATACCCACCAGTTTATAGAGGTACGGTACGCAAACCCTTGCAACCAGCTGTTCATGGCGTACCATCCTATCGGGAAAGCGATTAGTGCGGCTATTGCAACTAACTTCAGGAAATCGCTTGAAAGCATGCCTACAATACTGGTTACGGTAGCGCCTAATACCTTGCGGATGCCGATCTCTTTGGTGCGCTGCTCTGCCGCATAGGTAACCAGTCCGAACAAACCCAAGCAGGCTATCAGGATGGCAAAGAATGCGAAGCACATAAAGATCTTACCGGTGTTTTGTTCCGTCTGATAAACGTGATTAAAATCATCGTCCATGAACGAATATGCAAAGGGTTGACCGGCCATGTTTGCGTCGGCGCTATGGTATAGGTTCTCGATCTTCGAGATAAGCGCAGGAAGATTTTTTGTGGTGACTTTGAATGCCATCATCCCCCTGTCTACACCAAGCGTCAGCACCATTGGCGCTATCCTGGTACGTAGCGAACCAAAATTAAAATCTTTAACCACACCGATGATGTGATAGGTGACGCCATTTTTAGCGTCTCCACGGTAAAGCTTTTTCTCAAGCGGTTTTTGAAAACCCAACATAGCCGCGGCCGTTTCGTTAATAACAATGGCCGTCGAATCGCTGATATTCTCTTTAGAAAAATTCCTGCCATCGGCCATTTTTATGCCGAGCGTGGGTATATAATCCTCATCTACGGTCCAGGAGGTTAAACCGGTAGACTGACCAGGACTTTTACCGGCATCTTTTGAATAAACTTCAGTAACAGCGGGGGCATCAGTGGGCAGGAAGGAGGTCATGGTGCCCGATTCTACGCCGCTCAATTTGAGCACATCTTCTTTAAATGATTTTGCATGCAGATAAAGTGAGCCTATATTTTTGATCACCAAAACCTGTTCGCGGCTGTACCCTAATTTCTTATTGCGGATAAAACTTAACTGGTTGTAAATTACCAGCGTACCTACAATCAGCATAATTACGGTAGCAAACTGGAAAACCACAAGGCTGTTACGCAGCCAGCTACCCTTAAAGCCCGACGACAGTTTTCCTTTTAAAACCTGCACAGGCAGGAACGCCGACATAAAGAAGGCCGGATAAAGCCCTGCCATTAATCCGATAACTACCGTTACGGCCAGCAAAGCAGGCGCCAGCCATATTGTAGCCATAAAGTTGAAAGCAATTTGTTTACCGGCAAGCAAGTTAAAATAAGGCAACAATACGGCAGCAATAAACAGAGCAATCAGAAGCGCTATGAAGCTCGTAAGCGTTGATTCGATCAGGAATTGGTAAATTAAAGTGGCACGGCTCGATCCTAAAACCTTGCGTACGCCAACCTCCCGGGCACGGCCTGCGGAGCGTGCTGTAGAAAGGTTCATAAAATTAATGCAGGCAATAAGCAGGATAAAGACCGCTATAACTATAAATATATAAACATATTGGATATTGCCCGATGGTTCAACCTCGCCGCTGGTTGTTGAAAACAAATGTATTTTGGTGATGGGTGTGGTAGCGAACTGAAAATGGTCGCCTTTACCTTCCAGGTCGGTTAAAGAGGAGTGGATATACTGGATCAGCTCCGGCTCGGCATATTTTTTTGTGGCCTGTCTTAGATACCCGTCCAAATCATGCTGCGTAATCCCTGGTTTAACCATAATGTAGGTCAGGAAATCCTCGCTCGTCCATTCCGTGCGCCGACTTTCGTCAAGGCCGGTCATGGCTTTGATAATATGAAAATGAAGATGTGATTGTACAGGCGTATTTTTAATTAACCCGGTAATTTTGTAATCATCGGTGTTATCGAGATGTAATGTTTTACCGATAACATCAGTACTATTAAAGTATTTCATCGCAACGTCTTCGGATATTACTATCGAATGTGGCTGAGAAAGCGCAGTATTGGGATCGCCGGAGATAAAAGGCAGTGTAAAGACCTTAAACATGTTGGCATCGCCCCAAAAGGTATTATCCTCAGTAATAGTTTGGTTGTCTTTTTTCGCCAGCGTTTTACCGATGGATTTTACACGGGTAGCCGCTTCAATTCCGGGATATTCTTTCGCCATGGTAGCGGCCATTGGCGCGGGCGACTCCTTGTCATTAAAAAGGCTGCCGTTAACTTTAAAATCGGAACTGATGCGATAGATGCGATCGGCGTTGACGTTATATTTATCATAACTCAGTTCATCTACCACAAATAATGTTATCAGCAAACAAACTGCCAGCCCAATGGCGAGACCGAAGATGTTAATGGCCGAAAAACTTTTATTCCTCCACAGGTTTCTGAAAGCGATCTTAAAGTAGTTTTTAAACATGATAGGTGCAATTTTGATTTACTTTAACGAAGACAATGCCACTATAATAACAATTTGACTATCAATAAATTAATAAATTAAGGTAAAACCAAAGCGTACGGCTTTGATACAATAACTGTTCAACCCCGAACATACAAAATGTGAGACAAGTATTTTTAAGAAATGGTTACAGGTAATATTTTATTATCAATGAAGCGTCTTCCGGACTCTCCTGACTTGCGGACTACAAAAAGAAATTAATCGCAATTGAGCAGCAGATCGTAGTATTTCTGCATCAGCACGGTGTCGTAGTTCACGAGTGAACTGTAAGCTTCTGAGACAAGCTCGTTCAGTATGGAAGAGCCAAGCTGGCCGCCCCCGTTGGGAATAGAATCATAGTAGGTTATCAGTTCTTTAACGCGAATAATCTCATACAATAACAATTGTACTAAATCCGCCTGTGAGCCCGATTGTATTCCCGCCGAATTATTTATAAAATCTAAAGGATCTTTATTAGTAGAAGCCATTGTTTGTATTAGGGATCGGACTTAACGGTTTTATCACTTTAACATTAACTGATAATAATACAGAAACTATAATTTTGTTTTGAACAATTGGAAAATAAAATATAAAACCCTCACAGTGAGGGTTTTATATTTTATGAATTAATTAGTGATTTGGCCAGCCAGTTAAATAGTTAACTAAGTTTAAATAACTTATTCAACGTGATCTAACCCGATCAACCATTCAATTAACTATTGTTTTTCAGGCTTAGGCAATAAAGCTTTGCGGGAAAGCTTCAGCTTACCTTGCTTATCAACGTCAAGCAATTTCACACGTACCTCATCGCCTATCTCGAAGATACCGTCCATGGTTTCAAACCTTTTGTGATCAATTTCAGAGATGTGCAATAAGCCGTCTTTACCTGGCATAATTTCAACGAACGCGCCAAAAGGCATGATCGATTTAACTTTACCTTCGTAAATCTCGCCAACTTCAGGTTTCGAAGCGATAGCCTTGATACGGCGAACCGCAGCATCAATCGATTCTTTGTTATCAGCGAAGATCTGCACAATACCCTGGTTGCCAACTTCCTCGATAGAGATAGTAGCACCGGTTTCGCGCTGCATTTCCTGGATAATTTTACCGCCGGGCCCGATTACCGCACCAATAAATTCTTTATCGATCTTAATGGTGATGATGCGTGGCGCGTGTGGTTTATAATCCTCGCGAGGCTGCTCGATGGTTTTCTTCATCTCGCCTAAGATATGCAGACGGCCATCTTTTGCCTGGTTTAAGGCGTTGGTTAATACTTCGTACGACAGACCGTTAATTTTAAGGTCCATTTGCACGGCAACAATACCCTTTGCAGTACCCGTAACTTTAAAGTCCATATCGCCCAAGTGATCTTCATCACCCAAAATATCAGAAAGGATAGCGTATTTGGTACCCATTTCGTTGGTGATCAAACCCATTGCAATACCCGATACCGGCGATTTGATTTTCACACCTGCATCCATCAGGGCCAATGTACCGGCACATACCGTAGCCATTGATGATGAACCGTTTGATTCCAAAATATCAGAAACGATACGGATAGTGTATGGGTTCTCATCGTCAGACGGTAACACCTGTTTCAGGGAACGCATGGCTAAGTTACCATGACCGATCTCGCGGCGGCCTGCTCCCCTGTTGGGGCGAACTTCGCCGGTTGAGAAACCAGGGAAATTATAGTGCAGCAGGAATTTCTGGTAACCGTTAATGAACGCACCGTCAATCATTTGCTCATCGTCTTTAGCGCCTAAGGTAACGGTGGTTAATGATTGTGTTTCGCCACGGGTGAACACAGCCGAGCCGTGAGCTGATGGCAAATAACCAACTTCGCTCCATATCGGGCGGATCTGTGTAGTAGAACGACCATCTAAACGTTTGCCTTCGTCTAACACGAGGTTACGGATAGCGTCATATTCTACATCGTGATAGTATTTCTTAGCCAGGAATTTGGTAACGTCATCGATCTCACCTAAGGTTTCGATGTAAGCATCACGAACTTCCTTGAATTTTGCAGCGCGCTCTTCTTTAGCAGAGGCAGCGCCGGCAATGGCGTAAACCTGGTCGTAAGTAGCAGCGTAGATGGCTTTTTTCAAGTCTTCATTGCTATTTTCGTGACTGTAAACGCGTTTTTTAGTTTTACCAACTGCAACGGTCAGTTCTTTCTGGATAAAACACTGGTGCTTGATAGCTGTATGTGCAAATTTAATTGCCTCAACCAACTCTTCTTCCTGGATCTCCTTCGATTCACCTTCCACCATGTTGATGTCGTGCTCAGAACCTGCCACAATGAACTCTAAAGTAGCATTAGCTAACTGGCTCATTGTTGGGTTGATCACTAACTGACCATCAATTTTGGCAACGCGAACTTCGGATATCGGGCCGTTGAACGGAATATCAGAAACCGACAAAGCCGCTGATGCAGCTAAGCCAGCAAGGCAGTCGGGCATAATGTCTTTATCGGCAGAGATCAAAGTGATCATCACTTGTGTATCCGCGTGATAATCTTCAGGGAACATTGGACGCAAAGCGCGGTCTACCAAACGAGAGATCAATACCTCATAGTCTGATAAACGTGCCTCACGGCGTAAAAAACCACCCGGGATACGGCCTGTAGCAGCATATTTCTCCTGGTAGTCTACTGATAATGGCAGAAAATCAACACCCTCTTTTGCTTCCGGTGATGATACAACGGTAGCCAGCAACATGGTGTCGCCCATTTTTATCACTACCGAGCCATCGGCTTGTTTGGCCAGTTTACCGGTTTCAATCTCAATGGTGCGGCCGTCACCTAAATCGATAACCTTTTTAATTACGTTTAAACTCATCTTGTTTGTGTTTTGATGCGCTTTTCATCTTCAGAGCGCACCGGGTTTTTATGTGTGTATATATTTGTTTTCGGGTAAATAATGCCCGCTTACAGGCGGTTGAGCTATACCGGCCCGCGGTTTGTTTTCAAAGGTAAAAATGTAACGGTTAAAAGTAAAAAAGCCATCCGGAAAATCGGACGGCTTTCTTAAAAAAAATACCAAAAGTTATTTGATGATATCCCTCAGCGATAAAGCTTTAATGATAGCACGATACCTTGCAATGTCTTTTTTGTACAGGTATGCCAGCAGTGCGCGGCGTTTACCTACTAATTTTTGCAGTGATAACTGGGTTGAAAAATCGTGTTTGTTCTTTTTCAGGTGACCGGTTAAATGTGCGATGCGGTAAGTGAATAACGCTACCTGACCTTCTGCTGTACCTGTATCGGCAGCGCTTTTACCATGTTTTGCAAAGATCTCTGCCTTTGCTTCTGAACTTAAATACATTACTTGAATAATATTAAAGCGTAAATACTTGATTAATTGTGGGTGCAAAGATACGTGTACTATTGCATATATGCAACAGTTTGTTGTAATGTTGTAAGGTTAAAAGTTGTAATGTTTTGAACAGCATTTTGCCGATGCGCCGGGCAACTTTTCAACCTTGCAACATTTCAACTTATAACAACTTCTCCATGGAAACACCTCCTGTTTACTCCAAATTTGAAACCGAGTTCCGTGTGCGCCCTGATGATATCGACATGTTTCAGCACGTGCATAATAGCAAGTACTTTGATTATGTACTTGCTGCCCGTTATGAACAGATGGAACGTTGCTACGGTATGGGCATGGAAAAGTTTATGGAAAGGGGCTTCGGCTGGGTGATCCGCACTGCGCATGTGGATTACAAACGCGCGTTAACCATGGGCGAATATTTCATCGTCCAAACCGGTATTGAAAGCATTAATGATAAGGGTTGCCGGGTGCAGTTCAGCATCACCAATAAGTCTACCGCAAAAGTCTGCTGCGATGGTTATTTTGATTATGTGATGATTGATATGGCCACCGGGCGCGGTGTGAAAGTTCCGGAGGATGTGATTGCGCATTATACGATTTGATGTGCGGATGATTAGGATGCATTGATTTTGCTATTGATCATTTATCCTTATTACGGCATTCTAATCATCATTTTCATCTGCACATCTGCATATTTGCACATCCGCACATCGATATCATTTCCTTAACTTCTCAATCTCTCCAAAATCAACCAGATAAATATCAGCTAAACTGTTACCCGCACTTTGCAAACGCTTGTTTAGCTGCTGCATATTTTCAGCTTTGGCGGGAGTATTTGCCCAGCGGTTACGGGTGCTGCTGAAGTAAAACCATTTTTTATCCCTCGTTACCTTTGGCGACCATTCTATACCATCGGAGTTTAGCGGTTCGGGAATTTTTACGGCTTTTGTCCATTTGCCGTTTATGTTGTAGCTGATGTAAAAATCAAGGTGCATGAAACCTATGGGATTTGAATTGTAGATAATGTATGATTCATCGGGTGCAATAAAAGCTTCGAAATCATTACCCGCCGTGTTGATGGCATCGCCTAAATTTTCGGCCGGCAGGTATTTGCCATTTTCGTAACGACAGCGCCAGATATCGCTTCCACCAAGGCCGCCTTTCCTCGGCGACCCGAAATAGATGTTGCCATTATCGGCAATGGTTGGATAATATTCATCTGCCTCACTATTCACCGGCGCTTCAAGGCGTACGGGTGCGCCCCAGCCCGACGCCGTCAGCTTCACCATGAATATATCCGTATCATCCTTTACGGGGTCGCCATCTTTGCGGGGGCGGTTCGACATAAAATACAGTGTTTTGCCATCGCGCGCTACAAATGGGTCGGCATCCATATAGTGACCTGAAAAAGAGGCCACCTCCGGTTCGGTCCATTTGCCCTTACGTTTATATGATACGCAGATGGCCGAGACCTTCAGGTCAAAACTACATTTGATAAAATACAAAGTATCGCCGGTCGGTGAAAATGCGGGATGTGATTCATAGTCGCCTTTGCTGATAATGCCCTCCTGGAAAATTTGCGGAGTTGTGGTGGTTTTGTTTTGGGCGAATGACAAATCGCAAATGCAAAATAAAAGCAAAAAAATCGTAGTTAGTTTCATGGTTTACTTTGGCTTTGGTGTAGAGACACAATACTTTGCGTCTCCAGATATAATGTGTTACAGCATCTCTAAGAGACACAAAGTATTGTGTCTCTACGCAAAATTATCTTCTAAGCCACCATGTCGTATTTAAATACTAAAGCAAAAGCCATAAATTGCCTAAAATTTTAAGGTATTTATGGATAATAATTTAATAAGCAAGGCCATTGGCAATTTAAATGCATCTATCTTAAGAGAACTGGAATTGGATGCGCGAATATCCATTACCGAAATTGGTAAGCGTGTAGGCCTAAGCGGACCTGCGGTAAGTGAACGCATTAAAAAGATGGAAGATGAGGGAATCATAACCGGTTACACCATACGTATAGACCATGACAAGGTTGGCCTGGCTGTTAATGCCTTTATCACCCTGAAATCAGGGCTTACACATGCCGGCGTGATCAAAAAGATAGAAGAGATTCCTGAAATATCGGAGTGCTACAGCATCACCGGCTATAACTGCCTGATGATGAAAGTTGCCACATCGACCACTAAACGATTAGAAGCCATTATTGGCCAGCTGCAGCACTTTGGGGAGACGAATACGTCAATTATTTTGTCGGAGACATTTGAGAGGCGGGGAATTTTGAAGAAGTCGTGAAAAGTAAAAGTCAGCGTGCGCCAACGTTGATTTCCGACAGCGAAATTCCGTTTTTCGAATTTTTTCCGCTATGTTTGAACGACAATTTCCCTGAAAAACGAATGAGCAAATTTTGGGCTTACTTAAAAACAAAGCAATTCCGCATTACTATTATATTGGCCGTTGCTACCGTTGTGCTGGTGGTAATGATCGTATTTTTTAGCTTAAGCTTTTATACACGGCATGGCACGGGCATACCGGTGCCACAGCTGAAAGGCATGCAGATTGAGAAGGCTATGGAAGTATTGAAAGAGCAAGGTTTTGATTACAAGATAGATTCTGTTTATGTACTTGACCAAGCTCCGGGTTCTGTAGTGGAGCAAGACCCTGACCCGGGAACCAACGTAAAAGAAAACCGCACCATTTACCTCACCGTGGTGACTCGCCAGGCGCCGCCGGTTTCCATGCCCGACCTGGAACCTTATACCTATCGTGAAGCAATTGCCACGCTGTCCAATTACGGGCTAAAGGTGGGCGACACCACTTATAAATCGGATATTGCGCGCGACCGCATTCTTGAAGTTAAATTTGGTGGCCAGGATATTAAACCAGGCACCAAGATACCGAAAGGATCGCGCATCGACCTGGTATTGGGCAATGGTGCGGGTGCCAGCGAAGTAGATATCCCTGACCTGGTGAACCAGGATCTTGACGCCGCAAAATTCGTGATCAGGAATGGCGGACTAACCCTCGGCACCATCACTTACCAGGGCGCGATAACCGACTCAACCAACCTGGTAGTGGTATCTCAATTCCCAGCAAAGACGGATTCGCTGTCGAAAACCAGCAATGGAACGCGCATTAACCTTACGGTAACACAAGGTAAGAAATCGGATGTCCCCAATAACCAGTAAGGAATTGTTTGACCGGATACAAAGCGGCGAAAATTTGAATTTGCTGGATGTTAGGGAGGAAATTGAATATCATACCTATAATATCGGCGGTAAAAATTTGCCTTTGCAAAAGATTGAAGCTAACATAAGCAAACTTAGTTATAACAAAACAGACGAGATCATTGTTATTTGCAAAATTGGCCTGCGCAGTGAAACGGCAACCGCTATATTACAGCAACAGGGCTTTATAAATGCACGAAACTTAACCGGCGGCATAATCGGCCTCCAAAAATTAAAACAGTAACCCCCTCCACACAAAATGACAACGAAAAAAGCATCATCGGGCAGTACGTTACGAAAGTTTATCGTAGCGATGGTGATTATCCTGATAATTGGCATCGGTTTTACCGGCCTTAATTATTACCTCAAATATTTTAGTCCGAACGTAACCAATACACAGGAGTATCTATATATACATACCGGCGCTGATTTTAACGATGTGTACAAAACCATAAAAGATAAAGGAATGGTAAAGGATACTGCATCCTTCCTGTCGGCCGCTCAAAACATGAATTATATAACCCGTGTAAAACCTGGCCGTTATCACCTGCACAACGGAATGAGCAACCGCCGCCTCATTAACATGCTGGCATCAGGCACGCAAGAACCGGTTACGCTCTCGTTCCACAACATTAGATTGAAGGAAGACTTTGCGGGCTTTGTTTCAAAACACATCGAACCAGATTCAGTTTCAATTTTGCGCTTGCTTGATTCGTCGGATTATGTAAAACAATACGGCTTCACAACCGACAATGTGTACACCATGTTTATGCCCAACAGCTACCAGATGTACTGGAATACAACTCCTGATAAGTTCTTTAAGCGGATGTATGCCAACTATGAAAAATTCTGGACGCCGGAGCGTAAGCAAAAAGCGGCCGCTATTAACCTGACACCGATAGAAGTTTCAGTACTGGCGTCGATTGTAGATGCAGAAGCTTTGCACGACGATGAAATGCCGGCGGTAGCAGGCCTCTACCTTAACCGCCTTAAAAAAGGCATGAAACTGGAAGCGGACCCGACTGTTATCTTCGCCGAGAATGATTTTACCATTAAGCGCGTATTAACACGGTACCTTTCCATCAATTCGCCATACAATACTTATTTGCATACCGGTTTGCCTCCCGGCCCTATCATGATGCCGTCGGTTGCGGCAGTTAATTCTGTGCTGGATTATCAGAAGAGCGATTACATTTACATGTGCGCTAAAGCGGATTTTTCGGGTTATCACGCTTTTGCCACTAACGTGGCCGACCATTTGATAAACGCACATAAATTTCAGGAAGCCTTGAATGAAAGGAACATCAAAAGGTAATGTTCGAGCACACAACCAAAATCCGGGTTCGCTACGGCGAAACCGACCAGATGGGGTATGTTTACTACGGCAATTATGCCGAATTTTATGAGGTTGGCCGTGTAGAAATGCTGCGCAGCCTCGGGCTTACCTATAGCGCGATGGAAGAATCGGGCGTGATGATGCCCGTAGTAGAGCTAAACTGCAAGTACCTGAAGCCCGCATTATACGATGAGGAGATAACGATAAAAGTTATCCTGGCCGAAATGCCGCGCCTGCGGATCCATTTCCGTTATGAGCTTTATAACGGGAAGCAGGAACTCATCAACATCGGCGAAACACTGCTGGTGTTTATCAACATGACGACCAAACGTCCGTGTCTTGCGCCCGAGAATCTTCGTAATGAATTAAAGCCATTTTTTGAGTAAGTTTGATAGGCCTCACCTAAACGGCGAAGCCCTCATGAAATAATCCCCTCCTGAGGAGAGGACTTAGATTTGCAGACGCGACAATATCGAATTATTAAATGAAGTGGACACATCGTATTTTATTACGGTTTAAATTATATCAAGGGTTCATCAGATGGTCGAAGGGGTATGTCCTGCCGGGTTTCCATCCATTGCCTTTGTATGATGTGGCCTCCTTTTTTGCGCATGAGATCCAGCAGCGGACCTTGCTGAATAAGGCATCTGCGCTGGCGTTTAACTTTATGCTGGCGTTTTTCCCGGCCACCATCTTTTTGTTTACGCTTATCCCCTATATCCCCATTAAGGGCTTCCAGGGAGAACTATTGAGCGTCCTTTCCACCCTGCTGCCCTATAACGCCTATATGGCCTTCCAGGCTACGATTGAAGACATTGTGAAGCACCACAACGGCTCATTGTTATCGGTGGGCTTTGTATCGGCTTTATATTTCGCAACCAATGGCATTACCAACCTGATGCAGGCGTTTAACCGGTCGTCATTAATTGTTGAAAAGCGATCATGGTTTAAACGGCGGCGGATAGCGCTGGCCTTAACGCTGGTAATCAGCGTAGCCTTGCTGGTAGCTATTACTATTATGACCGGGGGCGAATTTGTTATATCATTCCTGCAAGCCCACATTGGCGAGAAAAGCCACTTCTGGATCTATATGCTGATCTTTTCGCGCTGGGTCATCGTAGTGACTATCTTCTTATTCACCATCTCTATGCTGTATCGTTACGGGCCGGCAAATAAACAGAAATGGGCGTTTTTTAGTACCGGGTCGGTAATAGCTACTATGCTGGCGGTATTGTCGTCGGTGGGCTTTACTTATTATATTAACCATTTCGCGTCATATAATAAAATTTATGGGTCGATAGGTACGCTGATCATCCTGATGCTATGGCTATACCTTAACTGTTTGATATTGCTGATCGGTTTCGAGCTAAACGCAAGTATAGAGTACTCAAAGCGGAACATCAAAGAAGTAAAACCGATGTTCAACACCTTCCGCCAAAAGCCGGTTCATTAGTAAATTCCCCGCTTACCGCGCAGATTTTACGACGCTTTTTAACAGATGTTAAGAACATGCATGGTAAAAAAAGGTATCAAAATCGCCATAAAAACAACATCAAACCAACAAGTAATCAGAACGTTATATAATAATTAAAAAATCTCAACTTCAGATTTGTCAATTCGGCCCGGTTTTGTACTTTTGACCCCGGAGAGTTGGCAGAGTGGTCGATTGCGGCAGTCTTGAAAACTGTTGACTGTAACAGGTCCTGGGGTTCGAATCCCTAACTCTCCGCCCTTTATATATTAAACAAGACAAAAGCGCTGTAAATTGATGATTTACGGCGCTTTTTGTTTCTGGTATCATCAAAATAAACCAAAACCTCGCATACTTCTGGTGACCTTTTGGAGACCTACACGTTAAAAACTGGCAACAGGTCACCGGAAAACTTATAACAAACTGTATTTCAACCGGTTCAACGATTGAACATCTTGATTGCAGTTTTTCAAGTAATTAATTTTAGTCACTTTAAAAAGCTTTAGCGATGAACAAAACTTTCGGGTTGCTTTACTATGTACGTGATTTTTGTGAATATCTTGAAGGTTTCAACTACTTCTTTTCCTCGTCGCCGCTTAGAAATGAGAGCAATGACAGCCAATTTTCGCAATGCTGTAAAAGATATCAAGTTAACAAACCTTATTATTGAGATAGTGGATAGCTCATTATTAATTGGTTCAATTGAGCTTATCACACCACAACAAACCGAAGAATTGTCACTGATTGCCAGTAACTTCTCCACTATAAAATAAAAGGCATGCTTGAAATAGGTCTGTAAAATAAACTTGGCGGCTTTTCGATTTATTAAAAAATAAGTTTCCTCTGCGTTCTCTTGGAATAAGCCTGGGTGCTATCTACAGTTTTGGCAGCTTAGGTATCAGACTCTTTATTCTATTACCTTTCCGTCCTTTTAGTGTTTTTAATCATATTGGTTTGAGGCCATGACAGCTTTGAGTTATGGTATAACGCTGCTTTAGCCTGCAAGTACACAAAGTGAGCAATGCCGTTTTCCTTGTAAATAGTTAGTGTTTTTAATGTGTTATACACCACCTTGAGCAATTTTCTTGTCGCATCGGAGCATCTGATTGGCAGAAAATCAATAAATAGATTTTACGTTCCGTTAGGAACGTTTCGTGATTTAGCGACTATCTGAATTGCATTCTATTCTACTTTGTACCGGTATACCTGCCTGCCTAAATTGCCATCTGCATCAATGCCTTCGATCACTACCCGGTAAGTTCCTTTGCCATCGGCATTAAAAAAGCTGAATGATGCTTTACCCTCCGCATCGGTTGTGACCTCCGGTTCCCAGTAAATGGTGCTGCGCAGATCTTGTATTTTCTGGTTGGTTTTAGGGTTGTCATATTGCGGAGAGTAAAACTGCCGGGCTTTGTAAAATCCTTTCGGTATATAGGTTATTACACCAGGCGCATAACGGTAATAGTTGTTTGAACGCCTGACCTTTTTAGTGGTGATTATTAAGGCGCCGCCTACAGCTCTTGGACCATAAATAGCCCCGTAATGCGCCCCTAATAAAACTTCTATTCCTTCTATATCATCTGCGTGCATATTATAAAAGTCATCCGCAGCAACAAAATTTCCATCTACTATCACAGCCATCATATCTGCGCTCATTGCCCTGTTAGATATTGGCCCGCGCGGCGTGAAAGTTACACCAGCCAGCACTCCTTGTAAACAATTTACAATTCTTTCACACATCATCTTTTCCAGTTGCTTTGCAGTAACCGTTTGGTCTGCCCCGCCAGGACCGTTAAGATTTTCGGAGTGCGGGATAATTGTTTCTTTCTTTTGTTTTACCACTACCTCGTTCAGCATTATAGACTTTTTGTTTATGCCATATCTAAGCTGTTCCTGGTAAAACTGCTTTTGATTTAAAAGATAGGTCAACATGTCGGTACGGTCTTTGGCTTTTAGGGGGTTGAAAGCTGGGTTTTTAGCTGTTACGCCCGGCGGCGCTACCGTATCCAGTTCGATCACCACATCATCCTGCCCTTTGGCAACTTTCGATTGTACAACAAATTTAGTTCTGTCGCTGAATGCCAGGTTTCTAAAAGCAAATTTCCCGTTCACATCTGTGAGCGTGTCCCGCAGGAAAGCGCCCCCCATGGTGGTAAATAAAGTTACTTTGGCATTCGCTTCCGGCTCGCTCTTCCTTTTTACTGTTCCTGATATTTGCAACGTTCTTTCGGGCTGATAACTTATTGCCGGCATATGATCGTTCAGCACCTGCTTCCATTCAAACGTGCGGTAGCCCTGTGTAAGCATCAAAAGGTCTAAATCAGCATTGGTTTTTTGGTTATCGGCGGCGAAATAATAACCGGGTTGTTCCACGGTTCCCTTTAAGCCGGAGGTGAGCAGCAGGTTTGACAAAATGTTGTCTTCATTTACCGTGTCCGCCTGTACGATTGTTTCATCCGTAACTGCCACCGAAAAACTGCCCACTACCGGGTTTTTGTCGTTATCAATAGCTGTAAGGTTTATTTTTGTTTGTTCACGTGGTGTATAAACTTTCTTTTCTGTGCGAATATTTAGTTTTAACTGGTCATTGTTATTGACAAAAACCAGCCGTTCATTCATTGGTTCACCTGTCGGCGAGAATAACGTAAATTGTACAATACCCGTTGGGAATTTGTTTTTGGGGATGACCGCTGAAAAGAATTTAGTTCCGGCGTGCTGACCCTCTGCAGCATAATAAACCGCCCCTTCTGATTGGGCGATAAGGGTCACTCTATCCAGCGGACTTTCGCTTCCTGCTGTTATCCTTAACCGGATGGTATCAGAACTGGCGTTATTGATACTGAGAGTATAACCAACGCTTGTTGCTTTGGGCAATTCAACGGTGTTTGTGATGCCATCCGGATAGGTGATATTGGCTTTATAGATCTTGCCGGCCTGCGGTACGATATTAAAAGCACCCATCCCCAGCTGATTTGAGGCTAATGTGCAAACCTCCATACCTGCATCATCGGTTATGGTACCTTTGATGTTTATGCCAGCCCCATCAGGTCCGATCGCCTTAAAAGCTATTTTAGAATAATTGCCTGCCACCAGGCTCCCTCCCTCCGGTAAAAATTGCACATCCGGTTTATTGAATATAGCTTTTCCTGCTGGCCTTGTTTTACCGGTCTCACCGCTTTCAGCTATCCTTTTAACCAATGTAGTGCCAACCGGGATCGTCCGCTCAAAAAAGAGAGTTTCCGTTTCGTTCCGCATCCAATTGGTGTAAGCACATAAACGATAGCTTCCGCTTTTCAACGTATCGGGCAACGCGATGTCGCCCCAGGCCAGGCCGTCCTTTAACTGTAATTTTAAAGAATTCCTTATTTTGTTTCCGCCATCGATAAGATCGACATTTAAGGTCCCACTCCATTGCGAGGGCTCATGCCGCGCTCCCTGTATTACATAGGCTTTAAGGTAAATGGTATCGCCTGCTGCATAATAGGGTTTGTCCAGTTGTAAATATGCTTTCTCTATTTTTTGACTATCGGCATAAGCTTTAAGTCTTGTGATAATTTTATTTATTTGAAGATTGGCAACGAGGCTGTTTCCTTGCTGGCCGTCTTCATAATCAACCGGCAGGAGGTCTGCAACACCCGTCCTCGCCCAGGCACCGTTATAGATGAGGCTGTGCGGATCGGCAATTGCTCCGTTGTTATCAAATAAAGCATCGGCGCCGTTAAAAGCTACTAAAGTGCTGTTACCGCTAAATCGAATGGCGTTGCTTTTGCTAAAATGATGATCTTTGTCATAACTGATATAAAGCATTCCGTAGCTGCTTTTTAAAGCAAATAAGCCCTGCCGGTTGAGGCCATAGGTAAGCTCCTTTCTGCTCAAAGGCACAGCAGCCAGTTCGTTGTTATACTTAGGGAGCTTTGATATTTTGATCCAATGTTGTAACGAGTCCTTGTAATTACGCTGACTTTGCAACGATTGAAATAATTTAATCCTGGCATTTACAACGCTGTCAGCCGGCCTTTGAGCATTTAATTCTAAATGCATTACCCTAAAGCCCTCTTCCTCTATGCGGTTGGCAATTACGGCACGTAAAAAATTCATTACTGAGCCTTTATAGGCAATAGTCCGTTGCTTTTGCCATTCTTTTTCCTGTGAAGCTGTGCCGGTTAATTTTTCAAACAGGTCGAAACCGGAATAGCTAAGCGTTCTTATCCCCTCGTCCGAAATATGGAGCGAAAAATCTTTTAACAGATATTTTATTTTGTAACCGAGCGCCTTGTTTTCAATCTCTAAAAAGTCGACAGATGAGGCCCTGAGAATATTACTGTCAGCCTTAAAATCAAAATCCAGTAGTGCTGGGTTTAAAATTTGGCAATCCTTTGCCAATCCGGTTGATCCTAAAAACTCCTGCTTGAATTTTTGATAATATCTTTCCCTCTCCGGGTCGTCCCTTTTAGCTTTTACCGTTACTTCGCCCAAGCCGATGGTTTTGGGGAACAGGGTAATGGTTGGCATAATCAAATCGTTCCCTGCAACCGTAACTGTTTCCCGGTAAGCACCGAACCCAACTACAGATACCACTAAGTCATATTTACCCGGCTTTACATTATTTAGTTTAAAAGCACCGTCATCATTTGTTTTATCGCCTATGGTGGCATTACTTAAAAATACGCTGGCGTTGGCTATCGCTTTGGTGTCAGCCTGGTTAATTACACGACCGGTTATTGTAATCTGCGAGAAAGCAACAAAGGGTGATAAAACAAAACATACTAATAATATCTTTATCATACAAATCTATTATATTGGAACCAATACAATCGGAAATATCAGCTAATCTTTTGTACCCATTTCTTCCGGAAAATCCTCGAAATATTTTCTGCGCCAATTTAACCCTGTCGATATTGCCCGACCTTGCCGCTTTTTTTAATGATCTAATCAGCGAACACAACTGCTTTTACCCGCAAGTAACTGACTGTAAGAGAGCGCTCTGGTTACAAAGCAGCTAACGGGATTCGGATCGATCTTTTTCATATTACATTTTATGGTTACTATTTGGTAACGGCTATTTGCCTTTAGTTACTTTTCAGTAACCGGCAATTCTATGGCATTAAAAGCTTAACGGCATTTCTTTTAGTTTCTTTACGAAACAAAAGTAAAAAACCGCTGCTTACAGCTATATAAATGATAAATTCGGAAAGCTGGACATACTGATCAACAATGCCGGTGCTGCCCCCAAAGATACGCTGGGAACGTCGGTAATCAGTGAATCTTCCGCAGAAGATTTTGAGACTTTTTTTCAAACCAATCTCTTTAGCGTTCGTCTACCTGACTAACACTTTACCGCCATTATTGAAGAAAAGTGCGAGCGGCCGTATCGTGAATCTTTCCAGCATCATTGGCTCATTGACACTCCAGTCGATGTAGAATAGTCCGCGGGCAGGTTTTCGCAATTTGGCTTATAACAATTCCAAAACTTCGACTAATATGTTTTCGGTACTTCTGGCAGAAGAATTGGAAGGAACGAAAATCAAGGTTAACGCCGCCCCATCCTGGTTGGGGTGAAAACCGGAATGGGAACTGAGAATGCACAAATGGGAATACCGGAAGGTGCAAAAACCAGCGTGGAATTGGCGCTTATCGGCGAAGACGGCCCATCAGGAAAATTCATTCATGCCGCTGAAAACCTTCCCTGGTAAATCAGTCATCTCATTTGAATACATGAAAGTCCGGTTTTTACCACTTGACTTTTTCACATGTGAATTTTTTCAATTTTCAAATAAGCGCTGTAAGTAGAATTAATTCAAATTGGGACATAGATCGCTGATCGACAAATTGCTGACAGGAAATTCGAAGTTCCGCTATCCTCTATTAGGCTAATAAGTTGGTTGCTAATTTCGATAGAGTCTTCTATCATCGGAATTAAGTATATTCCATCTACAGAGAATGAAACCGCTATGCATGATCCATAAATCGCTTCAGTAAGTCGGTTACCAACTCGTAAAAATTGCCGGAAATAATTTAATTTAGGCATCACAAGCTACTTGTTACATGCTGTTTACTTTTTCGGCCGGCCCTGATTTCGATTTTATGACGCATTTCGCCCGGCATATCGGAGAAAAGGTGGAAAATGGTCTGCTGAATATTCCAGATAGCCTCGGGCAGGGATATATACGCAAAATATCCTTCGGGCCGGACTTCAAGATTACCTTGCATAGTTATACATTAAAAGAAGAACTGGTTATCAAACGTAAAAATGGCGGAACAGGACATGACCTGCTGACCATCTTTTTTTACAATAATGAACAAATACTTGAGATCGCTTTCGACGATAAGCCTCAGGTGCGTTTTTCTCAACGTGATGATTCTGCTATTCAGGTGACTTCCAATGACCTTAGTTCCACCATCCGTTTTCCCGCGCACCATGTTGTTCATTATGTGGTGGTCGCTATCAGACCGCCTTATTTGAAATCATTGCTTGCCTTGCAGCAGCCTAAAGCCATTTTTGATACTATCACAGGCCAGGGCAATTCCTTTCTTTTTTTTGAAAGCATGACTGTTGAGACTAAACAAATACTCAAAAACATTGCAGCCGTTAACGTGAATGAACCTTTGGGCCATTTCTCCATGCACATCAAAGTACAGGAATTACTGTATCTGCTTTTCCACCAGTTGTCGGCACGTGAAAGTACCACTCACCTCAGTATTAATAGCGTCGATGCCGAACGGCTGTTACATATCCGTAATGAAGTGATCAGTGATCTGAGCGTACCGCCTATCTTGAGCGAACTTTCGCAAATCGCTATGATGAGCGAAACTAAACTCAAGCAATTGTTCAAGCAAACCTTCGGCAGCACTATCTACAATTACTTTCAGCAGGCGCGGATGGAAGAAGCCGCTTTCCTGTTAAAACAGGGAACACATTCGGTTGCCGAGGTGGGCTATGAACTTGGATTTACCAATCTCAGTCACTTTAGCCGGTTGTTTGAAAAGTACTATGGGCTCAATCCCAAAAAATACTCCTACCTGTCTTAACCTCGTCGCATCGGACTATTTTAATGTCATATCAAGCTATTTTACGCTACTAAATCGGGGCAATTTTGTGATGTCAATCAAAACAGACATTCAAAATGAAAAAGATATTTGAACCATTTAGTAAAGGCACGTTACAATTAAAAAACCACGTAGTGATGGCTCCTATGACTCGAAGCCGGGCCATAAACAATATCCCCAATAATCTGATGGCAACTTATTACGGGCAACGCTCCGGTGCTGGGTTGATCATTACCGAAGGTACTGCCCCAACACCGGAAGCTTTAGGATACCCGCGAATCCCCGGCATTTTTTCGGCAGCCCAAATTCAAGGCTGGCAAGCAGTGACCAAAGCTGTACACGATGGCGGATCAAAAATATTCCTGCAACTGATGCACACGGGCCGCATCGCTCATTCTGCAAATTTGCCAGAAGGATATCAGCCGGTAGGCCTATCAGACATCCCGGCAGCCGGTGAGATTTTTACCGACAGCCTGGGCATGCAGCCACATTCTGTACCTGTTGCTTTGACCCAACAAGGCATCAAACAAGTGATCGAAGATTTTGTAAAAGCTGCCAAAAACGCCATTACAGCTGGCTTTGATGGCGTGGAACTGCATGGTGCCAACGGCTATTTATTGGAACAATCCCTGAATCCACAGGTCAATAACCGAAATGATGATTACGGAGGATCTATTATTAACCGCAGCCGGTTAACGCTGGAGGTTGCTCAAAAGATTGCAGACGCTATTGGCAGCGAGAAAGTTGGTCTGCGTATCTCGCCCTATTCAACCCTAAGTGATATGCCGGTTTATGACGAAAGTGAGGTTCAGGACACCTACGTTTACCTGGCCAAAGAGCTAAACCGCATCGATATAGCTTACCTGCATATTTCGGACAATCCTGCAATCCCGGTTAAAACTCATGAGGAAATACGGAAGGCATTCAATAACACGCTGATCTATTGCAATGGATTAACGGCAGACACTGCAGAGGAAAAACTACAGAACGGCTCGGCTGATTTAATAGCTTTTGGTCGCAGTTTTTTGGCTAACCCGGATTTTATCGAAAGGGTTGCGCAAAACGCAACCCTGAATGAAGTCGATTATGCGACACTTTACACTCCCGGTGAACAAGGCTACACCGATTATCAAACTTTGAAATCATAAACACTCAAAACATAAAACCATCATGAAAATTACTACTACAGGCTCATTAGGAAATGTAGCCAAACCACTTGTACAAAAATTAATAGCTGCTGGTCATCAAGTAACCGTCATCACCACCAAAACAGACCGCAAGGCAGAAATCGAAACCTTAGGCGCGAATGCTGCCGTCGGCTCAATCAGCGATCGAGGCTTTCTGACCGCGGCATTTAAAGATGCAGATGCTGTTTACACCATGCTGCCACCAGCCATGGGGCCGGGCAATATGATCCAAAACATTGCAGATGCAGGACAAGCCTACGCAAAAGCTATTGAAGCAACCGGTGTAAAACGCGTGGTGATGCTCAGCAGCGTCGGTGCCGATGCAAATGAAGGCACCGGACCCGTGCAAGGTGTTCATCTCGTCGAACAAATATTCCAACGCTTAACTGATGTGAACATTACGATCCTTCGCTCCGGCTTTTTTTTCGTCAACTTTTTCAGGGATATCCCGTTAATCAAAAGCAGGGGTTTATTTGGCAACAATTACAGCGGCGATGAAAAACTGGCCTTTACCCATCACGAAGACCTTTCCTCGGCTATTGCTGAAGCATTACAACAAAAAGGCAACGGCTTTGAAGTTAAATACCTCATTAGCGATATCTCCACCGGCAACCAGATCTCAGCACTTTTTGGGCAGGCCATAGGTAAACCGGAATTAAGCTGGACAGAAATTCCTGACGAACAACTCAGGCAAGGGATGCTTTCGGGTGGACTGCCAGTGGAATTAGTTGGTCTGATCGTCGAAATGGGACAAGCGGTAAGGGCCGGGAAGATTACCAAAGATTTGTTTACCACCGGCGCTCCAGTGACCGGCCAACATAGACTCTCCCAATTTGCTAGCGAATTCAAAACCAAATATGAGCAAGCTTAAAACTCTTTCAACAAGCAATATTTATCGGTTAAATCTGACAATTAGTAAAGAAAAACCATTATCACAATAAAAAAAGAAACATCTAACCGGCTGAACATTCAGCCGGTTCCTTTATCAATTTTAAATAACGTTTAAATAATTCATTAAATCTACATTACCAACATCCAGACACTTCTAACGCAGAAATGCTTTGCGGTAAATGGACGGCGTAACCCCGCTGATCTTTTTAAACAAGCAAAGAAAACCCTTAACGGCGTACAGGGTGCATTAGGAAGTATCGAAAGTAAATAATAACAGGCAATATGAAGGACGAAATGTCTAACCATCGATTCGATTCGATTCTGATCATCGTTTTTACAGCGGAGGGTGCACCTTGCATATTTAAAGATCGCATCCATGGTTTTTTTATATCAAAGGTGAAAACTATGAAAGCATACGCACACCCCTGTAACCTGCAATATAACCCGGGAAGAACTTGAATGCATAGCTGATCTGTTTAGGCACGTGCTAACGTGGCAAGGAGTTCCGGAAGTGATGTAATTCCCCAGTGTTCAAAGTATTTTCCTTCCTTAACTCTAACAATATCGATCACCTGGATAGTAACGGTTTTTGCGGTCGGGGGGATTCCCAGCAAAGAACCCGTATGCGTACCTTGGATGCACTTACGGGTAGTCACCAGGTCGCCTTCGGCAACTTGCTGGTGGATGGTCACGGTGAGGTCGGGTATTGCCGGTCGTAATATTTCATTAAAGAACCAAATCATGCCCTGCGGTCCGTTGTCCATACCGGCAGCGGCCGAATGGTTGATAAATCTTTTATCTATAAGTGTGTTAAAGCTATCGACATTTCCGTGTTCGATCACTTCTTTGTTAAAGCGGCACACCACTGCTTTGTTGTTATCCATCATCGTTTCCATTTTGTTTAATGTTTTGATGATACAAACATACCGTCAGGCAACACACACAGGTTAAGGCCAAACGTTCAAGTATTAGGGCTTAACGTTCAAGTGCTGCAGTTGGTACTCGCTTGGGGTGATGCCAAAATGTTTACGAAAGGCCTCGGAAAAGCTGGAATGATTTTGATAGCCAACCTTCAGGAAAATGCCCGAGGGGTTTTCTTCTCCCGACCTGAGTACTTGGGCGGCCAGTTCGAGCTTCTTGATGGTTAGCCATTTTTGAGGAGTGGTGTGGTAGATATCACCAAACCTTCTTTTAAAGGTTGACGTACTCATATGGCACAGGAAGGCCAGCTCGTCCACTGAGATCAATTGGCCGATGTGGCTTTCTACTACTTTCCTGATCTGTAGTTGCTCTCTGTCCTTTGTAATGATCTGAATGGCCCGGAATCGGGCAGGGTCTAAATGCAAGAGATACAGGAGAAGTTCTTCCAGCTTTATCTGTCTTACCGTAGGCGGCAATTGCCCTTCGGCTTTTATTAATGCCTGTATCGACGTGATAAAATGCCTGATCATGTTATCCTGCTTAAAAATAAGGAAGGATTGTTTCCCGCTTAAAGGGCTCACCCCTTGCAGCAAGTGATCGTACTTGATCAGGAACCGGTTAAATATTTCATTACTAAAGTAAAACAGGATGCTGCTGAACTGCTGCCCACCGGTTAAAAGTTCGGACGTGAGCACGTTTCCGGTTGATAGTACCACCAGTTCGCCGGCATTCACTTTAGCCGTAGCATTCGGATAAACAACGGTTTTCGTGCCGCTTACCAGTAGGTTTATCATATTTTGGTTTAGAACGATCCTGTTCCTGACGGAATCCTGCCCAGAGGTGTAGCAACGTATCACCACATCATCGGTTTCCGGGGCAGAACCTTCTAAAATGTCATCAGGTAAATAAAAGGTATTCATAGAGCTGCCGCCTTTCCGCAATGGTCACCGGAGGCCTGGGTCAGGGGAATATACCGCACGGTCGTTTTCATATCGTGTTAAAGTTACTTTTCTTATCCGTCTTATTTCTGCAGCAGTTGCCTTAGGTAAACAGGAAGTACGCCGCTGTGCAAAGTAATGAAAAGCAAAGCACAGAACCGAAAAGAAACAGGCCCTTGCCATTGCGGAAACTGCGAATGTAAAAGATAGGGACCAGCGCCTGTTTTATTATTTGCAAAACCAGTATAAAAAACTGAATGTACGCGAATTAAAACAACCGACAGTATTATTGCTTCCGATCTGAATTCATCAAGGGAAGTGATCTCGCGCCTGTTAAAAAAAATGGAACAACGCGGCGATATTGTTTTGCACCGTAATTACATCGAGTAAAAAAATAATTACCTGGTGACATAAGTCACCGTTTGCAATAACCTTCCCGGCAATCTTTGTGCTTATTTATACGCATCGAAATAATCGTTTACATCGTTTCTGCCCTCATTGGTATCTCACTCGGATTAACCGGCGGCGGTGGCTCTATCATGACTGTTCCGGTACTGGTTTACCTATTTGGTGTCAGCCCGTTGCAGGCTACCTCATATTCGTTGTTTATTGTTGGTTGTACCCAGCATGGTGGGCGCTTGCCTTCATTACCGCGAAGGGATGGTCAGCATAATAAGCCGTTTCAATGACCTGCAAAGAACCATTACCGGAATATCCGGTAAGGTGCTTTCGGCAGAACTTTAAGAACTGGAGTTGAACGGTTTCGTCGAGCGAAAGGTTAAGACAGACACGATGCCGGTGATCGTGGAGTATGAACTTACTCCCTACAGCCAAACCTTAAAAGAGGTTACCTATGCGCTGATCCACTGGGGCGTACTGCACCGTGAAAAAACCAGATCGGAGACAAAACAAGGTCTAACCGGGCAGCGATAAATATAGCCGCTACGACTGCTATAATCGAAGTAAAGTTATCATTTCACTACTGGATCCCACGTTCCTTGCTGTTCCGGCGGTGCGATCTGATTTCCCCAGTCATACATAGCTTTCAGCACCGGAATAAGCGTTTTGCCCAGTTCGCTTAACTCGTATTCTACCCGCGGCGGTTTTTCCATATAAGTATGACGGATGATCAGTCCATCCTCTTCCAGCTCTTTCAATTGCTGACTGAGTATTTTGCGTGAAATATCAGCTATTTGCACACAAAGCTTGCCGAACCGGACCTTTCCTCCGTTCAGTAAGCGCACTAGTATGATGGGTTTCCATTTGTTCCCGATATAACCCACCGTTCTTATAACAGCGCAGTTTTCGGGATTTTGCAGCATCTTTCTCATTTGTTAGTTACCAATAGGTTACCGCTATTTTGGTTTAGTTACCTGGTTGTAACCACTAATAGCGGTGTATCATCAAATATAGTTCACCTGCTTTAGTTTCTTTGTGAAACAAAAGTAATTAAAATAAAAATGGAAATACAGAATCAACTGGTCAGGGACCTTGAAGGAAAAATAGCATTGGTAACAGGCGGCACCAAAGGCATCGGTAAAGCTGTAACCGCGAGATTGTCAGCGGCCGGAGCAACGGTCATCGTTACAGCAAGGAATGAGCCGGATGAGCATAATAAGCCGTATCATTTTATTGCCGCCGATCTGGCTAAGCGTGAGGATGTAGAGAAAGTCGCGACGGAGATCAATGAACAGTTTGGCGGGGTTGATATTCTGATCAACAACATGGGGGCGAATACCTTTCCCGGTGGTGGTTTCAGTACGCTTGCTGATGAGCATTGGTACCAGGCGCTGGAGATCAACCTGCTATCTTCGGTACGGTTAGACCGGACGTTATTGCCAAAAATGCTGGAAAAGAAGAGCGGCGTGATCATCCACATCTCTTCCACAAGCGGGCAGTTCCCCGTCTGGGAGTCAACCATGGCCTATAGTGCGGCCAAAGCGGCGCTGAACTCCTATAGCAAATCGCTGGCCGATGAAGCGGGTCCGCATGGCGTCCGTGTACTCACCGTTTCCCCCGGGCTTAATAAAACGGAGGCAATGTCTGACTTTCTGGGTCAGCTGGCAGTCAAAGAGGGCATTACGTTTAATGAAATGACCCAAAAGCTCTTTGACCGCGTTGGAGGGATACCGCTGGGCAGAATGGCTGAACCTAAAGAAACGGCTGAGCTTATTTACTTCCTGGCATCGCCAAAAGCATCTTATATCAGCGGGGCAAATTATTTTATTGATGGTGGTAATTTTCCGGTGGTGAAATAACGCCTGATTGGACAATAGGTGAAACTACAATCTTCTCTAAAATTGCAGGTGCGAAAGGTATACGATAACCGTTCCCTTCTTCGGCAATGCATCAGGCATGGAACGGATCAGGAAGAGCGTTTGATCCTTGCCCCTCCTCCATATATACAGGAGCTATTCATTCAAAAGATAATTGCCTATTTTCGAAACAGCGAGCGAAGCCATGTTCCATTAAGGATGCCATAATTTTTGTGGATGCTTCTATTTGCAGAAGTGTGATCAAGCAAATGGAATGTGGCTTTAGGTTGATCAATAAAAAAATGTTAAAATTATAGTTTACAGCAGCAATGAGAATAAAATTATTTTTGGAGATGATTAAATTACGTTTCCAGGTTACTTTCCTATTCGTCGCATTTAGTTTATTCTCATTCGCTCAAAAGTTACCGATTGATCGCAATTCTGCCAAGGCGTTCGCTGCCAATACACGTAGTGAGACCGGACTACCGGGCAAAAACTATTGGCAAAACAGGGCTGATTACAAGATAGACGTCAGATTTAATCCGGACACGAAAGAAATTGATGGAAAAGTAAATATTCAATATTACAACAATAGTCCTGATACCCTAAACCGGCTGGTTTTAAAGCTATACGCCAACCTTTATAAAAGCAATGCTATGCGTAATGTTTCTGTGTCTTCCGAAGACGTCGGCGACGGTATAAGTATCACCGGTATCGAAATTGATCATCAGGCAAAATCAGATAAAGAATATAGCATCAGAGGTACAAACATGTACGTCAAAAAAGTACGCTTAGAACCACATCACCGGATTAGCATTGATATAGCGTATCATTACACGCTCAATAAAGGATCGTTCGTACGTACAGGTCAGATCAGCGAAGGCTCCTATTTTATAGCTTACTTCTTCCCCCGTGTTGCGGTTTACGATGATGTAAATGGCTGGAACGAATATGATTATTTAGGTAAGGAAGAATTTTACAATGATTATGGGAATTTTAAAGCAAGCCTAACTGTTCCGGATAACTATTCTGTTTGGTCGACCGGAACCCTTATCAACGGCAAAAAACTATATCAGCCGGCCATTTTAAAAAAAATTGAAGAAGCAGAAAAAAGTGATAGCATCGTCGACGTGATCAATCGGGATGAAGTAAAAAATAAAAATGTCACTAAACACAATACGGTCAATACATGGAATTTTGAAGCAGAAAACGTGACCGATCTTGCCTTTGCGGTAAGCGACAAATATGTGTGGAAGGCTACAAGTATTGTAGTAGATCATAATACACACCGACGCACGCGTATAGATGCCGTATATGATCCTAATCACAACACGTATGAGCATGTTGCCGACTACGCCCGAAAAACGGTAGAACAGATCAGCTATCATTTTCCCGGAATCCCTTTTCCTTATCCTCATATCAGCATTGTGGATGGTCTGGATGCCATGGAATATCCGATGATGGTAAACGACCTGCCATTTAAGGATGAAAAGGATGTTGTGGAGTTTACAGCGCACGAAGTTTTTCATTCGATATTTCCATTCTACGTAGGAACAAATGAAACAAAATATTCATTCATGGATGAGGGCTGGGCAACAATGACGGAATTTATGTTTCACCCGTTTATTGCGCCACAGGTTAAAATGGACTATGATATCAGTAGTGTAAATGATTATGCAGGCTTGGCGGAAGACATGCCGTTAATGACACCAACACCTCAATTATATGGAAAAGCTCGTTATGGCGACAAAGATCTAAAACCCGCACTAGCACTCTACTATCTGAAGGAAGCACTGGGCGAAAAGAAATTTATCAGTGCATTGCAGTTCTTTATTAAAACCTGGGCTGGTAAGCATCCCACACCTTACGATTTTTTCAACTGCATGAACCATGGTGCCGGCGCTGATTTCAACTGGTATTGGAAAAAGTGGTATTTCGAAAAAGCAGTGCCGGATCTTGCGATCGAAAAAGCTTCACATAACGGTTCGACCTATCAAATCAGTATAATTAACAAAGGCACAGTGCCTATGCCTATTCACTTACGGGTCATCATGTCAGATTCAACAACCAAAGAATTAGTGCGAACCGTCGATGTATGGAAAGATAACGATAAGGTCATGATTCCTTTACGCTCGAAAAAGAAGATAAAAAGAATTATTCTTGGGAATGCCTATGACGCAGACGTGAATTCTGCAGACAACGTTTGGTTAAATATTAATTGATCAGGACCTTGCTAACCATTAATATTACTCCTGTTTTTGCCGCAGCAAATCAGAAGGAGAAAGATTAAAATGCTTTTTAAAAGCGAAGGAAAAATGCGATAAGGTTTCAAAGCCCAGTTCAATAAATATATCAGACGGCCTTTGATGCTTCTTTTCGATCAAAAAATAGGCTTCCGCTAAACGCCTGCGTACCAGCCAGTGGTTTGGCGCGTCGTCAAATATACTTTTAAAATCCCGTTTGAAGGCCGACAGGCTGCGTCCGCTCAGGTAAGCGAAACGTTCCATGCTAACATTGAATTTATAGTTACGGTTCATAAACGCTTCGAGGTTTATTTTTTGCGGAATACCGTAATCAAACAATACACCCACCAGTTCAGGCACTTGCTTCAATAAGATCAGTAATAACTCCTCCCGCTTCACATCAGCAAATAACGGCTCCAACTTTCCAGACTTATAATAGGGAACCAGTGAAAGAATAAAATTCGCTGTCAGCTCGTTAGGCGGCAAGGATAAAACCGCTTCTTTATACTTGAATTTGCCGGCCTCAATTTGATGGGCAGCCTGAAATTTTTTCAAAAAGCTTTCATCCAGCGTGATAAATACTTTGGCAATTTCGCCATCTACCTTCTCCTTGACATAGCGCAGCAAGTTATTTTTACGAATGAGTACGGCCTGTCCAGATCTGAAAGTATAGGTTTTGTTCCCGTCATACAGGCGCATGATCCCTTTGATCACATAGCAAAAGGTATGCTCCGGAACAAACTGTTCTGCTGATATGTCCCCAATGATATAAGTTTTCACGTCTTTCAATTGCCTGGCAAATTTACGATATCTGCTTAAACCTGCGTTAGTAAAGCCCGGGTTTCGGTCACAACACGGTCCTGAAACCCGGTATCCTGAGCTAATTTGGAGCCCAGCATAGGCCGCCCTTTCTCATCGAAATAAACGCCGGTTTTCCCCGACTGGTCTGTCAGGATACCCGTTATCGTTTTGGCTGTTTTTTCGGGCGTACTTTTATATTGGGCAACAGCGGGGATCAATGAAAATATTTTGCCAAACAGGCAACGTACAATTGCATTGGTGTCCTCGCCACCAAGATTGGTTCCGTGGGTTATCCCCGGCTCTACCACATTGACACATAGCCTCGGGTTTTCTCGTGCCAAAGCCATCGCCGCTACCAGAATGCATTGCTTTGAGGTAGAATAAGCGTCCATTCCTGCCATTTTAGAACCTCCTGCCAGCCATTCCCCACGGGCGCTGGCCTCGGCAGAGATATAACGACCGCCTTTAAGTCCCATCATTTTTACAGGTTTACGCTCCGGATCTTCAATAGCGGATACCACAAATAATACATGGCCGTCATCGGGAAGATGAGGCGCCAGGGCTTCGGTTAATGCAAAGGGGCCGAGATGATTGGTCGCATAAGTTAAATCCCATCCCTGGGCGCTTTTACGCGCCTTCCGCGACATGATGCCAGCGTTATTGAGTAAGCCCACAATCGGCAGACCAAGACCGATGATTTGCTTTGCCGCCAATCGCACGCTGCTGATATCGGAAATATCGCAAACAATGGATACCGCTTGCTGTCCGTTTTTTTTGATAGCCGTTTGTACCCCGGCGAGTTTTTGTTTATTACGGCCAACCAGGATCACTGTGCCATGTTTGGCCAGTTCCATGGCCGTTGCCAGGCCAATGCCTGAAGTTGGGCCGGTAATTATATAGGCTTTTTGCATATTTGTCATCATTTTTCCTGTTAATGTGCAGGACAAAATTACGCACAACCCTACTACCGGGTTATCCTGAGAAGTCCGGAATGACTTTCCTGGGCGGCCCAATTACTCAAGGTTTTTTTTCAAAAATCGGAAAAACATGCTGTTATTTCCTTTTTAGGGCTGATCCTGCCGCAGCCAAATCGGCTACACATCTCACCAGGTCGGCTACAACTGAAATTAGCCATTTGCAGAAATTTGCCTGAATAACCAGAAAGATCATGAAAAAAGGTATTGAAGGGAAAGTGGTGGCTATTACCGGCGCCAGCAGCGGTATCGGCCAGGCCACGGCAGAATTACTGGCCCGGTACGGTGCCAAAGTAGTGCTGGCCGCAAGGCGCACAGAGAAACTAGAGGACATTGTTGCCGCCATCCTGCAGAACGGTGGCGAAGCTGCCGGTCTAAAAGCTGACGTCACGCGAAAAGAAGATTTAAATCATCTGGTTACATTAGCCTTGACCACCTTTGGGCGGCTGGACGTAATGATCAATAATGCCGGTGTCGCACAGCTGTACCGCATGGAAGAACTGGATGTGGAGGGTTGGGAACAGATGATCGATGTCAATCTGAAGGGAACGCTATACGGTATCGCAGCAGCTTTGCCGGTATTTAAAAAGCAAGGCTCGGGACATATCATCAATATCATCTCTACCGCGGGCATTGCCATCGTTCCGCAGATGGCTGTCTACGCCGGCACCAAAAATGCGGTTCGCACGATCAGTGAGGCTTTGCGCCAGGAATCCGAAGGCCGCTGGCGGGTGACAGGCATTTCGCCGGGCTATGTCAAGACGGAGTTCGTTAGCAACATCCGGAACGAGGCGCTCAGAAAGGCTAACCAGGAGAAAGCCGATCAGATTTCCATTCCAGCTTTAGCAATTGCAGAAGCGGTGGCCTATGCGATCAGCCAGCCGGACAATATCGATGTCGGCGATATCGTCGTTCGCCCTGCAGCACAAGGATAATATTATATTTACGCAATGGATCCAAAAGCACATCATTTCTCCGATATAAGCGACCTCCTCCGCCGGCTGGGTTTGCCTGCGCCCTCCCATCCGCTGGTTGCACTGGTCAACTATGACCGGATGGTCATGGACCTCAGTGATGCCGGCAGTTGGTTTGTGCTGGATTTTTACAAGATAACCTTTAAAAGGACATTTAACGGAAGCGTCAAATACGGGCCGGGCAGCTATGACTTTAAGGAGGGCGGCATGGCTTTCCTGTCGCCTGGTCAGCTTGTGCAAAAGACGGCTGACCGAGGCGATTATGAGGGTTTTGCGCTGTATTTCCATCCGGACCTGCTACGCGGCCACTCACTGGCCGAAAAGATCCATCGATATGGTTTTTTTTCCTACGCGGTGTCAGAGGCTTTGTTCCTTTCTAAAAATGAAAAAGCAACGATGGACCAGCTTTTCCAGGCGATGGATGCGGAGCTGGGGGAAAGAATAGACCAATTCAGCGACGAGGTGATCATTTCGCAGCTGGAACTTTTATTAAACCACAGCAACAGGTTTTGCCACCGGCAGTTCATGACCCGCAAAAACGCTCATCATGACCTGATCGAGCGGATGAATAGCTGGCTGAATGATCATTTTGATCATGCCGTGCTAAACGGTTTACCTTCACCACAGGCCATCGCTGCCCATTTGCAGATTTCGCAACGTTATTTGTCCGACATGCTAAAAACCTTGACGGGCAAAACCACCCAGGAGCATATCCATCTCCGCTTGATCGAGAAAGCCAAAACGCTGCTCAGCAACAAAAGTCTGACTACCGCCGAGATCGCTTATCAATTGGGCTTTGAACATCCGCAATCGTTTAACAAGCTGTTCAAGCAGAAAACCAATTTTTCCCCGCTGGAATTCAGAAAGGCTTTTAATGAAAACTGAGATCCGGTTCGGCAAAATAAGATGGTTTTAAAATAATTCACCCTATTTGTGTTTTGTGTTACTTTTCATTTCTCAGTCAGTTCAGTGGGCGTCAGGCCAAATTGTTTTTTAAAAGCGAACGAAAAATGGGACAGGTTCGCAAAACCCACTTCTAAATATACTTCGGAAGGGCGTTGCTTTTTCTCGGCGATCAGATAACGGGCTTGTTCCAGCCGCTTTTTCTGCAACCACTTTTCGGGCGTTGTTTCAAATACTTGAGTAGTCCTGAAATAGGTTGACTGTTTTTTGATTGCACAAACATTGATAAAAAAGCTCAAACATCCACCAAAGATGTTTGAGCTTTTTTGTTGTAGGATTTAAGTTTGATTTCTTTTTGCTGATG